>Ga0181517_10000914_pt1 | contig 35834 bp, 29 predicted proteins | sample PEATcosm2014_Bin_31_FD_119748 | JGI IMG/M metagenome (GOLD analysis project Ga0181517, IMG submission 119748) | Peatland microbial communities from MTU Mesocosm Facility, Houghton, MI, USA - PEATcosm2014_Bin01_30_metaG | ecosystem: Environmental > Terrestrial > Soil > Wetlands > Peat | place... | reverse complement strand
GAACGCTGCTCGCCATCACCTCGGAATCGTGTTCGCCATCATGTCGGAATGCCGTTCGCCATGACCTCGGAACGGTGTTCGCCATCGCGTCGGAATGATGTTCGCCATGGCTCGGAATCCTCATCGATGACATGCACGATGCCGAGGAGCTACGTTCGCTCCCAGCATGGCAAGCGCACACGCTGACGGGCAATCGCCAGGGCACATGGAGCCTTACGGTCACACGCAATCGTCGCCTGACGTTCCGCATCGACACGGCCGAGCGGGAAATCCGCGACGTCAACTTGGAAGACTACCATTAGAAGAAGCAGGAAACCCCATGCCTATGAAGAACCCACCCCACCCCGGAGCTTTCATTCGGACGGAGATTATCGAACCCGCGGGCCTTTCTGTGACCGCGGCGGCGGCGGCGCTTCAGGTGTCTCGTCCCGCTCTCTCCAGCCTGCTGAACGGTAAGGCCGATCTTTCCGGGAACATGGCGCTACGTATCGAAAAAGCCTTTGGCGTGAAGATGGACACACTCATGCGAATGCAGTCTTCCTACGATATTGCCCAAACCCGCAAACGGGAGAAGCAAATCCACGTGCGACGGATTCCTCAGTTTGCCGGCGCCCACGTATGACCCTGCGCATGTTCAGTCACGCACTCATTACGCTGCTGCTGACTCATTTGCTCTTGACACTGGCTTCCGGCCAGTAATCGGTGGCGGCGCAATTTTCGGTATTCGGCCCGGCACCGGGTTCTGTCACCGGGTTCGTCGTGCTCTTCGTCCCTTCACCGGGTTAATGGGCGCCGTCCTCGACCGTTGGAGGTGTGAGCTCGGAGTAAAAAGCGGAAGTTTTTTGTCTGTTTTGGGTTTTCACGGCTTACGCAAATTGTCGCAGGCGTTCTTAACCCATCTCCCGTAGCTGCCAAGTACAACCTCCATTAGCGATCGGCCTGTATTAATTCGTTTAAACTCTTCCGTTGGAGTAAGGATGGATGTCTTCCACAGTTTCTCAAAATGGTTCTCAAATACATTAAACGGGTATTCGCCATTCTTCCGTTCATACTTGAAAACCGGTAGATGCGGGCCAATGGTTTTATCAAGCTTTCCGGCAATACCATCGTTGGGGTCACGGCCAAACGAATAGGGCTGGTGGTAAAGGACGTCATCTGCAACAGCCATCCAGCAAATAGCGGCGTGTTCGTAAAACTTTACGTACTCGCGTAGTCCCTGATAACCGACGCCCACGAGCTTTGTTGCCGCAGCCGAGACATCCGAGTACAAATGTTCACGAGTAAAGCGTTGTGCCGCCCCAGGCAAGTCTTTTTTATCAAGAAAACCATATAGCTCTTCTGCAGTCTCGCGCGAGCCCTCCAGCACCATTCTGCTGACGGCTGGAACCGACACAGCATCCATCAGGAGAATCCGTAGATCAAACGTCTGATTGTTCTGCTTTCGCTCTGCCAAATCGTACCCAAGCCTGCCATCAAGTGTCAGATCTTTTGTCAGGGAAACACCAAGCAGCAAGACCTTATCCTTCGCCGATTCAATTGACGCGAGAATGTCCGGCGCAGCATCGGAGCGGTCGCGATAAACTGCCGTCAGTCCCAACTGGCCGGCAGCTTTCATGATAGGTACGTGGCGGATGAAGGCCGTATCCGTCGCTGTCGCTACATCTTTCAGCCACCCTTTGGCCCTAAACGACGCTTCGAAAAGTGCCAGCGCCAGTGCACAACAGAGAAGTAAGCCCGTATGCTCCACCAGTTCTTGGAGTGACTGACTGTGTTCATGAACGTGTTGGGCTATCAGGTCCTTCAATGTCAGGATGTAGAAGAAGTAAAGAAAAATGGAGCATGCCAGCAGAAAGCCACTCGTAAGTCGCTTGTCCCCGATGAACAACACCCATACCTTTTTCACGAACATCGCCTCCAATAAATATGTCTGAGATGTATCCTCGGCTGGGCCCAGCAACTCGGAAAAGGCGGGTACGGAAACTCTGAGAAAGACCGAATCCTTCCTTTGTTTCAGTCGACGCTTTATTACGCAACCCTTGCTATGGTTAACCAAAATAGCAGAAAATATTGCGCTTGTCCCCAAATTTCCGGGGTCGGCGCAATTATCAGTATTCGGGCGTCCCCGGGATTCTTGTCCCCGGGATTCTGTCCCCGGGATTCTGTCCCCGGGATTCGGGATTCAAGGCAAAGCCCAGGCAAACAATCGCTTATACTGGGCACGCGCTGGATAAAGGGGCAACGTCGTGAGTGAGAATAGACCGTCCATCAGTGTCGATATTGAAAAAGTGATCTTGCCCGGATCGTCTGAGCTACAGAGGGTCGCGCTGGTTTACATTGACGGCGAAGGATATCGTGTCTATGCTCCGTCCGACGCCAACGGGTATTCCATTAAATGGGTCAGGGGGTATTGTGTGCGCCAACTGGACCCGGATCGTCCTGGGACTGAAATTGACGTCACAGGCAGTATTGCTGCTGCCGCAATCAGGGCTGTCCAAGGAAAATTGGAACGAATAGACCGCAGAGATGAGGCTTTTTGTGCAGTCCGCATTTGTTTGCAGGGCCACGTACTTAGTTCACGTTCCTTTAGCCATGACGCGGGCGAGCATTGTACAAAGTGCGGCTCGGTCTGCATCAGCGTTTGCGAGCACTGTAGAACTCCTATTCGCGGAATGGACTCCGATTCCTTATTCTTTTTTCGCCCGTCTTTCTGTCACCAGTGTGGACGGGCATATCCTTGGATGGCTGACAAGTTGGACACGGCTCGTGAGCTGCTTGAACACGATGACAAACTTTCTGATGTGGAACGTGGCCAGTTATGGGGACTGTTGCAGTATGTCATGACTAGCCCTAAGGCCGATCTGGCTCCGGCCAAACGAAAACTCATCGGGATCAAGCTTGAAACTGCGGCTAAGGCGACAAGGGAGCTCTTGCTGGATTTGATCGCGAAGTACGCGGCCGAGATGTCAAAGTCGGGCTGATCATCTGGCGGGTGTGGCACCGCCGACGCCGTTTGCGGAAGGAAATCTCGCATTCGCCAGCGAAGGGTACGGACGGCCAGCGTTGTATGCAGCGCGGTCGAACCCGCCCGTCGTTTCTGAAAAAGCACGGTCGAACTTCGACAAACGATATATCTGGCGATAGTTCTTACGCCCGCTACGCGGGCTTGGTCGCATCGGCTTGATTATCCCCAGGCTCACGCCGTGGGGCTACCATATTGCGCCCGCTACGCGGGCTTCGGACTCCGGATGGCCGCGCTGGGGTGAAACACCGCGCCACATTGCAACGCGCAAAAAAAAACGGGGCTGACGATATCGTCTGCCCCGAAGTAACTCTCCAAAGAACCTATGAACACCCTGACGTTGACCCGCAACTCAAGCATTTATAGCAACTGCCATTTCTCACCATGATGGCGCCGCAGGTGGGGCAGGATGGCGCGTCGCCGATATCGTAGAGTTCCTTCAATCCGTCGGCGGCGTGGTACATGGTTTCGTTCTTGCCTTGGGCGGAGGACAACGGTAGTGTGCCTTGATCGGTGGGTGGCGCGGGGGCCTTTTCTGTCGGCGTCAGGGTGCCGTTTTCTCCCGGGCCGGTCAGGGCTACGGGCGACTTGGGACGCAGGCCTTCAAACAACGACTGTTGTTGTCCGGTCAGGAAGCGCAAGTGCAACCAGCGGAAGATATAGTCCATGATCGACTTGGCATAGCCAATGTCGGGATTCTGCGACCAGCCGCTGGGCTCGAAACGGGTGTGCTCGAACTTCTCACAGAGCAGGCGTAAGGGCACGCCATGTTGCAAGGCCATCGAGATGGCCAGGGCAAAAGAATCCATCAGGCCGCTGACGGTGGAACCCTCTTTTGCCATGGTGATGAAGATCTCTCCCGGCTGTCCGTCGGGATAGCAACCTACCGTGATATAGCCTTCATGACCGGCGATATTGAACTTATGGGTGAGCGACAGGCGTTCGGCGGGCAGCTTATGGCGTACCGAACGGGGCGGGGCGTCCAAGTCGTCTTCTTCCACCGGGAGCGCCGGCTTGGCTTTCTCGGCCACGGCTATTACCTTCTCCTTGATCTCCTTGGAGAGCACCAGCGGTTGCGCCTTCTTGCAGCCATCGCGGTATACGGCGACCGCTTTGACTCCGAGGCGCCAGGCCGCCATGTAGGCGTCCATAATATCCTCGACGGTGGCATTCTCGGGAAGGTTGACCGTCTTGGAGATGGCGCCGGAAATAAATGGCTGCACCGCGGCCATCATGCGCAGATGCCCCAGGTAGGGGATCGAGCGCGTACCTTTGGAGGGCTTGAAGCTGCAATCGAAGACCGGCAGATGATCTTCCTTCAATTGCGGCGCGCCTTCGATGGTGCCGGTGGCGTCGATGTAGCTGACAATGGCATTGGTCTGGTCGGGAGAATATCCCAGCTTGAACAGCGCGGCCGGCACCGTATTGTTGACGATCTTGATCATGCCGCCGCCGACCAGCTTCTTATACTTCACCAGTCCGAGCTCGGGTTCGATGCCGGTGGTATCGCAATCCATCATGAATCCGATGGTGCCGGTGGGCGCCAGTACGGTGACTTGCGAGTTGCGATAGCCGAACTTCTCGCCGTGCGCCAGGGCGGTATCCCACACCTGCTCACAGGCTTTTTTCAATTCGAGCATGTGTCCGCTCGCCGAGCTGGCGGCGGTGCCCAACTGGTTCACCGAGGCGCGGTGCATGCGGATGACGTCCAGGAACGGCTCGCGATTGGCGTAGAAACTGGGCGCGGCGCCCGGACCGACCTCCGGGTGGCCTTCGTGCGCGGCCAGCGCCTCCGAGATGGCCGTAATCGGCCGGCACTGCTCGGCCATGCGTGAGGATTGCAAATACGCTTCGCCGCACATGATCGAGGTAATGGCGGCGGCATAATCGCGGCCGCTATCGGAGTCGTAGGACAAGCCGCTGGCCATCAGCAGCGCTCCCAGATTGGCGTAGCCGAGTCCCAGGGGACGATAGTCGTGGGAGTTCGAGGCGATCGCCTGGGTGGGATAGCCGCTGACGTCCACTACGATTTCCTGTGCCGTAATGATGATATCCACCGCATGGCGGAAGCTTTCCACGTCAAACACGCCGTTGGGCGCGAACTTCATCAGGTTCAGCGAGGCCAGATTGCACGCCGAATCGTCCAGGAACATGTATTCGCTGCACGGATTGGAGGCATTGATGCGGCCCGAGTTTTTCGAAGTATGCCAGCGATTGATGGTGGTATCGAATTGCATTCCCGGATCGCCGCATTGCCAGGTGGCGGTGGCCAGTTTACGCATCAGCTCCTGGGCGTGATATTCGCGGACGGGTTGGCCGTCGCGCACGGAGCGGGTGGAGAAAGGTTTGTCGTTTTCCACCGCGTGCATGAATTCGTCGGTGACGCGCACGGAATTATTGGCGTTCTGGAAGAAGATCGAGGAATAGGCTTCCGAATCGGGGGTCGAACCGTCGTAGCCGCTCTGCATCAGCACCCAGGCCTTGGCTTCTTCCTTGGCCTTGCAGTCGATGAAGTCGACGATATCGGGATGGTCGATGTTGAGGATCACCATCTTGGCGGCGCGTCTCGTCTTGCCGCCGCTCTTGATGACGCCGGCAAAGGCGTCAAAGCCCTTCATGAAGCTTAAGGGGCCGCTGGCCTGGCCGCCGCCCGAGAGTTGCTCCATGGAGCCGCGCAGGGAACTCAGATTGGTGCCCGTTCCCGAGCCCCACTTGAACAGCATGCCCTCGGTCTTGGCCAGGGTCAGAATGCTATCCAGCGAGTCGCGTACGGAGTTGATGAAGCAGGCCGAGCATTGCGGCGTGCGATAGCCGGTGCGGGAGAACTCCACCCGCTGCAATTGCGGATTGCAGTGCCAGTTCTGGGCGTCGGCATTGGGTTCCAGCCGGTCGCAGCCCACGTTGAACCAGACCGGCGAATTGAAGGCCGCCATCTGATGCAGCAGGATGTGCACCAATTCGTCGTGGAAGATGGTGGCGTCTTCGGGGCGCCGGAAGTATCCGCCCGCCATACCCCAATCGCGGATGGTTTCCGCTACCCGCGTCACCAGTTGCCGCACGCCCGTCTCGCGCTCAGGCGCTCCCAGGGTGCCGTGCAGATATTTACTGGCCACGATGTTGGTCGCGGTTTGCGACCAGTCTTGCGGAATCTCGACGTTCTTTTGCTCGAAGATTGCCTTGCCCTGCGAGTCGGAGATCAGGGCGTCGCGCACCTCCCATTGCACCGCGTCATAGGGGGATACTCCCGCCTGCGTGAATAGCCGGCGCATAGCCAGTCCCGGCGCCTTGCGGCGGGCGGCGGAGGCGGAATCGGAAACGGTATCGGTGGAATTAGTGGCAACTCGGGGGCTTACTTCAGCCATATGAACTCTCCAGGAAACTGGGACAGGTACGCTGCCTGCCAGAAATCGTATCGTTGTGTCCGGTCAGGGCCGCGCCCTGACTTCCTTCGGTTGCCAACTGCCACCACGAGGCCTTCCAATAGCATGCGCCGCGCGCCTAAGCGTCGCCACCAGAGCCGAATGAACGGGAGATTTACTACCCCTTACGCACCCCGGAAGGTGTGTCCCCCAAAAGTTCGCCCCTACAGCACACCGCTGAAACTGCCCCCTGTACCCGCAACTCGTATTGCAGGCGCCAGTCACCTCAACCAGCGCCTACCCCCAACTTGTCGAACTCCTGAAAACCGGACCGCTCTCACCGCGTCCGCAAAACTTTCGACAAGTGCTTGGGATGTGAAAGTACCTCTGTCGGTTGTATCTGTCAAGCCCCTACCCCAACATATTGTATTTCAAGGGCAATCCTGAGCAAAATTCGGCCTTATCGCGCTGGGGACCCTGTGCAACCACCTGCTCGCATGATTCCGACTGAGAAGACGACTCTATGCGCCCAAAGGGCAACGGTCAATTACACAAAAACAGTGCAATTGGAAATTGGCGAATTGAGTAATTGAGTAATCGGGTAATTGAGTAATCTAAGAACGCGCCCCGCGAGGTAGCGCCGGCCTCCGGCCGGCTGTCGGTGTGGCCGTCCCGGCCGCACCCTGGAGTTTCTGCATTTTGAAGTGAATTTGGGGTACGAACCGGTGGAAGCACCGGGCTTCAGCCCGGTGAACAGAGCGTGAACCGTAGCAGGGCCTTTAGGCCCGGTGTATGCTGTTTGCCAGCGGCGGCGAGGCAGCAAATGCAGATGGCATCGCAAGAAATTCGCACGTTCTTCGTCAGCGCTGTGACGTGGGGAAGGCGAGCGATTTTTCGCGCCGAACCCATGGCCCTGCTCTTTCATGGCAAAATCCTGGGAAGAGGCATTTGGTAGAAAATGCGCACGAATACCCTTACAGTTCCGCATCACGAGCGCTGGAAGTAGATACTGCACCACCGGGCCTAAAGGCCCAACCTAGGCGAGCAATTTCGGCGGGCTAAAGCCCGCCGCTTCCACCGCTCTGCGTCCCAATGTTGTGGGTGAATTCACGTATTTGGCTTTGCAAAATGTGGAAACTCCAGTCGTCGGGCTAAAGCCCGACGCTTCCACCAGTTGTAAGCCGGGCGTTAGGACAGATTACGAACACGTGATTTCCTTAAAGGAGTAGAAACTCCGGGGTGTGGCCGTCCCGGCCGCACCGTTGCCACTAACACTGTGGGCGAGACGCCCACAGGACAGCCGGCGAGACGCCGGCGCTACCTCAGGCCGGTCACTTCTTCTGAAACTTGATAAATTTGGGGATTGAGTAATTTCGTCCATTGACGTAGAACTTGGTTTTTCAATTACTCAATTACCCGATTACTCAATTGCTCAATTGTTGCGCCAAATACGGAAGCGTTTTACTCGTGCTCCTTGCTGCGGCCACGGCCTCTGCCCAAACCACCCTGGATTCGACGATTCTGCTGCAGGAAAATGGGGGCGCGTTAATTCTGGAGCATTACGATTCCGCCACCATTCTGTGGCCGTTCCAGCGGCGGATTCCTGTGCAGTTTGCTTCCGTGCTCGGTAACCGGGTGCTCCGGGTGGAGGTGTTGGAGGCCACCGATGGCGCAGGCCGGCCGCTGGTTTTTCATACCCGGCATGCCGGCGACTGGCTGGTGATCGACGTTGCCTCGGGGGCGGAGCGCGAACTGCAATTGGTCTATCTGGTGCGGAATGCGGTGCAATTTTTCCCCGATCATGACGAGTTTTATTGGCCGGTGAATCCGCCGGGGATGGCCTTGGCACTGGCCAATTTGCGGGTGCGGGCGCCGGTGGCGCTGACCGGCCGATTTGCCGCGCAGGTCACGCTGCGGCGCGCGGATACCAGTATCCCCGCGGCCGCGCAGTGGTCCAGCGATGGCCGGGTGCCGTTCCGCTTTGTCGAGGACGAGTTGCGGGCCGTGACTCCGGGGCCGCTGGCGCCGGGCATCACCCTGGTGGTAGACGTGTTTGCCGACAAAGACGGGTTCACCCCACCCAGCCCGCTGCAGCGCGCCTGGTGGTATGCCGATAGCAACCGCGTCATTCTGTTGCCGCTGCTTACTCTGGGGCTGATGTTGATTTTGCGCCGCTGGCGCGGAGCGGACGTGGCCCTGAATCGGTCGGTGGCGCCCATGTACGGGCCTCCCGAGGGCTTGACGCCGGCTGAATGCGGGACTTTGATGAGCGGCAGCGTCGAAGCTTGCGATATTACGGCTACTCTGGTCGATCTCGCCGCGCGCGGATATATCCGCATTGAAGGCGCCGCGCCGCAACCGGGAATGCCTCTGGACCGGCGGGACTTCATCTTCCGCCTGCTCAAACCCAAGGAGCAATGGCAGGATCTGGCGCCGCATGAGCACACCATGCTCTTTCACACCTTTTACGGCGGCCAATGGACCATGCTTTCCAGCTTGCGCCTACGCTTCCCAGAAATCGTGCCCTTGATGCGCGAACAGATTATGCTTTCGTTGCGGCAAAAAGGCATGTACCGCATCGATCCCACCCAGGCGCGGCTGCTGCGACAGGGCGGGTTGTTGGCGGTGGCCGGGGGCTTGCTCCTGTTGCAGCAGCTGATGGGAATTGAAGTGTTTACCTCCCCATGGCTGGCCGCTCTGATGCTCGCGCTTTCGGCCGCCATCATGTTCTTGCTGGATCGCAAACTGAGCGGCCGGACCGCTCGCGGCACGAAAGCCTATATCGCACTGCTGGGACTGCAAGAATTTATCAACACAGTGGACGCGGACCGAATCAACCAGGAGGCTTTCGGCCAGAAAGACCCGCAGGAGGTCGTCGGCCAGAAAGAGCCGCTCGACGTTCCTCATTCCACGTTCCTGCAATTGTTGCCCTATGCCATGGCGCTGGGCATCGAACATAAACTGGCGCACGCGTTTGAAGGCATCGCCATTCCCGCTCCCAATTGGTTCGTCTGGGCCGAAGATGAACCATTCGAGCCCACGCTGTTCGGACACAAAATGAATCTGCTGACGGTGGCGGCGCAGATGGTGGCGGCAGCAGGCCGCAGGTAGGCCCTCGGCTGTTGGCCTTCGGCCGTCGGCCAGAAATCGGGAACAGCAACAAGCAATAAGCAACAGGCGATAAGCCGGCAGCCGTTAGGCCCTCGGCCTAATTGCCAATCGCCAATTGCCGGTTTCAACGTGAAACGTGAAACGAAAAACGGAAAACCGGTTTTCCTGCCAACGACCGACGACCGAAGGCCGACGACCTGTTAAGCTATGTAGTCATGTCCGTCTTACTGATTTGCGATAAGAACCCACCCGCGGTATTTCCCGACGACTCGGTTGCCGAGGCGATTCGGCAGATGCTGCGTGCGCATACCGGGTCGGTTGCGATCATCGATGCGGAAAGGGTAGTAGCGGGTATTTTTACCGAACGCGACGTCATGAAGCGCCTCGCCTTGAGCCGGCGCGACCTGGAAGCTACTCCCATTCGCGATGTCATGACCACTCCGGTGGAAATGGCCACGGAAAAAACCACCGACGCCGAAGCCCTGGCAGTAATGATCGAGCGCCACTATCGCCACATGCCGGTAGTGGACGACCATGGCCATCTGCTGGGCATGCTCTCCATCCGCCACGTCCTGGAAGCGCGTATCGACGAGTTGCTGCAGCAGTTGGACGCGCAGAAGCGGTAGGAACGTCCCCCGTCCCCTGCCAGGAACGACAGAGCGTTCCACGTTCCTCGTTCCACTTCGAAAACCGCAATTGGCGATTGGCAATTAGCGATTGGCCCGAAGCCGTTCTTCGGGCGCAACGTGAAACGTGAAACGGCCAGCGGACGGGAGACGGGGGACGGGAGACGATTGCCTACCCGTCCCCCAGCCCTTCCAGGACCCCATATAACCGCGTCAAAACCTCGTCGGGACCCACGGCTTGTAATTGGAACTTCAGCAGGCCGCCGGGGCTGAATTGTGCGCCGCGACTGCTGGTGACGAACTGGGCCAATTTCTGTCCATCGATGGGCGCCGCGTCGCCAAATTTCACGTTGAACTGTTCGCGCTTGCGGTCGATGGTGATCACCCCCAGCCGGCGGGCCAGCAACCGCAGTTTGGCATATTCCGCCAGGTTCTTGACCGGCGGCGGCAATGGGCCATAGCGGTCTTCCAGCTCCGACTGAACGTCTTCGAGCTGCTTTTCGTTCTCCACTCCGGCCACGCGCTTGTACATGCGCAAACGCTGATTTTCCTCCCCAATGTACTCGGCGGGAATGCGAATATTCAGCCCCAGATTGAGCTGCGTCTCCACCTGTTCGGGGCGTTCTTCGCCGCGCAATTCGCGAATGGTTCTTTCCAGCATCGAGGTATAAAGCTCGAAGCCCACGGCTTCGATATGACCGGTCTGTTCGCCGCCCAGCATATTGCCGGCGCCGCGCAATTCCAGGTCGAGCGCGGCGATTTTAAAGCCCGCGCCCAAATCGCTGAACTCCTTGAGCGCAGCCAGGCGGCGGCGGGCGATGGGGGTAAGTTCGGTATCCGGCGGCACCAGCAGGTAGGCATAGGCGCGGCGGTTGGAGCGGCCGACGCGCCCGCGCAACTGATATAGCTCGCTGAGTCCGTGGCGGTCGGCCCGGTTAATCAGAATCGTGTTGCAGAGCGGGATGTCGAGGCCGTTCTCGATGATCGTGGTTGCCACTAGCACATCGGCTTCGTGGCGAACGAACTGATACATCACCTTTTCCAGATCGCCCTCCGACATCTGTCCGTGTCCCACCACGACGCGCGCGCGCGGCGCCAATTCCTGTACCTTGGCGGCAATCTCCCAAATCGTTTCCACGCGATTGTGGACGAAATAAGCTTGGCCGCCGCGATCCAGTTCGTGCTCCAGGGCGTTACGGATCAGCTCTTCGTCCCACGCGGCCACCACGGTTTGGATGGCCATGCGGTCTTTGGGCGGCGTCTCGATTACGCTCATATCGCGCATGCCCACCAGCGACATATGCAGCGTGCGCGGGATGGGAGTGGCCGACATGGTCAGCACATCCACTTCCCGTTTGAGTTGCTTCAGCCGTTCCTTATGGCGCACGCCGAAACGCTGCTCCTCGTCCACGATGACCAAGCCCAGATCCTGAAACTTGAGATCTTTGGAAAGCACGCGATGGGTGCCGATCAGGATATCGACCTTTCCGGCTTCCACCCGCTCGATGATTTCCTTCTGCTGCCTGGGACTGCGGAAGCGCGAAATCATTTCCACGGTGACCGGGAAGGCGGCAAAACGGCGTTTGAAGGTCTCAAAATGCTGGAACGCGAGTACCGTGGTGGGGGTTAGCACCACTACCTGCTTGCTGTCGCCGACCGCCTTGAACGCCGCGCGCATGGCCACTTCTGTCTTCCCGTAGCCGACATCGCCGCAGAGCAGGCGATCCATGGGCGTGGCCACCTCCATGTCGGTCTTTACGTCGGCGATGGCCTGTTCCTGATCGACGGTTTCCTGAAATTCAAAAGCGTCTTCGAACTCGCGTTGCCATTCCGTATCGGGGGAGAAGGCCTGGCCGCGGGCCGTCTTACGAACCGCATACAGTTTGAGCAGTTCGTCGGCCATGTCCTGCATGGCCTTCTTGACCCGAGCCTTGGTCTTGGCCCACTGCTGGCTGCCCATGCGGGCGAGGGCCGGTTTCGCGCCCTCCGCGGAACGGTATTTCTGCACCAGATCCAGGCGGGTGAGCGGAACGTAAAGCCGCGCGCCTTCCGCGTACTCCAGAATCATGAATTCGGCGGTGCCGCCGTCGCCCTGCGCGATTTCCCGCAATCCCAGATACTGGCCGATGCCATGCTCGACATGCACCACGTAATCGCCCACCGCCAAGTCGCGAAAATCCGACATGAAGGCCGCGGTCTTGGATTTATGCGATTGCGGACGCTGGCCGCCCGGTTCGGCTTCATCGAACAGATCGCGGATGCCGAACAACACCAGATTCGCATTCGGCAGCGCCACCCCTTCGGGCACAAAGCTCTTCACGATGGTGGTGATGGAAACGTCGCCGGCAAAGTAGGAAGCTTCGTCCACGTAAGATTCGCTGAGTCCCGGACGGGGCGTGCGGCTGCCCAGGCGGAAGGGAACTCCGTACTCGGTAAAGATCCCGGCCAACCGTTCCACTTCTCCGTGGCCGGCGGCCGCGAACAAAACCCGCTTCCCCTCGCCGGTGAGTTTGCGAACCTCTTCCATCATGGCCGGCAACGATCCATGAAAGCGCGTGGTGGGCTGGGAGGAAAACTCCAGTTGTTCGCGTTGCGGTTGGCTTAGTCCCAGATGCTCCAGATCGGCCCCGGAGCGCGCGGCAACCCGTTGCTGCCAATCCTCCGGCGAAAGGTATAGATCTTCGGGACGAACCAGTTTGCCGATGCCGCTGCGCTCATGGATTTGCCCGACCCGCTCCCACAACTGTTCGAATTCAGCCTTCACGTCGCCGGGTTCATCCACCAGCACGGCGGCGTCGGGCAGCAGATCCAGTAAGGTTTCACCGGCGCCCGCCAGGGGAGCATAGAACTCCCAGCCAGGAAACACGTTGACGCCGCCGGCGCGCACGGCTTCTTCCACTACCTCTTCGGCGCCGGTAATGCGTTTTCCGCTGAGGCGCGCATGGACGGCAGCCAGCACCTCTTCCGTCACCGGCGTATCGGTGAGCGGCAGCAGCAGGACATCTTCCATCGAGGCCTGGGAGCGCTGGGTGGCAGGATCGAACTTGCGAATGGATTCCACTTCGTCGCCGAAAAACTCGATGCGCACCGGACGGTCGGCCTCCGCTGGATAAACGTCCAGGATGCCGCCGCGAATGGCGTACTCGCCCGGCATCTCCACCACGTCGGTGGAGGTGTAGCCGACGCTGTTCAGGTGCTGTACAAGTTCTTCGGCATCCAGATACTCGCTACGGCGGGCACGGCGCGCCTGGCCGGCGTAATACTCCGCGGAGCGCAGCCGCAGGGCGCCGGCCGGAGCCGGTGTAATCACGATTTGGGCGCTTCCGGTGGCGATTTTCCATAGCGCCGTGGCGCGCGCTTCCTGAATCTCCGGATGCGGAGAAAGATTCTGAAACGGCAAAACGTCGCGGGTGGGAAGACTGATTACCTCGTCTTCGGCCGCTCCGCCGGTTAGCTCGCAAAAAGCCTGCACCACCGGCAACAATTCTTCGGCGGCACGGTTGTTGCGGGTAATCACGATCAGCGGGCGACCGGCGGTTCGCTGCAATATGGCGATCAGCAGAGCTTTGGCGGTAGGGGTGAGACCAGACACACCAACCCGTCCCGCGCCGGTTTTCAGTAGGGGTACCGTACGCGCAAAAGCGGGCAATTTTTCCGTGTCCGCGAAAAAATCACGGACGAAGGGGAGAATCATCTCATTTTGATTCTATCAAGCTTGTTGAAACCCACCCAAACCCGGAACCCAGGAATCTCGCGCTAAACCCAGAACCCAGGAACAAAACCCAGGAATCTCGCGCAGAGGCGCGGAGACGCAGAGGGAAAACCCAAAAGGGGAAACCCCAAACCCAGAACCCAGGGAACCTGGCGCAGAGGCGCGGAGACGCAGAGGGAAAACCCAAAAGATGTTGGGCAGACGGACCAGAGGCAGTTCGCGAACGCCGGTTGCATGCCGTGCATTATCCAGTAAAAAGAAAGCAGATCTGCGGCAAACTCTTTGGTTCTCCTCGCGTCCTTTGCGTACTCCGCGTTCGTTTCTTAGCCATTTGCCAATTGCCAATTGCGCCTTGCATCTCGTGCCAGGTTCTCGGGGTTCTGGGTTTTGGGTTTTCCTCTGCGTCTCCGCGCCTCTGCGCGAGCTTCCTGTTCCCCGCCTGTTAAAATCAGATTAACGTGTGCGAAAAAATTGTGAATCGGGAGCGACTGCGCGAGAAGGTCGCGGAGTGGCGGCGGGCGGGTGAGCGGATTGTGCTCGCCAATGGCTGCTTTGACCTGCTGCATGTCGGGCACGTGCGCTATCTGCGCGGCGCCAAAGCGCTGGGGGGCAAACTGGTGGTTGGCGTCAATAGCGACGAGAGCGTGCGCGCTCTCAAGGGGACTGGCCGGCCATTCATGCCCGCGACCGAGCGGGCCGAGATCCTGGCTGCGCTGGAAGCCGTGGATGCCGTAGTGATTTTCCCCGAACCCGACGTGCGGGCCTTGATCCACGAACTTCATCCCGATGTACAGGCCAAAGGCTCCGATTACACGGTGGACAACGTACCAGAACGCGAAGTAATCATCGAATATGGCGGGCAGGTCGCGATCGTCGGGGATCCCAAGGATCATTCGGCGACGGAGCTGATAAAGAAAGTAATAAGTAATAAGTAATAAGCCGGAAGCTAGAAAGCAACAAGCAACAAGCGATAAGCGATAAGCGATAAGCCAGAAGCTAAGCGTTGGGTTGGATCGTTGCGGGTCCCTGGCGATGATGTGACACAGTAAGACGAACTCTGCTCGAAACATGTCCGTTACTAATCACAATTCGCGCGCTCCGGGGCGCATTCTGGTCATACGCTTGGGTTCTATGGGCGATGTGCTTCACGCCCTGCCGGCGGTTGCGGCCCTGCGCGTCATGTTTCCAGAGGTCGAGGTGGGCTGGGTGATCGAAGAGCGCTGGGCTCCACTGCTAGCCTCCCCAGGCGCGCGGACACGGTCGCCGCAAATGCCGCTGGTCGACCGTGTACACCTGGTGAATACCCGTGCGTGGCGACAGGATCTTTGGTCCGGCAAAACCCGGGAGGCGATTTTGGCCGCTCGACGCGAGTTGCGCCAGACGGAATACGACGTGGCCTGGGATTTTCAAGGAGCCTGGAAATCGGCCGCGGTGGCGTTGGCCAGCGGAGCTCCGGTTCGCCTCGGCTTTCGCCATCCGCGGGAGCAAGCTGCCGCCATGTTTTACACCCGGAAGAGGAACGCCGAAGGCGCCCATGTGGTTGAGCAGAATTTGTCGCTGCTCGCCGGACTGATTCCGGCGGACGAAGAACGGCAGAGGGGTATTCAGTTTTCCGCCTTGCGGCAAACTCCGCCAGCGCCGCAATTGCCGCAAGATGAGCGACAAGAGGCTTGGGCCGAGGGGGAATTGCTGCGTCACGGTTATCTGGCCCACGATTTCGCCATCCTCAATCCGGGCGCCGGGTGGGGCGCGAAGTGCTGGGCGGCGGAGAGCTATGCCGAAGTCGCACGCGGACTCGCCAAACGAGGGCTTCCTTCGTTTATTAATTTTGGTCCGAACGAAGAAGAACTGGCGCAAGCGGTGGCCAAGGCCAGCAACGGTGTGGCCTGTGCCCTGGGCTCTAGTGTGGGGCAACTGATAGCTTTGACGCGACGCGCCCGCATCTTCATCGGTGGGGACACCGGTCCCATGCATCTGGCGGCAGCCCTGCGCATTCCGGTGGTGGGGATTTTTGGACCCACCGATCCCGCGCGCAATGGACCCTATGCCACCGAATCGACGGTTTTGCGTAGTTCGGAAAGCGTAACCAATCACTCGCGACGGGCCAAGCCGGACGACGCTATGCTGTCGATTCATCCGGCCGAGGTGCTGGCGGCGGCGCAAACTTTATTGTTGCGGGAAGGCTCCGCGCCTTCGCCCCACCTTTTCCCTGTGTTCGGGCAATCCGGAGGTTACTCTTGAGTGACTGGTCGCGGCGCGCGCGCCGCATTCGCGTGCCGCTGAGCTTTGCCTTTGCGGCGATTTATCTTTATCTGGCCCGCCCGTTGTGGTCTTCCCTGATTGCCGGCGGTGTGATTGCGCTGGCCGGGTTGGCCTTGCGTGCCGCGGCCTCCGGGTTTGTCCGCAAAGATCGTGAACTGACGACTACCGGTCCCTACGCCTATACCCGCAATCCTTTGTATCTGGGGTCCATCATTATGGGCGCCGGGTTTGCGGTGGCCGCCCGCAGCTGGTGGGTGGTCGCGGGCTTGGTCGCCTTGTTCGTTTTCGTTTATATGCCGATCGTTCGGGCCGAAGAGCGTTTTTTGCGCAGCCAGTTTCCCGAGTACGACGACTATGCGCGGCGCGTGCCCCGGTTTGGTATTAAGCTGAGCAATAAGGCCAGCTCCTTTGGAGTGTTTTCCCGGGAGCTATATTGGAAACATCGCGAGTACAATGCCTTCATTGGCGTCGTCCTGATGATGGCCGTATTAGTGGTGAAGCGGTTATGGCAGGTGCGGTGAGGAATAACCGAGTTGCAAGAGGCGAGGTGCGAGTCAACATGGCGATCCCCAACTCTTGGCTCGCAACTCCCAACTCCCAACTCGCAACTCGAATTGCGGACGAGGTGAGCTGCTGAAAATCCGAGTTCAAGTGTTCCTCGGGCTAGGGCTGGCGTTAGCGGGGATGGCCGCGGCGCAGAGCATGCGCTTGCTGCCGAAGGGCGATTCCATTGGACCGTTTGCTCATATCCAGCCGCCGGCAGCCAATCACCATTTTCCCGAAGGCTTCAACTTTGTCTATAGCGCCGAATGGCGTATATGGAAGGCGGGAACGGCTACTCTGAAGTTGGAGAGCGAAGGACACGAGAAACATGTGGTCGCTACCGCTGACGCCAGCGGCTTTGTCGCCTTGCTCTTCCACGTGCACGATCATTTTGAGGCGCGTTTCGATCCGCATTCCTTCTGCTCCCAAATCGTCAATAAACATACCGAGGAAGGCCTGCGTAAGCGGGACACGCAGATCCGTTTCGACTATTCGCACCGCAAGAGCGTGCTGGACGAAGCCAACCTCAAGACCAACGAAAAGAAGCGGGAAGAGGAAGACATTCCCGGCTGCGTAACCGATGTACTTTCCGGCATCTACTATTTGGGTTCGTTGCCGCTGCAACCGGGAAGCATTTACGTTTTCCCCGTCAACGATGGCGGCAAAACCGTGACCTTGCGCGCTACCGTGGAAGGGCGGGAGCAGATCAAAACCGATGCCGGCACCTTCTCCACCGTGCGCGTGCACCCGCAGGCGGATTCGGGAACTTTAAAAGACCGCGGAGACTTCTGGATCTGGTACACCGATGACACGCAAAAGATCCCCGTACAAATGCGTGCCCGCTTGTTCTGGGGAACCATTACGCTGCGCTTGCAACGAGTGGAAAAGCACTAAAGCAGAATACAGAATGCAGGAGTTAGAAGTTAGAATTTGTGCTCCAGCTTCTAACTCCTAACTCCTGCGTTCTGTATTCTGCCGAAAAACGTGAAACGCTCATTCCCCCGCGGCGGTCGCCAGAAATGGCAGATTGCGTCCGCGGTGCGGGACGCCCAGGCCATAGCCGAAGACGTAGGGCTCGTCGACCAGAAAACCGAAATATTCCGGCTGCAGCAAAACCCTTCGTGCCGCCTGGCGATCCAGCAGGGTCACCATTCGCACGGACGCGGCGCCCCGGGCCAATACGTTGCGCATCAGGAATTCGGCGGTGACGCCCGTTTCCAACACGGTTTCGATCAGCAGTACATCCACGCCGGTCACTTCCAGTTCGGGGCTGTAAAAGATTCTTGTAGTGTTCCCCTCTTCATTGAAATCGGGGCGGATGAAGTGGCAAATCACCTCGGCTTGTAGCTCCCGAATGAGATCGGCCATGAATACGAAGCCATTTTCCAGCACACAGACCGCATGAATCGTCTTGCCTCGAAAATCCTGGGAGATCTGCCTGGCCAGCTCCTGCACCCGTCGATGGATCTGCTCCGCGGTCAGAACCACGCGGTAATTCCCGTCCCGTCGTTCGTTCAAGCGCCCTCCTAGGAACAGTCGCGAGTTTCGAGTTGCGAGTTGCGAGTGTAGTACGTCACACAGATGGACAGTTATGAAAATGCAAGCTTTGAAAGGGCGCGGCTTCAGCCGCGCCGCAAAAACGGTTTCTGTCGTGCGGCTTTAGCCGCTGAGGAAGATCGCCCTCAGTCGCTAAAGCGGCCTTTTGGCGCGGCTGAAGCCGCGCCCTTTCAAATACGGAGCCTCAATGTCATTGACTTACGACGCACCACGCTAGCTTTCAGAACAGAAAAGCCGGCCCAACTTGAAACTCGAAACTGGAAACTCGAAACTATTCCTTTATCGCTTGTATCACTAGCGCTCTAGTCTCTTCCGGTCCTGCGGCAAATGGCTGTGCTGCGCCAAATCCGCGCAGCCAGACCAACTCGCCGGCGGAATTCGTCGCCACTGGCCAAAGCACGCGCTCCGGCCCCGATACATGCCGTCTCTGCAAGAGCTCTTTCAATTTCTTCGGAGCCCGCGTATGCACTGGCCAAAAGCGGTCGCCCGCGCGCCAGTTGCGCACTCGCAATTCCTTGCCCACCCTCTGGGGATTCAATAAGTCTGCAAGATTATACCCCTGGGCCGCCGCGGCATCACGATCAATCAGGGAAACGCGCAATACAATCCCGAGTGGGCGGACCAATAGCTCTCCCGGCACGGGCAGAACATACTCGTAATCGGCCGGAAGGGGCATCCCCGGCTGCTCGCCGGCCTGTTCTGCCCAGGCTCGATTGCGGTCAATGATCAATTCCGCGCCGGTTCGAAGGTCGCGCCGCGGATCCGCCCCATTGGGGCATCCCGGGACGCGGCGTACTCGCCACGGCCCGCTTAAATCCACCTCGGCATCGCCGCAAGCCTCGAGCAACTTCAACACTTGCTCGACGTGTTGGAAGCTGGTCCCGGGCGGAGCCGCGGGATTGGGTGCGGCGCCGGCGATGGCCCGCCGCACAATCCGGCGTTGCACGGCCAGCGGTAACTGCGCCAGTTTGTCCACTCGCAAGTGGACTTCCCCCGCCGGCGGTACCACGTGGATGATTTCGGCCAGCAATCCTTCAATCATGCCGTGCCAATATGCTTCTTCCCCGCGGGCAATCTCCGCCGTTTCCGCCAATACCTGTCGAATTGCCGGATTGAACTCGCCTTCCAGCAGCGGCAACAGCACATGACGCACCCGGTTCCGCGCATACTTGACGTCGCGATTGGTCGAATCTTCGCGCCATGCCTGCCCCAGCGCATGCAGATACGCTTCCACTTCGCCGCGCCGTACCTCCAGCAGGGGACGGACAATAGACGCGGTTCTAGCGAAAGAGGCGTCAGCCGGCATGAGTACTTCGGAATAGATCCCGGATAGGCCCCGGGTGCCGGCGCCGCGCATCAGGCGCATGAGCACCGTCTCCGCTTGATCGTCCAGCGTGTGCGCCGTGGCAATCTTATCCACCGTGCTACTCTCACACAGTCGGCGAAAGTAGGCATAGCGCAGATCTCGCGCCGCCGTTTCCAGACTCAAGCCGGAAGCTTGTGCGTGGCTCGGAGCATCCCCCGTGTCCGCGTGGAACGGCAGCCCGAAACGTGCCGCCAGTTCGCACACGAATTGCTGATCGGCGTCAGCTTCGGCGCCGCGAATTTGATGATGAAAATGAACGGCCGAAAGGACCAGCCCCAACTCGCCTCGCAATTGCCATAACAGATGCAGCAAAGCTACCGAGTCCGCGCCGCCGGACACGGCCAAACCGAGACGATCGCCCGGCCGCAGTAATGCATAGCGGCGAACGTACGCGAGGACCCGCTCCGGGAGAGTTGATGTCACCAGACAATGCTATATGAAACGGCGTTTCACGTTGAAAACCGTTTCCCGTCTCCCGTCCCCCGCCCGTGAAGACCACGTTCCACGTTGAAGACCGTCTCCCGTCTCCCGTCCCCTGTCTCCCGCCCGAAGGCCGCTTCGCCGCGCACTGCCGGGTGAGATGTTTAACCCAGCGTTGGCTAGATTTGAAAGGGCGCGGCTTCAGCCGCGCTGCGAGAAACGGGCACACGAGCAGCTTTAGCCGCTGAGGGACATCGATCCTCCGCCGTAACTGTCAGCGCGAACCGCGACGAATCGATTGTGAAATAGAGGCGGCAAAAAAGGCGATTCCATCCGCCGTTCGCCTGGGGTGGAAGGGCCACTCGCGACTCACAACTCGCAACTCGCTCGCGACTCGCCGTCACGCTGCCCGTGGGAGGCTTTCCTTGGCTGCCAGCTTTTCTACGATGGCTAGTACCGGGGTGAATTCCGCCGGCAGGTTGTGCCGTTCCTTCAGATATTCGGGGCTATTGTAGGAGAGCCACACCTGCCCCTGGGCATCCTCGGCGACCAAAATCTTTAACGGTAGATCAAGAGCAATGCTGGGCCGCGCCAGCATCAGTGGAGTGCCGCCTTTGGGATTGCCAAAAATTAACAGCTTGGTGGAACGCATCTTTATGCCGGCCTTTTCGGCTTCGCCGCTGTGGTCAATCAGGGCAAAAATAGTAATTCCATTGGTCTCCAAAATCTGCTCAATCTTGCCCACCGTCTCGTCTACGGAGTAGCTGCTATGTACGCTGATAATTCCGTTTTCGGCTCTGGTCGCCATACTCGCACCTCCCATCTTTTCGATTCCAGAGGGGCATTCTTGGAGGCCTGGAGAATGACGCATCTAACTCCTAACTTCTAACTCCTGAACTCTTCCATCCACTTCCGTGTGCCCAGATACTGGCAGGAAAAGCTGGCGACGCGGGCGCCGAACTCCAGTGCATCGCGAAACCCGCGGCCGGGTTGGGCCATGGCATAGCAGAAGGCGCCGTGATAGATGTCGCCGGCCCCGGTTGTGTCCACCACCGCTTGGATTTGCGGTACCGCAATCTCTCCCGCTGTGCCCGCTTCCAGATAGTGGATCGAACTCTCGCCCCGCGTAATTGCTAAACGAGTAATGCCCTGAGCCTTTAAATAAGCAAAAACCTCGCGTTCCTCATGGCAGCCGGGAGGCAGGAAATCGTTGGAGCAAACGGCGATGTCCACATGCGGCAGCAGCGCGGGCATTCCCGCCTTCCAACTGCCGGCGTCGAGCACCACGGGGATTCCCAGAGCGCGTGCCTGTGTGGCGACAGCTACGCATACCGGCATATACAGCCCATCCACCAGCACGATGGATACTCCGGCAAACCATTGGGGATCGCACTCGAAGCCGAGGGCGGAAAAACCTTTGTCCCCGCTGGCAATGATGGTGCGCTCTCCGGTTTGGCGAATCACCAGAATGGCGGAGACCGGCGGGGGCGCCTGTTTTTCACCGGTCACATCATGCAGCCGGACGCCTACACGGTCCAGTTCGTCCTGAATGACCGAGGTCAGGGAATGCCTGCCCACGGCTGACACCAACGACGCGCTGCCTCCCAGATAGCCGAAGGTGATGGCTGCGTTGATCGCCGGCCCTCCGGCGGTTAACGCCGGATCGCCCGCCACGATTTTTGTGTTACGTGCCGGAATCTCCTCCACCACATACGTGAAGTCGATGTTGGCCATTCCGACAAACAGGCCGCAAGGTTGAGAACGGTTGGGAGTGTTCACGAAAACGAGGGTAGCATGAGTTTCGATTACTCCAGATACTGGGCGGGAGTCATAATTGCAATACCTCGAAACGGGTGCAGCGCAAGCAGGTCTTTGTCGCCGGTCAGGATGAGCGTGGCGCCGCCGTTAACAGCGATGTCGAGAAACTTGTCGTCTTTAGGGTCGCGACAGGCGTGGATTGTGACCACGATGGGAACCAGTTCCACGATCCCTCCTAACAGTCGCAAGAACTGCTGCCGGTCTTCCAAACTGAGATAGCGGTCGAATTTGGGGCGAGACAAAACATCGGCGAGTTCCAGCATGCTGGCTTCGGACACCAGCAGTTGCCCTTGCTCAACTGCCTTGCGAACCGCACGGCCAGCGACGGAATCGGGGAGAAGTAATCGACTGATGAGTGCGTTGCTGTCGACGACGATGCGCCGTCTACCGCTCATCGGAGAGCAGTCCGTTCAGCGCGCCCTCGTCCAGGCCGCGGGCGGCAGCCTGTTCGCCGATACGGTCGCAGAAGCGCTGAAACTCGGTCACGTTCAGACTCCGCAAGCGCTCGAATTCATGGGCGGAGACTAGCACCGCTACGTCTCGGTCATGACGGCGAATCGTGATGGGTTCTCGTTGGGCGGCATCAAGCAGCGCAGCCAGTCGTTGCTTGGCATCGGTGGCAGAGATGTATTGCATAGGGCGCACCCCGAAAGACGGATTATATCCTATTTGTCTAAATTAGACAATTTAACCGCCGGGCCAACTGCCAAGAGCCAATTGCCAATTGCGACTTTTCCTATTCAAACACCACCGTCTTTCGCCCATACGGAAGCACGCGATGCAGCAAATGCAGTCGTACCGAGCGGCCCAGAACCTTGCGTTCCAGGTCGCGTCCCTTCAGAACCAGGTCCTCGAGGGAATCCCGGTGGGTGACGCGGCAGACATCCTGCTCGATGATGGGGCCCTGATCCAGTTCCGCCGTCACGTAGTGGCTGGTGGCGCCGATCAGTTTTACGCCCCGCTCATAGGCCTGGTGATAGGGCTTCTTGCCGATAAACGCGGGCAGGAACGAGTGATGAATATTGATGATCCGGTTTAAATAGTGCTGCAGAAAACGCGGGGTGAGCACCTGCATATAGCGGGCCAGCACCAATAGATCGACGCCACAATCGCGCAGCAGCTTCAGTTCGAGATCTTCTTGCGCGTTCTTGTTTTCGGGATTCATGGGAAATACATGGAAGGGAATTCCCGAAGGCACGACCAGCTGCTCCAAATCCGGGTGATTGCTGATTACGCATGCGATCTCGCCGGCCAGTTCGCCCAGTCGATGCAGGTACAGCAGTTCCAGCAGGCAATGATCGGCCTTGGAGACAAAGATGGCCAGGCGTGGCCGTTCGCTGGAAAAATGCAAGTGCCAATTCATACCGAAACGATCCGCCAACTGCTTAAAGGCCGGAGCGATTTCCTGGCGAGCCAGGGCGAAACCTTCCAACTCCCATTCCACACGATGGAAGAAAATGCCGACCGGGGCATCGATGTGCTGCTCCGCGTGGACGATGTTGCCGCCATTGCGAAACACAAAATCCGCCACTCCCGCTACTAGACCCTTTTGGTCGGTACACGAGATCAACAGCACTGCATTTTCTTTCGTCAAGCGCTTTCCCTCGTTTAATGCGGTATCGGACATAGTAACAAATTCGTCTCCCGTTCCTCGTCCCCCGTCTCCTGCCAGAGGCCGCTTCACGTTTCACGTTGGAATCCGAGACGCGCGGCGTAAGCCGGCCCCACCGAAGAGAGCGCAGGAAATACGCATGTTCCCACGCCCGTTCCGGAGGCCTAAACTTTTCTGATTCCACGGCTTTACGCCGGCCCCAAGGTGAAACGTGAAACGAAAAACGTGAAACGACTTCTGGCGGGAGACGGGGGACGGGAGACGGGGAACGTTGCTGCTCTATAATGCCGCCATGTTCCCATTTATCCGGCGGCAATGGTTTTTGCTGCTGCTACTGGTCGCGGCTGCGAGTGCGGTTTTGCCTGCCGGCATGCTATGGCGTGCCGACAACGGAGACGGGACCTACCGGAATCCCGTTCTGTTTGCCGATTATTCGGATCCCGACGTCATTCGGGTGGGCCCGGATTACTATCTGATTTCCTCCAGTTTTCAGTGCACGCCGGGAATTCCTGTGCTGCATTCGACGGACTTGGTGAACTGGCGCATCATCGGCCACGTGCTACCCCGCTTGCCCTCCGATCGGTACAACTTGCCTCGTCATGGCGAGGGCTGTTGGGCTCCGAGTCTGCGTTATCATGCGGGCCGGTTCTGGGTGTATTTCGGCGATCCCGACCTGGGTATTTACATGACCACAGCCACCGATCCCCGAGGTCCCTGGGAGCCTCCGGTGCTGGTGGTCGCCGCCAAGGGATGGATCGACCCTTGTCCGCTGTGGGATGATGACGGCTCGCTATATCTGGTGCACGCCTGGGCCAAGAGCCGAGCGGGGTTCAATAGCGTACTCACGGTTAATCGTTTAAGCACGGACGGCCGCCGCCTGCTGGACCAGGGCGTAAACGTTTTTGTGGGCGGCGATCGCCAGCCGACTATCGAGGGCCCGAAGTTCTACAAACGAAATGGTTTTTACTACATTTTTGCTCCCGCCGGCGGCGTCTCCACCGGCTGGCAATCCGTATTGCGTTCCCGCAACATTCTCGGTCCCTATGAGGATCGGATTGTTCTCCGGCAGGGGAAGACGGAGATCAATGGTCCGCATCAAGGCGCCTGGATCGAGACGGCGGAGAATGAGTCCTGGTTCCTGCACTTTCAGCAGCGCGGAGCTTATGGACGGGTGATCCATCTTCAGCCCATGATCTGGCGTGACGATTGGCCGGTGATCGGCGACAACCAACGCGGCACGGGAAGCGGAGAGCCGGTCCTGACCGGGAGGAAGCCGCACAGTTCTGCCAGCCAGATTGTCGAGGAGCCGCAAACCAGCGACGAATTTAACGCCCCTGAACTGGGCCTGCAATGGCAGTGGGAAGCCAATCCTTCCCCCCATTGGGGGTCGCTTACGGCCAAACCAGGGAGGCTGCGCTTGTTTGCCGTGCCTTTGTCCGCGCCCGCCACGAATCTATGGAGTGCGCCCAACCTGCTGCTGCAGAAGTTTCCCGCGCCCAAATTCACTGCTACCACCTTGATGGATTTTTCTACCGTACGGTCTGGCGACAAGGCCGGGTTACTGGTGATGGGGCCCGACTATGCGTATTTGGCTATTACGCAAGAAGGAACGACGAGGCGGTTGATTCAAGTGGTGGCCTACGATGCCGACAAGGGCGCCGTCGAACGGGTGGAAACTTCCCTGCCCGTGCCGCCTGGCCCGCTGTATCTGCGGGTTTCGGTGGAATCCGACGCGGCCTGCCAATTCAGTTTCAGCCGCGATGGCCAGACTTTTGTTCCCCTGGGTGGCAGGTTTATGGCCCGTCCGGAGTTGTGGAGCGGAGCCAAAATCGGCCTGTTCACCATGGCGAAATCCCCGAAGCACCGGCCTGGCTATGCGGATTTTGATTGGTTCCGCGTCGAGTAAAGTAGAATGCTAGCGGTGTGGGAGCGAACGAACTCATGAATTCTCGTCTGATTGCTTTGACCGCAATTATGTTTGTCCTTGGCGTTGGCCGCGGTGCCGCGCGTGACCTGACCGTAGCCGCCGATGGTTCCGGCGATTTCAAAACCGTGCAAGCCGCGGTGGATGCGGCGCCCGCGGATAACCGGGAACGCGTCGTTATAGCAATTAAGAACGGCCTCTATCCGGAGCAAGTGCGAATTCATAATTCCTTCTTGACCCTGCGCGGCGAAGATCAGAAGAAGACCCGGATTGTGGCCGCCGTCGAAAGCGGTGCGTGCCCGGTCTCTCCCGGACAGTCGGTAGAGGAACATTGTTCCACCATCCTGGCCGAGGGCAACAATCTGGTATTCGAAGATTTCACGGTCGAAAATCCCTTTAAGCCGGAGAAAGGGAAAGGCGCTACGCTCTCGGTGATGGGCGATTCCACTCGCATTGTGGTTCACAATGTGGACGTGATCGGTTACGGCGGCGATACGTTCGTGCTTTCCGCGCGGCGCTCGGCCACCGGCGCGGGCGGCGAATACTATGCCAACCATGTGTACGTGTCGGGCACTTACCATATCATCGTGCCCCGTGGTACCACCTATGTCGTGGACAGCACCTTCTGGTGCATGGGCGGGCTGCCCAATTGCCTGTTCAGTGAAGGGGTCACGCGCGAGACCGATAAACTGGTTATTCGTCACTCCGTCATTGATGGCGACGAGCCTTTTGGCCTGGGCACCTACTTCCGCGATACCGCCTGGTATTTTATCGACGACACGTTCTCCGATAAGGTTCGCCGCGATGGCCAAATCCATCGCGTGCCGGCGAAGAATTACACCATGAAATGGGGCGAAGGCAGAATTTACTTCGCCGACAGCAAGGCGCCCGATTATCCATGGTTCAAGAACAACCTCGATCAGTCGCCAGCCAAGTCGAAGGCTGTGATCACCGCAGCTTGGACTCTTCCCGAGTGGAATCCGGAAAGCACCATCGGACCGTCGATTCAACACTTCGAAAACGCCGATGGCCAGGTCCGCATCGTGTTCAGCGAAAGCGTGACGGTTCGCGGACAGCCGCGTTTAGTCCTGGCTTCCGGCCGGACGGCGGTTTATGTTGCCGGCAGCGGAACCGATACACTCAGCTTTCGCCTTCCCCATCCCGGCAAAGTGAAGAAAATTGATTTGCAAGGCGGAGCCATCCTCGCCTCCTCGGCTTCCCTGCATGAACGCCAAGCGAATCTGAGGTTGCCGTAGGCAAAGAGGCAGGAGTTAGAAGTTAGGAGTGAGGAGTTAGAAGTAAGGCGGCAAAAGGTGATTGGTGCAACAAGGATTGAACAGCGCCGCAGGCGCGAAGCTCTTTATAGCCCAGCGCTATAGCGCTGCGTAATGGGTAACGAATGGCGAGTCGTGGCTTCTAACTTCTAACTTCTAACTCCTAACTTCTGCTACTGGCTATTACTCCATCCTTCTTCGGTGCGCTTGGTTTGCAGCCAGCTATTCAGGCGTGTGGCGTCGGCTTCTTCCATGGCGGTGAAGCGCAGTCCCGCCTTGCCCGTGGCATCGGCCCATACGATCTGGGCCTGCGCGGAGAAGGCCTTTTCCAGTTCGGGGATAACAAAAGATACGCTCACGCCGCCGGCGAATTGAAATGGGTTTTGAATCCCCTGAACCGCCATGCCTCCGCTGCTGATGTTTGCGGTCTCCACCACGGCTTCGCCTTGTCGCGAGGTGATGGTAATCGGCACGGTGACGGCGGCGCGAAAGTACTGCTGCTCGCCCCCGGAGGCCGCGGGACCAAATCCCCTGGTTTCCAGACGATACTGCCGGAGCTTTCGGCTCAGGGTGCGTCGCGAAATCCCCAATTGTTCGGCCGCCATGCCCTGATGTCCGCCGGTCTGCGTCAGAGCGCGCGCAATGGCTTGCTTTTCCATCTCGTCGAGCCCGGCACCGGCTGTGCCAGAATCCGCCGTGGGCAGCGCACTCGTGGCGGTGGCCGCCTCGGTGCGCGCCTCCGCGTGGATTTCCGGGGGCAGGTTGGAGACCTCGATCTCGCCGCTCTGGGCATTGATGGCGGACTGAAGCACCATATTCCTCAGTTCGCGGACGTTACCCGGCCAGGAATAGGCTTGCAGCGCTTCCACGGCAGCCGCGGAGAGCCGCAACTCGGGCCAGTGCTGTTCGAGAAAATATTGCGCGAGCGCGGCCACGTCTTCCGGTCGTTCGCGTAATGGCGGAACCCGTAACTGAATCTGGCCGATGCGATGGAAAAGGTCGCCGCGGAAGCTTCCTTCCTTTACCCTTTGTTCCAGCGGTTGGTTGGTGGCGGCGACAATGCGCACATCCACAGATACTTTGCGGCTGCCGCCCAAACGGTAGTACGGCGTGCCATCCAGTACACGCAGCAATTTCACCTGAATCTTGGGTTCCAGCTCGCCGATCTCATCCAAAAAAAGCGTGCCCCGATCCGCTAATTCGAATAACCCCGGCTTGGACGTGTCGGCGCCGCTAAAGGCGCCTTTTTCGTAGCCGAATAATTCGCTTTCCACCAGATGTTCCGGCAGGGCCGCGCAGTTTACGTCGACCCAGGGTTTGGCCGCTCTCCGGGAATGGGCATGGACGGCGCGCGCCACCACTTCTTTTCCGGTTCCCGTCTCTCCGGTAATCAGCACTGCCGCATCGCTGGGAGCCACGCGCACAACCATCGCCATCAGTGCCGCCATACTGGGGCTGCAAATGATGGCGTCCATTTCATGGATGCGAACGAAATTTGTTGCGGCCGTTGTCATGCTACAGAACCTTCCCTGGAACTGACCGTCCTCCGCCCGCTAAGCTGGAGGCCTGAGACAGTTTGTCATGCCCGCCTGAGCCCTGCGACAAAGTGGCGCACATTCATTCTTCTATATATTGGAAGCCCTTTGACAAATCAACAAGTTACGTCCGTCACCGGGATGGCCCTCTTGTTGCTAATACTTAAGCCATGATGCGTTCCGAGGCCAAGCCAATGACCAAAAGATTTCTGATCGCCGCCCTCCTTCTGTTGCTTCCTCTGGCCACCTTTGCCCAGCTCAGCAAGATTTCTCCCGACCTCGCCGGTAAGGCTCCCAGCCAGACCGTCAACGTCATCGTTCAGTACAAGCACCAACCGACGGACGTGCACAAACAGACCATTGTCAATCGCGGTGGACAGGTGAACGGCGCCGCCCTGTCGATTAATGCTCTTTTTGCCCAACTGCCGGCCGCCAAACTCGCCGACATGGCTAACGACGGCGAAGTGGCCTATGTTTCCCTCGATCGTCCGGTGCAGGCCCACCTCAACAATGCAACCGCGGCCGTGATTGCTCCTTATGCCTGGAACCTCGGATTGGATGGCACGGGCGTCGGCGTGGCTGTAATCGATAGTGGAATCGCGGATAAAGACGATTTGCGGAATAGCAGCGGCAAGTCCCGCATCGCGGCTGCGTTCGATTTTACCGGTTCCGGACTGGTCGATCAGAACGGCCACGGAACCCACGTTGCCGGCATCATCGGCGGCAACGGCAAAGATTCGCGCTGCAATCAGTGCGATGTCGTTATTCAAGGCGTCGCCCCGAACGTAAACCTGATCAGCTTCCGCGTCCTGGACCAGAATGGAGCCGGCACCGACAGTGCGGTGATTGCGGCGATTGATAGCGCCATCCTGCTCAAGAACCTGTTGAACATCCGCGTCTTGAACCTGTCGCTGGGCCGCCCGGTGTTTGAAAGTTATACTCTGGATCCGATCTGCCAGGCGGTGGAACAGGCCTGGATGGCGGGCATTGTGGTGGTCGTGGCAGCGGGCAACGATGGCCGCGATCAGACCGCCAGCGGCTACGGCACCATCGGCGCTCCTGGCAACGATCCTTACGTCATAACCGTGGGCGCCATGAACACCAAGGGCACTCCGGACCGTTCCGACGACGTCATGACCAGCTATAGTTCGAAAGGCCCGACGGCGATCGACAGTATTGTGAAACCCGATCTGGTAGCTCCGGGAAATCGCATCGTCTCCTTACAGCAAGGCCTCTTGCCCCAGCAGTATCCGCAGAATATCCCGCTGGTTGGGTATTATCAGAGCATCGGTGACGTCAAGAAGCCTTCCAGCGTGTACTTTATGCTGAGCGGAACCAGCATGGCCTCCGCCATGGTCAGCGGTGGCGCCGCGCTCTTGCTGCAGAAAGATCCCACGCTGACTCCGGACCAGGTGAAAGCGCGGTTGATGAAGACCGCTTACAAGACTTTCCCCACCTCCACCACCATCGTCGATGGCGCCTCTACCTTCGTGGTTCAGTATGACGTGTTCACGGTGGGCGCCGGCTACATGGACTTGCAGGCCGCGCTGGCCAGCACCGATCGAGCTGCCGGCAGCGCCAAATCACCCACGGCGGCGTCGGACAACGTCAGTAGCGACGTTTACTTCCTGGCCGATAGCACCTCGCTGTGGAGTGTGGGAACCACTTGGGATCCGTCATTGGTTTGGGGTGGCGCCGCATTTATCACCGATGACCATGCTCTTTGGGGCAGCCACGCTTTGTGGGGCAGCAGTGCCGTCTGGGGCGAGCACGCGCTCTGGGGCAGTAGTTCCGTTGCCAGCGATCACGCTTTGTGGGGCAGCCACGCACTTTGGGGTAGCAGTTCCAGCACTTCGGATACCTCATCCGCCTTTATCAATGGTGAAAACTAGGAGGTGCTTATAGCGGTATCTCTCTCTGGTTCAACCGCTCATCAAGTTGTAAGTGGTCTTTCAGCCACGGGCGAAAGACCAACGACCATCGACGAATTGATAACCAGGAGGTGCTTATAGCGCGATACAGTATCTCTTTTCCTTCGAGTGCTCTTTAAAGAGCAAGTTGTCTTTCGGTTGACGGCCAATTCGATCCTGGGAGGTGCTTATAGAGGACACCCTATCTTTCTTCCCGAAGCGCTCGGTAAGGTTGCGAGTTGATCTTTCCTTCGGCTAACCAGCCGGCGATTCGCGACCCGCTACCGAAGAAGTTTTGAACGCATCAGAACGCATCCGTAAGACCGGGACCTGCTCGCTGGCTTCGAGCAGGTCCCAAGCTTTTGCGAGAAATCGCCAATGGCATACAATTTAGCCCTATGCCAGCCATTCCTTCTCCTGCTTTCCGGCAACCCTATGATGCGACGACGAAGGTCGTCTCTACCCTCGTGTGCGTTGGCTTTGTGATTGCCGCCCTGGTCAGCAAGAGTCCGCTGCTCGCCGGCGTGGAGGTGGCCCTGCTGGCCTTGGCCTATGCCTATTCGCCCCGTGGCTGCACGGTGCGAGAGGGCGCGATTGTCGTCGATCGACGTATAGGCGAGGTTCGTATTCCTTTGGCCGGCATCCGCGAAGCGCGCACCGCCACTCCGGAGGATCTCCGGGGCTGCCTGCGGTTATGGGCCAGCGGCGGGCTGTTTGGCTATTACGGTCTGTTTCGAACTTCCAAGCTGGGGAGGTGCTGGTGGTATGTGACCAATCGCCGGAACATCGTAGTGGTGGTTACCGCCGCTCAGACTAGCTTGTTCAGTCCCGATGACACGCACGGTTTTTTGGAAGCCATCCGCACCGCCGTTCCGGCAGCGATCCCGGTGCCGGAAGTTTCCCTGGAGAATCCTTTAGCGCCCTCGCCACCGTCGTCTTCCGCCGGAAGTACCGTTGGTAAATGGTTGGCCGGAGTCTTTGCCCTCATCGTATTGGCCTTCGTAGCCGCCAGCCTCTTGTACTCACCCGGTCCTCCGAGCTATACCCTGACCTCCAGCGCGCTGACCATACACGACCGCTTTTATCCGGTGACGCTGCAGGCCGCCGACGTGGATGTGGAGCATATTCGCGTGGTAGAGATTGGCAGAGGCTCGGAGTGGCGCCCGATCACACGCACCAATGGATTTGCAAATTCGCACTATCGTTCGGGCTGGTTCCGCGTCGCCAATGGTCAGAAGGTTCGTCTATACCGGGCCGCTGCCATGCAGGTAGTCTTGCTGCCGCCCCTCGGCGACCATGCCCCGGTGCTGCTGGAAACCAAAGATCCCGAGAAGTTTGCCGAGCAAGTGCGGCAGGCTTGGTCCAAGGGGACAATGTAGCGCCGCCGTCTCGGCGGCTGTCCTGTGGGGGTCTCGCCCACAGGGTTTTGCTGCGCATATACTGGTGCGACCGGGACGGCCGCACCGACAGCCGGCGAGACGCCGGCGCTACACTCCTAACTCCTGCCTCAATCCGCCAACGCGGGTGCTGGCTCCGGGATTGCCGGTAGCGTAGCGCTTGGCTCCTCCCCAACATCCTTTAACTCCAAGTGTTTGGTCTCCGGGGAGAAAAAGAGGCTGATAAAGGTCATCACTGCGCCGACGGTCAGAACCACCGCCGGGGACAGCCACATATCCTGTTTTTCAATCACACTGATGAACGGGATCTGGTGGGCCCAATAGACGTACGCGCCAAACCAGGCGCCAATCAGGGCGCCGGAAGAATACCCGAATCCCACGCCGGTGGCCCGCCGCTTGGTGGGGAAGCGCTCGCACAGGTAGGCCGGAACGATCCCCCAGGCCAGCTTCAGCATGGCCGCCATGCAGGTGCCCAGGACGGCCATCCAGATATTACGTTCAATGGCAGCGTGATACAGGACGTAAAACACGGGAATCCCGAATACGGCCAGAAACACGCAATACCATTGGGTCAGAATCTTTCTTCCCGTCCGATCCGACAGCCAGCCGTAGAAGTTATATCCCAAAAACGCCAAGAACAAGGCGAAGCCATAGATCAAGGCGAATGTGGTGGTATCAAAGCCCCGGTTCAGTTTGGTCACCGGGTCCTTCAAGGTCAAAATGTTGGGCAAGAATCCATAGACCGAATAGTCGGTGAGGAACAGGCCCGTCATGAAGAAGAAGACCTGCAGAAAACTCCACAATTGCGGCGGCTTGAAGAGATTGAAAAATGGATTCTTTTCGATCTCCCCCAGCGCCTTGGACTTCTCGAATTCCGGCGATTCATGCAGGCGACTTCGCAGGTAGAGGGCCAGGAATACCGGTACTACGCCGGTCATGAAGGCGATGCGCCAGCCAAACTGGGTCATGCCGGCCGCGGTGGTCAAGTGGGAGATCAGGGCAAAGACCAGGGCGGCAAACACGTAACCCAAGGGGAAGCCCGATTGTACGAAGCCCCCAATGGCGCCGCGTCGCGACTGCGGGGCATGTTCGATGGCAAAGGTATGTCCCACCGCATATTCGCCGCCGAAGAAGCAGCCCATGAAGAAGCGGAGCACACAGAACAGCACGTAAGACCAGACCCCGAGTTGGGCATAGGTGGGCAGGAATCCCGCCAGCACCGACATCACGCCCACGCCGCCAATGGTCAGGATCAGCATGAGCCGCCGGCCTATCTTGTCGGCGTAGTGGCCGAAGAACGCCGACCCGACTGGCCGGGCCGCCATGGTGATCGAGTAAGTGAACACGATAGTGATGTATTGCCAGGCTGCGCTTCCCTTGGGCGAGGCAAATACTTTAACCAGGATGGGCGCCATGACGAGTACCATCGCCATGTCGTAGGCATCCATGGTGAACCCGATGAACTGGGAAACCATGGCTTTTTTTGTGTCCGAGGAAAGTTGCTCTGGTTGCTGCCTGACTTGGGTTATGTCCCTTGAGCCCGTAGACATGAAGTTGGTCCTCCACCCTGCCGCTCGGAATGTGCGTTGCCCGACCCAAACGCTGGAGCCGCATGGAGGCGCGATTCGGGGGCTTACTACTTAGTTACGCTTGCCCGTTCGCCAAGAGTGGTCAATCTAGCTCACTTTTCCGGAAAATCCGCTGACCACGCCTACCCGCGTGCCGCCAAGCCTCTCCAGTTCAAGCTGACCGACTGCGCGGGAAAGCCGTGAAATCCCGGCAGGTTGTTCCCGCAAATCACATCACGCCTCCCGGTGTTCGTCAATCGGAAAGCAGCCGTAGAGGACCACTGGGGATAACTTCCGTGTCAAGACGGACGTTCCTTCATCGCCGTTCATTCATCCTTGAAGGCATGGGTGCCATGGGTGATGGCCGCGCCGGCCCGAAGGGCCGCGGCCACGACCACAACTTCGGCAATCTCCTGGTCGGATGCGCCCGCCGCTCGTGCTGCGCTCGCGTGAATCTGGATGCAGTAGGGACACTGGGTAGTGAAGGCCACGGCCAGCGCCATCATTTCCTTGTACTTGCTGGGAATGGCTCCCGCCGCCATGGCCGCCTTGTCCAAGGCCCGGAAAGCTTTCATTGCCTCCGGCGCCCCCGCATCCAGCTTCTTCAGTCTGTCGAGATTCTTCATGTCGTACACGGGCACACCTCCGGGTGTTTAGTTGCAAAAACAGCGCTCCTGGGTGGCGTGTCCTCCGAGGAAAGCGGTTTGCCGAGGGGCGCGGAGGCCCTTGTCCTTGACATCGTAGCTACATTGTAGCTACGATGGCGGTATTGTTGAAGGCGCAACATTCACGCGAGGCTGCGGTTTAGCGCTGCTTGGCGGAGGTAAGAGAGCATGCCGCCAGTTTTTGATTGGGATGAAGGTAACCGCAAACATATTGCCAAGCACCGGGTGACACCGGCGGAGGCGGAACAGGTTGTTCTCGGCGATCCCATCGATCTCACTCTGGAATCGAGTGACGGGGAAGAACGCATCGTACAAGTCGGGGCCACCAATCAGGGGCGCATTCTTCTGGTCGTCAGCACTTGGCGCGAGGAGATGCTCCGAGTCATCACGGCATACCCGGCGCCGAAACTGTTGCGTCAGCTATATCTGAGCCGAACGTCGTGATTGGTTCGCAAAAAGGGAGACTCATGCAGAAGAAATTGAAAGTCCCGAAATTTAAGAACGAGGTCGAAGAAGCCAAGTGGTGGGATTCCCAGGGCGCGACCCTCACCCACGCCTTCCAGCAGGCTGCCGTTAAAGGCGGCTTAGGGCGCGGCACGGCCAAGGGAAAGGGCGCCACGCCCACGACCACCATTCGCCTCGAACCGGAGGACATCGCCCGCGCCCGCGCGCAGGCAACGCGAAAAGGATTGCGCTACCAAACCTATCTGAAAATGTTGATTCGCGAGACGCTCCTGAAGGAAGAAAAGAACTTCGCCGGTTAGCGCGCCCAGCGCTGGGAAAAACGAGAATAGCCCTCCATAAGCGATGCTGCAAAGTGCGGACGCTCAAAAATGCCGCGCCATGGCATAAATGCAACTGTTAGCAGACAAAAAAGTTGCCGTCCCAGGACAACCGCAGTTAGGGAAAAGGCCACACAGCATCATGACTACTCGTGGCTTTGAAAGGTGACAGGTCCTGCAAAGGAGTGATTTATGCAGCTTGGAATGGTTGGTCTGGGAAGGATGGGGGCAAACATGGCGCGGCGGCTGTTGAAAGATGGCCACCAGTGCGTGGTTTTCGACATGTCGCCGAAAGCGGTAAACGAGTTGGTTCTGGAGAAGGCCATCGGAAGCTCCTCCGTACAGGGCCTGGTGACCCAACTCGAAAAACCTCGGGCGATATGGTTAATGGTTCCGGCAGCCGTGGTGGAGGAAACCATTGCCGGCCTCCTGCCCCATCTTGAACCGGAGGATATTCTCATCGACGGCGGTAATTCCTATTACGTGGATGATATCCGGCGAGCCAAGGAACTCGCAGCCCAGCGCATCAACTACGTGGACGTGGGAACCAGCGGTGGCGTGTGGGGCCTGGAGCGCGGTTACTGCATGATGATTGGCGGCGAAAAAGCCGTGGTTCAGCACCTTGATCCCATCTTTGCCACGCTGGCTCCGGGAGCGGGGGACGTCCCGCGCACGCCCGGACGCGAGAAGCTGGGCGGCACCGCCGAACAGGGTTACCTGCACTGCGGGTCCAACGGCGCCGGTCATTTTGTAAAGATGGTCCACAATGGGATCGAGTATGGACTGATGGCCGCTTACGCTGAGGGCTTGGGGGTTTTGCGCGACGCCAACGTAGGCAAGCAACAGCATGCAATCGACGCGGAAACCACGCCGCTGCGCGATCCCGAACATTACCAATTTGATCTCAATCTGCGCGACATCGCGGAGGTGTGGCGGCGCGGCAGTGTGATCGCATCATGGCTGTTGGACTTGACCGCGGCTGGCTTGGTGAACGATCCCTCGCTCTCCCAGTTTGCCGGCCGGGTTTCGGACTCTGGCGAAGGCCGGTGGACCATCAAGGCCGCCATTGACGAGGCCGTGCCCGTCCCCGTTCTCTCCGCCGCGCTGTACCAGCGCTTTGCCTCGCGTGGCGAGGCGGACTATCAGGACCGGTTGCTCTCCGCCATGCGCTATGGCTTCGGCGGACACTTGGAAACGTCGGACCGCGAGTCCAAAGTGGCGTAGGCAGTAGTTAGTGGCTAGTAGTTAGTAGCTAGGAGGCCGGGAGCCCCCCCGGCTCGGCCGGGGAGGCAGTAGAAGTTTGACAAATCCGGGAGTCCATCGTGGAAACTCCCTAACGTGAGCCGCCAAGCACACGAAAGGGAATTTCACGAT
>Ga0181517_10000910_pt1 | contig 36124 bp, 27 predicted proteins | sample PEATcosm2014_Bin_31_FD_119748 | JGI IMG/M metagenome (GOLD analysis project Ga0181517, IMG submission 119748) | Peatland microbial communities from MTU Mesocosm Facility, Houghton, MI, USA - PEATcosm2014_Bin01_30_metaG | ecosystem: Environmental > Terrestrial > Soil > Wetlands > Peat | place... | reverse complement strand
TTTTGAGGCCGGCCTCTCTTTTTTTCCATCCGGTTTGGCGCGCAGAAGGCGGGGCGCGCCAAACCGGATGGAAAAAAAGAGAGGGAATTGTTTTTGGGCGCCGTACCTGGGGCGGCGGCCTCCCGCCTTGCCCCAGGCTAAAATATTTCGTCCCTTCAGGACTCTGGTTTCAGGCTCGCTGCGCTCGCATGGTTGCTGTGTTTCGCGCTGAATAGCACTACGTGACAAGGTAGCCCCGACTCGTTACTGAGCGAACGAAGCCTGGTGGCGCTTGCGTGTTGGCGGGAGTTGCCAAGGTTACTTGATTTACGGAGTACTAGGCGTTTCAGCGAAGAAGGGATAAACCCCATGGCTTGGTCCGCGCCGGCCTTTATCCGGCGGCAGGGTCGGTGTTGGACAATGGCTCGCAAGGGCGCGGCCTGGCTGGCCGCGAGTAGTGGGCATTTCCTCGGCGAGGGCGGCTTCGTTTATTCTTGAGGCTTATGTGTTGTCGCTGTGAAAAGACGGGAGCGTGGGGCTCGTCTCTTTCGTGGTTTTTCAGCGGCGCGGAGTTGGGCAGTCCGCACCGTTGGCGATCTTGGGCCGCGCCGCTGAAAAACAAAAGAGGAACCTATCGGGCCGGGTTTCTACAAATACAGCGCTCCTACGGAGCTCGGGAACCTCGGCTCCCAAGCCCCGACCCCCGACCCTCGGCCCCGGAGCGGTCGCGGCCTTCTGGCATCCCTTCAGGATGCTGACAAAGGTTTCGATTTAGAACGGCGAGCTGGCGCGTTTGGAGCGGGGGCGCCGGGTCTTGCGGTAATTGACCGGTCCAGTGGCGGCGGTTTTGGCCTGCTTGCCGGGTTCGCTCTGATCGGTCGCCCGTTTTAACTCGCGGATCTGGTCGCGCAGCAGGGCGGCCTTTTCGAACTCCAGGTTGTTTGCCGCGCCGAGCATCTCCTCTTCGAGCTCTTTGATGGTCTCGTTGACGTCGATATCCACGCCGGACTCGGCCAGGAAGCTGTGGGCCTGGGACGCAATCTCCTGATGGGACGAGAGGCTCTGCTCAACGGCGCGGCTGACGCTCCGAGGGGTGATGTTGTGCTCGGTGTTGTAGGCGATCTGCCGCTTGCGCCGATACTCGGAGACGGCGAGGAATCTCTGGATGCTCTGGGTCTGGACGTCGGCGTAGAGGATGACTTCGCCGTTGAGATGGCGGGCGGCGCGGCCGGCCGTTTGGATGAGGCTCGTCTCGCTGCGGAGGAAGCCTTCCTTGTCGGCGTCGAGAATGGCCACCAGGGAAACCTCCGGCAAATCGAGGCCCTCGCGCAAGAGGTTGATGCCGACCAGCACGTCGAATTCGCCTTTGCGCAACGAGCGCAGGATCTCGACCCGCTCGATGGCGTCGATCTCGCTGTGGAGATACTGGACGCGGATGCCGATCTCGCGCAGGTAATCGGTCAGCTCCTCGGCCGTGCGCTTGGTCAGCGTGGTGACCAGCACGCGCTCCTTGATGTCGGCCCGCTTGCGGCACTCGTTAATCAAGTCGTCGATCTGGCCCGTCAGGGGCTTGATGGTGATTTTCGGGTCGATCAGGCCGGTGGGCCGGACGACCAATTCGACCACGTTGCCCTGCGACCAGCCGACCTCGCGCGGGCTCGGCGTCGCGCTCGCGTAGATCGTCTGGTTCTGAAGCGACTGAAATTCCTCAAAATTGAGCGGGCGATTGTCGAGGGCGCTGGGCAGGCGGAAGCCGTGCTCGACCAGCACGGTTTTGCGCGAGCGGTCTCCTTCGAACATGCCGCCGATTTGGGGCACGGTGGCGTGGGATTCATCGATGATCAGCAGGTAATCCCTTGGGAAAAAATCAAACAGCGTGCAAGGGCGCGAGCCGGGGGCGCGTCCCGCGAGGTGGCGCGAATAGTTTTCGATTCCGGAACAGAACCCCATCTCTTCCATCATCTCGAGATCATATTCGGTGCGCATTTTAATGCGCTGGGCTTCGAGCAGCTTGCTGTGCTGCTCGAACCAGCCGATCCGATCGCCCAGCTCTTCGCGGATGGCGAGCAGCGCCGGGCGCAGCTTCTCGGCCGGCGTGACGAACTGTTTGGCGGGATAAATGGTGACCGCTTCCAACCCCTCCAGCTTGTGGCCGGTCATCGGCTCGAACCGGGTGATCCGTTCGATTTGGTCGCCGAAAAACTCGACGCGCAAGGCGTCCTCCCGCCCGGCGGGACAGAGTTCGACGGTATCGCCCCGCACGCGGAACTGGCCGCGGGTGAATTCAATGTCGTTGCGCGTGTATTGGAGATCGACCAGGCGGTGAAGGAAATAGTCGCGGGCCATCTCCATGCCGGAGCGGATGGGGATGACCATCGCCTCGTAATCCTCCTTGCTGCCGATGCCGTAGATGCAGGAGACGCTGGCCACCACCACCACATCGCGGCGCGAGAACAGCGCGCTCATGGTCGAAAGCCGCAGCCGCTCGATCTCCTCGTTAATGCTGGAGTCCTTTTCGATAAAGGTGTCCGTGCGCGGGATGTAGGCCTCGGGCTGGTAATAATCGAAGTAGCTGACGAAATACTCCACGGCGTTGTTCGGGAAAAAGCTCTTGAACTCGGCGTAGAGTTGGGCCGCCAGCGTTTTGTTGTGGGAGATGACCAGGGTAGGGCGGCCGACATTCCGGATGACGTTGGCGACGGTGAAAGTCTTGCCTGAACCTGTGACCCCGAGCAGCGTCTGGTGTTTCGCCCCGGACAACAGCCCTTCCGTCAGCTTCGCAATGGCTTGCGGCTGATCGCCGGCGGGTTGGTAAGGCGCAACCAGTTCGAACATGGCATAGCGAAGATACGCGGGAAACGGGGATCGTAAAACGTAAAACGTGATGCGTAAAAACGTGAAACGTGAAACGTGAAACGTGAAACGTAAGATTACGTTTTACGTATCACCCTCACCCATTCTGGCCGCGGTAGATCACATCCACCACGTTGCGCAGGTATTGCTCGTCGGCGATGCCGTCGGTGGCTTCGGGGGGGAACTCGACCTTCGACTGGAAATGGGCGGCGAGTTCGGCGAACAGTTCAACCCGGGCGACGGGTTCGAACTCATCGCGGCGCAGCAGTGCGCGGAGGGGGATGCTGGCCTCCATGGGGGAGACATGCTGGCGCAGGCGCGCCGCCAGGTGCGGGAACTGGCGCAAGGAGTTGAACTTGCCGCTCAGCAATTGATCCAGATCCGGCTCGGCGATGCGCGGGTAGCGCACGACCACCGTATTGGCGGCGATGTCGCCCAGGCGCTGGCAGCGGGGACTCAAGGCGCAAACAATGCCGCCGACAAAATAAAAGAGCGGCAGCGAATCGACAAAGCGCAGCAAATTTCGGGTAACCACCTGGTTGAACTGCAACCGCAGCCCGTCGGCATCCACGACGCGCAGCCGGAAGAGCTTTTTGCCGACGGTCTGCCCGCGCCAGACCCATTCGCAGGCGATGCCGTAGCCGATGCTGATGATAAAATAGCCCAAGACATACAAGGCCCCAGCCAGGCCGCCTCCAAACGCCATCAGCATCGCCAGGAAGGCGCCCAGAGTGCTGGTCAGCACCGAAATGAACATCGTATCAATGAACCACGCCAGGAACCGGGGCACGGGCCCCGCGAGCAGTTGCGAGAACACAATCCCTTCCGGCGTGCGGACTTGGAGGGTGCTGGTTTTCATTTCAGGCGAGCGGAGCCGGATTTGGCCAAATAGAGGATCAGCAGCAGCAGTTCGACGAGCCCAAAGGCGATCTTTACCTCGTACGGGATGATGGGCTCATGGTATTGAGAGAGAAAGGCTTCGATGAACCCGGCCCAGACCAGGAGCAGGCCGACACCAAAGATGAGGGTGACGACATCCGGAGCGATCTGGCGCAAGCGCGTTCGGAGCGGGATGGGCTTGGCCCAGCCGATCAGCGCAAAGGCCAGCATCAATCCAGCCTGGCCGGCGATGAGGATGGCCGGGATCTCAATCACTCCGTGGGGCAGCAGCCAGCCGAGAAGGAACCTGGTCTGGCCGGCGCGCACGTAATCCATCGCCACCGCTCCGAGCATCAGGCCGTTGGAAAAGAGCATGAGGATCGTGCCGACGCCCCAGGTCATGCCAAGCGCCAGGGTGAGCACAGACACCTGCGTGTTATGGGTCATCAGGTAAGCCGAGAAAGAACTCTTGCGGCCCGCCAACTGGTCCGTGGTGACCTTCTCCTCCTCCGCCACGCGCTTTGCGGGGTCCCCGAGCAAATGGGAGAACGGCATGAGGACCGGCTTGGATTCCGGGTCCAACGCCAAGGCCAGACTTCCGAACGCGCATCCGGCCAGGGTGATAGCTACCGAGAGGCCAAACGCGCGCGCATGGCGTCGGAACGTCTGAGGAAGCGTTTGAAAAAACCAGACGAGCGGGAAAAAACGGCGCCGTCGATCGCGCGTTTCGTGGATCTCGCCATAGGCGCGCGACACGAGGTTCTCCAGGTAGCGGCGGGTCTCCGGTTCGGCCGAAAAGGTGGTGATCTTTGCCAGGTCCGCCGCCGCCCGCTCGTAGAGAAGGTGAAAATGCCGGACCTGGTCCAGAGGCATGCGGTGGTTCGGATCGGCTTCGAGCTTCGTGAGCGTCTGCTCCAGCTCGGTCCAGCAGGGCCGCTCGGCGGAGACAAAGCGTTGGAGATCGATGATCATATCATAGAAGCTGGCGTTGCTTGACGCCCAGGTACTGGGAGACCAGCTCGGCGCTGAGCCGTTCGTTTTTCAGCAGGGAAAACCGGACCCCGCGCCGCTGCAAGACCTTCTCGAGCTCGCGCAGGTTGTTCCAGAGCAAATGCCCGCCCAGGCGCGCGTACAGGTCGTCGACGGAGGCGACGTCCGGGTCGCTGAAAACCGGGGCGACTCCCGGCGGGGGCAGCATGTTCACCAATACCAGGTGCTGGCGGTGGATCAAATCCATGTTGCGCACGAAGCTCTCGGCCACAACCGGATCATCCAGCGCGGTCAGGAAAAACAACAGGGCGCGGCGGCGCAGGCGAAGACGGATGAAGGTGCAGACCTCATCGTAGTCCGGCGTGACGATTTGCGGCTGCAAGGTGTAAAGGGCGTCGCGGCAGGCGCTGTAATGGGCCTGGCCATTCCGGGCGCGAACGAACTTCTCGACTTGGTTGCTGAAGGTGAGCACTCCGAACAGGTCGCCCTGCCGCTCGGCGGCCAACCCCAGCACCAGCGCGGCGGTAATGAAACGTTCGAGGGCGGTCGATGCCGGAACGGCCGGAGCGGAGCCGCCTGGCGCCAAATCGGTCTTTCCCGGACCTTTGATGTTCGACTCGTGCTCACGGGCCGAGAGCCTGGAGGCGTCGATAATGACATACACCTCCTGGGTCCGCTCGATCTGAAAGACCTTGGTGATCGGCCGGCCACGCCTGGCTGTGGCCTTCCAGTGCACCTCGTCGAAGCCATCGCCGGGAATGTACTCGCGCAGCCGCTCGAATTCACGGCCCTTGCCGAGCTGGCGCTGGGCGTGCAGCCCCACGGTGCCGCGATTCAGGAACAGCGCGGCGACGTGCTTGCGCTCGGTAAAAAGGTTTGGATAGACGCGGAGCTCCGTTTGCACGGCGGCCGGTTTGCGCGCGCCCCAGAATCCAAGAGGCGAGCCGACCTCAAGATAAGCGGTTTGGAGGCGATAATTGCCCCGGCGGCAGGGCCGGCAGGCCCAGGCAAAGCGCGACCATTCGCTGCCGGCCGGCAAAGCGACCAAAGCGTCTTCCTGCAGCGACTCGATCTCGCGCGGCAGCCCCAGCGCCAGGCGCAAGATCCTGGGCTTCTGCCTCGGATTGCGGATGCGCACCTCGAGTTTTGCCTGGCGGTCCTTTGACAGGCGGGCCACGGCCGGCATTTCAACGCTCAAACCCGCCAGCGCCGCGCGCGCGCCGAGGGCATCCACCACCGCCAAGGCCGCCAGCCCGCCGATGGCCAGCCACGAAACCAGCGCCGCCGCCGGATCCTCCATCCCGATCAGCGAGAATGGCAGCACCACGAGGGCAACCCAGAACAGCAGCCTGGAACGGGGAACGATCATCTCGGCACGGCGATTTGCTGGAGCACCTGTTGAATCACTTCGGCGACCGTGAGGCCCTCGATTTCGAACTCCGGCCGCAGAATCAGGCGATGCTCCAGGACGGGCACCGCCATGGTCTTGATGTCGTCGGGCGTGACGAAATCGCGGCCGGCGATGGCGGCGCAGGCCCGGGAGGCCATGATGAGCGATTGCGTGGCGCGGGGGCCGGCGCCGACGAGCACACTTTCGTGCTGGCGGGTGGCTCGGACAATATCCACCAAATACCCAATCAGTTCGTCGCGCAGCAGGATCGCCCCCAGTTCCTCGCGCAATGCGTTCAACGCTTCCGCCTGAATCACGGCCCGGACGGCGCCGGAGTTGAGCAGCGCCTCGGGCGATTCCTTGGTCATCGTCCGTTGGGCCAGGGCGAGTTCCTCGGCGCGATCGGGGGCTTTCATGGTGATCTTGAGCATGAAACGATCTTTTTGCGCTTCGGGCAGCGGGTAAGTGCCCTCGTATTCAATGGGGTTCTGAGTGGCAAAGACGGTGAAATTGGCCGGCAAGACGTGGGTGTCGCGATCGATGGTCACCAGCCGCTCCTGCATGGCCTGCAAGAGGGCCGATTGGGTCTTGGCCGGCGCGCGGTTGATCTCGTCCGCCAGCAGGAACGAGGTGAAGACTGGCCCTTTGATGAGCGAGAACTCGTTGCGCTGCAAGTTGAACACGTTGGTGCCGGTGATGTCCGCCGGCATCAGGTCCGGGGTGAACTGGATGCGGGCGAAATCGCAGCCCAGCACATGAGCCAGCGTGCGGACCAGCAGTGTTTTGGCGACACCGGGCACGCCTTCGATCAGAGCATGGTTGCCGGTGAAGATGGCGATGAGGGCCATATCGATCACCTCGTGCTGGCCGATGATGACTTTGGCGGTTTCCTGTCGTGCCTGGACGAGAACGTCTTTCAGTGTGTTCATAAAAGGGTCGGGGGTCGGGGGTCGGGGGTCGGGGGCACTGGCCCCGAGTTTGGATGACATATGGAAAGAGGCCTCCTCTCCCCAGCCCTCTCCTCCCGAGGAGGAGAGGGAGCATAGGCGGGAGCGGTTGGGGCGGGTTGTCGCCCAAACTCCGGGGCAGTGGGGGTCGGGGGGGGAGGGTCTTGGGTCGTGGGCGTGTGCGGGTCAGGAGGCGGAGGATTGGGGATGACCGGCGAGGGGTTGGGCTGGGAGCTCGACGCGGGCTGGTCTGCCCCTTCGACCCTCGACCCGCGACCGGCGTTCCCGCTGAGCGCCCGGCAGATATCCTGGTAGGCGCGGACCGGTTCGCGCCCGCGCTCCGGACGGGCGGTCTCGGCCTCGAAAACGGCTTGGGCGCGGTCCACGCGGGAAATCGCGTGGGCGCTGCTTTGATGGAGCGACTTGGTCCATTCGGCAAAACAGACGCCGAGAAGGTCACGCGGGGGAATGTTGCGCCGCAACAGATTAACAAACCCCGATGCGGCGTCCCGGCCGGCGGTAAAGGCCGGCCGCGCTTCCTCCGGCGAGGGAGGCACGAAACTCAAAGCGTTCTTCCAAATGAAAAGCCCGGCCAGCAGGAGCAGCCCGGCGATGAATCCATGCAGCCGGTATTTGCGCATCAGGCTGGCGACCCCGGGATTCTCCACAATGCCAAGATGGGCTTCGTCGAAGACGACCTCTTTGCCGGAGCCAACCAGCCAGGCCAGCAGTTCGGCATGGCGATCCTTGAGGAGGGCCTCGTTGCTCAGGAAATAGGAGTCGGTCGCCATCACGATGGTTCCCGAGCCGATTCTGCGCTCGATAACCACGGGATTGGTCCCGCGCGCGTAAATGGTTTTCCAGGCGCTGTCGAGATTGCTGAACACCATCCCGCTGTGCCAATCGAGCCGTTCCGGAAGCGGCAGGCCGGCCTCTCTGCGCACGATTGCCGGCTGATAACTTTCACCTTCGCCCGCGGCCAGCGCGACAAAGTCGAAATCCACTCCAAGCCGCTTTTTGATATCGAGTCCGCGCGCCATCTGGCCCGGTCGAAAAGGCCTGGGCTTGCCTTTCGGCGAAGAAGACTTCCGGACGACAGGGCCGCCGATCGGCAGGTTAGTGGCAGCCAGGCTGTTAGTTGCAGGGCTGTTGGTCGCCAGGCCATTGGTTGCCGTGCTGTTGGTTGCCGTGGTGGTAGTGGGCGGCGGCCATGTCGGGAAGCCCGCGAACGGCTTGGTTGTTTCCGGGTAAAAGGTGATCGCCAGCCGGCCGCCGTGGCCGACGAAACGCTCGACCTCACCAGCCAGCTCTTCCGGCGCGTCTTCCAGCTCGTCCCGTTGGCCGGCCAGGTGCAGATAAGTGGTCTGCGGTTCTTCCGGCAACCGGTTCCCGGCATTGAAATCGCGACGGATGGCTAATCCGGGAACTCGCTCAAGGCTCTCATACAATGCCATCACGCCGAGCGGGTCGGCGCGCAGCGAGGAGTAGGGCGGATAGACGTCGCCCATCTCGAAGCGCAGTTTGAACAGGTAAAACAAGCCGAAGCCAAAGCCGGCGGCGCAGAAAAGGAGCAATAGCGGAGAAAGGCGCCGGGTCATAGGTTTAGGGCGTCCCTCCGGTCTTGATGCGTTCGACCTTCGCGGCGAACTCGCTTACGAGCTGGCGGTCGCTTTGGTGCAGGCCGTACCAAACACTGTCAAACATAGAAACGTTCTCGCCAAACAGAACCAGCAGATCCGGAAAGGCGTGGCCCCGCCGGCGCAACTCGCGTTCATAGTCCCGGTTGGATTTGAACTTGGCCAGGCTGATGAGGTTGTGCTCGGCCAGGTGCGCCAGGCTGGCCAGGTAGAAAGCCCGGAGCGCCAGGCGGAATTCGCCGCGCTCCAACAACTCGCGCGCCAGCTTTGTCCAACCGTCTTCCGGAAGCTGATCCGCGCCCACGTTTTCATCCGCCAGGTCCGGCACCGGCTGAATGGGCTGGCTGGCGACGGTCTCACGATCGCGCCGCCGGCCCGCCCAGGCGCGGTAAAGCAGCATGAGCAACGCCGCCACCACCCCGACAATCAGCGTGTAAAACAGGATTTGCAGTCTCACGATCCAATTGTATCCAGAGGACTCTGGCGTCGTTGAGGAGCCCCCGAAAAGACGCTGCAGCCATCTTCCCAGCCACTCGAAAAAGGCCTTGAGCCAGTCCTTCAGCAAGCCCCACACGCGCCGCAGAAAACGGACAAGGATTCCGTCCTCGGTTGTCCCCGGCTCCAGCTCGACTATCTTTTCGCGCGGCGCGCGCCAGGCGTATTTGTCCTGCTGGATAACCTCCTGAATCGCCCTGTCCAGCGCTGGAGGAGAAAGGGCAGGGGATTGCCCGGAGGCCGCTGGCTGAGTGGAGGCGCCCGGCTGGCTCTCGGCTTCAACTTGGGGGAGGGGGGTTCCAGCAGCCCACGCTCTTCCGCCGCCACCGACCACCATCAGCCCGATCAAAATAATCGACATAGCCGCCACGCCCGGCGCGGGCGTCGCGAATCCCTTCAAATCAGCCTTGAGATCCTCGCCCGACTGCCGAGCTTCCCCATAAAAGCAGCGTAAGGCATAAACGGCTTTCGCCAGCGGATCGACTGAGAGATAGGTCAGGCCAAAGACGACCGCAAAAAAGGTCGTGTTCAAAAGCGCGAACGGATCGCGGCTGAACGTCGATTCCACCCCGAACAGGAACTTCGCCAGGCCCGGCAACAGGAAGCATACCATGCCCCAGTTCAAAAACACATAAAGGCTGAACCCTGCCAGCACCAGCACCAATAGATAATTCTGGCCGGGGCGGAAGGTCGCCTGCCGGACTGCGGTCTTCAAAAGTGTCCGGGTATCTTTCGGTTCGCCGTCGGCCAAGGCCGTGAGGTTCTGGAAAAACGCATACGCCCAGGGCCAGGACGCGACCAGGATGAGGGCCAAGGGCAGGACAAACAGCCCAGCCGGCTGCAACGATGCTTGCGTGAAAAAAATGCGCCGGTATTGGCTCCAGCTCAGGGGCGAAGGCGGCGCGCCGGCCATGGCCGAGCGAAGGCGGCGCGCAAAAATCGACTGGCAAAATTTCATCCACAGAAACAGCGCGGCCATGGCCAAAGCCGCGCCCGGCAACCGCCGATTTGCAAAGGGGCTGCGGGCCATGTCGATCCAGAAGTAGAGAAACCCAAGCACGAATGGCGCCGCGCCGAGGTAATAGCAGGCCAGCGCGCCCGCCGGGGCGGTCCGCAGGAGGTGAGTCGCTTCTTCGAGGAGATCCAAACACCCCTTCTCGGCTTTACGGCGGCCAGGCTGGCTCATATCAATGCCACCATTGGACCCGCCAGAGGGTGCCTTCGTGAAACGAGCTTGGCAGCGAGAGGAGGCTCTCGCCGATCAGATAGAAAAAGAACCAGGCCGCCAGCAGGCCGGCCAGGCCCTGCGCAAGCCGGATCAAGCCGGCGATGCCGCGGCGCTGCAACAAGGGCGTCCGCCTCACCTTGCGCAAACAGGCCGAACACATCACCCGGTCTTCGTGCTCCGTCACGCATTCGCGGCAGAAATACCGGCTGCATTGCGGACACCGGGCCACGGCTTCCCGCTGGGCGTGATTGAAACAGCGTTGGGTCGTGAGGCTGGGCATCAGGCAGCACTCCGGGGCGGTGCGTTAGGATCTTCGGCGGCGAACGGCGGGGAAGCGGCGGGAGCGGGGTTGGCACTGGGCGCCACGCCGATCAACTCCTGGACTCTGGCCGGAATTTCCTCGGGCGCGAGCGGCCCCTGGGCTTCCGTCAGCAGCGGTCGCAGCCGCGCCAGGACTTTGCGACCCTTCCGCAGCCGGCTTAACGAAGGCAGCGGCTCCGTCTGCACCGCCGTTTGCAGGTGAGTCACACAGGTTGGTCCCAGGGCCGCATTGATGGCCAGCCACAACCCGATCAGAGCGGTGAGGATGCCGAAAACCCAGGCTGCCACCACCTCGCTCCGTCCCCAGCCCACGGCGATCAATCCGAATAGCCCGGTGATGGCTCCAAGCACCAGGTTCCAGTACTTCCACCGGTCCGTCTGCCGCAGGGTGATGGCTTGAATGTCGCGGAAATAAAACCGCTTGTAGCTCTCCGTATAGCCGGTGGTCTCGATGCTCAGGATATGGTCCATGCCCAGCCAGAGACTGCAACGCCCGGTCGCGACGATGCCAAAGGCCGTCCGTTGCCGGGTGCGCGTCAAACGTCGGTATTCTTTCTCAGCCATGGCGATGGAATCGAGTTGTCAGCAGGAAAATGCCGATGCCCCAGCCTGCGATCTCAGCCGTGGCAAACAGGATGGCGACGATAAAGCGCCAGCGGGTCCGGTGGACGATGCTGCGAGGGGCGTTCCAGTATCGGATCGACATGAACAGCGCCACCGGCGCCGTAATCAGGGTCAGGTAGAAGATCACCAGCGGCAACACCGCCAGGCTCATGGCGATGTCATCGTATAGCATCCGCTGGTTCTCCAGCCGCCTAATCTTGCCTTTCTTCCTGCCGACCTCCAGGCAGGCGGGACAGAAATGCTGGCCGTGCAGTTCGCAGTCGCACAAGGCGCACAGAAACCGGCCGCAGCCTTCGCACGGGAGAACGGCTTTTTTTTGCGGATGATAAAAGCAGCTCGATTCCCCTTCGATCACGAGCGCCTCGCCGTCGCGTCCCGGCCCGATGTGCCGAAACAGGGCGGGGAAGATTTCGATCTGGAGCGGAGCGGCGCACATGGGGCAGGGGACCAGCTCGCGCCGATTAAACATGTCCGGACTCAGCAGCGAAGCATTGCACTTGGGGCATTGAGGCAAGGCCGATTTCATCCCAGGCAATTACTTGAGGACTACCCTCGTGTCGCAGATCCGGTCGTGCAGCGCCCGCTTCTCCTCGTCGAATCCGGCCATGATGTAGCCGACCAAGCAAATCATGCCGCTGAGCATCTTGGCAAAATAGCGCCCCAGCGCTCGAAGATAGGAGACCTTCCCGCCATCGGCGGTGACGACCTTGATCTTGCAGGCCATCTTGCCCAGAGTCGCGCCATATTTGCCAACCATGACGACTTCATAGGATAAGGCTACGGCGATTTGAACAAAAAAGATGACGAACGGAAGGATGAACATGCCAGGGGAAGGTGGGCCAGGAGTTACTCGAAAACTCAACGTCGCCATCTGAAGGGCGAAACTAAAGACCCACATGATGAGTCCATCCAGGAACACGGCTGCAAACCGGGTCCAAAACGTGGCATAGGTCATGGCGCTGGGGCTAAGCCGGGCGCCCTCCGCCAGCTTCTGCATGAAGACCGGCTTGCAGGTGGCGCAGACATGGATACCTCCGTAGGCAATCATGTCCTGGAGATTGAACACGCCGCCGCACTCCGCGCAAACTCCCGTATCGAGGGTGGCGGTCGCCACGGGCGGGGCGCCGCCGGCCACTCCCAAGCCGGCCGCGCTGACTTCATGGTACGGCTGCCAGTTGGCCATGCCTTCGTGCCAGACCAGCGTGTCCCGTTGGATTTTGCCGTTGCGCTGGAGTTCCTCCAGTTGACTCTCCTCCACCGGACCGGCTTGCTGGCCGGCATCGACATAGTACCAGTTCATAGCGTTCGGATTTTCGGGGGCCTTGTTTTCAAATAATTGCCTCTGCCTGCTGCAACATTCCCTCTTGTGCCATAGACGAGGGCCAACATGCAATCAATTTTGCTTGCTCCGAGGGAGCTCACAAACGTGATCCCGGAGCGCCCGCGACCGCCAGAGAAAGAAAATCGCCGGATACACCATCAATTCCATGAGAGTTGAAGTCACGACGCCGCCGACCATCGGGGTGGCGATGCGTTTCATCACGTCGGCGCCCGTGCCGTGGCTCCAAAGTATCGGGGCCAGCCCGGCGATAATGACGCAGGCGGTCATGGCCTTGGGGCGGACCCGCTTGACCGCGCCGTGGTAGATGGCGTCGCGCAAGTCGCCCACGTTGCGCATCAGGCCCCTTGTCTTCCAATCCTCGTAGGCCAGGTCCAGGTAGAGCAGCATCACCACCCCGGTCTCGGCATCCAATCCCGCCAGGGCGATGATCCCAATCCAGACGGCCACGCTCAGGTTGTAATGCAGCAGGGCCAGCACGCCGATCGCGCCGACCAGCGAGAACGGCACCGCCAGCATCACGATGGCGGTCTTCACGGCCGATCGCGTGTTGAGGTAAATGATGAACAGGATCAGCAGCAGCGTCAGCGGCACCGCAATCATCAGCCGTTGCTTGGCCCGCAGCATGTATTCGTATTGGCCGCTCCAGAAAATGTTGTAGCCGTTCGGCACCTGGATCGTCCCCTTGGCAACGGCCTCGTTCACGGCGCGCATGGCCATCTGCACATAGGTCCCGACGTCGATGCCTTTGACATCGACGTAGATCCACGCATTGGGCACGGCCGCCTCGCTCTTCACGCCCATCGGGGCGCGGACGGTCTCAATCCTGGCCAGTTGGCCGAGCGGCACCTGGGCCCCCGTCGGCGTCGGCACGACAATTTCGCGCAGGGCTCCGAGGTTTTCGCGAAAGTCGCGGCTGTAGCGGAGGTTGATGTCATAGCGTTCCAAGCCCTGGACGGTGGTGGTCAGGGGCATGCCGCCCAGCGCGACTTGCAGCACGTCCTGCACGTCTCCCACCGTCAGGCCGTACCGGGCGATGGCTTTGCGGTCGATGTCGAACTGAATGTAGTTGCCGCCCATGGTGCGCTCGGCAAAGGCGCTGAGCGTGCCGGGCACCCCTTTGACCACCACCTCGATCTGGGACGCAATCCGCTCGAGCTCCGCCAAATCCGGCCCGGCGACCTTGATGCCGACGGGGGTCTTGATGCCGGTGGCGAGCATGTCGATGCGGGTCTTGATCGGCATGGTCCAGGCATTGTTCAGGCCCGGGATTTGGATGGCGGCGTTCATGGCGTCGGCCAACTCGTCGGGCGTGCGGCGGCGATGCGCGAGGGTCTTCCCGCCGTCGTCTTTGATATCGGCCGCCGGCCATTCCTCTTCGGGCTTGAGCATGATGGTCGTTTCAATCATGTCAAACGGCGCCGGATCGGTTGCGGTTTCGGCGCGGCCAATCTTGCCGAAGACGTCGCGCACCTCGGGGAATCGGCGAATGAGCCGGTCGGTGGTCTGGAGGAGCTCGCGCGCCTTGGTTGGCGAGATGCCCGGGAACGTGGTGGGCATGTAGAGCAAGTCCCCCTCGTAGAGCGGCGGCATAAACTCCGATCCGATGTTTTGGTAAGGGAAGATCTTTCCGACCTTGAACGCCCATTCCTTGGCGGGCCCGTCCGGCAGCACGCGCGCCACCAGCCGGTTCCACGGCAGAAAGACCCAGGCGACCAGCGCCCCGGCCGTGATAATAACCGGCCAGCGCCATTGGATGACGAAATCGATCGCCGGATGATAGAGCCAGATGAGGAACCGGTTGATGGGATTCTTCTGTTCCGGCGGAATCTTGCCGCGGATAAAAAAGCCCATCAGCACCGGCGCCAGCGTGATGGAAAGGAGGGCCGCCGCGGCCATCGAGTAGGTCTTGGTAAAGGCCAGCGGCTTGAACATGCGCCCTTCCTGGGCCTGCAACGTGAATACCGGCAGGAACGAAACGGTGATCACCAGCAACGAATAAAACAGCGTCGGGCCAACTTCCACCGCGGCGTCGCGAATGATCTCCCAGTGGGGCTTTCGGCCCTGGTCGCGCTCCAGGTGTTTGTGCGCGTTCTCGATCATGATGATGACCGCATCCACCATCGCGCCGATGGCGATGGCGATGCCGCCCAGGGACATGATGTTCGAGCTAATCCCCTGGCCGAACATCACCAGGAACGAAATGAGCACGGCGATGGGGAGAATGACGATCGCGACAAACGCGCTGCGCAAATGCATGAGGAACGCCAGGCAGACCAGCGCCACCACCAGGCTCTCCTCGATCAACTTCTCCTCCAGCGTCTTGACGGCGCGCTGAATTAAGGCGCTGCGGTCATAAACCACTTGGTAGCTGACATCGGCTGGCAGGCCGTTCATGGCCTGGTCGAGCTTCTTTTTGACGTCCAGAATCACCTGCCGGGCATTGGCGCCGTAACGAACGACCACCACGCCGCCGACGGTCTCGCCTTCGCCATTCAGCTCGGCGATTCCCCGGCGCATGTCCGGGCCGTATTCCACGTTGGCCACCTGGCTGAGCAGAATCGGCGCCCCTTTGTCCCCCACGCCGACGGCCACGTCGCGCAGGTCTTCCAACTTCTCGACGTAGCCGCGCACCCGCAGCATGAATTCCTTCTCCGACAGCTCGATCGAACGGCCGCCGACCTCTCCGTTGCTTCGCTTAACGGCGTTGGCCACGTCCGAGATGGACAGGTTATAGGCACGCAGCCTGGCTGGATCCGCGGTGACCTGGTACTGCCGGACGAACCCGCCTACGGAAGCCACCTCCGATACGCCTTCAACGGCCGCCAGTTGGTAGCGCAGATACCAGTCCTGCATCGAGCGCAGCTCGGCCAGGTCGCGGTTGGTCGAGTTGATCGAATACATGAAGGCCCACCCAACGCCCGTGGCGTCCGGACCAAGGCTGGGCGAGACTCCTTGCGGCAGGCGCCCGCTCAGTCCGCTCAGGTATTCCAGGACACGGCTCCGCGCCCAGTAGGGATCGGTGCCATCCTCGAAAATGATATAGACAAACGAAAACCCAAAAAAAGAGTAGCCACGGACCACCTTGGCCTTGGGCACCGAGAGCATCTTGGTGGTGAGGGGATAGGTTACCTGGTCCTGAACAATCTGCGGCGCCTGCCCCGGCCATTCGGTGTACACAATAACCTGCACGTCCGAGAGATCCGGGATGGCGTCGAGCGGAATGTTCTTAACCGCGTAAAGGCCGCCCAGGACCAGCGCCAGCGTGCCGATCAGGACGATGAACTTGTTCCTGAGCGAAAGATCAATGATGGCCTTCAACATAGGGACGTTCTTCAGCGCTCCGGCGGGGCTTCCATAACGGGAATCAGCGTCATGCCGCAGCGGGGGCACTTGCCCGGTTTATTGGAGCGCACGTCGCTGTGCTCGGGCATCGGACAGGTGTAGTAAAGCAGCTTGCCTCCCGGCTGGAGCCGCTTCAGGGCAGCCGCGGACACGGGCACCAAGGTCATGCCGCAAATGGAACACTTGCCCGGATGGTCATACTCAATGGAGACATGTTCCGGCATCGGGCAGATGTACTTTACGATCGTGTCCGCGTTGGTAACACCCGCCTCTTCAGGCTCCGGCGCTCCACGCTCCTGACGCTCCACGGCCTTCCCCGGCTCCGCCGCTCCGCGCATCTTCTGAATGGCCTCCCGAAGCTGACTCTCCGAATCGAGCATGAACTGGCCGGACGTGACGATCCGCTCTCCCTCGCGCAGGCCGCCAAGGACTTGATAGGTGTCGTTCTCCCCTTGCGAGCCGAGCGTCACGGTCCGCGCATCAAATCTGCCTCCGTCCAATGCCACGAACACGGTGTTGTGCTCGCCGCTGCGAAGGACAGCCATGTCCGGAACCAGCAACGCCGACGGGTCCAGCTCCGAGGTCACCTTGACCTCGGCGAACATGCCCGGCTTCAGGAAATAGCCCGGGTTATGGAACTCCATCCGGACCCGGGCCGTGCGGGTTTTCTCATCGAGGTTGGGATAGATGTAGGTGACCCGGCCGCGGAACTCGCGATCCGGCAGGTAGGAGAGGGTTACCGTCGCTTCCTGGCCCAGGCGGATAGAGGCCAGGTCCTGCTCGTAAATCTGCGTCTGCACCCAGACCAGCCCGAGGTCCGCCAGCCGGTAAATCTTCATGCCCGCATCCACCATCTGACCCTCCACCACCGCCTTCTCCACCACAAACCCGTCCTGCGGCGCCACGATGCGCATGGTCTTGCTCGGCTGGCCGCTGTGCTCCAGCTCGGCAATCTGCTCGTCCGAGATATCGAAAAACTTCAGCTTGTTGCGCACGCTCGTCCTGAGGTCGCTGGACTCGGGTGAGTTGGTTCCCTGCCCCAGGGCGAGCAGGTATTCCGTTTGCGCGCTGTAAAGCTCCGGCGAATAAATCTCAAACAGCGGGTCTCCGCGCATCACCAACTGGCCGGTCGCGTTTGCGTACAGCTTCTCCACCCAGCCCTTGAATTTGGTGGTCACTTCCGCCAGTGCTGTCTCGTCATAGTCGATCGTCCCTACCGTCCGAATGGTCCGGCGTAGCGGCCCGCGCCCCACCAAGGCCGTGCGAATGCCCATCGTCTGGATTGTCGCCGAGTCAACGGCAATGGCCGAGCTTTCAGCCGCCGTTGCCTCCTCCTCATACACCGGCACCATCTCCATCCCCATGCTGTCCTTGCCGGGCGTGGGCTTGGTCTCCCCCGGGTTCATGGTGGACTTATAGTATTTGACCTTCTTTTCCGCGTGCTCCTGATGCTCCCCGCCCGTCTTTCGAATCGGTGTGAGTTTCATCCCGCAAATCGGACAGTTGCCCGGGTGGTCCTGCACCACCTGTGGATGCATGCCGCAGGTGTAGAGGGTTTTTTCTTTGCCATTTCCCGCCGTGGCGGACTGGCTCGGGCCGCAGGCGGTCAGAAACAGCCCTGCGCCAATGATCATCGTCATCGGCAGTAGAAAGAGTGCAATCAATTTCATATTCTCGTGCCTTGCATCCGGGGTTACATCCCGCCGGAACTTCCTTTCCTCGCGGAAGGCTGGGGTGCCATTCGGGCGGCGCTTGCCCCCAGGGCCCCGTTTGCCGGCGTCATGCCCTGGATGATCAACGACAGCTCAGCCAGAGCCACTTCGCGCTGCGTCGCCGCCTCCACCTTGTCCAGTTCAAACCCCAGCAGTGTGCGTTCGCTGTCGCTCAGGTTAAAAAAATCGATCTGCCCGGCCAGGTAACCCGAGCGGGCGACCTCCAGCGACTGCCGCGCCTTGGGCAGGAGCTGCTCATCAAGCAATCTCAGGTTGCGTGTCGCCTCCCGATAGGAATACGACCTTGCGGCAAAATCGACGGCCAGCGCGATCTGCTGGGCCGAGAGCCGCGCCTCGGCCGATTGCTTGTTGGCCTGCGCTTCTGCAATCTGCGCCGCGATTTTGTCCCGCCAGATCGGCAGCGACATCGTGCCCGGGCTCCCGGGGAATTGATAAAGCGTCGGGCTGGTCTTGGCATCGGCCATAAACCCAAGGCTGAAATCCGGCAGGCGCGCCTTCCGGGCCAGGATGATAGACGCCTCAGCGGCGCGCACTTCGGCTTCAGCCGCCTTGAGACTCTGGTTTTGGGCCAGAGCGGCCTCCAAGAGCTTGTCCCCGCTCAGATCCAGCGGCGTGGACTCGAACTGCTGAGGGACCGGCGGCGCCGGTTCCTCGGCTTTCATCCCCAAGGCCGCCTTGAACTGCGCCATCAAGGAGCTGCGGGAATCCTCCAGGTTGGCGATGTCGGTGCGCAGCCGGTCCTGCTCGATCTGCGCGCGCAACACGTCCTGCAGCGTCACCTTTCCCACCTCATTCTGGGCGCGAGCCAGCTTTTCCAAATCGCTCAGCAATCGGAGCGTATCTCGGTTCACACTGATTCTGTACTCCAGGAAATAAAGCCGATAATAGCTGCGCTTCACCTCGAAAGCGGTCTGGAGCACCGCCGATTGAAAGCCAAAGTACTTGGCCCGGCTCTCGGCCGAAGCCACCTCTGCGCCGACCCGCAGCTTGCTCGGCCAGGGAAGGTTTCCCATCAGCCCGGGCAAAATCGACGTAACCGCGTTTTGAACGTCCATCTGAAACGTGAACTGCGGGTCGGGAAACGATCGCGCCTGCGTGATCCTCTCCACCGAAGCGGCCCAGTCATAATACGCCGCTTCCACCGCCGGCTGATTCAGCATGGCGAAGGTAAGAAAATCCTGCATGCTGGAATTGGTCGTCAGGACCGGCAGTGCGGGCTTGCGGCCTTCGGGACGGTAGCGAGCCGCAACGTCCTGGATTTCCCGCCTTTCGGCCTTCTCGCTGCTGGTGGGAATGCCTTTGCACCCGGCCAACAACACTGGAACCAGGAATAGGCACGAAACCGCGCGCAAGGCCTTGCCCGAACGCCTCCGCGTGGCCCCGTTTCGGGTAACCGGCCCCGGATCGCCTGCTGCAAAATCGGCTTCGCTCAGTCGCATGTCCTCAGTATTACGCCACTTCTCGCCATTTCACTCGGAAAAACCGGGCCGGTCGAGGTTGAATTTCGTGCGGGGTGCGGCCCGCCCGCCACGGCGCTCCGCGAAGGCGGGTCCCGAGGCGCAGCAGGCTTCGCACACCGGCTGATGCTCGCGCGCAGCAGGGCCAGCGATGGAGACGAACACCATACGACAGCCCGACATGCTGGGTGTGCCTTACGAACTGCGCGATTGAGAGGTGGAAAAAGTTGTAACTAAACATCCCGTCCCCGGTATATAACCAGTGGTAGCCGTGTAAGCCGAAGATGAACCACAAACTCAAAAATCTCCTCCAGGTAGTCTGGCATGAGCCACGCCTGTTTTTCTTGTGTCTCGGAATCCTTGCTTTCATCGGATTTGCCGCCACCGCCGTCATGGTTGCGTGCTCGGCCAGCGTTGCCGGACCGAACATCCTCAGCGTTACCGGGCCGGGAATTGGCCTGGCCGGGTTCACCATCGGCTGCTTGCTTTCTTTTGCGCTGAGTATTCCGGCCTTCATCCTGGCCTGGATACCCCCGGTCCGGAGATGGTTCGGTTGGCTGTTGGAGCGAAAACTGCCGGTGCTGGGCTGCCTGGCCACGCTGGTCGCCCTTTTCTATGCGGTTGAAAACTGGCGTGGAGGGCTGGCCTGGAGGAATCTCAAGCGGGAAGAGGAATCCAAGGGGGAGCGATTTGATCTGGCCGGCTTGCTTCCTCCGCCAGTGCCGGCGGACCAGAACTTTTTCGAAACGCCGCTCTGGACCGACATGCGTTTCGTCGTGACCAACGGCTCCGTGGTGTGGGATGACACGAATTGGCCGAATCGAATCCTTTTCGATATAAACGGCCCCAATTTCTCCTTGTTCGGCCGCAGCTCTGATTGGATGACAGCAGGGCGGGAGGACCTGGCGGCCTGGCAAGCGCATTATCGCGGCACCAATAACATCTTCCCCGCCAAAGATGGCCCTCCAACCAATTACTTCCCCATCACCAAAGAGCCCCAATCTCCCGCCGCCGACGTGCTGTTGGCCTTGAGCCGGTTCGACCAGGACCGGCAAAGCCTGGCCAAGGCGTGCGCCCGTCCGCAGGCTTGGTTCCAGAACGGCTATGACCTCACCCCAAAAGTAATCGGCCCAGACTTGACGCGTCTGTCGCGGCAGAAAAGCATTGGCCTGTATCTCCGGCTGCATGCGGTCGCGGCATTGAAAGCGGGCGAGAAAGAAACCGCGCTGGAAGATCTGAGGATGATGTTTCGCGTGCTGGATTCGACCCGTAATGAACCTGATCCGGTCCATTGCCTCATCCGCATCACCCTGCTGCAATTCTTGCTGCAACCACTCTGGGAAGGCATGGTTGGCCACGCGTGGAACGAAGGGGACCTGAGCTATTTGCAGAGCGAGCTTGGCAAGCTGGACTTTCTTGCGGACTATTCTGCTACCTTGCGTGGCGAACGAGCCAGAGAACTGATTGCGTGCAGCTACGTTCGCGATGCGGGGATTGCGCCGGAAGACATGACAGGGCTTGTGCAGCTTGACACAGCATTTGCTGGCGTACGCCGGCATTCGGCGCACGAGAAATTGAGGTTGTACTCAGCCAGAGCGATCCTCTTCTCCGTCGCGGCCATGCAGAGATTGGCGCCGTCCGGTTGGTTCGAGCAGGGCAAGGTTACTATTTGTCGCAGGTATGACTGGTTGCTGACGCTTGTGGATGAAGCAAAGCGCACGATTGCGCCCGCACGCGTTGACCATCCGGAGATCTGGCTGGACCCACAGCAACGGCGAGCGTTCAAGCTCTCTCTGGAAGACCTGCAGTCGCGGGCGAGATGCGCGTATCGATGCGCCACTGGCCAAGCCTATGCCGACCTTGCCCGCGTCGCCTGCGTGCTGGAGCGATACCGGCTGGCGAATGGCCAATACCCCGAGGCGCTCGAAGCGCTCGCGCCGAAGTTCATCGAGAAGCTCCCGTATGACGTCATCAACGGCCAACCACTCAAGTACCGCCAAACCAAGGACGGCCAGTTTGTCCTCTACTCGATCGGATGGAACGAAATCGACGACGGCGGCAAACCTGGACTGCACCCGGGGGGCGCATGCGATCAGGAAAAAGGCGATTGGGTCTGGACTTATCCATCTCGGCAGGAGACGAAGTAAGGGGGCGACGTGCTTCCAGGACTCCTTGCGTCGTCCCCTGGCAAATGCCTCTCTGAACTTGGATAAGCTACCCTCCCGTGTTAGAGTCCGCGCATGAAGCGATCTCTAGGCGCCAAAACCCTTGTGTTTCCCGCGCCGGTGCTGGTGGTGGGAACCTATGACAAGGCCGGCAAGCCCAATGTCATGACAGCCTCCTGGGGCGGCATCTGTTGCTCGCAACCGCCTGCCGTGGCCGTGTCCCTGCGCAAGGCTACCTACACCTACAACAGCATCCTTGAACGCAAGGCGTTTACCGTGTCCATCCCCTCCGAGCATTACGTCAAGCAGACCGATTTCTTCGGGTTGGCCTCCGGCCGGAATACGGACAAGTTTGCCGCAACCAAGCTGACGCCTGCCCGGAGCAAAACGGTGGATGCTCCCTATGTCAAAGAGTTCCCGCTGGTGCTCGAGTGCAAATTGGCCCATGCACTGGAGATCGGTCTTCACACGCAGTTTGTCGGGGAAATTGTCGATACGCTGGTTGATGAGGAAATCATCGGCAGCGGCGGAGCCGTGGATATCAAAAAGCTCAAGCCGCTGATTTTCAGCCTCGACACGCAGGACTACTACGGCGTCGGCTCCCTCCTGGGCAAAGTCTTCTCTGTCGGGAAAGACCTCTGAACCGAACGTGGAGCGTCAGGAGCGTCAGAGCGTGGAGCGTGAGAGCGTGAGAGCGTTTGCGAAGAAGTCACCGTCCGCTCCCCCACGCTCCGACGCTCCTGACGCTCTACGCTCCACGCCCGAAACCCTCGCTGGCCTGATCGAACGGGTCACTTTCTTTAACGAGGAGAACGGCTTTTCGGTCCTCAAGGTCAAGGTCCGCGGCCATCACGAGCCGGTCACCGTGGTCGGGTCGCTACCCTCGGTCAATGCGGGCGAATGGCTTACGGCCGAGGGACGCTGGGTGCAGGACCGGGAGTTTGGCCAGCAGTTCCGCGCCGATCTGATAAAAAGCACGCCTCCCACGACATTGGAAGGCATCGAAAGGTACCTCGGCAGCGGCATGGTCAAAGGCATCGGTCCGGTCTATGCCCAAAAGCTGGTGGCCAAATTCGGCGAGAAGGTCTTCGACATTATCGAAAACTACTCGGCGCGGCTCGAGGAGGTGGAAGGCATCGGCCCCCAGCGCCGGCGCCGCATCAAGTCCGCCTGGGCCGAGCAGAAAGTCATCCGCGAGATCATGGTCTTCCTCCACTCCAATGGAGTCAGCTCCAGCCGCGCTGTGCGCATCTACAAGACTTACGGCGACAGCGCCATCGAGCAGATGCGGGCCAACCCCTACACGCTGGCGCAGGATATCCAGGGCATCGGCTTTCGCACCGCTGACCAGATCGCCCAGAAGATGGGCGTGCCGCACGACTCGATCCAGCGCGCTTGCGCCGGCTTGTCCCACGTGCTGCTCGAAGCCACCCACCAGGGCCATTGCGCTTTGCCGGCCGCCACCCTCAGAGACGAAGCCGGCAAGCTCCTCCTGGTCGGGGAGCCTGTCGTCGAGGCTGCCCTCGAGCGCGCGCTCGCCGGCCGGGAATTGTCGCGCGAAACCATCGGCGGCGAGGATCTGATCTTTCTGCCGGCGCTCCAGCGGGCTGAGGAAGGCATCGCCGAGCGCATTCGTAAACTCTGCGCGCTGCCGGCCGCCTTTCCTCCCATCGATTTTGACAAGGCCCTTGCCTGGTGCCAGCAGCGGACCGGCAAGGCCCTCGCTCCAAGTCAGCAGGCCGCCTTGAAGCAAGCCCTGGCCAGCCGTGTTTTGATCCTCACCGGCGGCCCCGGCGTCGGCAAGACCACCCTGGTCAAGGCCATCCTCCTCATCCTCCGCGCTAAAAAGGTGCGGTGCCTCCTTTGCGCCCCAACCGGCCGCGCCGCCAAGCGCCTCTCCGAAACCACCGGGGTGGAGGCCAAAACCATCCATCGCCTCCTCGAAGTCGAGCCCGGCAAGGGCGGATTCATCCGCAACGAAACCCATCCCTTGCTCTGCGACCTGCTGGTGGTCGATGAAACCTCCATGGTCGATGTCTCGCTGATGCATCACCTGTTGCGCGCCTTGTCTCCCCACGCCAGCCTGTTGCTAGTGGGCGATGTTGACCAACTCCCCTCCGTCGGCCCCGGCATGGTCCTCCGCAACCTGATTGACAGCGGCGTGGCGCCCGTCGTGCGCCTCACCGAAGTCTTCCGCCAAGCCGCTCACAGCCGCATCATCACCAACGCCCATCGCATCAACGAGGGCCTCATGCCCGAACTGCCCGGCGACGCGGACCCGCCCGACTCCGATTTCTACTTCATCGAACGCGCTCAACCGGAGGCCATCACCGCCACCCTGCTCGAAATGGTCAAGCGCCGCATTCCCAACAAGTTCAAGCTGGATCCAGTCCGCGACATCCAGGTGCTCAGTCCGATGAACCGCGGCTCGCTGGGTATCCGGGAGCTCAACGTCCGGCTTCAGGCAGAGTTGAATCCGGCAAAACCCGGCGAGCCGGTCGTCGAAAAGTTCGGCTGGCAATTCCGGATCCGGGACAAGGTCATCCAGACGGAGAACAACTACGACAAGGAGGTCTTTAACGGCGACATCGGCCAGGTGGCCAAGCTCGATCCGATTGAGGGCCAGGCCACGGTGAGATTCGATTCGCGGGAGGTCGTCTATGATTACGGCGAGCTGGACCAGCTCTCGCTGGCCTACGCGATCACCATCCACAAATCCCAGGGATCCGAGTTTCCGGCGGTGGTGATTCCGCTGGCCACGCAGCATTACCTGCTGTTGCAGCGCAACCTGATCTATACCGGCGTGACGCGTGGCAAACAACTGGTCGTGCTGATCGGCCAGGCCAAGGCGTTGGGGCTGGCCGTCCAAAACAATCGCACTGAACAGCGCTTCTCCGGCCTGCTCTCGCGCCTGCGCTCAACAAAAAGCCCGCCCGGCGTTTCCGCCGGGCGGGCGTGAATTGAAATCAGGCAGGCCTTACTTCTTGGCGCCGGCCATCTCAGGCTCGCGGGACGTCGAGGCCGAATCCTTGGGGGCGTTCTTGTCCTCAGGGATGCGCATGCCGTAGAAGGAGCGATAGACGAACACCAGGGCCACGGCAAACAGCACGATGCCGATCCAAAGCTTGAGCCCGTGATCCATCTTGATGGCGATTTCGGTCGCCAGCAGGCCGAACAGGGTGGTGAACTTGATGATCGGGTTCATGGCCACCGAGCTGGTGTCCTTGAAGGGATCGCCTACGGTGTCGCCGACGACCGAGGCGGCGTGCAGCTCGGTGCCCTTCATGCGCAGGTCCACTTCCACGACTTTCTTGGCGTTATCCCAGGCGCCGCCGGCATTGGCCATGAAGATGGCCTGGTAGAGACCGAAGAAGGCAATCGAGATCAGGTAGGCAATGAAGAAGTATGAATTGAAGAACGCCAGCGACAACGACAGGCAGAAAATCGCGACGAAGATGTTGAACATGCCTTTCTGGGCATAGATGGTACAAATCTTCACCACTTCCTTGCTGTCCTTAATCGAGGCGGTCTTGGCGCTCAGGTCCATGTTTTCCTTGATGTAAACCACCGCGCGATACGCGCCGGTTACGACCGCCTGGCAGGACGCGCCCGTGAACCAGTAGATCACCGCGCCGCCCATCAGGAAGCCCAGCACGATTTCGGGCTGCACCAGGGAGAGCTTGCTGACCACGTCGCCGAACTCTTTGTTGAGCAGCAGGATGATGGCGAATAACATCGTCGTCGCGCCCACCACTGCCGTGCCGATCAGCACCGGCTTGGCCGTCGCCTTGAACGTGTTGCCCGCGCCGTCGTTCTTCTCCAGGTTGTGCTTGGCTGTCTCAAAGTCGGGCTTGAAGCCGAACTTGCTTTCGATCTCCTTGCTGATATTGGGGATGCTCTCGATCTGGCTCAGCTCATAGACCGATTGGGCGTTGTCGGACACCGGCCCGAAGCTGTCCACCGCAATGGTTACCGGGCCCATGCCCAGGAAGCCGAAGGCCACCAAGCCGAACGCGAAGATCGGCGCGGCGAAGGTAATGCCCGCCGGCATGAGGGAGGTCAGCGCCGGATTGGCGGCAATTAGGGTCGCCACCAGCATCAGCACCAGCATCAGCAAACCTTCCCAGAAGGCCGAGAAGTTACCGGCCACAAAACCGGAGAGAATGTTCAGCGAAGCGCCGCCCTGACGGGACGCGGTCACCACCTCGCGCACGTGGCGGGACTCGGTGCTGGTGAAGATCTTGGTGAACTCCGGGATCAGCGCCCCGGCGGCGGTGCCGCAGGAGATGATTATCGAGAGCACCCACCAGAGATTGGCGCCGCCCGTGGAATCTTTGATGTCGCCCAGCATCAGCTTGCTGATAGCGAAGGTGACGCCGATGGAAATAATCGAGGTGATCCAGACCAGCACGGTCAGTGGCAGTTCCGCATTGAATTCTTTCGCCTGGCTGTACTTGGCGGTGAAGACGCCGTCCGTGATGAAATAGGAGACCAGCGAGGTCAGAATCATCAGAATGCGCATCACGAAGATCCAGGTGATAAGCTGGGCGCACATCAGCGGATTATCGGCGCCGAGGGTGAGGGCCAGGAACGAGATCAGGGCGACGCCCGTCACACCGTAGGTTTCGAAACCGTCAGCCGTCGGCCCAACCGAGTCGCCGGCGTTGTCACCCGTGCAGTCCGCGATGACACCCGGGTTCTTCGGGTCGTCTTCGGGCAGCTTGAACACGATCTTCATCAGGTCCGAGCCGATGTCGGCAATCTTGGTGAAGATACCGCCGCAAATACGGAGGGCCGAAGCGCCGAGCGATTCGCCGATGGCGAAGCCGATGAAGCAGGGGCCGGTCAGTTGGGGCGGCAGGAAAATCAGGATGCTGATCATGAAGAACAGCTCCACGGTGATCAGGAGCATGCCGACGCTCATGCCGGATCGCATCGGGATGGCCATCGGCGCCCAAGGCAGGCCCTTGAGGGCGGCGAAGGCCGAGCGGCTGTTGGCCTGCGTGTTGATCCGCATGCCGAAGAAGGCCACGCCGTACGATCCCAAAATGCCCAGAATCGAGGCCAGCAAAATCACCACCACGTTCCCCGCGGGCATGTTCTGAAGCACCTTGAAGTAGTAGGCGATGCAGATGCCGATCAGCACCCACAGCCCGATCAGGAATTTGCCCTGCTGGATCAGATAGCTCTTGCAGGTCTCCCAGATGATGTTCGAGACGTTCCGCATCGAGTCGTGCACCGGCAGGTTCTTGGTCTCAATGTACTTCCAGACCCCGAAGAAGGCGGCCAGCACACAAACACCCAATCCGATGAGCATCAGTTGAAAACCGTTCAGCCCTCCCAGCCCGGGAAAACTCACGATGTCCAACCGTGGTAACTTCAGTTCAGCTTCGCTGCCATGGGCAGTGGTTCCAATTCCAAGCAGGGCGAGTGCTAAAGCGCCCCGCGTCCAGTTTTTGTGTAGTGTCATAAATTCAAGCGCGAGACTATTGCAGAAAGGGGTGCTTTATTGCCACCTTTTTTTGTGGAAAAATCACCCCATGCCGTTCTCTTATTTTGTTGTCCGGATGGCAAGATGCGTTTAATTAAAATTCCTGTCAGTTCTTTACTGCTCTTTCTTCACGCAAACCGGCGTGCGGGACCGGCGAACCCATGGCGAAGAAGCCGTCGCCGCCGGCCGCTTCCAGCTCGGCTTGGCACTCCGGATCCGTCCTGACCCCAGACTTTTACTATAGCACTCCCCGTTCCGCGCACAACCATCCGCCGCCAACCACTACCTTTCTCATGGCGGGAATTTACAAATCCAAGCCGGTAAGGTAACAATGTCGCATGATTGTGAGAAACTGCGAAAATGCATCACCGGTCGCCAGCCTGCCATCAGATCAATCGTTGCGATTCCGGCTGGGGCTGGGATTCCTGGCAGTCATGTTGTTGGGCGGACGGCTGCCGGCGGCCGATTCTCCAAACACCACGCCGGCGGGGACGCCGGTGGCGCTGACTCCCCTCATCCTCAAATTGCCGTCACCTGCCGAGAAGGGCACGCCCAAGGACATCCCGCTTGGGTCCAACGTCGAGCCGCTCTCCACCAACGCCCGGCCGCCGATGCTTGTGCCGGCGGGGCTAACCAACCTCGCCCCCGGCGCCACCGTCACTTGCAGCGACAGAAATGCCGGTCCCGACATGCTGGCCAAGCTCGCCGACGGCGAGAAGGAACCCGCCGACCAGAATATCGTCTCGCTGCGCAAGGGCCTCCAATGGGTGCAACTGGATTTCGGCAGCCCGAAGGATCTTTTCGCCGTGGTCATCTGGCACGCGTACAAGGCGGACCTCATCTACCACGATGTCATCGTGCGGGTGGCCGACGACCCGGACTTCATGCAAAACGTCCGGACCTTGTTCAACAACGACCAGGCCAACACCGCGGGCCTCGGCGCCGGCGCCGACCGCGAATACTTCGAGTCCAACGAAGGCAAGCTTATCAACACCAAAGGGGCCAGGGCGCGCTGCATCCGCTTCTACTCAAAAGGAAGCACCGACGGCGCCCTCAACGAATACACCGAAATCGAAGTGTACGGCCGGGCGGCTCTATCGCCGTGAGGCGCGAATCGTGAAGGGGACGGGTCAGGTCGGCGGCGCAAGGGGGACACCGGAATCCTTCTTTAATCCATCTGCCGCATGATCCGCCGCTTCATGCTCATCGTGCTGCTGGCTGCCGGAGTCGGGCTGGCCTTGAGGGCAGTCCGGCTCGATGAGCGGCCGATGCACAATGACGAAGGGGTCAATGCCCTCAGGTTCGGCGCGCTCTGGCAACGCGGCGTTTACAAATACAATCCCGACGAGTTTCACGGCCCGACCCTGGCGTACGCTACCTGGGCGATGGCACGTGTCACGAAAGCGCCGGATTTCGACCATCTCACCGAGAACCGGCTCCGCGCGCTGACGGTGCTGTTTGGTGTCGGGCTGATTCTTCTGTTGGCCTTGACCGTGGATGGACTTGGCCGGAACGCGACCGCCTGGGCCGCCCTGTTCACCGCGGTGTCGCCGGCGATGGTCTTCTACAGCCGCTACTACATTCACGAAATGCTGCTGGTGTTCTTCACCTTCCTGGCCATAGCGGCGGGCTGGCGCTACTGGCGGAGCCGGCGGCTCGAGTGGGCCCTGTTGGCCGGCGCGGGCCTGGGGCTCATGTGCGCCACCAAGGAGACGTTCGTCCTTGCCTTGGCCGCCGGCGGCCTGGCGCTGGGACTCAACCAGGTCTGGAATCGATTGATCGACGCCAGCGGTCCTCCGGTCAAAGCGGCCCGGCTCAACCTCTGGCATTTGGCCGCCGGCCTGGCGGTTTGGCTGATGGTCGCGGCCGCTCTTTTTTCCTCCTTCTTCACCCAGCCCGGCGGGTTGCTGAATTTCTTCCGCTCGTTTCCCGCGTGGTTCCACCGCGCGGGTGGCGATTCCGCCCATATTCATCCCTGGTACTTTTACCTCCAACGGTTGCTGTGGTTCCGCGCCCCACGCGGGCCGCTCTGGACGGAGGGCCTGATCCTGGTGCTGGCCTTGCTCGGGGCGGCCGCCGGTTTCAAGCGCAGTCACTTGGGGCGAGCCAGTGCCAGTTTCGTCCGCTTTCTGGCGTTGTATACTTTTTTGCTGACGGGTTTCTATAGCTTGATCGCCTACAAGACGCCGTGGTGCCTCTTGAGTTTCTGGCATGGAACCATTCTGCTGGCTGGGGTTGGGGCGGGAGTGCTCGGCCGCCGGTTCCGGCAGCGGTGGCCCAGGATGGCCGTCTCGGTTCTACTGCTCGCGGGGGTAGTCGAGCTGGGGTGGCAGGCATGGCAGGTGGCGGTTCCTTACGCAGCCGACCGCCGCAACCCCTACGTTTACGCCCAAACCTCGGCCGAGGTGCTCGATCTGGTCGAACGAGTCGAGGCGTTGGCTGGGGCTCAAGGCCAGAATGGGCGGATGATCATCCAGGTTGTCGCCCCCGAGAGCGATTACGGGCCGCTACCGTGGTATCTGCGCCGGTTCAAACAGGTGGGGTGGTGGGATAGGGTGCCCGAGAGCTCGTTTGCGCCCGTAATGATTGTGTCCTCGGCCCTGCACGCGAGCCTTGAGGAGCAGCAATCTTATCACATGGCCGGCTACTTTGCCCTGCGTCCCCAAGTCCTCTTCCAGCTTTATGTGCGCGAAGAGTTGTGGCGCGACTACCTCCGCCGGCTTCCCGAGCGGTAGAAGAGGGCCGGGGGTCGGAGCAGAGGCGCACCCCCTGCCGGACCCGGGACAGCGGGACAAACCAATAATGACGGGCGTTTTGTGAGGCCGGACCCGGGACATGTCCCGGGACAAACGTGGGACAAGGGGGGCGATTATCGGCCTCAACTTGGGGGAAAAGACCCCAGAGAATCCGCGGATAAAGGACTTAATTTGCCTGTGCCGGTTTTGATCGGAATGCGTAGCGTAACAGGCGTCGTCGCCGGCGGGTGGATAGGTGTTCCGCCCGGTGTTGCGCTGCCCACGCGGACGAAAACCGGCATGAGCCTGACAGGCGAAGAACCGGGGGAGACAAGTGCATGTTTAGATGGGCGGCGATGTTTCTGGTGATTGCGATGATCGCGGCGGTGCTCGGTTTCGGTGGCATTGCCGGGGCGGCGGTGGGAATCGCCAAATTCCTCTTTTTCGTCTTTATCGCCGTTTTTCTGATTCTGTTTCTCCTCGCGGTATTTTCCGGAAGAGGGACGTTCTAAGGCGTTTGGAAGAAATAACTGTACCGGGTCTGGCTGGTCCTTTTGCCCGCTGGCTTCGTTGCTCACTCGTTACAGATCCATGCGGATATGCGCCTGGTTCGCGCCTCGCCAGCGGGCAAAAGTCCTGCGCCATACCCGGTACATTTATTTCTTCCAAACGCCTAACCTAGACGTTGAACCTGAATAGCATCACGTCGCCGTCGCGCACAACGTAATCCCGCCCTTCGATGCGGTAGCGGCCAGTTTCGCGCGCGTGGCCTACCGATCCCGACTTAATGAGGTCTTCCCAGTTGACGGTCTCGGCTTTGATAAATCCGCGTTCGAAATCCGTGTGAATCGTGCCGGCCGCCCGGGCTGCCGGGTCGCCAGCGTGAATGGTCCAGGCGCGCACTTCCTTGTCGTTGAAGGTGAAGAAGGTTCGCAACGCGAGCACGCGATAGGCGCTTTGGATGAGGGAAGCCACGCTGGACTCGGTTACTCCCAGTTCCTTCAGATACTCCTGCGCCTCCTCCGGGGAAAGGTCGGCCAGGTCGCTCTCAAGCTGGGCCGAGACAGCGACGGTTTCGCAGCCGTGATGGGCGCGGGCGTACTCGCGGACCTTCGCCACCTGGGGGTGGCTGGCGGCGCCGGCGAGTTCGCCCTCCTTGACGTTGGCGGCAAAGATCGTCGGTTTATCCGTCAGCAGGAAGAAGCCGCGGACGATCACCTTCTCGTCGGGCGCCAGCGGCAGGCCGATGGTGGAGGCGGGCTTGCCGGCATTGAGGTGCGCCTCGTATTTCCCGAGCAATTGCGCCTCGATCAGCGCGTGTTTGTCTCCCCGTTTCACGTCCCGCGAGATCTTCTCGACCCGCTTCTTAACCGCTTCCAAGTCCGCCAGCACCAGCTCGGTGGTGACCAAATCGATGTCCCGCACGGGATCGAGACTGCCGGTCACGTGCATGATATCGGGGTCCTCAAAGCAGCGCACGACGTGGATGAGCGCATCGACTTCGCGAATATGGCTGAGGAATTTGTTGCCCAGGCCCTCCCCGTGCGAGGCCCCTTTCACCAGGCCGGCGATGTCGACGAACTCAATGGTTGTGGGAATGACCGTGCTGACTTTGGCCACCTGGGCGATCTGGGGCAGGCGCGGGTCCGGCACAGCGACGACTCCCAGGTTCGGGTCAATCGTGCAGAATGGGTAATTCTCCGCCGGCGCCTTATGCGAACGGGTCAGGGCGTTGAAGAGTGTGGATTTCCCGACATTCGGAAGACCAATAATGCCTGCCTTTAGCATGAGCAAAGTATAGCCACAGCATGACGACGACCGCAAGGAGGGAGTGCGCCCGGGGACCCGCCTTCGCGGAGGAGCTACGGCGCGGCGGGCGGGCGGACCCCGCACACTGCCTACGTTCCAGGCTCCACGTTCGAGGTTCCGCTTTTCGGGCGCCGCCCCAAAAACCGCATCAAGCTGTCCCCGTGCTTGAGCAGCTTCTTCTCCTGCCACCACTCCGGCAGGCTCAGCGTGTCTCGCTTGGTGTGTCCAAGCACCAGCAACCCCTCGGGAACCAGCAATCCCGGCAGATGCTCGTCGTCGAGCAATTGCTGGGCAAGCGAAGTCGAGCGGCGGCCAACGTTCTTCTCCCCGTAAGGCGGGTCGGCGAGGACCAGATCAAATTGGGCGCCTGCCGCCGCAAGCTGTGCCACCACGACGAACACATCCTGCACCCGCACCTGCAGGGCCTCCGGCGGGAACCCCGCGGCCGCCACATTCTGCCTCAGGATTTCGGCGTGGCGCGCGGATATCTCGACGCAGACCGCCGAAACGGCCCCGCGGCTGAGACTTTCCAGGCTCAGCGCCCCGGTGCCGGCGAAGAGTTCCAGCACCCGCGCCCCGTCCACCCGCGCCCCCAGGCTGTTGAACACCGCCTGCTTGACCAGGTCCGGCGTCGGCCTTACCGCCAGCCCCTTCGGCACCTTCAAAATCCGCCGCGCCGCTTTTCCACCCGTGATTCGCATGCCACAGCCTAGTGCGGCGACCCTGAAATACCGATACATTTGTTGCGCCGGATTTGGGTTCTGGCCAGGCGCGACATGGGAGCATGTCCCCGCTGGACCTGTGACCGAGGAGCAACAACTCCAGAACCCAAACCCGGCGCAACCCTCCGGGCGGCATGTCTTTTGGCCTGAGCCTTTCCAGTTGCCTCCTCCCGCGCCCCAACCTACATTTCGCGGATGTTTGATACGATTACCGCCGAATTGACCACCGCCGCCGACAAACTGGCCCACCTGCGGAGGTTTCTTTGACGTCCCGGGCGCGCAAAAACGCCTGGGCGAAATCTCCGCCCTGATGGCGGCGGACAACTTCTGGAACAGCCGCGAACAGGCGCAAAAACTCATCGACGAGTCCAACGGCCTGCGGGGCAAGACCGACCCGCTGCTCAAGGCCGAAAAGGAACTCGAGGATTTCCGGGTCATGGTCGAGCTGGGCGAAGCGGAGCCGGAAGCGGCCCAGGCCAAGATCCAGCAGGAATTGGAAAGCGACCTCAAGCGGTTCTTTCGACAGCTCGAGGCGCTTGAGCTAAGGGTCTTTCTCAGCGGTCCGCACGACAAGAGCAACTGCATCCTGAGCATCAACGCCGGGGCCGGGGGCACCGAGTCGTGCGATTGGGCCAATATGCTCCTGCGCATGTACCAGCGCTGGTGCGAGTCGCGCGGCTGGCAGATCGAGGTCACCGACGCCCTTCCCGGCGAAACCGCCGGCCTGAAGAGCGCCACCCTGCTCATCAACGGCGAGAATGCCTACGGCTTCTGCAAAGCGGAGCGCGGCGTCCACCGCCTGGTGCGCATTTCGCCGTTTGACGCCAACAAACGGCGTCACACCAGCTTTGCCAGCGTCGATGCCATTGCCCAGATCGAGGAGACTTCCTCCGAGATTGTGCTTCCGCCCTCCGAGCTGAGAGTCGATACCTACCGTTCCGGCGGCAAAGGCGGCCAAAACGTGAACAAGGTGGAGACCGCCGTGCGCATCACCCACTTGCCGACCGGCATTGTCGCCGCCTCACAGAACCAGCGGTCGCAGCACCAGAACCGCGCCACCGCCATGACCCTCCTGCTTTCGAAAATCTACGCCCAGCGCGTCGATGAACAGAAGGCCGACATGGAGCGCTTTTACGGCGAAAAGGGCAGCATCTCCTGGGGCAACCAGATCCGCAGCTACGTCTTCCAGCCGTACCGAATGGTCAAAGACCTCCGCACCGGAGTGCAGACCAGCGACGTCCAGGCGGTGATGGACGGAGATTTGGACGCGTTCGTGAACGCCTGGCTCCGCGCCGGCTGCCCCTTGAAACGGATGCAGGGAGTCAAGGATGAGGAGGAATAATCTCCGGTGAACATCCTCGACACCATCGTGGAGCAGAAGCGACTGGAGGTGGCCCGGCTGCCGCACCGCGCCGTTGCCGCCGTCGACCTCAAATCAGCCTTGCAGGCCCGCGGCGGCTTGCGCGACTTCGCCTCGGCGTTGCGCCGGCCTAAAACGGGCGCGGTCGCGTTGATCGCCGAGGTGAAGAAGGCCTCCCCTTCCGCCGGCGTCATTCGCCCCGATTTCGACCCTGTCCGCATCGCCTGCGAATATGAAGCCTTCGGCGCAAGCTGCCTTTCGGTGCTGACCGACGAGAAGTTCTTCCAGGGATCGCTCCAGTACCTCAGACAGATCCGCGAGGCGGTGAGTGTCCCATTGCTGCGGAAGGACTTCATCATCGACGAGCGCCAGATTCTCGAAGCCGTCGAGTGGGGCGCCGACGCCATCCTGCTCATTGTTTCGATTCTGACCGATGAGCAGCTTAAACATTTTCACGCCCTGGCAAGCGCCGCCGGACTGGCCGCATTAGTTGAGGTCCATGACGAAGCCGAGCTGGACCGGGCCCTGGCTGCCGGCGCGGCGATCGTGGGCGTCAACAACCGCAATCTCAAGAGCTTCAAAGTGGACCTGGCCACCACCGAGCGCCTGGCCGGTCGCCTCCATTCCGCGTCCCGCGCGCCGGGCGCCGTCCCTCCCGCGCTGGTGGCCGAGAGCGGCATCCACACCCGCGCCGATGTCGACCGCCTCGCCGCCTGCGGCGCCTGCGCCATCCTCGTCGGCGAATCGCTCATGCGCCACGCGGACCTGGGACGAAAGGTCCGGGAACTGATCGGCCCGCGCTAAGTACTCCGTAAAGGAAGTTGTCTGCTTTCAGTCGCGGTCCTTGGTTCGCCCGTCCCATGACGGCCCCTCACCCCAACCCTCTCCCCATCCGATGGGGAGAGGGAGAAGACCCTCGCGGTTCGGGCTAACCTGGGCCTCCGCTCGTCGGACTCGCTCCAACCCAGGCTTTAACGGGGCGGGCTTTCAGCCCTGAGTACCGCGTCGACGAAGTCTTTTGGGAAGCTGCGCCTTGATGGGAATGACGCAGATAACTTGATTCACAGAGTAATAAGGCGGCGCGACGAGCACGCAGCCGCGCGCGCCCGCAACAGGCACAGGGCGCCCAGCGACAGGAGCGCCAGGCAACCCGGTTCGGGAACGGGGTTTGCCGGTTCGATGACGACATCGTCGATCCAGAAGTCGGTGGTGCCATCCCAGGAGGTGTTAAAGGCGAACCAGTTGATGGCGGCGACCGAACTGATGAACGGGCAATTGGGGTCGAGGGGGATCGTCATCTCCGCCCAGCCGTTCAAGGCGGTGTTGGGGATCACCGGAGACGCAAGGGTGTATGGGTTCCAAGATGGGTCATCGAGCTGGATGGTGAGTCCCAAGACGGCGTTGTTGAAGTCGGCGAGGCTCATGGTGCTGTGGGCGGTGTCCCACTTGATCCAGAAGGTGATGGCCGAATAGCCGGTGAGGTCCACCGAGCCGTTTGGCCACCACGGGCCGCTGCCCGGAAGCCAGTCTTGCGCGACTGCGAAGCCGCCCGGGCTACTGCTCGGGGGGACCGAGATGTACATCGATCCACCGCCGTTGCCGGTGTGATCTTGCGTGCCATCCCAGATGGCGGTGGCGCCTCCGTACCAGGGCCAGACGTTGTTAATGACGGAAGAGACGGTGTCGTAGGTGCTGATCGTGATCGGATCCGTGGCGAATGCCGTGCTGGCGCTCAACGACAAACCTAGCAGCGCCGCGGGAATCCAATGATTGAGTTGGGTTTTCATGCTTTTGCTTTTTGCCTTCGGGTTCAATCCAAGAGCGCCAAGCCACGTCATACCTGGCAACCTCGCCGCCGATAGTGCCAACATTCCGTGAGCGATGTCAAGGAAATAGAGCAAAGCAAAAAATAATTTGCCGTTTATGCCGTCCGCAGGTTGGCGCAGGTTGGCACAGGTTGGCGGTCGGTTGGCGAAAGGTTGGCAAGATGCCAACGGACCGGGGATGGTGGGGAAGCGGGGTGAGGATCGGCCAAGGCGACCTTTGCGCATTGCCTCGGTTGAAGGGAGGAGGACATCGGCGGGACGCCGAGGCCACGTTGGAGGGCCCGCCTTCGCGCTGATGCTCCCGCCTCCGCTCTGATGCTCCGTCGCGGCAAGCCGGCGCGGCAAGCAAAGGCAATCCGCCTTCGCCAAGGGCTTCGGCGCGACAAGCCAGGAATTGCGCTGTGTTAGGGTTGTGACTTTGCAAGTGATTGTGGGACAAGGAGTCGTGAAATACCTCCTTTGAAAACAGCGCAGAAACAGCGCGGAAAAAGTGCAATTTGGGGATGACATTGGAGTGAAACGTGATACGTGAAACGTGAAAACTGGGTAAAAACTTCCGGTTGGCCTTTGGGACGGGACGGGGGTGACCACGCGAAAGGCGCGAAAGGACTTTGATCGTGGATAGCTCGGAAAGCGTTGGCCGGACGCCAGGTCCGCTCTTGGGTTCCACGACACATGGTTGGCGGGGGTTCATGGTGCGCGAGAATTTTCTTTGGTTACCGTAGGTTACCATAGGTGACTATCGGTGACTATCGGTGACCGGCCGGTTACCGAGACGGAGCGTGATGGGAGCCTGGCG
>Ga0181517_10000906_pt1 | contig 36194 bp, 22 predicted proteins | sample PEATcosm2014_Bin_31_FD_119748 | JGI IMG/M metagenome (GOLD analysis project Ga0181517, IMG submission 119748) | Peatland microbial communities from MTU Mesocosm Facility, Houghton, MI, USA - PEATcosm2014_Bin01_30_metaG | ecosystem: Environmental > Terrestrial > Soil > Wetlands > Peat | place... | reverse complement strand
GTGACCGTCACCTTCACCGCGCCTGCCTCGGGAGCCGCGGCCGCGCTCTCGGCGGCCAGTGCGGTAACCAACTCCAGCGGAGCCGCCACCGTCACCGCAATGGCCAACGGAACCGCCGGCAGCTACGCCATCGCCGCCGCTGTCAGTGGCGCAACCGCTGGCAGCTTCTTGCTGACCAACGGCAAGGCCTCGCCCACGGTCACCGTCACAGCCAACAGCACCCCGGTGCTCGCTGGCACGGCCGTCACCTTCAGCGCGGCCGTCAGTTCAGCCCTGGGATCGCCGAGCGGAAGCGTCACTTTCATGGACGGCTCCACCTCTCTCGGCTCAACCGCTCTCGCCTTCGGCACCGCGTCGATCACTGCGGCGGCGCTGGCTGAAGGCTCCCATAGCGTCACCGCAGTCTACTCGGGTAACGCCAACTTCGCCACCGTCACCAGCGCCCCGGTCACTGAGAGCGTGCTCGACTTCACGCTGACTTCCACCCCTACGGCTTCTCCGGCGGTGAACGTGGGCCAATCGGTCACTTATGCTCTGACGATTCAGCCCAACCAAGGCAGTTCGCTCCCTGCCGCCACCACACTTACCATCGCGGGCCTGCCGGCAAACGCCGCCGCATCGCTCTCGCTCTCCCCGTGGACGCAGCTGTCGAGCACTTCCTGGCAGCTTCCCTCCGGAACCACCTACGCGTCGATTCCGCTCCTTGTCACCACGTCGGCCGTCACTGCCGCCGCCAACCATCCTCCCGCCGGACTCTCATCCGGACCAGGCTGGCCTCAGCTCGCTGTGGGAGTCTTGCTGCTGCCTTTGGCGTTCCGGCTGCGGCGTGCAAAAGGCAAGTTTCATGCCGCCGCCAGATGGCTGGTTTTCTTCGCGGCTGCATTGGCTGTCAATGCTCTCAGCGGTTGCGGAGGCGGACACGGCTTCTTCGCGCAGCCGCCCCAAACCTATACCCTCACCGTGACGGCCACCGCCGGAACGCTGACCCACTCCACCAACGTCACGCTCACGATCGAGTAGCGAGGAGCCAGAATGAGATTTCAGACTTATGGGAAGGCGCTCCTCGCCGGAGCTTGCTTGCTTCTTCCGATCGGCGCACCGGCGCAGTCGCCCAGCCATCCTCCGGATCGCCTGGATGTCGCCGTCACTTACAACGCGCTTCAGGCCAACGTGGTCGAAGGAAGCCGCTTCTGGATGAACGGCGGCAGCGCCCAGGTGGCGATCCATTTCCGTCCCGGTTGGAGCGTCATCGCCGATGCCGCCGCGCAGCACACCGGCAACATGGCCTCCACCGGCATCAGCCTCAATCTGTTCACGCTGACCTTCGGGCCGCAGTATGCAGTCCGCATGCGGCGTGCCGTGCTCTTCGGACAGGCGCGCTTCGGGCTGGCCAGAGGCAGCGACAGCCTATTCCCGGTCGGCTCCTCCGCGCCCACCTCCGATTTGGGCGCGGCCTATGGACTCGGCGGTGGTGTCGATCTGCCTCTCAAACGCCGTCTCTCGCTGCGTCTGGCACAAGCCGAATGGAGCCGCACGCAACTCGACAACCTGAGCGCCAACGGCCAGAACAGCCTCCGCCTCTCCGCCGGCCTGGTCCTGCATCTCCGATAAACCTCGGATCGCATAACTGCCTCTGAGTACCGCCGGTCCCCTGACCGGCTGTAGTGCTTGTCTCCCGACTGGGTGCCCCACCCTCGGCGCGCATTTGTTTTTGCGCCTACAGCATTTTCGATTCTGCTCTTTACAGAAGCCTCAAGCTCAAGTGGCTCTTTCACCAAGAAAGAGCCACCTTGCACGATCTGACAATGGCAACATGTGAATCGAAAATGCTCTAGGGTGGGCTGCCACAACACCTTATCGAAACACATAAAATCGCGCGGTCAAAGACGGAGTCATCTCTCTTGTTCCCGTGGCAGGTACAGATCCACATACTCATGCACAGGCATGGAGTCAAGCTGTCGCGGATCAAGCGAGGCAGTTAGAATCCGCTCCTGTTGTCGCTCGCTGAAGCGCCGGCGCAGGTTGGTCCTGAATTTCTCAACCAGCAACGGCAACCCCTCGGCGCGGCGACGGCGGTGCCCAATCGGGTATTCCACCGTCTGCTCAAGCACGCTCCCGTCGTTCAACTCAACGCGCAACGAGTTCGCAATCGAGCGCTTCTCCGGGTCGTGATAATCCGCCGAATACGCGGGCTCTTCCACGCATTCAATCTTGTCGCGCAGCGCATCGATCCGCGGCCCGATCGCGGAATCTTCCGCAATGCCGTTTTCGTAGTCCGCCGCCGTGAGCCTGCCAAAAAGCAGCGGTATCGCGATCATGTACTGAACGCAGTGATCCCGGTCGGCCGGATTCCTCAGCGGACCTTTCTTGTCGATGATGCGCAGGCAGGCCTCATGCGTACGCAGCGTGATGCCGCGAATATCTTCGGCCGACTTATCAAGTTTCAGTAGCCGGTCGCGCAGTGTCATCGCTGCCTCGACCGCGGTTTGCGCATGAAACTCCGCGGGGTAGCTGATCTTGAATAACACATTCTCCATCACGTAGGAGCCATAAGGCCGCTGAAACTGAAACGCGCGTCCTCTGAATGACACATCGTAGAAGCCCCATGTTTTCGCGGTCAGGGCGTTGGGGTAGCCCATCTCTCCCGCGCGCGCCATCAGCGCCAGCCGAACTCCGCGGCTGGTCGCGTCTCCCGCGGCCCAGCTCTTGCGCGAGCCTGTGTTGGGCGCATGACGATAAGTGCGCAGGCTCTGTCCATCCACCCAGGCCAGCGAAAGCGCGGCGATGGTTTGTTCGCGCGTCAGTCCAAGCAATTCGCTCACCACGGCCGTGGTGGCAACCTTCACCAACACCACGTGATCGAGACCAACTTTGTTGAATGAGTTTTCCAGAGCGATGCACCCTTGAATCTCATGGGCCTTGATCATCGCGGTCAGCACGCGCTTCATCGCGAGCGGCGGCGCGTCCGTTGCAACGGCCGTACGCGAGAGCCAGTCGGCGACAGCGAGAATTCCTCCCAAATTATCCGACGGGTGACCCCACTCCGCAGCCAGCCAGGTGTCGTTGAAATCCAGCCAGCGAATCATCGCGCCGATATTGAATGCCGCCTGCACCGGATCGAGCTGAAAGCCCGTGCCCGGCACGCGCGCGCCATGCGGGACCACCGTGCCCGGCACAATCGGTCCCAGCAACTTGGTGCAGGCCGGGTACTCCAGAGCCTCCAGTCCGCACCCCAATGTATCGATCAGGCAAGAACGGGCGGAGCTGTAAGCCAGTTCGCTCTCGATCCGATAGTTCAGCGCATAGTCGGCGATATCGCTAAGCACCTTGTCCGGCGCGAGGCTTTCATTGTTGGTAAGCGAAGACACACTCTCTCCTTCTTAAAACGAAAATCCCTGGTGCCCAGAGTTACAATTTAGCCCAAAAAACACCGTCATCCTGAGCGTAGTTTGACGCGTTCCTTGCGTCAAACGGAGTCGAAGGACCTGCGTCTCCGGTCCAAAAAATCTTCAATGAATCTCCTGCTTGGAGCGCCAGCTTTACTCCCGTTCGGCAATCGGAACAAACTTCAGATTCTCCGGCCCGGTATAAATCGCCGAGGGACGAATGATCCTGCCATCCTGCCGCTGTTCAATCACGTGGGCGCACCAGCCGGCCGTGCGCGCAATGACGAAAAGCGGAGTGAAGAACTCGACCGGAATGCCCATCAGCGAATAAGCCACCGCGCTGTACCAATCGAGGTTCGGAAACATGCGCTTCGCGTCGTGCATGGTGGCCTCAATGCGTTCGGCAATCGCAAACAGTCGCTTGCCGCGTTCATCCACCGCCAGGATGCGGGCGACCTCTTTGACGAGATCGCTGCGCGGGTCGGCGAGCGTATAAACCGGATGTCCGAAGCCAATGATCACCTCATGATTGCCCACCCGGCGGCGAATATCGGCGTCCGCTTCTTCCGCGGATGCGTAACGGTTCTGAATCTCCAGTGAGACCTCGTTCGCCCCGCCGTGCTTTGGCCCTTTGAGCGCGCCGATAGCCCCGGCAATCGCCGAGTAGAGATCGGAGCCGGTGCCCGCAATCACGCGCGCTGTAAAAGTGGAAGCGTTGAACTCGTGTTCCGCATACAGAATCAGCGAGAGATGCATCGCCGCGATCCACTGTGCCGCAGGCTTCTCACCGTGCAAGAGATGAAGAAAATGCTCGGCGATCGAGTCGTTGTCAGTCTCCGCCTCAATGCGTACTCCACGGCGCGCGTAGCTGTGCCAGTAAAGCAGCATCGACGGAAGTTGCGCCAGCAGCGCATCGGCGATGGCCCGCGCGGTCGCATCGCTATGCGCGCTGTCCTCGGGCCGCACGCAGCCCAGCGCCGACACGCCGGTTCGCAGCACGTCCATCGGGTTCGTCTCAGCGGGAAGCAGCTCCAAAGCCCGCTTGACTTCAATCGGCAACTCGCGCAGATTTGCAAGGCGCGCCCGGTAAGCAGCCAGTTCGGCCGCGTTAGGCAGCTTGTCGTGGATCAGCAAATGAGCCACTTCTTCAAATGTGCAATTGGCGGCGAGATCCCTGATGTCGTAGCCGCGATAGTGCAAATCGTTGCCGCGCTGTCCTACCGTGCACACGGCTGTTGCGCCCGCCGCCGTGCCCGAAAGCGCCACCGACTTCTTGGCCTTGAAGGCCGCGGGCGTGGGATTGGAATCCGTTGTGCTCATTCAGAACCTCCGGGGGAAATCGGACCAATGAATTGCACCTGCCAGTTCTATTCCGTGCCTTTGTTCCTGGCGAAGAGCTTATCCAGTTTCTCTTCGTATGCGTGATAGTCGAGATAGCGGTAAAGTTCTGCGCGAGTCTGCATCAGCGGAACCACGCTGCGCTGCGTTCCCTCGGAGCGAATGCACTCATACACCTTCAGCGCTGCGGCATTCATCGCGCGATAGGCCGCGCAACAGTAGAGAATCATGTCCACGCCAGCCCTGGCTAGCTCTTCGCGCGTAAAAAGCGGTGTCTGGCCGAACTCGGTGAGGTTGGCCAGAATGGGTACGCCCACTGCTTTGCGGAACTCGGTGTACATCGCTGTTTCCGTTACCGCCTCGGCAAAGATCATATCCGCGCCGGCGGCCACGTAACTCTGCGCGCGTTCGATGGCCGCCCCCAGCCCTTCGCTGGCCAACGCATCGGTTCGCGCCATCACCACAAACTGCTCGTCGGTCCGCGCATCAACTGCCGCCTTGATGCGGTCGGCCATCTCTTCGGTGCTCACCAGTTCCTTGCCCGGACGGTGCCCGCATCGCTTGGCGCTCACCTGGTCCTCGATGTGCACCGCCGCAGCGCCCGCCTTGGTCATCGAGCGGATGGTCCGCGCGATATTGAACGCGCCGCCCCAGCCGGTATCGATATCGACGAGAAGCGGCAGGCCGCTCGCATCCGTGATTCTCCGCACATCGGTCAGCACGTCCTCCATTGCGCTGATCCCCAGGTCCGGCATGCCCAGTGAATTCGCTGCAACTCCGCCCCCCGATAGATAAACCGCGCGGAATCCGGACGCTTCGGCCATTCGCGCCGTATAGGCGTTGATTGCGCCCACGATTTGCAGCGGTGTTTCCGCACTGAGCGCGCTGCGAAATTGTGCGCCGGGCGACTGCCGATGTTGTTTGCTCGTCATAACGCTTCCTTGCACCGCATCTTATCAGTCGGGACCAGTGCCAATTCAAATTGAACGTAAGCTCTGAAAGTTTCGATTATCGATCTTTTAGCTTCAAAACCAGCTTTGCAATCGTGGCCAGTTGCATGAACGAGGTGCCTTCGTAAATCTTCCCGATCTTGGCGTCGCGATATAACTTCTCCACCGGATAGTCCTTGATAAATCCGGGCCCTCCAAAGACCTCCACCGCCAGGCTCGCAACGCGCTCCGCTGTCTGCGAGGCGAAGTACTTGCACATGGCCGCTTCCTTGCGGAAATCGCCGCGCGCATCCCTGATCCGCGCCGCGTTGTAAACCATCAGCTTGGCGGCTTCGATCTCCGTCGCCATCTCCGCAAGCTGAAACTGCATCGCCTGAAACTCCACAATCGGTTTCCCGAATTGCTTTCGTTCCCTGGCGTACTTCACGGCATGACCCCATGCCCCCTCGGCCAGCCCAAGCATCTGCGCGCCGATCCCGATGCGCCCCTCGTTCAGCGTCTCAATAGCAATTTTGTAGCCATGGCCCACATCGCCCAGCACCTGCGCCGCTGGAATCGTGCAGTCCTCAAAAACAAGCTCGCATGTGCTCGATGCGCGTATGCCCAGCTTGTCTTCCTTTCTGCCAATCTCGAATCCCTGCGTGCCTTTCTCTACCACAAACGCGGTGATCCCTTTGTAGCCCGCGCTCGCGTCCACGGTGGCGAACACAATGAACAGTCCGGCTTCCTTTGCATTGCTGATCCAGAGCTTCCGCCCGTTCAGAAGATAGGCGTCGTCGCGCTTCTCGGCGCGCATCTGTAGCGCAAACGCATCGGATCCCGAAGCCGCTTCGCTCAGCGCATAGGCGCCCACAGTATCTGCCGCTAGCCGGGGAAGGTATCTTTGCTTCTGCTCCTCGGTTGCCCAGCGTAGCAGCGCGTTGACGACGAGAGTATTCTGCACGTCCACGATCAGGCCCACCGCGGGGTCCACGGCGGAGATCGTTTCAACGGCCAAAACAGTATCGAAAAATGTGCCGCCGCTGCCGCCAAACTGTTCGGGAATTTCGATCCCCATCAAGCCGAGTTCAAAGAGCTTCCGGATCAGACCGGGGTCCATCTGTTGGCTTTCATCCATCCCGCGCGCGAGTGGGGCGATCTCATCCTCGGCAAATTGCCGCACGGTATCGCGAAACAGCCGTTCTTCCTCGCCGAGGTGGCTAGCAGGCAACTTCGAAGAAAGTGAATTCACAGGAGTTTGTCTCCTTGCATTCGTTCGATCCCGGCGTATTATAGCAGGCAGCCTGTGAGTGTCATGTGTCGCTCGAACTTGAACGCCTGACCGCGAAGGAAGAACTGGATGCAAATCAAGGATCACGTATTTCTGGTTACGGGCGCGGCTTCGGGACTGGGCGCCGCCGTGTCCCGGCTAATCGTCCAAATGCAGGGCTTGGTCGTCGTCGCGGATATGAATCGCGACGCCGGAGAAGCTTTGGTCCGCGAACTGGGCAGTGCTGCTTGTTTTGCCAACACGGATGTAACCAGTGAAACAGATGGAAAGGCCGCGGTCGCGCGCGCGCTCGATGTCTTCGGCCATCTGCACGGCTTGGTGAATTGCGCCGGCATCGCGCCCGCCGAAAAGATTCTCGGCCGCGCCGGCCCTCACCAATTGGAGAGCTTTCGCCGCGCTGTCACTGTCAATTTGGTGGGGACGTTCAACATGATCCGCCTTGCGGCTGAAGCCATTGCGAAAGAGGATCCCGGCGACGATGGCGAACGCGGAGTCATCGTCAATACTGCCTCGATCGCTGCGTTCGACGGCCAGATCGGGCAAACGGCCTATGCCGCATCCAAAGGTGGAGTCGTCTCTCTCACGCTGCCAGCCGCCCGCGAACTCGCGCGTTTCGGCATCCGCGTCGTCACCATTGCGCCCGGAACATTTGAGACTCCCATGATGGCCGGTTTTTCAATCGAAGTGCGGGAAGCACTTGGAAAGAGCATTCCTTTCCCAACTCGACTGGGCCGCCCCGCAGAGTTTGCAGCGCTTGTCCAACATATCTTTGAGAACACCATGCTGAACGGGGAAGTAATCCGGCTCGACGGCGCGCTGCGCATGGCTCCGCGCTAACTTGGAATCCGAGGTTAATTGAATGACTGCTCACGATCCCATTGTTATTGTTGGCTCCGCGCGCACTCCCATCGGCGGATTTCAGGGCGACTTTAAGGACCTTGCCGCCCCTGAACTCGGAGCAGTTGCGATCCGCGCGGCTATGCAGCGCGCTGGCGTTCCATTCGATTCCGTGGACGAGCTCCTCTTCGGATGCGTGCTGCCCGCGGGCCAGGGACAAGCTCCCGCACGGCAAGCCGCACTCCGATCCGGTCTGACCAATTCCACCGGCGCAACCACGATCAATAAAATGTGCGGCTCCGGCATGAAGGCCATCATGCTGGCGCACGATCTCATTCTCGCCGGCAGCGCCCGGATTGCCGTGGCTGGAGGCATGGAGAGCATGACCAACGCTCCCTATCTGCTCGATCGCGCGCGCGCCGGTTATCGCATGGGCCATGGCCGCGTGATCGACCACATGTTTTTCGACGGGCTTGAGGATGCTTACGAGCGGGGTCGCCTCATGGGCACGTTTGCGGAGGACTGTGCGCAGAGTTATTCATTTACACGTGAAGTACAGGACGAATTTGCCGCATCCTCGCTAATGCGCGCTCAGAAGGCTGCGCAGGATGGAAGCTTTGCGGGGGAGATTGCCCCGGTACTGGTGAAGTCGGCAAAGGCTGAACGAGAGGCTAGTCAGGACGAGTTGCCGCAGAAAGCAATCCCTGACAGGATCTCAAGTTTCAAGCCGGCATTTCGCGAGGGCGGAACCGTGACCGCCGCAAACTCCAGTTCCATCTCCGATGGCGCGGCAGCACTGGTGCTGATGCGCCGATCCGAAGCGGAATCGCGGAAGATCAAACCGCTGGCATTCATTGCGGGTCACGCGAGCTTCGCGCACGCCCCCGCGCTCTTTCCCACTGCACCCGTCGGCGCGATCCGCTTGCTTGCCGAAAAGACCGGGTGGGCAATCCCCGAAGTTGATTTGTTCGAAATCAACGAAGCGTTTGCCGTCGTTGTTTTAGCGGCGATGCGGGATTTGGACCTTCCCCGCAACAAGGTCAATGTCCACGGCGGCGCATGTGCTCTGGGGCATCCCATCGGTGCGTCCGGCGCGCGGATCCTTGTTACCTTGCTTGCCGCGCTTCAGAGATACGGACTCCGCCGCGGAATAGCCTCGCTCTGCATCGGCGGAGGGGAAGCGACGGCCATTGCACTGGAAAGGATCGAGTAAGCTGAAAGAGAGCGTCAAACAGCGCAATTTAATCGCATCGTGCGGGGGGCTATTTGCTTTCACGCGTGTACCATTCATGCGCATCAGGCAAAGGCGGCCATAAAAACACGCACCGCTTCCTTTACCCGGAAGCGAAGATGTTTTTCACTTACATCCTCTTCCTCGAGCAGTAAGGAACGCAGTGCAAATTGTCCGCAGCAGAGCGACCAGAAAAGCTCGGCCGCATATGCCGGATTCTCTCCCTTGAAGTCGGAGTGTTTGGCAAAAAACTCCTGCAGCATTTCCATGGAGCGATGCGGGCCGATGTTCCAGAAATTCTTGGCTAGCTTGGGAAACCTCGGGGATGCCGCTATAAATACTTTATAGATCGATCTCACTCCGGGATCGAACATGCCGCGTACCAGGCGATCTCCGTAGCTCTCAAGAACCTTTTTCAGTGAATTCTCCGCCACCAGAGTCTCGGCGTAAGACATCTGCAATTGGAGGGACTTGCGCGTGATCACGGCGGCAAACAAATCTGCCTTGCTCGGATAGCGAGAGTAGATTGTGCCCTTTGACGCACCGGCGCGCACCGCGATCTCCGCAATCTTCGTGTCCTCGTATCCGCATTCCAGAAAAACCGTTGTCGCCAGATCGAGAAGGTGTTCGACGCGGCTTTCCACTTCACGGGCTGCGGGGCGACCGGCTCCGCGGTGAATTCTTTTAGCTGCCTTCAACGTTTTTGTCTTCTTTTCGGCCACGCACGTGTCCTTTCCCGTCAGCCGGAGTCCGGATGGATCCAGTATGTGAATGATATCAAGCAGGATGCGTCGCACATAGCACACCTGCGCAAGCGTGCGACCCAACCGTAAAAGAAATAGTACCACGCAGTACGATTCCATTGACAATCCACGAAAATGGCTAAATAATTTAATCGTACGCAAAAGTACGATTAAATTCAGGCGGGGTTTGCGAGGCGTTCAGGGGGCGGTATTGGTCTGAAGCATCGAATCAACCTCAGTTGAATGGAGAAAGCAGAATGAGCCCGATTCCATGCGGAGTGGTTTTGTTTGCGACCGTGTTGTTGCAAGAGATGTTGCGGTCCATTGTTCAGCCTGCCGGGGTGGGAGTGTTGCCTGGGCGGGCAGGGAAACTACCCCTCTCAATCGGAAGGGTTGCCGCGTGATGAATGCAATCCTCTCAAGGACCCGGTGGCAAATCAGGTCTGTTTCCGCACTCCTGGTTGCGCTTGTAACTGCTCCCGCTAGCATGTTGGCGGCACAAGAGACAGTACGTATCGACATGGCATCGGCAGCCAGGCTCGCGGCCGCCCGCAATTGGACTGCGCGGAAGGCCCATCAGGATGTTTCCACCGCGAAGGCAATCGTGAAGGCAACTGAAAGCATGCGTTGGGGCAGGATCGATTTCGATGCCCAGTATCTGCGCCTCAACGATCCGGTGCACATTGAATCGCCGATTCCTGCCGATCTGGTGCCGGTGCTTGGATTGAGTTCGCTCGCTACCCCTCTTGGCCCACAAGACAGCGTTCACGCGGATCTGATGGCGGGCATTCCCGTCTTCACCGGCGGAAAGCTCACCTACGCCATCCGCGAGGCGAAGGCAGGCAAAGAGGCAACAGCCTCGGTGGCCAGCGATGTGGATGACGATGTTGTACTTGCCGCCGAGCGCTGCTACCTCTCCGTCCTGCTTGCGCGCGAGGTGGTTAAGTTGAATCGGCAGGCGCTGCAAACTTATCAGCAGCACCTCGAACACGCGCACTCCGCCTACCGTTTGGGAGTGGCGGCGAACTACGATGTGATCCGCGCCGAGGCTGCGGTCAAAGAGCAGGAGCGCCGTTTGATCGAGGCCACCAATCAGGAAGACCTCGCCACTGCGGACTTGCGCAACGCCCTAGCGCTCGATGACTCGACGCCGATCGAGATCGCGGGAAACCTGATCGAAATTGGCGATCCGGTGGATCTGAACGCGGCGATGGCTGCGGCGATGCATTCGAACTCGCTGTTGAGGGCGCTCGATGACAAGACGATAGCCGACAAGAATGCCGTTCGTGTTCAGGAGGCCGAATATCTTCCGCAGATCACGGGCATTGCAGGCCGCGAGCTGGTTACTTCCAAACTGAATCAGACCGATCCCACCTGGTTCGCCGGCGCGCGAGCCAATCTCAATCTCTTCGATGGCGGCGAACGCCGCGCGCGAGTCGCAGTGGAAAAGTCGCGTCTGCAAAACACTGACTTTGAGCGCCATCATGCCGAAGAGCAGATTCAGTTGGCTGTGCGCAGTGCCTATCTCAATCTGCAGTCCCAGCGCGCCGCGCTGAACAGCGCGACAAAGGGAGTCGAACTTACCCGTGAAAGCCTTCGTCTGGCCAGCAAGCGCTTTGAGGTCGGCACAGGTACCAGCCTGGAAGTACTCGACGCCGCGGTTTCACTCACCGGCTCGCAGACCAGCCGTCAACAGGCTCTCTTTGGCATCGATTTGGCCTATCTCAGTCTGCACCGTTATCTGGGCGATATCTCAGAAGTCGCTTCGAGGATTCAGTAATGAAAAAGAAACGCATCGCAGTTATCGCCGTTTTGGCGTGCATCGTTATTGGCGCTTCCGTTCTTGTCTTTCATCGCCGCACGCCCGAGAACATTGTTGTAGATGGCACCATCGAATGCGACGAGATCAGTGTCTCTTCCAAAGTTCCTGGCCGCATCGACAAGCTTCTTGTGGATGAAGGCACGCCGGTCAAACTGGGCGATTCGCTGGTTGTGTTGGAGTCGAAAGAGATCGATGCCAAGGTCGCGCAGACCGCGGCGATGTACGAATCGTCGCAATCGCGCATCAGCCAGGCGGGAACCACGCTCAAGCTGCAGCAACTTACTTATGTCGATCAGTTGAATCAGGCCAAGGCGCAATACGATGCGCGCCACGAAGATGTTCATCAGGCAGAAGAAGGACTGAACCAGGCCAAGGCCAACTTCAAGACCCAATCGGATACCTACAAGCGCTTCCACGGTCTCTTCGCCGAAGGGGTGGTCCCCGAGCAAGTTGAACAGGATCGCGAAAACACCTACCTCGCCGCGAAAGCACAACTCGGGATTGCGCAGTCGAAGCTTGAGCAGGCGCAGCATGGTCTCAAGGCCGCCGATGCCGCTCTGCAACTGGCCAAGGATTCGAACCTGCAAGTGAGCCTTCGCAAGCTGGAAGAGACTGCAGCGATGCAGCAATCCAACGCCGCGCATGGGCAGTTGCAGGAAGCCCTGGCGCTTCAATCGGAGACGCAGATCGCAGCCCCGGTTTCCGGTTATATCTCGGAAAAAATCTCGAACGCAGGTGAAATGGTCTCGCCGGGATTCCCGATCCTCACTATCGTTCGCGCCAACGATTTCAAGGTCAAGGTTTACGTCGACGAATCGAAGTTCGGAAACCTTGCGCTGGGCCGTCCGATCAAAGTCATCATCCCGGCACTCGGCAATCGCGAGGTATGGGGCAAGTTGATGCGTGTCTCGCAGGCGGCGGACTTCGCTACCAAGCGCGCCACCAACGAACAGGGAACTTACGATGTGCGCGGACTGCAACTGGTGATTCACCTTGACGACGATGCGCGCTTCCGCAACGGCATGACAGCCAGGGTGGAACTCGGCGAAGGGCAAATGTGATGAATGCCGTTGTTCAAGTTACGCTGCGCGAGTGGAGATGGATACGCCGCGACTTCCGGCAAATCCTGCTGGTCGTCCTGGCTCCCCTTGCGTTCGTGACGATCCTTTCACTTGGCTACTCGTCGAAGAAAGTCGTGGGCGTGCCGGTTCTCATCGTTGATCAGGATCACTCCGCACTTTCCCGCAAGCTCACCCAGGCTATTTTCGCCAATGAGTCCTTTGCTGCGGCAGAGTATGCCGATTCCTCCGATGAATTCGCCACACTCGTCGCGCAGGATCGGGCGCATGTCTGTTTCGTTTTTCCCCATAACATGGAGCGCGATATGCTAGCTCGCAGAGGATCGAAGGCGGTTGTCATGGTAGACGCCTCGAATCTGCTCGCCGCCAGCCTTGAAGCTTCCAATGCGGTCTCCGTGCTAGGGACCTTCGCGCTGGGAGCGGAGATGCGCATGATCGAAGCCAAAGCCGGAGTCACACGGGAGTCCGCATTCAACCGCGCATTGCCAATTCAGACAGGGTTCCGTTCCTGGTTTAATCCAGGATTCACCGCAAACTATTTCAACTTCATGGTCATCGGAATCCTTTCGATTCCAGTGCAACTCGCCGGGCTTCTGGTCGGAATAGGCTCTGGCGCTTCCGAATACAAGGCTCGACGCAGCGATCCGCTGACCTTAACCACGCGCAGTCCATGGGCCATTCTTTTCGGAAAGTTGCTGGCCTATCTGGCTATCGCATATCCGGTCATTCTCTTCGTCGTTTGCTTTCCGCATCTCTTCTTTGGTGCGCCAATGGCAGGGAGCCTGCTGACGCTGGCATTGGTTACGCTGTGGTTCACATCTGTGCTTGTGGTGTTTGGGTATGCCTTATCAAGTCTCATAGCCGACCCTTTATTCGCCACTGAGATTTGTGCGATTATCACGCTGCCCAACTTTCTGCTTTCCGGGTTCACCTGGCCTGCTTTTTCCATGCCGATCGTTGTTCGCATCCTGGCCTATGCATTGCCGATGCATAGTTTCAATTTCATGTTTAGAAAAATCAGCGTCATGGGCGCGTCGGCTCAGGATTGCCTGCTGGAGATGGGGCTGCTATCTCTTTGGACGATTCTTGCTCTGGTACTCGCGCGCGTCGCAACAAAGAATATCCTGGATGCCTTGAGCAGGGACGAGGAGAGCGCAAATGCATAGAGTCTTCAAGCAGTTGTGCATGCGCGAATGGAAGCGGATTCTCTTCGATTCCAGAATGGCAACCATGATGCTGGTTGTGCCATTTATCTATGCGCTGATTTTTGGAAGTGTCTATCGAGAGGGAATCGTCAAGCATGTACCGATCGTCATTGTGGATGCGGATCATTCCCACTTGTCGCGCGAAATAACGACAGCGCTGGCCGCTTCGGAAAAACTGACGATCTATGCGCAGGCAAATTCGCCACAGGACTTTCTGCCGATGGTTCGCCAGGACAAAGCCTTCGCTTGCGTCGTCATGCCTGAAAACTTCGAACGGGATATGCTTGCTGGCAGAAAAGCGTCGGTTGCGATCATCGCGGATGGCAGCAACCTGCTCGTCGGCAACGTGGCCGCGGGCGCTATCGGTGCAGTCCTGACAACCTATCGAGTTGGTATCAACGCCGAGGAATTGAGTTACGCGGGGGTTGCATCCACGGCGGCCATGAGCGCAGCCATGCCGATACAACCATCCCTGCGCTTGCCTTTCAATCCCACCTCCAGTTACAGAACCTACATCCTCATGGGGCTGCTCGTTATTGTTGTCCAGCAGGTGCTCAGAATGGGGTCGGGCATCTCTCTGCTTCTGGATGGTGTAGATGAGTTATGGGAGGGGCTGGATGACCCAGTGCCTTCTGTGCGCACGGTCTTGCTGGCGAAACTTGGTGCGACCATGATGCTCGCGATCCCGACCGCATTCCTGGCCGTTGGAGCGCCGTTCCTGGTGTACCGTGCGCCCTTTCGCGGTTCGATCCTGATCCTCTTACTTGTTTTGCCAATCTACATGATTATGCAGATTTGTATTGGATATGGCTACAGCATCTTTTTCCGATCGCCCGTTACCTCGACGCAGTTTCATATGTTCATGTCCGCCAATTTGTTTATGCTTTCCGGGGTTACCTGGCCGTATTATGCGATGCCGCATTGGTTGAGGCCGATTGCGTATTGCACTCCCGCCTTTCATATGAACAGTATCGTGCGCAAAATCGCTCTCGATGGCGCTGGTCCGGGGCTTTTGCTCAACCATCTCATTGCGCTGCTGATCATGTTGGCGATAGCCGTTCCCTGGGCGTATTGCGCCGTATGGCGTCAGTTGAAGCGCACTGGGCGCATGGAAACGTCGTACGGACACGGGACAGCAAGCCAGTACCTTGTTCGCCTTTAATCATCCATCTGTAGCTGACAAGAGGAGAAACTATGTTCAACGTGGTAACAATTGCCCGGGAGTACGGAAGTGGGGGAGCCGACATCGGACGCAAGGTGGCGGAACTTCTCGAGTGGGATTGTGTTGACAAGCAAATCATTGAACGTGTCGCCGCGATGGGGAAAGTAAACGCCGCGTGGGCGGCCTCAGCGGACGAACACGTCATTGCCTGGTGGGCCAGGATTCTCAAGAGCTTCCGAAAGGGAGGCCCGGAATTGTACGTGGGCGATGCTTCTGAGCTTTGTGTCGACCACGACACCCTGCAGCATTTCACTGCGCATGTGATCCAGGAGTCGGCCAACGTTGGCGGTTGCGTGCTCATCGGACGTAGCTCTGGTTGCCTGTTGCGCCACAATCCGCGGGTCTTCCGTGTCTTTGTGTATGCTCCTTTTTCCGAGAAGATCAAACGCATGAAGCTGCGCCATCCGGACGAGAAGGACCTGCCGGCGCTGCTATCCCGGATGGATTCGGAGCGTATTCATTATGCTCAGACTTACTACGGCTGCGATCCGTCTTACAGGGGAATCTATCACCTGTGCGTGAACAGCACACTGGGCATCGACGAGTGTGCGCGCATGATCGTGCAATCCGTGAAATCGTTCAGCTGATCTGCAACCGGACGAGAAGTTTGTTGCGGAAAGAAATTCGTTAAATAGGCAGGCTGCCGATGTTTCCTGTCTACCATTTGCCCGTCGAGGCTGCAAGCCTTGAGGAATGCGCCCGTACGGGCATCCTTCGGCACATTGTTCTCAAACCAATCAATTGTTCAGGTGTCGGAGATTCTCTTCTCTGCGGATCGCGCGATTCCTGAACCATAATCCCTGCGCTGAGTGAATGACCCCTTGTGGCTCTGCTTCACAGCGTACATCGCCATGTCGGCGGAGTGAAGCAGCGCTTCGGCGTCGTTGCCGTCGTCCGGGTAGAGAGCGATGCCCATGCTGGCTGAACCTTGAATCTGCAGATTTCCAATGTCGAAGAGTGAGTCGAAGCTGCGTTCGAGACGATGCGCAATGTCTAGGGATAGTTTCCGATCCGGCACCGAGGCAAGCAGCACGGCGAATTCATCCCCGCCCAACCGGGCCAGCAAGTCGCCAGGCCGAAGCTGATGCTTCATGCGTCGTGCGGCGTGTTGAAGGAAGAGATCGCCAACACGATGTCCGTGGCTATCGTTAATCTGCTTGAACCTGTCCAGGTCGATAAAGATCAATGCAAAGATGGAACCGTCGATCGCTGCCTTTTCTAGCAGCATGTTGAGCTGCTGTTCCAGTTGGCGACGGTTGGGAATGTCTGTAAGCAGATCGAATTCGGAGCGATGAATAAGATCGGCCAAAAGACGCGTATTTGCAGCGACGACCGTGGCCAGCTTGATTCCCATCGCAATCAGAAGCAACAATGTCAGAATGATCGTTGTCCATTCTTCACTGACGATTCTCTTTTGCAGAACTTGATTGGAGGCTTCTTGCGCGGCCAATCTGGACAACACCACATCCTGCATTGCATTCATCTCACGTTCCATGCAGGTGAAAAGCCGGTCGTCCTCGCTGGTGGCCTCCATCGCTTTGGCCGCTGAGAATCCTTCTCGTTTGCGGGCATCGATCACCTTGTTGACAAACTCTTTCCGCTGGTCGGCATAATTCAGGAATTGGTGATAATGCGCTGTCAGCCCTGAATCTTCTCTTACTTCTGCTTCTATACGGGACCGGAGAAAACCAATCCTACTGCGCAGCGCGGGTAGTTCGTCCATCGAGCGAATGTCTCCGGAGATGACGAAAGCACGCAGAAGCATGGTGACTTCAAGAGAAGTGAATTCCAAACGATCCAGGTCTTTAACCAGCTTGTGGGTTTGGCTGATGTCGTCCTGTGTCCTCTCTCCCTGAATATGTGCTAAACGAGAGATTGCGCCGGAGATGATTACCAAAATGCCTGTGAGTAGAAATCCCAGGTACATCGATTGCTTAGCCTTCAACACCATAAGCGCACCACTCCGCACCGATTTCCGGTGAGCATTTGTCCCGATTCCTAACCGCAGCAGGGAAAAGGCCCGTGAAGCTACGAGCGCCGAACGGGCAAAGAACTCAAAAAGGAACTGACGCTCCCGGATTGCAAAGAGTTCATATTTAACCATTACGTGATCTCGCTGTTGAACGCAAGAGCGGCAGCAGCGCATCCGTAGTTGTCGAATCCCAAAGCCGATGCCCTGGAGTGGCTTTTCCCTTATGCGGAGCCCACGCGGACAGGTGTTCGTCCGTGCGGTGGAAAAAACGAGACCGTGCAGACTTCAGCGCGGGCAGGGAACCCTGGAGCGGCAGTGCTCTGGACTTCTAACGCCCCAGGGACCAGGATCAAGGTCGCGCCTGGTCAATCCTACATGGGCCATCGTACGAATCGTGGGAGCAACTCTGGGTGTAACTTTTCGGCCGGCTTACAAGGAAATGCGCGAGTCTCCATGTTTTATGCCCATTTTGTCCCTCATCTCTTCTAAACTGCTCATTTATATAGGGGCGATGTGACAGCTCATCCCACAGTGGCCCTGATCCAGAGGCCGCCCCGTGAATGCCCCACACCTTCCGATGCTTCCCAACAACGCCGCACTGCGCCAGCCCCTGCACTGGGTGTGAAGAGGCGGAGTCCAACCTACCAGACGTGGGCCGCCATGATTGAGGGAGCGCCGGTCTTGCCGTCGATGACGTTGACCTTCAGCACGACTTCGATGTTGTGATTAGCGAAGTTCTCGCCGATACGCTCACGCAATTGATCGAGGTAGTGCGGGTCGGTGGCGAAGAGGGCTGCTGCCTCGGTGCCGTTTCGTCCCAGTCCGGCCACCACCACCACCCACCCATCGGTCGAGGAATTGCGGAAGCGGGCCACCAGGGCATAGTCGTCGGCGCTGGAGTACGGCAACGCGGCGTCACGTTCCCAGTGCGTTTGCGGCTGGGTGCGGTCGACGATGGCGGGGTTCTGATTGGGCACCATGTAGTCGGGGGAGTCTGGAGAGAAGGAGAAGTGGAAGCGCATCGGTTCGAGCAGTCGCACCGACCACTGGTTGTTGTAGGCGCCTACCAGCGCCACGGAATGCTCGCGCAACTCGGTCAGCGGGGTGGAAGCGGCAGGTACCAGCTTGGTTTCAACTCCGCCGCGTTCGATGGCTACAACCACTTGGGCGATGGCGGAGGCGTTCTGCAATGAGACGAAGGGGTAATCGATGTTCTTGCTGGCGGTCTGTACGCCGGAGTAGTTGTTTTGCGCAAAAACCACGCTGCCAGTGCAGAGCACGACAGTGTGTTGGTTGTGCAGTAGCGGTTCCCAGAATTCGTCGACTGCGGTCAAGGGGCGGACGGCGCGATCTCTCCACCAAAATCCTGCCGCAAAGAACGCTCCGAGCAAAGCCGCTATGGCTAGCCACTTCAACAGCTTGAGCACGCGTGGACCCGCTTCGGATGAGTCGGCGCCCTTGCCGCCCTCTTCGTGGCGATTGGCCCCGTGCGGGGCGGGGTGTTCGCCGGAGTGCGCTTCCGGGCCGGCATTTTCGCCGCTGTGCGGCCCGGCATTGCCGATCCCGCTCACGCCCTCTTCCGCTTCCAACGGTTCCTGGCAAAACTTGGGAATATACGAGCCTGCCGGCAATGAGATGCGGATGCTGGTGTGCTTTTTCTGCTCGGAGTAGTAAAGCGACAACCGCTTGCGCACTTCACCTGCTGTATAGCGCACCACCGGGTCGGCGTTGGTGTCGTAAGTCGGTGGCCGGTCGAAGACCTCGACCCCCAACGTACGCTCCTTAAGCAGCTCCGATTTGCCGTCGAGGGTGCTTTTCACAACGTATTCAAGCAGGGCAGGGTAGCGTTTGCTGTTGTTGAAATGAGGGCTGGCCAGAATTTCGTACAACTCGCGCAGCACCAGATCGCAGTCCTGTCTCGACTGCGGGTGCCAGCTCTCCCGGGTTCCGTATGCATTGCTCATCGGGCAAGTCGGATCATACACGCCCTTTACTACCCGGCGCAAGACGTTTGTTACAAGCGCAAATCAATGCATAATTGCAAGATTCCAAAAGAGATGACATCTTCCAGTCGAGCAAACCGTAAGTTACTTGCCAGCTGTTCGTCGAAGTCCGCAGGATGACCGAGTTTGTTAAAAGGGTGCGACGCTGGGTTCATTTCGGCCTCTTCGCCACGATTTTGGCGTTCTTCAGACAAACGTTTGGCTTTGATTTCTTGGCGGCGCTTGCCTGCCATCTCACGGAGAGGTATTCATGTTCGATTTGTCCCGCCGGCAGTTTCTGAAGATCGCATCGCTCTCGACAGGTGGACTCCTGCTTCGTCCGCCTTTGCGCGCTGCGGATCTGGAAGCGGCATCATCCGAGGATGGAGTGGTACAGAACGCCACTCGTCTGGAATCTGACTGGCAGTACAGGCGGGGCGCCCTGGATGGCGTCCACGCCGCCTGGGCATCTGAGCAGAAAAGCGATTGGGCTGAGGTCAGCCTGCCGCACTGCTTCAACGGGCTGGACGCTTGCGATCCCGAGACGCCTTACTATCGCGGCCAAGGCTGGTACCGGACGCGGATATCGATTCACAACCCCTTTGCCGGAGGACGGACCCTGCTGCACTTCCAGGGCGCAGGCCAGGACAGCACCGTTTGGATCGGAAATACCCTGGTCGGGAGCCACAAGGGCGGCTACGACGAGTTCGCCTTCGACATTACCGAGGCGGTCGCCCAGTTGTCGGCTGCAGAGCGCAACGACGGCATACCGCTGGTGATCTGCTGTGACAACTCGCCCGATCAGAACCGGGTGCCCTCCGACCTGAGCGATTTCTGCCTCTACGGTGGCCTGTACCGGCATGTGAACCTGGTCTGTCTACCTGTGGTCGCGTTGGACGCGGTTCACATCCGGCCCACGCTAGCGGCGGACGGTTCGGCTCAGGTGGCAGTCTCCGCTCGGCTCTACAATCCCACCGGCTCAGCCTCGGCCTGCACACTTTCCGTCGAGGTGCTGGACGCGCAGGGGCAGGCGGTGCACCATGCCTCGAAAAGCCTAATCGCAACGGCCGCCTCTGCCGGTTTCGCTCCGCTGTCGGAGTTCCACCTCGCCGTGCCGAAACTTTGGTCGCCTGACACACCACATCTCTACCGCTGCCGGGTCACCCTCTCGACCGCGGCTGGCCAAACCAGGCTGGAAGAGCGTTTTGGTATTCGTCATATCGAGTTCGTCGAGAGCGGTCCCTTCAAGCTCAACGGAAAGCGTGTGCTCTTGCGCGGCACGCATCGCCATGCCGACCATGCCGGAGTTGCCGCCGCCATGAGCGATGCCCTGGTGCGCCGCGAGATGCAGATGATCCGCGACATGGGCGCCAACTTCATCCGCCTGGCTCACTATCAGCAGGACCGCCTGGTGCTGGATTTGTGCGACGAACTGGGACTCATGGTCTGGGAAGAGGTTCCCTGGTGCCGGGCAGGCGTGGGCGGCGAAGGTTTCCAGCAGAATGCCCACGAGATGCTCACGCACATGATCGAGCAGCACTATAACCACCCCTCGGTCATTCTCTGGGGTTTGGGCAATGAGGACGACTGGCCCGGCGAGTTCCCCAAGGTGGACCAGCAGGCGATTCGAGTATTCATGACGGACTTGCGCGACCTGGCGCACCGGCTGGATGACTCGCGGCTGACTTCCTTCCGCCGCTGCGATTTTGCTTCCGACATTCCCGATGTCTATTCGCCCTCTATTTGGGCGGGCTGGTATGGCGGCAACTATCGCGAGTACGAGCAAGCCCTGCAGGTGGAACGCGCACGAGTCAAGCGCTTCATCCACATCGAGTGGGGCGCTGACAGCCACGCCGGTCGGCATAGCGAAGACCCCGAAGCGGCTCTGAGCAAGGTCCCTCTCGGCCGGGACACCGCTGAGCGCGGCCTTGTCTACCTGAAGACTGGAGGCGAACCGCGCATGTCCAAGAATGGCGACTACTCAGAGACCTACGCTTGCCTTCTCTTTGACTGGCATCTGAAAACCCAGGAAAAGCTGGAGTGGCTTACTGGATCGGCGCAATGGGCGTTCAAAGACTTTGCCTCGCCACTACGCGGGGACAATCCCATTCCCCGTGTCAATCAAAAAGGCGTCGTAGAACGGGACTTGACTACGAAGGAGTCCTACTACGTCTTCCAGTCCTTCTGGGCAGAGAAGCCGATGGCGCACATCTATGGGCATACTTGGCCCGTTCGATGGGGCAAGGTGGATGAAAAGCGCACTGTGCATGTCTATTCCAACTGCGAACGTGCCGAGTTGCTTCTCAACGGCAAGTCCATGGGAATCAAGCACCGCGACAGCCAGGACTTTCCTGCGGCGGGTCTGCGCTGGGAGGTTGTGTTTCAGCGTGGATCTAACCATCTAAGCGTAATCGCAATCAAGGGAGAGATAGAGGTTTCGGATGAACTTCACCTGATCTATCAGACGGAGCCGTGGGGCGATCCAGTGCAGCTTAAGCTCTCGGAAAAAGCGCGCGACAAGAACCTGGTTACCGTGGAAGCCACGCTGTTTGACGCCGAGGGGATTCTCTGCGTCGACTCAGCAAAAAATATTCGCTTTCAGCTCACGGGCGCGGGCAGTCTCGTGGATAACCTTGGCACCTCGCGTGCCTCGCGCGAACTTCAGCTATCGAACGGTCGTGCGGAAATCTCAATTGTTCGCCGGGGAGGATGCAAACTCGCGGCCATGCCGGAAGGTATGGCCTCTGCCTCTCTCAACCTTTAATGGCCAGCGCGCCTTTCGCTTTGGCGCCGCTGTTCCCTGCATCAAGTTCGCGATAACTCGGAGAGATTTGAGCTTGCGTCGCGTCGCAACACCTGTCCTGAAATGCATTGTTTGTCGTACGAGACAAATGAATCCGCAAGCAGGAGAGGACACCTTCACTCGGATAGCGTGAGAGGGGCGGTAATGAAGATATCTCCTCTCGATTTGGCAAACAACGTTGTACAAGAACAAGCAGTTTCTTTGGAGGCATTACTCGTGAATGTTCGACAAGTAGCGCAAAAACACTTGCTCCAGGCAAGTAGAATGGCAAAGAATTTGGCGGCCGCCTCGGTAATCGCGCTGGTGGCATTGTGCCTGGCGTCGGGGTCTAATCCCGGCGCGGGCGTCGCATACGCGCAGAATACCAATGCGACGATCAGCGGCGAGGTCCTCGATCCTCAGGGAGCTCTGGTGACCAAGGCCCAAGTGCTCATCGTCAACCAGGACAATGGCATGACCGTATTCAACGGGAGCAGCGATTCGGCCGGCGCATTCGTGGCGCCGCAAGTGATCCCCGGCAACTATAAAGTCACGGTCAGCGCCCCAGGCTTGGAAAAGACGGTCATCGACAATCTCGTCGCTACCGTCGGCCAGGTCACCTCGATCAAGGTCCGAATGCAGATCGGCGCAAGCTCGGAAACCGTGACCGTCAACACCAAGGGCGAACAGTTGGATGCCGAAACTTCGGACGTCTCGACCCTGATCGCTCCCAGCGACGTGCAGAGCCTTCCGCTACAACAGCGCGCCACGGAAAACCTGCTGGCCTTCATTCCCGGCGTAGTACACGGCGGCGCGGCAAATACCCCCTCCACTTCCCAGCTCTCCATCAACGGCAGCCGCACCTTGAACACGGAAGTCTTGTTGAACGGCGTTTCCACGATCGTCGCTTCGACGGGAACGCCGGGCACTCTGCCTTCGCCGGATGGAGTTGACTCTTTCCGCGTCTTCACCACCAATGCGCCCGCCGAGTACGGCCGCACCTCTGGCGCTGTGATATCAGTAAACACCATCTCCGGCAGCAACGTATATCACGGTAGTCTGTACTCTCTGGCCCGCAATGAGGCCTTCGACGCCAACACCTTCTTCCATAAGCTCACGATCAACTCGACCACCCACAAAGTCACGCCCCGCTCGCGCGATCGTTTCTTCCAGGAAGGCGGCGCCATCGGTGGCCCGGTCCAAATCCCGCACCTTTACGACGGTCACAACAAGACCTTCTTCTTCGTCAATTACGACTACACAATCAGCCCGAACTCCAACTCTCTCACCTTCACTGTTCCGACTGCCGCGCAGCGCACGGGCGATCTGTCAAACGCTCCGCAAACCATCTATCAGCCCGGTGGAACAAAGACCCAGCCGTTCGCTGGCAACCATATTACCGGGATTGATCCAGCCGCCGCCAAGATCTTGGCGCTGTTGCCGCTGCCGAATACCGTTGGAACATACGACGCGGCCGACAACCGTTACACCGGCAACTGGACCTCTGAACAGGACACTACCGGCCACGTCCTCAGATTCGCCTCGCGTCTCGATGAGGCGATCACGCCCAACGACAGAATCAGCGTGAACGTCTGGCGTTACACAACCTCGACGCCCAATGCCATTTCCTGGCTTGGCGCCACCGATCCGACTCACCTGCTGAATACAACATGGGGTTGCACCTGTAACAATGCCTGGTTGCCCTCCATCGATTACACCCGCGTGTGGTCTCCTTCGCTGGTGATGGATTTGAACTTTGGCCTCTTCCGTAACGTCGTACTGCGCAACCCTCCGGGAGTCAGCTCGACAGTTGAACAGACCCTCGGGATCGCTTCGCTGCCCTTGAATCAGATGCCAGAACTCACCAACGGCTATTTCAATAATGTGGGTTCAGACTCCAACACCAACCAGGTCAATATCACCAACACCTTTACTCCCTTCGGCACCATTACAAAAATCTACGGGCCGCACACCTTGAAGGCGGGCGCTTCGTTGCGCAAGAACCAATTCAACTCCTACAACCCTGCTGCCAGCCCCGAAGGCAGTTTGAACTTCGACGGCTCCATCACCAACCACGGCGCTTCGGGAAATCCCAACACCAGTCTTGCCGATTTCCTTCTCGGCATGCCCAAGTCGGGCAGCTATGAATTGGCGATGCCTGAAACCGGACGCCGCAACTGGAACATCGGCGCCTTCGTGCAGGACGACTATAAGATCAATCAGAAGCTGACCGTCAATCTGGGCATCCGCTTCGAGTATGAGTCGCCGATGAAGATCGCCAACAACATCTATTCTCGCATCGACACCAACTCTGGCAACATGCTGGTGGCAGGCAGCAACGCATCGGCTTCGTTGAACCTTACTACGCCGATGAGCGATTTCGCTCCGCGTATTGGCGCGGCCTACTCCATCAACGACAAGACGGTGATCCGCGCCGCGTTTGGCGTATTTTATGGAACCATCTTCCAGAACCTGGGCGGTCAGCTTGCCTATCCTGGCTTCGATGTGACCGTTTCCTACCCCAATCAGGGAACGGCAGTTCCGCTTCCTTTCACGCTCTCGCAGGGCTTCCTGCTCAACGGGGTGCGCAGTCTCACCAACCCCGCTTCAACTCTTGCCACCGCAACAGCTTCCAATCCTTACAACCTTTCCGGCGTCGAGTTCCACGATGTCAGCCACATGTCGCAGGTCATGCAGAGAAGCTTCGGCATCGAGCGCTCGTTGCCGTACGGCATCAACCTGGAAGTCAACTACGTAGGCAACGAAGCGCACCACCTTGCTTATATCGTGCCCTACAACTACGTGCCGTTTGCCGATGTGGCTGCGGTAACCCTGGCCAACACCACGCTGGCCGCGCAGAATGACAGGCCGTTTCCCACTTTGAGCACCATCAACGGTGTCGATAACGTAGGAAACTCGAACTACAACGGATTGCAAATTACCGTCAAGCGCCAATTCGACAAGCGCCTCGCCGTGCTCTCCAACTACACCTACTCGAAGAGCCTCGACGACGGCAGCACAATCTACAATTTCTCCGCTCCCAACGGATCGGCAAACGCGCAGTACGCCATTAACGGCGCTTCTCGCCGGGCCGACTTCACCACCAGCAACATCGATGCCAAGCACGTGCTGAATATAGGCTTCGTGTACACCACCCCAGGACCGTGGTGGATGCGCAACTGGCATATCTCGCCCATCTTCGTCGGCCACACCGGTCTGCCTCTCAACATCACTCAATCCGGCGAGGTGACCAACGTCAGCAGCCAGCGCCCCAACGGAAGCACCAACACTCTCAAAATCCATCCGACTCTGAATGGAGCCTCGCTGCAGTACCTGGATCCGGCAACGGATCCGAAGTTCCCGCTCACCCCATCCGGCCCGGTCTACAACACCATCAACGGTGTCAGAACCCAGATCGTGGCGGTTGGCTTGGGCACAACTCCGCGCGACTCCGTGCGGCAGCCCGGCGACTTGGACTTCGATGCTTCGGTTGCAAAGGATTTCACAATCTTTGAACGGCTCAAGTTCCAGTTCCGCATGGATGCATTCAACGTGATCAACCACACCAACTTCACGGCGCCCAGCGGCTCCCTCTCTGTAACTGAGACGGGAACCACGGCGACATTCGCCACTTCCAGCGGCTTCGGCAAAATCACCGGCACGCAATCGCCGCGCCAGATGCAAGCTTCGGCCCGCTTCTTCTTCTAACCTCAATCCGAATCCCCCCGGTTCCGCCGGGGGGATTTTCTGCGTATGCGATCCCGAACGGGGAACCGATCGACGCTCAAGGATAAATAGATGAATCTCCAAGACGCGAATCGTCCTATCCACGACATCGCCCCGGGATCGAACGGCCTGGAACGCTTCAATTATGCTTTTGCGCGACGCGCCTTCAGAGGTGGCGTCGCTCTGTTTTGCATCCTGTTGGGGACTGTCTTGCTGGCGGCATGGCGACAGGAACGTCCGGATCGGATTATCGTCGACTATCCGTCCACCGGTTCGGTGTTTCCGCCCGACATGGCTGCTCCCACTTTCCAATGGCGAGATCTTTCAGCCAACGCCTCTTCATGGCGAATTGAGGTATCGTTCGCGGATGATGCGCCCCCGATTCGCATCTTATCGAAGGGTGAGCCACTGAAAATCGGTGAACTCGATCCGCGCTGCGTTTCGCCCACCAATCGGCCGCCCGCGTTGACCCCCGAACAAGCCGCGGCGCATACTTGGAAGCCCGATCCTGCCACCTGGGCCGAGATCGAAAAGCGCGCTCTCAAAGGCGCTGCCACCATCACCATTCGCGGCTATGCGGACGACGATGCCACGAATCTCGCCTCGCAGGGGGACATGCAACTGCGGGTCTCTGGCGATCCGGTTGCCGCGCCCATCTTTTATCGCGATGTTCCGCTGATGCCATCGGAGACCGAAGGCGGCGTCATCAAGCCACTGGCGGCAAGCGCTGTTCCCCTGATCGATTGGCGAATCAGAAATGTCGGCGAGACAGCCAGCCGCGTGGTGATGCACGACCTGCATACCTGCGCCAATTGCCATTCCTTTGCCAGTAATGGCAAGACCATGGGAATGGATCTGGATGGTCCGCAAAACGACAAGGGACTTTATTCGCTCGTACCCGTTCGCCGGCAAATGTTGATAGACAATCGGGATGTCATCTCCTGGTCGTCGTTTCGCGGCGAGTCGGGTAGTCCGCTCCGCGAGGGTTTCATGTCGCAGGTGTCGCCGGACGGTCGTTATGTGGCGACAACGATTAGGCCTCCTGGAATCAGGAGTTCGCAGTTCTATTATGTCGCCAACTTTGAAGATTACCGGTTTCTCCAGGTCTTTTATCCCACGCGCGGAATCATAGCCTGGTATGACTCGACGACCCGCAAGTTACAACCGCTGCCAGGCGCCGACGATCCCAACTATGTGCAGAGCAATGCGGTGTGGAGTCCGGATGGCAAATATCTTGTCTTCTCTCGCGCGGTCGCCAGGAACCCGGTTCCCGAGGACGGCAAAATGGCGTCGTACGCGAACGATCCCGCAGAGATGCCGATTCAATACGATCTCTACCGCATTCCCTTCAATGAAGGGAGAGGCGGAAAGGCAGAGGCAATTGCCGGCGCCTCCCGGAACGGCATGAGCAACAGCTTTCCCAAGATCTCTCCCGACGGAAAGTGGATCGTCTATGTCCAGGCGCGCAACGGGCAATTGATGCGCCCGGACAGCAAGCTATATATTGTGCCGGCCGAGGGCGGAGAGCCGCGCTTGATGACCTGCAATACATCCTTGATGAACTCATGGCACAGTTTCTCTCCCAACGGACGCTGGATGGTGTTCTCTTCCAAAAGCCTTTCGCCCTACACGCAGATGTTTCTCACCCATATCGACGAGCAGGGCAACGACACGCCCGCCATCCTGATCGAAAACTCCACTGCATCCAATCGCGCCGTAAATATTCCCGAGTTTGTCAATGTAGATCCGCGGGACGGCATCGAACATATTGCCACTCCGGCGATGGACTTCTATAAGCAATTCGACATTGCCGCCGGCCTGGCCAGAAAAGGGGACTTCAACTCTGCCATCCCGGAATGGATCAAGACGCTTGCCATGAGTCCTGAAGATGCACGTGTTCGCAATAATTACGGCTTGACGTTGATGCGCGCCGGCAAACCGGAGGAAGCCATCGCGCAGTATCGCAAGGCCATCGCCGCCAAGCCGCATTACTCGGAAGCGCAGGACAATTTGGCCACCGCGCTCGCTGCTTCCGGGCATCGCGCCGAGGCTATCGAACACTACCGGATGGCGATCGCAGACAAGCCGGATAACGCGGAAGCGCACTGTAATTTGGGACGCTCCCTGGCAGTGCAAGGGAGCCTGAAGGAAGCGATCGAACAATTCAGCCTGGCGCTGGCCATCCGCCCCAGCTACGCGGAGGCTCATAACAATCTGGGTGTGGCGCTGGTAAAGAATGGCGACCTGGAAGAAGCGATCCGTCATTACCGGGAAGCCATTCGTTTCGACGCTCTTTATGCCGATGCCTACAGCAATTTGGGCGTTGCCCTTGCCGGAAAGGGCGAGTTCTCCGATGCGGTCGAGCAGTTCCGCAAGACGCTCAATGTCAGTCCGAGCTATGCCGGCGGCGAGGCGAATTTAGGTAGTTCGCTGCTGGCAATAGGGAACAACGACGAAGCGATCCTGCACTTCGATAAGGCTTTGACGTCCGGATCCGACTCGGCGCAATTGCAAGACAACCTGGGCATCGCACTGGTCGGTCTGAGCAAGCTGCAGGATGCGGAAGAGCATTTCGAGCGCGCCTTGCAACTCGCTCCGGAGATGGCGGAACCGCATTACTATCTGGGCATGATCAGGGTCAAAGGCGGAAACGCGGCGGAAGGTCTGGCACAATGGCGCCAGGCTTTGCACCAGGATCCAGATCATCTGCAAACACTCAATGATGCCGCCTGGTTGCTGGCTACATCCAGTAACGACGCCCTGCGCAATGGGCGCGAAGCTGTGCGCCTGGCCGAACATGCCGTGCGGTTGACCTCCGCACAGGAACCGGCCTTGCTGGGCACGCTCGCCATTGCATACGCAGAAGCCGGAGATGCGGATAAGGCGGTTGAGACAGAACAGCTCGCCATCCGCGTGGCCGTAAGGCAAGGAAACAGCCAAATGGTTGCAACGCTTCAGGCCGGATTAACGAAGCTGCAAGCAAAGCAGCCGCTGCGCAAATAATCCGGCTCAAGAAACTTTTGCACACTCTCCTCTTGCGCAGACGCCGCATAGGCAATGTCCTATTTGCCGGCCAGGATGGCGGTGTTGCCTCCGACGCGATTGGACGTGGCCTTGGGTTGGGAGAGTGCATTCAGAATCGCGGGGGGGAAATCATCTGTGCCAAAACGCGCAGCGTAGAAACGAAACGCCGCGAAGTCTCCCGCATCGAATCTTCCTGACTGAGGGTCGGACGTGTAGGACTTGATGACGCTGGGGTTGTTCACGGCTTTGCCAAAGAAGACAATGGCATCGCGGAGAGTATGACCGTTGGCTTGATATGCGTATAGGTCTATTCCCTGGCGAGCGGCGAATTGGGCAATCAGCACCAGAGGCTGGAGCGCAAAACCCTGATAGTGGGTGGCGTTTTCATGACGCGACATTTCCTTTGGAAAAGCTCCGTTTTTGTCTATCTCTCCAATGGCCTCTTTGTAAGTTGTGATGCCGAATCGGAAGAGCTTGTCGTCCGCGGCAGTTACGCCGATTGCGGTTGCGGCGAGCGCACGCCAATAGTGGTGATTGTTGTTGGCATCGCCGGGCTTTTCAAACGAAACGTCCCTGCGCGCAGCGGCATCGAGCCAGGCGGTCACGCGCTGTTGTTGAGCGGAATCCAGGGTGGAATCGTTCACCAGAACGGAGTCGGCGATGCCAGCGGAACTAAGCGTCCACTCGACTTGAAACCAGGCTTGGGTAGACTCTTCGCGGTCGTAGTTGAGCAATGCGCGAGCCTGGGCCCAAGCGTCGAGTTGAGCGAGGGCGCACGCGGATTCGAGGTGACTGCCCGTGGCCAGGTATTGGTTCATGCCCGCGGTAATCCGGCTTTCAAACATGGAGTAAATGCGGGTGGCTACCGCCTCGGCGGGGTTCGTGGGTCCATTGGAGCCGGAGAGATAGTGGTGCGGGATATTCATTCGGCCAATCGGGGCGGGTACTTGCGGAGTGGCAACGCAGGAGTGCAAGCCTTGAATGGCAGCGCGCAGAAGTGGATCGTCGGAGGCTTTTAGAGAGGCCGTTCGCGATCCTGCATCGACTATCGAAGCGTGTGAGTTGGCGACCTGCTGGCCGAGAAAAGGGGTCGCGAAGGCGAGAGTTATAAGAGAAATTACTGAAACCTTCATGTCTAAATATTTCATAGTGCATTCCACAATGTCACAAGCCGGATCGGTTCATGTCGAGGCGGCTGTGTCTCACCACAACCACACCCCGTACGATGAGTTGCTTGTCCGCGGTGTAGACCGCGCCGACGCACGCCACCAGATCGCGGACAAAGTGGAAGAGGTGCTGTCGAAGTGGCGCAGGCAAGGCGTACCGGCGAGAATCATCAGACTGAGATTGCGTGGTGCACCGAACTGTAATTGCTATCTGACTCCAGGCGGAAACCCGCCTGCACCAGCGCGGTGTAATAGCCATGAAATCAATGAGACATTAGGGCGTTTCGCGTTTCGTACAATGAATGACACTTGCTGTTGGCAAAAGCGGCAGAAAGTTCTGCCAGCTAAGATGTTTATTATGATCAATATAAGTGTGGTGGAGGCGGCGGGAGTCGGCCTCCCTCCACCACACCAATCTACGTAACTTATTGACTCTGTGAAGTGCAAATCTGTCATGATGATCATCATTTTCAGATCTTGGCACGATCCGGTCACAAACAGCCTTAAACCCGGACCCTACACGCTTCTCAGAACCTCCATACTTCCCAATTCTGTTTTCATCATTCGAGTAACGCTGAAGTTCTCTTCGACCTTTATACATCACCGCCTGCACTTTGGGTTCCCCCCAAAGGCCGGTCATAGTCGGCAGGTCAGTTTTCCTGTTACCAGTAGTTCTTCGGAGGCGATTAGCGGAAAAGCAGACAGGTGCGCTGAGTCGCTTCAACAGCCGTTTTGTCCGCTGATCGACTTGCCTCCATTTGTATGAGCAAATGCATGGGCACGCATTCCTGAAACTTGACGATCTTGTCCTGCATCAATCCGGATCGTTCAGGTTTAGTCGACACTGTATCGAGTTCCCTCCGAAAATCATCAGGAAGAACAGCCTCGTTTAGGGTGATTGACAGGTTGTCCGGCGTGCTCTTGCACATAGCGAACGCTCTGGAAAACTCGAAATTCGCGAGCAAACCAGCAAATGTCCACCATGTTGTCCTTCGTTTATTTCGATCAACTTCGACCACCAATGCGCCTTGTGCAACACAGTTTGCCTCTTCGCGAGCCTGAGTGATCTCGTTAGCAGCACGTTTCGACCAGACCTCCAAGGCTCCCTCGTCAAGCAGAAGTCGCCGAATGGCTTGGCACATCTGGTAGCTGAGAGGTTGGCTGTCGCTTAGCCATCGGGAGTGTCCTGTGTGTTCCGAGGAAACCACCTGTGCGATCTTACGTTTGAAGTCAACGTGAGTTACCTGCCAGGAACGCCCGCCGAGCGAGAGGATCGCGGGCTCATTGTCAGATCGCCTGAACGACAGAGGATGCACACTGCCTAATTCCTGTAGGCCAGAGAACACCGTAAAAATGGGCGGCGTGTCGAAGACGGATAGCAGGTCCATAGAGTTTTTGGCTCCATAGAGACGTTCACCCTCGGGTCCCATACCGAGAATCTCTCCGTCTTGCACCAAAATCTGGTGCGAGAGCATATGCATCAACACGTTCTCAACATCGTCTTCTGTGAGTTGCATGGGGGGGAGGAGATTGAGAAGCCATTTCCTCCATTCGGTGCGTCCAATTCCGTTTTGCTGCAACACCAATGTCATCAACTGCTGTGCGACGACATGAATCGGTTTCGGTGGTGGAGCCAGCGCCTCAACATAGCCCTCTCGCCAAAGCATAACGAGCGCGCTTGCTTTTAGAAGAGCAGCCCGTGATGTAGTCAAGAAAAGGCAATTCCGCCTGGAAATGGCTCGCCTTCCAGTGCGTCCAAGTCTCTGGAGAAACGATGCCACAGTACCGGGAGCGTCCAATTGAATGACCCTGTCAAGGTCCCCAACATCGATACCCAACTCCAGTGTACTTGTGGCAACAATCACACAGTCACGCGCCTCACGGAATGCGGATTCAGCATCGCGACGCTGCTCTGCGCTCAAAGAACTGTGAGAGATGAAGGTAGGGACACCTTCGGCCCGAAGATAGGTGGCCAGTTCTTCCGTCCGAGCACGGCTGTCGCAGAATACGAGCCGCTTTTCTCCACAATAGAGCATCTTCAAAACTCTTGCCGCGTTTTGGAGATTGCCGACAAAGTCAATTGTGATGTCAGTCTCGGTGGTTGAAGCAGCGGTGGGCGCAACTATCATGGACTCACGGGGTGAACCCGCATCAAGCCAGTGGAGGAGTTCTTCTGGGTTTCCGACCGTCGCAGATAGCCCAATTCGCTGCACGTACAAATTGGTAATGAGTCGGATTCGTTCAAGGATTGCAAGCAAATGCCATCCGCGGTCATCGCCGGCGAAGGCATGGATTTCATCAATGACAATTGCGCGCACGGACCCGAAGAAGAAGAAACGGTCTGTCCGTCGAGAGATCAACAGCGCTTCCAAGCTTTCCGGCGTGGTCAGAAGGATGTCTGGGGGATCAGCGAGCGTCTTTGACTTCGCTGCTTGAGCTACATCTCCGTGCCAGATGCCGCATGTTCGGCCAACGAGCCCCGCATAAAACGAGAGCCGGTGTTCCAAATTGTTCAGTAGTGCACGAATCGGACACACATATAGGACAGAGAGTCCACGCCAATCTTCGGACAGCATACGAGACAGAATGGGAAGAACTGCCGCCTCTGTTTTGCCGCCAGCAGTTGGTGCGAGCAACAGGCAGTTCTTTCCCGAAAGCACGGGTTCGATCGCGTCCTCTTGAAGTGGGCGCAGCGATGTCCATCCCAGCGAATTGACTATATGATGCTGGACCGAAGGGTGTAGCTTGTCGAATGCGTTCACAGACTTAACTCAATGTCATCCACAGTTGCGGCCTCACGTTCATCCAAGCTCATTTCTGTACCCGATAATGTGAGCTTATAGTTTTGGCGTGGGTCGAAATCCGAGAAGATATCGATACGATCAAGCACATCTCCAACCAGCTTCTTCAAGAAAAGCCGTGGTGCTAGACCCACCTTACCACCAAGTCTTCCGGTGAGTGCCCGCGCCAAATCCATCACATAAGGATCATCGGCCAAATTGCGTATGCGGTCTCCACAATCACTACCATCGGCAAAAAGGTCACGGACTCGACAGCCAACCTCAATTAATGCGGGAAGATCGAAATTCCGGAGTCGCACTTGAACAGCACGCGGATTGTCGAATCGTGGCTCTGACCCGAAATCGACATGCAATCGCTGGGCGAGTGGAGGCAGCTTTTGTATTCCTTGTGGGCCGTCAAAGAATGCAGGCGTACCTGTGATCAGCAGGTATAGACCAGGAAACCTCCCGCTGTGAACTTCATCTATCAGTTGTCTGAGAGCGTTGAGAGCCTTCTCCCGAACGTCACCGCGAACCCTCTGAAGAGTTTCCACTTCGTCCAGCACAACCACGAGACCGGAAAATCCACTATCTCTGAGCATCACAAGAAGGCCCTGCAAGAAACACAGCGCGCCGAAATGGTCGACCTCGCCCTTTATTCCAGCAAATCTTTTGGCGGCGGCTCCGACGTTCGGTTGTCCGGAGAGCCAAGCAAGTAGCGCCTCCGCAGAAGCGTTATCGCCCGCCGCCATGGCAGAACGATACCCCCGCAGGCTTGCACTGAAGGCTGGTGCGATTTGAGTAATCGAAGCCAGCCGCTTTTCCATTAGCTCAGAGGTTCTTTCCAAAAGCTCAGCCTGATCCGGAACAGAATCACCCGCCTCGGCCAAGACGTCTTCCTCAAGCGCAAAGAACCAAGTGTCAACAATGCTACGGAATGCTCCCTGTTCCTGGTTTGCTGTCGAGAGTCGCTCCATCAGTCGGCGATAGACGGTTTCCAAGCGGTGAAGGGGAGTCTCCGTTTCGCTGATCTGCACCTCAGTGACCGCAAATCCAGTACGCTTGGCACGCTCCTGTAGCCACCTTGCAAAAAAGGTCTTTCCACTTCCGTATTCGCCGCGGACCGCCTTCAAAACACCGGAACCTGCACGTGCAGCTTCTAGTTCTCCATCGATCGCTGCCTCGAATCTATCCATTCCAACTGCGAGAAGGTCAAGGCCTCGGCGCGGAACCGTGCCTGCACGCAACGCGTCTATGGTCTCTCTTCTCCGTTGTCGACTTACTGTCATAATTTGGCGCCCTCGCTCAGTGCAAACTGTTCTTTCAGTAGCATCAGATTCAAGCGGACGGTTTGGGAAGAGTCTATGGTGAGTACAGGATACCCGTCAATATTCAGAATTCTCTGTAGGGATGCCAACAATCCGTCGACTCGAATCGGCGGCACTGCCAATCGCTGTGCCAAAGTCGGCTTCATCTGCACACCATTTCGTTCGGAAAGCACACGCAAGGCCTGCTCCACTTGTTCGCTCTTAAGTCTGCCGCCAGATAGTTGCATCTGCTGAACGAATACATCAGATGCCAACAGCATTGCTACCAAATCCATGGGCTTGGCAACGGCTTCAAAGAGGGGAAGTGGGGGGTGCGCAGTGGCATTTCCCTTTCGTGCAGTGATGCGCGGCGACGTCGCGTTGACTGCATCGGTACTTTCGAGCCACCAATCGGGCACCATAGGTGCCTGCACCTGCCAACCATCTATCTCTGCTATTGAAGGGGCGATCACAGATATCGGTGCAAGGCACTCCTGTGGAGTCAAGCCTCCATGGTAACCCTGCCGACGATTTGGCGTATAGCGAACAGACTCGATGACCGGAGAGATAAAACGTTGACCGTCAACGAGTACACGATTGCCCGAAACTAAGAGTTCATCCTCTGATGGCGGCTGATCTGGATCCACTGAGCGCCAGCGCTCAGCCGCGCCTTGACGACGATTCAACGTCGACCCTTGATCGAGCACGTGCCCGTGATCACTAAGAAGAATCACTATCCGCCCAGCGTCACGAGCTTCACTCAGCAACGCCCGGAACACAGGAACTTGATCTAAACTCCACCGAATTGCCAACTGCTCGGGGCCTTCGAGCGAATCGTCAACTACGTTTACGACTGTAGCGACAACTTTGCGGTTCGAATTTCGAATCTCCAAGCGGACAGCTTCAGAGAGATTGCCACCACTGGTTCCTATCTCACTCTTATGGAAAAGAACCGGAGGAGCCGATGACTTGCCGGTAGCTCGGAGTTCACTATGTTCCTCGAAACCTCGCTTTTCCACGGCCTGTCCGCCAGAGGCAAGAGAACCGCAGAGCAAACTGGTTCGCGACAAAGACGTAATCGTAGGAAGGGTCGCAAGAGCGCATCCGAGGAAATCGCCATTATCAGGAACCCATTCGAGCCAGCCATGCCTAGCCAAGTCTGGACTCAATTCACGTAGAACTGCCCAACTCATACCGTCCATCAATACAACCAGCACTCCAAAGGACGCCTTTCGCGCGAGCGGTGCAACCACTCGTGCGAGAACGCATTCAACAGGAATGATTCTAGATCCAACCTGGTCTGCTGCGGTTGCCGCTGCTAATAATTCTGCAAAGGTGTGATTCTCTTGCTCGCGTCTAGCTGTAACTCGATCAAACAGACGTCTGTAGCTGCGACTAACCGCCTCCGGTTCATCGCCAGCAAGCAGCTTATACCTGGCCCAATCCACCCAAGATGAATTCCAAAGATATTGGTCAAAAGCCGCATCTAGATTTGCGGCTACCTCAGAAGCGCGATCCAGCCAGCGACACAGTCGCGCAGCCATCTCGGCTCGATCACGCCGCCCGCGAAGCTCTTCAAGATGGAGTGCTGCCTCGTGAGAAGTAATCTTAGAAAATGCCTGCCTCAACTGACCGGCATCGCCACCGTTGAGTGCAACAGCAAACTCAGTCAAACGATGTTGAAACCCAAGAGGTGACCATCTACTCGACGAGGCATACTCGCTCGCTCCAATCGCCTCGATGATTTTATCCGCCTGCGCGAGTTTCTCGCGCACCTCATTAACCCTGTTCGAATAACAAAGACGACTGGCCCATTTTTCGCAAGCATCGTTCCACTGCTGAATGAGGCTTGCGCCAATTGGCTGATTGCCTGTGTATCGCTCCAATCTTCCAAGCGCCGTTCCACGCGCCACTCGATCCTGTGCATCAGTTGGCGCTTGGCGAAGTGCACCAAGTGCCAAACCAAGTGCCAAAGCCTCCGTTCCAAAACCGAATTCCATACTTTGGGTCAGCAACGTAGAAAACTCACCAAGACTTTGCGTGAGCCAAGCACGTAGAGACCTCCGCAGCGTCTCATTGAGTGACTGCCAACGAGTAGCCGCTGAATCCGTGGCCAACCACTCCAGGAATTCCTGAACATCCGGGTGTGCCGTTTTTAACCCGAGCCTGTGGCTAACGATCACTAGCCATACTGCTTCCGCAGTCAAGACACCGCTGGGCACTGGTAGCGGCTCAAACTGTTCCAATGCCTCCAATGCCGCTTCTGCCAATTCCGGCTGGAGACGCAATGCCGGATCCATCTGCCGCGCCTTGAATCGAGCAGTCAGCAACGCCCAAGAATCAATTGTCAACAGACGTTGTTTGTACAGCCG
>Ga0181517_10000902_pt1 | contig 36249 bp, 31 predicted proteins | sample PEATcosm2014_Bin_31_FD_119748 | JGI IMG/M metagenome (GOLD analysis project Ga0181517, IMG submission 119748) | Peatland microbial communities from MTU Mesocosm Facility, Houghton, MI, USA - PEATcosm2014_Bin01_30_metaG | ecosystem: Environmental > Terrestrial > Soil > Wetlands > Peat | place... | reverse complement strand
TCTACTTTCTGGAGGGAGAAGCGGAAGTGCAATTGGGAGAGGATAGAATGCAGGCACAATCCGGCTCGTTTGTTTATATGCCGATGATGTTGACTCACGGCATCTTTGCGAAATCGCCCCTTCGGATGCTGCTTGTTCAGATGAAGAATTCCCGGGTTTAGACGCGGTATTGCATCCCAATGCGCTTGCCGCAGTATACTTCTGTTCGTCTACGAAGGGTTAGTGGCGAGGATCAGAATAAAGCGTGCGTGCGATACAGTGAACGCCGCTGATGGAACTCGGTTCCCGGTTGACCGCCTATGCTCGGGGGGAGTCGCTGGCTTTCCCCGCGAAGAGAGGAGGTTGCGGTATGACCAAGCCCTGTATCTTTACAGTAGGCCATTCGACACGACCGATCGATGAGTTTGTGGATTTATTGAACGCGCATGGTGTGAAGGAAATTGTCGATATCAGATCGATACCCAGGTCGCGGCATAACCCCCAGTTTAACGCCGATGTGCTTGAGCATTCTCTCCGAGAGAACCACATAAGCTACAGACACAGTAAAGAACTCGGCGGTCTACGTCGTGCAAGAAAGGACTCGCCCAACCTCGGTTGGCGAAACGCTTCCTTCCGAGGTTTCGCCGATTACATGGCGACGCCGGAGTTTTCAGAGGGGTTGGAAGCGCTCATTGAAGTCGCACATGCAAATGAAACGGCGATTATGTGCGCTGAGGCGGTTCCGTGGCGCTGCCATCGGTCCCTTATTGGGGATGCGTTGACGAAGAAAGGATGGATAGTACGGGATATTATGAGCCGTACCGTTGCCGCAAGGCACCTGCTGACACCGTTTCTAAAGATAAGAAAAGGGCAGCTTACATATCCTGAAGACCTTTAGAAAAGCACTTGGTTTTGCAGGGACAGATCTGATTGCTTGCATTGCTTCCAAAAGTGCAGCGGTCAACGCTGCTTGAGTTCGGAAACCACCACAGCCAATTCACAAGGGCTCAGATACTTCCAAAGGCATTCAAGCCGCTTCGCGGTCGTATGGAACAGCTGTACTCGTGCTAGTTATAAACCTCTTATTTATAAAATGTTGGACGGCTACTATCTCTTACATGGGCTTGATCACCTCGTGCAACGGCTTCGCGCCCTCAAAAGCAGAAAAGGGGCCGAAATGAATGGGTTGACACTTGGTTTTTGGGACTTTGCCGATCAGAGTCTTCAATGGATTGGAAGAAGTGCCGCGTGGCTTCTGTTGAGAAGGCATTCCACGAGGGACGAAAGCGCTCTCTGTGCCGCAACGGGCGGTGCACCAACGGAGTACGGCCAATGATCTGAGTTATATCTGCGGCAATGCGCGCCATAACGATCTCCTTTTCCCGGGATTCGCTCCCGATGCTCTTTGCAATAGGTTGAATCGGTGTACTTGTTGGCATGCAGGAATGGCGGCCTCGAACGAAGCATCAGCGACATCACTGGATAACAACTACGAAGCATATTTCCAGAACCACTTTGTTCAGTGTCTGAGTATCAGGTGAAATGTTGCAATAGTACTTTCATACTCTCTTAAGGGACAGCTGTAACGATTGAGGTTCTTTGAGGACGATCGTTATCTCCACACCCTGCGAGATCTCCAAAGCAATCGAAACATGATCTGTCGATTTATCTTTAAGAGTGAGAAGCTATAGAAGAAGCTCTCACTATAGGACGCATGGGAGGGCGCACAAGAATGTCATCTTGGGATTCGTGCGGCGTCTTCGAGCTGATACGCGTTGAAGACGCCGCACAATTAGTATCCCAGAATCAGCGGACCGCCAATTCTGCCTCTGGCCCTTTGTGAGTGTCGTGCAATGCATTCTCCAGATCGGTTGGCGTTTCTTTGTGATATGAATGTCCGGTCAGAAGCCCGAATACAAACCAAGCGAACAATGCAGCGCCGATGGCGAACAGTATGTCTCCGGGGACCCGCATCCAGCGCAGCGTTTGCATTGTGCCAGACTGCATGAACTCCGAGGACCTTGCGTACCATGTGCCGCGCTCGATGGATGCCCACGCTTGCAGCAGTCCCACCGGCAACATGCTGAAGATCACCATGAAGATCAGTCCAAAGTTCAGAGACCAGAATGACAAATTCAACGGCCCTTGCTTCCACTTGCGATCGGGCTTGAGCGCCCGCAGGCAGAATAGCGTGAGGCCGAGTCCGAGCATTCCGTATACGCCGAACAAGGCGGTGTGGCCGTGCACCGGGGTGAGGTTTAGTCCCTGCACGTAGTAGAGAGCGATAGGCGGATTGATGAGGAACCCGAACAGACCCGCTCCGACGAGATTCCAGAATGCGACTGCAACGAAGAAGTAGATGGGCCACTTGTAATTCGCGATCCACTGAGACTTCTTCGTAGGTTGCGCAAGCCGAATGTTCTCCCACGCTTCATAGCCGATCAGAGTGAGCGGCACAACCTCAAATGCGCTGAAGATTGCGCCAAGGCTGATGACTGCGGGCGTCGCACCGGCAAAGTACAAATGATGAAACGTGCCGATGATTCCGCCCGAGAGAAAGATCGTCGTCGAGAAGAGGGCAGCCTTGGTTGCGGTCCGGACCTCGATGAGCTTGAGGCGCGTGAATAGGAACCCAATTACGACGGTTGCGAATACTTCGAAGAAGCCTTCGACCCAGAGATGAACTACCCACCAGCGCCAGTATTCAGCAGCGACGAGGTGGCTGCGCTGTCCATACATCAGACCAGCTGAATAGAACAGCGGTATGGCAATGCTGGAGATGAGGAAGAGGATCAACAGCGAGCGGTCTTCGCTCTTGCGGACTAACGCCGGTTTGAGGGCGGCCACCATCAGAACAAGCCAGAGGATCAGGCCTACGAGCAGCAGAATCTGCCAGAGTCTCCCCAAGTCGACGTACTCATAACCCTGACTTCCGAGCCAGAACCACATGTTACCAAGACGCTGCTGAATGCCCAACCACTCGCCCGCGAGCGAGCCTCCAACCACGACAATCAGCGCACCGAAGAGCACATTGACTCCCAGGCGTTGGTATTTCGGCTCGTGGCCGCTGACGGCCGGGCCAACATAGAGTCCTGTTGCCAGCCAGGAGGTTGCGATCCAGAAAATGGCGATTTGCAGGTGCCAGGTGCGGGTGACTGCGTATGGCAAGTATTTGGCCAGCGGGAAACCAAAGAACGACTGGCCCTCAACCCCGTAGTGCGCGGTCAGTACACCCATCATGATCTGCACGCCCCATAGAATGACCACTACGAAGAAATATTTGAGAGTTGCACGCTGCGAGGGCGTTGGCTGAAATGCCAGGAACGGATCCTTCTCGGGATATGGACCGTGAACCAGGACTTTTTCCTGCGACGCATACCACCAGACAAGGCCGCCAATTCCGGCGAGCAAGCCAACGAAGCTCAAAATGCTCCACAATACAGCACCGGAAGTAGGCACGTTGCCGATCAGTGGCTCGTGTGGCCAGTTGTTGGTGTAGGTGGTTTCCGATCCTGGGCGGTCTGTGCTTGCAGCCCATGAAGTCCACCAGAAGAATGCGGCAAGTTGATGCTGCTTGGCGGTGTTGGTCAGCGCTCCGCCTGGAATAGCGTACTCCGACCGGCCTGCGGCAAAGACGTCGGCGTAATAGACACGAAGTTGATCGAATGCGGCGGCGCGATCTGCGCTGAGGATGACTCGGTTGCTGGAGGCAATATAGGTGTTGGTCCTCATCTCGCGGATCAAACGGGCCTTGAACACAGCCTGTTGATCCAGCCCAAGAGCTGCGAAATTTGGCGCTCCGGCCTTCACAGACCAGGTGTTGAGCAAAATCTCCGATTCCCGGTGCAGCCAGTCCGCGCTCCAGTCGGGTGCAACATATGCGCCGTGCCCCCAGACGGTGCCAATCTCCTGGCCGCCAATGGACTGCCAGACACCCTGTCCGTCCGTGATAGTGCTGCCAGTGAAAAGAAGTTGTCCGTCTGTCGTGTAGACATCCGGAAGGGGCGGTGCTTCGCTGATCATTTTCCGGCCCACTCCTCCGAGCACGGCGAATGACCCAATGATGACGATGGCCAGCGCCACCCAGTACTTCTTATAGGACATGATTCCTCCTGGAATGAAAACGCAATTGAGTGCGCTCCTCTGTAACCACCGTAAAGACTCGCTCAGTTAAATGCAGGGACTTTTGTCACAAGAAACTTATGAGGCTGATCTTGTTTTGGCAAGTGGGAAGCGGTGATTCAACGGCTCGCTGTCTGCGCATCAAGGATCCTACGCACAGGTGCGCTGACTTTGGTTGTGCACAGCAAATGCGGAGTGGCCGAGCAGGAATGTGAGCGCCATGTTGGTTGCGAATAGGAGTACAGCACTCAGTTCCAGCATGCCGGAAACGGGCAGCACTTTCCATGCCAAGGGAAGGAGGCCTTCATAGGCCAAAGGCTCGGAACTCACACGTAACGTGCAGCCGATTTGCAGCAGCAGCAGGCTCAGAAACATCAGGCGCTTACTGAAGATCGCTTGAACGCCGCCAAAATGCGGCAGAATACGCGGGCCGATTGAAAAGACCATCGTGGCCGCAAAGCCCACGGTCAGCGCGTGACGAGACGCGCCCCAGATTCCGCCGTGTACATCGGCGTGCGCCGCCCAAATGCTCATCGAACCGGCCACCATCAGCCATACATAGGCGATGCGGATGAACCAGGTGAAGCTGGGATGAATGCTCTGGACCTTGGCCGGCGCATGTGGTTTGCGCGCGAGTTGCAGCGCCCATGCCATAGCCGCTGTGCCGGACGCGAGCAGTACCGTTGCAACTCCGCTCCAGCCAGCAAGGCCGCACACGACTCCCGAGATGTCCAGCGCAAGCGCCAACCGTGTCCACTCTTCATTGGGATGAACAGTCCCCAGAAAGGACGGTAGCCAGCGCGCCGAGAATCCCCACACCACGGGAACCAGCACGCCCCAGCCCAGCAGCAGCAGGTAGCGCTGATCCAATGCATGCGGAAACGCGGGCTCGGCACCACGCATCGCGAGGTTTACGCACTCCACAAAGTTGAAAGCGATGGCCGCGAAGAGCCCCGCTGTGCTCACTAGCACGATGACCATCCAAATGGGCATCTTGACTTTTTCTGCGCCAGGCTGCGTCTCCCGCTTGTGGCCGGAAGCGGACTTCAAGAACAGCATGTAAGCTGCCAACTCCATGCCCGCGGAGACGGGCAGCATGATTTTCCACTGCCAGCCGTAGATGCTAGTGAACCAGCGGAGCGCCACACCTAGCGTCCACAGGATGAAGCAGAGCCGCGGAAGCCAGGCGCCGGATCGTGCCTTATTGGGCTGCGAGTAGAACCCGATGCCGAGAATGAAGCTGCCAATCCAGCCGAAAACCTGGGCGTGCCCGTGGCCCTGCATCCAAGCGGCCGGCAAGGGCGAAGCGCCATGGCTGGTGCTGATTGCCATCAAGTTTGAAAAGCCCAGCAACGTGCCGGGCAGCACCATAAAGAAGAGCCCGCTCAAAATCCACGTACGAAGCATCAGACTCTTTTGACGCTCGCGACTGACGATGTCGAGCATGGGAGATGCGTTTGAAAGAAAAGTTTCGGATTCGGTTTGAGAGACCATGAGCATTTCTACCCCCTGCCGTTCAGTTCAGCTTCCAACTTGATAGCGCGTGGGAAAAGGAGATCGTTTTCGAGATGCACATGCTTCTTGATATCTGTCTCGAATGCGCGCAAACCGCTAAACAGTGCGGTCTGTGTGGCGCAGGCCCATTCAGGTGCCTCAAAATCGGTGGTGATATTCCGGAGTTCGGCGATTATAAGATTGGCGGCCTCGTGCTCTTGCATCATCATGAAAATAGGATGCGAAACCGCACGAAAACACGCATGTGCCGCCGGATAAGCGACGATCCAGTCCTGGTCCATTTGAGCGATAAACGGAAAGAGCACTTGCTCTTCTTTCCCAATGTGTGCCAACAGGTCGGCCCGTAAATGTTCAATCAACTCGGCAACGTGTATCAGTTCGGGAGCGCGATCGCTGCGCTTGGCCGCTAGCTTCTGCGCCATCTCGGTTAACCTTGGCAGTTCGTGGCGAATGTATTGATGGTGCGCGCGAACGATGAGTTGAATCAATCGTTCAATGGAGAGGGTGGAAGGATCAATCGGTGATCCGCCACTTTCTTGGGCCTCCGCATCAGCCAACTTCTCGAGGACCTGATCGACCGAGAGTTGCAATTCCGCGCAAGCACGGCTGAGAGAGTTCTCCGCTTGCAGACAAAGATCAATATCGAAGCGCTCAAAGATCCTCGATGCCGATGGTTGGACTGCGACGATTTCACGAATCGACTGTGCTGAGGTAGGCATAATCACTCTCCACCAGCAACGGTAGAGTGCCCGCCATTTGCGCGCAGTAACTTATGTCACTCGGATACTATAGTGTTGATTCCAGTAGCGCGCTCAGACCTTTCATGTCCTTCACGACGATCTGCCGGGCATCGACATCCAATAGCCCTTCAGCCTGCAGGCGCATGAGATTTCTTGAGATCAGTTCTCGCACCGTGCCAAGCTGGTTCGCCAGTTCCTGGTGACTCGCGGGCAATTGGACTTCAATTCCCCGCGAGGTAGTTCTCCCTTCACCTTGGGCCAGCTTAATTAGTACCGCAATAAGTCGCTGGCGCACCGTGGTAAATGAAAGTTCCTCAATGATTCCAACCAGGCGCCGCAGCCGCGCTCCCACCACTTCAAGCACTTTGAGCGCAACTTCTGGATGGTCGATGCAGTGCGCTTGAAAATCGCGCCTTGATATGTAGACTATCTCCGTCTCTTCGATTGCCACAGCTGATGCTGGAAAGGGACCGCCGTCGAAAACGGGTAGTTCTGCAACTGACTCGCCTGGCATGTTCACAGCCAGCACCTGTTCCCGGCCGCCAACGGAGGTTTTGAAGATTCGCACCTTTCCCCGCGCAATGATATGCAGCCCATTGCAGGGCTCGCCCTCTGAAAAAAGCAACTCGCCTGCACTGAATAGTTTGCGGACCGTACAAGCTGCGAGAGTTTGCAGTTCGGGCTGCGAGAGACCCGATAGCAATGCTGTTTTGCCGAGAACCGCAGCGAGATCGATGCGTTCAATGGTCACGTGGAGATTCTAGCAGCCTGGGACTTTAGTCACTGCGCAGGCCAACCTTTTCGCAGTCTGATGGGATCATGAATCCGCAAATCAATGCGATCGATTTCAATGAGCGTCCATTCATTGCCATCTGGGAAGTGACCCAAGCCTGCGACCTTGCCTGCGTCCACTGCCGCGCCTCAGCGCAACCGGATCGGGATCCGATGGAACTTAGCACGGTTGAGGGAAAGAACCTGATCAACCAGATCGCAGCTCTCAAAGTCCCTGTTTTCGTCTTGACCGGAGGCGACCCGATCAAACGCCCCGATCTCTTTGAGTTGATCGGACACGCCCGCGCCAAAGGGGTCAGGGTCTCACTCACGCCTGGCGCTACCCCTTTACTGACCAAAGACATCGTTGTCAGGCTGAAAGACGCCGGCCTTGCCCGGCTTGCCGTCAGCATGGATGGCGCGAGTTCCGAAACGCACGATGCATTCCGCGGTATGAGCGGGTCATTTGCTCGGACGCTCGATGCAGTCCGTTGGGCAAATGAGATTGGCCTGCCGGCGCAGATCAACACCACTTTCAGTCGTAGGAACATTGGTGAGATAGACGATATTGTCGCGTTGATGGAAACGCTGAAGATAACGCTTTGGAGCGTGTTCTTCCTGGTTCCCACCGGGCGCGGGAAGCTGAATGATCTGTTGAGTGCAGAGGAGTTTGAAGCGGTCTTTGCGAAGATCTACAGCCTGTCCAGAACCGCAAGCTTCGATATCAAGACAACCGAGGCACAGCACTACAGACGCTTTCTCTTGCAGCAACGCGTCGCTGAACGCAGGTTGGGAATTGACATCGGTTCTCAGCATGACCTGGCTGTCGACGCAATCGGGCGCGCACCGCGGGGCCTCAATGACGGTAAGGGATTCGTTTTCATCTCGCACAAGGGGGAAGTTTTCCCGAGCGGCTTTCTTCCTCTCTCCGCCAGCAACATCCGCGAACAGGAGTTGGCCACCATTTATCGAGACTCACCGCTCTTCCGCGATTTGCGTGATACGGCAAAACTTGAAGGAAAGTGCGGCTCTTGCGAATTCAAAGAGATCTGCGGTGGATCGCGAGCCCGCGCGCACGCCCTGACCGGAAATCCGCATGCCGAAGAGCCGTGCTGCTCCTATATTCCCAAGGGATACGTCCAGCCTCTCCTGAGAACAAAGAAGTCAACTTCTCTGCATGTTCTGCAAGGTGCGTAGCGAGCGTCTCTTTGCCAACTTCTGACACGAGACGAAAGAACCTGTTTTTCAAACCAGCCGCGGGAAAGGGTGGACAAAGAATATGGCAATACAGATTGGCGCAAAGCCTGACAGTGGATTCGACGATCCAATCGGGATGCTGGCGGACTGCCACCGCAGAGTCGAAAGCTTCCTCGGCATCTTATGCGTTGTTGTTGAGCGCGCCCAAAACGGAGAGTTGACGGATGAAGAGAAGAACGCGGTTCAATCAGCGCTTCACTATTTCCAGCAGGGTGGGCAGCGGCATACTGCCGACGAGGAGGAATCTCTGTTTCCTCGATTGCGAGGAATTTCCAATCCCGCAATTGAAGCCATTGTTGGACTGCAATCGGACCATCGCCGTGCCAATCGGTTGCATGATTCTATCGAGAGGCTCTACCTGACTTGGATCTCCAGCGGGAAACTAGCGCCCGAGGAGCAAGATCAACTTGTGTCTCAGGCGGGTCAGCTAAGAGATATCTATTCGGCTCACATCAAAGTGGAAGAAACTGTCGTCTTCCCGTATGCCGCAATGGCATTGGACAGCGAAGTCATCGCCAAAATCGGTACCGAATTCAAGATGCGGAGGAAATGACGGCATTCCTTCAATTGAAGTGACCAAAGTCGCTGTAGCCATTTCTACGAAGTTCCAGGCTGTAAATCAAGGAGATCGAAATGACCTCAACCACACAGACTGTTCGCGAAATTGCCATGGAGCAGCCGTCCTCAATCCGAGTATCTGAGACGTTCGGAATCGACTATTGCTGTGGAGGCCGCAAGCCTCTCGCCGATGCATGTGTAGCCGGAAATGTTGACGTTGACACCGTGATCGCCGCGTTAGAGGCGGCGGCAAAGAAGCCGAATTCAGAAGGTGAGAATTGGGCCGGCATGTTCCTGGAGAGTCTGGACACTCACATCGTGACTACTCATCACGCCTATGTGAAACGGGAACTGCCCAGGCTCGCAATGCTCGCGGAGAAGGTTGTCAATCGTCATGGTGCAACAAAGCCGGAATTGCCCGTCATCGCGGCGACATTAGCTCAACTCGACGAGGAACTCACTCAGCACCTAGCGAAGGAAGAGGCAGTTCTGTTTCCTTACATCGCCGATCTCGAGCGGGCCGCTGCGATTGGCGCCGCGAAGCCACACAGTTGCTTTGGGACGGTTGCCAATCCGATCGCAATGATGACGCAAGAACATGAGGGAGCCGGAACTCTTCTGGCTGAGATTCGCCGTTTCAGCCACGATTTCACAACGCCTGAGGATGGCTGCCCTACCTTTCATTCCTTCTATGACGGGCTGAAGGAATTCGAACAGGACCTACACCAACACATTCATTTGGAAAACAACATTCTCTTTCCGCGCGCCGTGGAGATGGAGCAATCCGCATCCTAAGTAAAGGTCGCAATCCACTGTGAAGGTGCGAACTCAGCAGTTCCTTGGCCTACTTGCAGGACTTTATGGTGTAAGTGTTCATTCTTCGACCAGGGCCGTCTTCCTGGCCCCGCGAAACGGTAGACGAATGTGCAGAACACGCTCGCGGCTGCGTTCCTCTGTGAGGTTGCGGGCGCGCGCGTGCAAAAGGTCGTCGAGCGAGAGCATGCCGACTAATCGCCGCTCTACGCCGCTGTCCACCACCGGCATCCGTGTGTAACCCGTTTCTGCCATCCGATAAACGACAGTTCGAAGCGACTCGTCCGCAATCGCAACAACGGGGTCACGGCGCGCAAGATCGAAGATCAAAGTCCGATCACCACTCGCTCCGGCCAGATCCTTGCGAGTGAGCACTCCGTTGAGGCGACGATCTGCGTCAATGACGGGATAAAGGTGCTGGCCGCGAGAGGGATGACCGTCCCTCAGTATTCTCCTGGCATCGTCGAGCGTGGCGCTTCCCTCGAAAGCGATCAGCCTCGTGCGCATCACCTCTCGAACGAAAAGCACCTCCAGCGGATCCACGCTGTACTCCCGGCTTAGATGAAAACCGCGCCGCGCCACTTTCTCGGTCAGGATCGAACGCTTCAATACCAGCACGGTAAATGTGTGGGCAATAATGGCGGCAACCAGAAGCGGCAGAATCATATTGACATCATGTGTCAGCTCCACTGCGAATACGATCCCGGTGAACGGTGACCGCATGGTGCCGCCCAGGATTGCTCCCATGCTGACCAGCGGCCAGAAACCGGCGCCGGCAGCGGGAAGAAACGACGCCTCGAGACCGCCCAAGGCGCCGCCCATCATCAGCAGCGGGGCAAGAACTCCGCCGGATGTTCCTGATCCCAGGGAAACTGCCCAGATGATCGACTTCACCAGCAAGATGCCAAGCAGAAGCCCGATTGCGCTGTTGCCCTGGAGGAGCGAGCCAATGGTGTCATAGCCAACACCGAGGGCCTGAGGGAAGATCATGCCTCCCAAGCCGATCACCAGGCCTCCGATAGCCGGCCACCACATCCAATGAATCGGCAGCTTTGCAAATGCGTCCTCGGCTGCGTACACGGCGCCGGTAAGCAATGCGGACAACGCTCCGGCCAGAAGGCCGCAGATGACGCAGCCAATGAGCCCGGCAGGACCAATGAACACAGCGTGCGCCGGCGTAGGAAAGAGCGGGCCGAGACCGATCAGGTATCGCCGCGCGGCGCCTGCAGTTGCGCTGGCGAGCGCCACCGGAATAAGGCTGCGTGGCTTCCATTCGAAAAGCAACAACTCGACGGCAAGAAGGATCGCCGACAGTGGCGCAGCGAAAGTGGCGGACATGCCTGCCGCAGCACCGGCTACAAGAAGGGTCTTTCGCTCGGCGCTGGTGAGATGAAAAAACTGTGCAATCATCGACCCGAATGCGCCGCCGGTCATGATGATGGGGCCTTCCGCGCCGAATGGTCCGCCGGTTCCAATTGACAGTGCCGCCGAAAGCGGTTTGAGAATTGCCAGCTTCGGATGAACCTTGCTGCCACTGATCAAGATGGACTCGATGGCTTCCGGTATACCATGGCCACGAATCCGTTCCGAGCCGTAGCGCGCCATCAGGCCAATGATCAACCCACCGGCTACAGGCACCAGCACAGCCCACCAGCCCAGGTGATTTCCCGCCGGCGAAACGAGATTGCTGCCCATTCGTTGATAGTAGAAGAGATTGGTGAAGAACCCGATCAACCGTAGCAGTCCAAGCGCAACGAACGCGGCGATGAGGCCGATCACCATGGCCAGGCAGGAGATTGGCAGCACGCGCATCGTAGTCGTAAAGTCGCCCAGCTTCTTGAGTTCTGGAGAGAGTTTCATGCGCCGCCGAGTACTCCGCCTAGTGATTTCATCAGCTCGGGTCCCTTGGCCCGAAGTTCTTCGTGGTGCGCAATCGACAAACTATGCAACAGCGCCTCACCCTTCTTCGTAAGCCGAACGAGCACCTCTCGGTGATCTGTTTCCCCCGCCACCCGCTCCACCGCTCCGTGTTCTGTCAGTCTATTCACCAGTTCGACGGCGCTGTGATGGCGAATAAGCATCCGCGAAGCGAGTTCGCCTATCGTGGGCTTCTCTGCATCCGGCAAGCCTTTGATAGCCAGCAAAAGCTGATGTTGTTGCGGCTCGATCCCGTGTGCGCGCGCTTGGTCTTCGCTGAACCGCAAAAACCGGCGAATCAGATAGCGGAATTTGGCCAACTCCTGGAACTCTCGGATTGAAAGCTCAGTTGTTCTTGCAGTCATGGAAATATCGTAACACGATATATAATCGAATTCAAGCACTTGCCTCGGCCCCAGCACCGGAAGACCTCTCGGGAGGACAAGGATCTATCTTCTCGCACAGCGATTTTGTTGGCAGAGTGCCGACATTAACCAGCCGGCTGTATTTGTCCTTCTGTTATGAATCCTCTTTGCAACTAACCCCGCGTAAGATGAGTTAGGATTGCGGACCTTTGCCGCGAGTTCGGACTTTGGCTGCATGTTGACGGGGCATATGGCGCGCTCGCCTCGCTCGCTATTCCGGATGCGTTTACCGGACTTGAACGCGCAGACTCCCTCTCTCTTGATCCGCACAAAAGGCTCTATCAGCCCACAGTATGTGGTTGCCTCCTCTACCGGGATTCGTCCGCCGCGCCGCTTGCCTTCTCCCATTCGGGAGAATATCCGCGCGCGCTCTGTCCGACGATCCGATCGAAGGTTTTGCCTTCTTCGAGGAATCGATGGGACTTTCGAAGCCATTGCGAACTTTGAAATTCTGGCTGTCGCTCCGATACGACAGACTTGGCGCATTCAAGGAATAGATTCGATAGGACCTGCGGCTTGCCAAGGTTCTGGCGGATTCGGTCGATGCCGAGACAAGGCTGGAGAGACTTGCTCCGGTTGCGCTGAGCGCAGTGTGCTTCCGATATGCGGGCAGCGGCGATCTTGACGCAATCAACAGATCAATTCTGAGTCGGGTAGTGCGACGTTGCCGTGTCTATGTTTCGATTGCCATGATTTCGAACAAATTCGCCCTGAGAGCGTGCATAGTGAATCACCGATCCATGGAAGAGGATGTACGGACCGTGATCAGTGAAATGCTGGCTGCCGCGGATGAGCTGAGATAAGCACGATCCGTCGAAGTCCGACGCGGCCGAACCGAGAAGCGATTGTTGCTATCGCATCTTCAACGACTATGATGCGCAGGCGTGAGTCTGACAGATGCCAGGCAAGTTTGTAGCTTATTGTCTCAGATATCATCAGAATGTATTTGCACACCTGGGGAGTTCAAGCGTTGGCTCAGTCGCTATCCTCGGTCCGATAGACCGGATGAAGAGCTTGGAGCGTACTTAGCTGTGACCACACCTCACTGACGAGAAGTCCGTTTAGCCAACGCCGATGTTTTTCAAGCGTGAAGCCGGCTTGCCTCAGCGCAAGATGATGGTCAGGCAAGCTGCGCACTTGAAGACCGGTCAGCCATCCGAAGACGCGGTAGAGCGCCCAAACGATCGGTTTCGCTACGAGCATCCCGAACGGGTCTGAAGGAATGGCGAATTCGGAAACAATCCACAAACAGCCGGGAGAGGCGGCGCCACCTAAACCGGCTGCCAGCGACTTGACTTCTTCGGTGCTGAGGCAGTCCAGGAAGAAGTGAGTGAGAATCAAGTCGTAGGTCGAATCGGCAAGTTGCAAGCTGCGCACATCAGAGTGACATGTACGAATTCGGTCAGTGTGAGGTCCGGCGCGGCGCGAAAGATCCCTGAGCATTGCCGAGCTGGCATCGACGGCGTCGATGCGAATGGCATGGTTCTCTCTGAGCAGCCGTGCCGTGAACCGTCCGTCACCATCTCCCAGAGCTAAAGCGCGGCATGAATTAAGGCATTCATTCAGGAAGGCGCATCGACACAGCATGAGCCAGGGTCCGAAGCTAAACAACTCCATCCAGCGATATAGCCGCGCAAGCCTATTGAAGTTCGGTGGCGCCATCATCGGAGAATCACCACAAGAGGAGTAAGCAATACGAAGTCGGCGGTCACTCGCAGCGTCAGCGGAGTAAGGCGGCTGCGGGCGCAGTCTAGGAATGCCAGAAACAAAGCACTGGCGGTACCAGCTGCGATCATGTCTGCCGCACGGAATTGGGTTGCGTGGAATCCGGTCGCGCCAGTGAAACCGCCCAGAGCAAGCAGACAGGATATCGAAGAGATTCTTGATCGGGATGTGGGTTGTCTGGTGGACTCCCAGAGTTCGATGGCGTAGCAGTTGAGCCATGCCAGCGCGACAAAGAAAGATAGGGCAGCGATGAACGCAGCGGAGATATCTGCGGCTCGTCCAAACGTGGGAAGTGCACAACCTGCGGTGAACAAAACACCTACCAATAATTCCTTGGAGAAGAGGTTACGGGGATTGCTTAGAACGTGGACCCAGGAGAAATAGGCCATCGCAGCCAATGCGAGCGCGGCGTTCCGTTCGCGTGCTCCGGTGGGCATGAAACAGAGAACGATCCAAGCGCCACCACAGGAAGCTGCGAGGCCAAGAAAAAGGAACGCGCGGCGGTGCCGCCACTGGAAGAGATGGCGTTCCCGGAGATGATCGGCCTGGCTTGCGCGCATTGCCGAACGAGCGTCGAGCAGGCGGTCACCGATGTAAACGGCCCAGGTAACGAGGGCAATTAACAACGGCACCCATGCCGGTAGTCGTACTTCTGCCGCTTTGGCAAAAGCCAAAGACCAGACCGCAGCAACTGTGGGCGCGTCTAGGCCTGCGAGGTGCCAAAGGCGCAAGAGTGCAGGTGCGTTAAACAAGCGGTTCGCTGGTTGGCGGACTCCTTGCGGGATGGCCAGGATCTGCGGCACTACTCATATTTTAGGCTAAAAGCCGATCCCCTGGTTCTGCCCTCGGCCGCTGTGCTTGCCTTCCATCATGCTGCGCCACTCCTACTTTTCAGGCTCGACTACCCCGATCCCAGCCATCATCCTGTTGAGACCGTGGTGCTCGGCATTGCGGCTTTGGCGTCTTGGATTCGCGCCGAACTCTATCCCCGCCTGCTTCCGCGTATCGAGCCCACGTCCAACTCCGGATCCGCCCTCGAATCCGATCTTGGGACATGGCAGACTTTTGCATTCCCGGTTACGAGCCTGGTGGGCGCAGCCGCTGCTGCCGCTGCCCTCTGGGTGGTTCTCCCTGCGCCATGGGTGGTTGGTTGTGGGATGGCTGACTCTGGTGGTTGCGCTGGGGCTGGCCGCAGATTGGGTGAAGGCTGAGAGCCTCGGCGTTGAGACCGATCTCCTTGCCGTGGCGGGGTTGCTAGGACTGATTCCCTGGAACCTCTGGATAACGGGTGGATGGTGGGACCACCGTGCACCCCTCATCGCCGCAACGGCGCTGCTCTATGCCGGCATGCGGCGAAGGACGGTACCTGCGGGCTCAGGGAATTATGTAGCCCCGGCGTACACCTGGGCGGCAACACTGCTCTTGGCCTACGTGGCCGCAGTTCTTGCGCTCGCTGAGTTTATCGCTCCGGCATGGGCGGTACTGGGAGTCTGTCTTTTTGAGATCGGCCGGTTCAGTCGCCGAGGGTTCCTGCGCTGGCAGGGTATTTCCTGGTCGCGATCGCGTTCATTCGCTATCTGGCGTTCGATCTCAGCTCCGGCGGTCATGTAGTGCCAATAACGCTCCTAACGAACGGCTTGTTGGATAGCGATCATCGCTTCAGCTTGGTCTACTCTCTTCTGCTTGAAGTTCTAATCCTCGCCGCGGTCGGCTATTGGCTCATGGAACGGACCCGCAATCGTGAACGCTGCACAACGCGGGAGTGCGTCGTCGGTCTGGCCGCCGATGGATTCGGCACATTGTCCATCGTGCTCTGGTTCGCCTATCCGGCGACGCCTGGTTATGATCTCGCCACTGGACTGGGAAGTGTGGATCTCTACGTTCTAGCATCGAACTGGGCGCTGTATCAGGCGGCAGGCTCAACCACCAAGCTGAGTGTCTCGACCACGACGCCGACGGCTGCCCAGAATGTGACCTTTACCACGAAGACCACCGCGAGCGCCGGGAATCCGCAAAACGCTACAGTCATACTTACTTACCGCAACCCAACCAACCCGCTCTACGAGAACATGAACGGCAGCAATGGAATACCGCCATCAACGGATCAGGCAAAGACGCGGATTCTACGCTGGGTTGCGGGCAGGACCATCCGGTAGAGCGTGCCGAGGGTTCCCTTGGGGCAGATGTCTGGCAAAGAGGAACCCTCGTTTGGAGGCGCGTGTACATCATTATCGGCAAATCAGTGACTATTTCTAAGCGGCGCACGCCAAACCGTTGCCCTCTACCGGGGCCCCATTAACAGTTAACAACAATCTGCCGATGGTAACTCAACTAAGGTAATCCTGCTTTTCCAAGAGCAGGCCTATTGTTTGTTCGGGTTTGCATAAGCCTACCATATTGCGAGTGCATTGAATGAACACTCTGCGAGTCAAGTGCATCCGCTTCAAAGCAAAGTGAGGCAAAGGCGCTCTGCGTTGCTGTGCGCCATCCGAAACGCAGTGCCTGCAGAGAGGATCGATTCGTGCCATTTGTTCTCGATGAGAATTCAGAAAGATCGCTGGTTCGGTTGGAAGGCGATGTCAATATTGTTGAGGCTGAGGAGCTAAAGATCCTTCTGGTCAGGGTATCGGGAACGAAGAAGGAGTTGTGCGTAAGCCTCGAAGGGGTGACCGACTTGGATATAACGGCCATGCAGTTGCTCGTTGCCACTGAGCGCGATGCTGTGAAATGTAATGTGCGATTCACGATTGAGGGCTTGGTTCCCAATCACATTTGTTTGGCGATGGCCCACGCGGGCTTCCGCAGGTTTCCAGCTCCATAACAGAAACAGGACGAATCACCGGAACTCTCATGTCGAACGCGAACATCATCGACCGCCACAAGCAAGCCTTTCAGCAAGAGGCGCGCGAGGTTCTGGTTGAATTGGAGTCATCCCTTCTCGAACTGAATGAGGCTCCCGAAGACGGTGAGCTGGTGGGAAGAGTGTTTCGCTCCATGCATACCATTAAGGGCTCGGGAGCCATGTTCGGTTTCGATGAATTGGCCGCCTTCACTCATAACCTCGAATCGGCTTTCGATAAAGTGCGCAATGGTCAGCTCAAGGTCACAAGTGAACTCGTCGATCTTTCCCTGGAGGCGCTTGACCTGATCAAGAAAATGTTGGACGAGCCATCCAGCGGGGGTTCTGTGCATGAGCCGGGCGCGGCCGACATTATTTCGAAGCTGCGAGAATTGACCGGAAATGGCGACGTCGATTGCAAGCCTGATGCCCCGTCTTCACCACCCCCTCTCCCTCCGGTAGAGATGGGTGTAACTCGTGACTGGATGATTCACTTCGCGCCCGGCCCTGACCTCTTGCGTACCGGAAGCAATCCCTTGTGCCTGCTGAGAGAACTGAGGCAAATGGGGAACCTCCAGGTGACGGCCTCCGTGGCGGGCATTCCGCCTTTGAGTGAGTTGGATCCTGAACGCTGCTATGTAAGTTGGGACCTGATCCTCACGACAGCCTCGTCTCGCGACGCGATTCGCGATGTCTTCATCTTTGTCGAGGATTGCTGTGAACTGACCATCGAGCCTCCGGCTAGCCAGCCCACATACGCGCCGGATGCGAGTCGGAAATCATGGGAAGAGCGCCGCAAGAACCCCGGACGCCGTGAATACGACAAGGCGGACAATGTATCCAGTATTCGTGTCCCGGCAGACAAACTCGACCAGTTTGTCAACCTCGTTGGGGAACTGGTAACGGTGCAAGCCCGGCTGGTTGAAATTGCCGCGGGCCGCGACGATCCGGAAGTTACGGCTGTTTCCGAGGAGGTCGAGCGCCTTACTGCTGCGCTGCGCGAAAACTCGATGAGCATTCGCCTGATTCCGATTCGGGGAACCTTCGAGCGATTTCGCAGGCTGGTGCACGATCTGGCCCGCGACTTGCACAAAGATGTTGACCTCACCATTGAAGGGGCCGACACGGAACTCGACAAAACGGTCATCGACCAGTTGAACGACCCTTTGATGCACTTGATCCGCAACAGCATGGATCACGGCGTCGAGTCACCCGAGGAAAGGCTGGCCGCCGGCAAAAGCGCCAGGGCAACGATCCATCTCGCCGCGCGCCACTCGGGCGCCAATGTTCTTATTAGTGTTTCGGATGACGGGCGCGGCATCGACGCGGATGCTGTACGAGAGCGTGCGGTCCAAAATGGTCTGGTTGCCGCCGATGCAGTGCTGACCGAGGCCGAGATCTTCTCCTTCATACTGATGCCCGGCTTTTCCACGGCGAAACAGGTCACAGATGTTTCAGGTCGGGGAGTCGGGATGGATGTAGTCCACCAACGTGTGGAGGCTCTTCGGGGAACGATCGATATTGCGAGCGATTTTGGAGTCGGCACAAGAATGACGCTGCGCCTGCCACTCACTCTGGCCATTATCGATGGGCTGCTGGTGCGGGTGGACCAGGCCCACTATGTTCTGCCTCTGGCCAATACGCTGGAATGCATCGAGTTGACAAGCCAGGATATCGAAAAAGCAAATGGCAAGCATGTGGCCAACGTGCGCGGGGAGATTGTTCCCTATATCCGGCTCAGAGACTTCTTCGGCATTCAAACAGAGCGTCCGGAGCGCGAACAGATTATGGTCGCAGAGACAGAGGATGGGCGTTACGGCTTCGTTGTCGATGAGGTCCTGGGCGACCACCAGACGGTCATCAAGACTCTTGGGCGTTTTTACAGGCAAGTTCAGTTTGTGTCGGGAGCGACGATTCTTGGCAACGGTTCCGTGGCGCTGATTATCGATCCTCATCGACTGGTGAAGGAAGCCATCCGGGGAACAATTCGGAGCACGCGAGGGCGCCCAAACCCCATTGCAGCAACGGGCTTCGGAAAGGATGGCTTGTTGTCCAAGTCCCCTTGAAGACTATGTCATTGCGAGCAGCGACCTTGGTACTTAGGGACAATCCAGGCAACTGTGCATTGTTCCTTGCGCTCAAAGAGCGGAAGAATCAACGAATTCAGTTCTAAAGGATGGAAACGTCATGGCTACAACAACTGTCATTGGAAACGGAAAGTTGCACAGAGTCAGTAAGGGCAACGGCGCCCACTCGGGTGATAACTCCGACCTGCCGAACAGAGGGCAACGGTCGCAAGATGCGCAGATACTGCTCGTATCCCATGAGATCACGCGCCTGGTAGATGCTTCACGGGAAGGCCGGCTTTCAGAGCGCGGCAAAGCCGACCAATTCACCGGTGCCCATCGGGAGATTGTGCTGGGCGTTAACGAGATGCTCGATGCGATCTTGCTGCCTATCGGCGAAGGCAATCGCATTCTCGCCCAGATATCCAACGGCAAGGTCGATGAGCTGATTGCCCAGACCTACAAGGGCGACCACGAGAAGATGAAACTGGCTGTGAACAACGTTGCCGCGGTTCTTCAAGGGCTACAAAAAGAGTTGGGCCGCCTTACGGAAGCCTCTAGGGAGGGACAACTTTCCGATCGTGGCAAGCCCGAACAGTTCCAGGGCGCGTACGCGGAGATTGTGCGCGGCGTCAACACCATGCTGGACGCGATTCTCCTGCCTATCGGTGAAGGTAACCGCATTCTCGCCCAGGTCTCCAGCGGAAAGATCGACGAGCTGATCACCCAGACATACAAGGGTGACCACGAAAAGATGAAGCAGGCCATCAACCACGTTGCAGGCGTCCTGCAGGGCCTGCAGAAAGAAATGGCCCGCCTGACTGAAGCGTCCAGGGAAGGACAACTCTCCGACCGCGGTAAGCCGGAGCAATTCCAAGGCGCATACGCGGAGATCGTACGCGGCGTGAACACTATGCTGGATGCCATCCTGCTGCCCATCGGTGAAGGCAATCGCATCCTTGCCCAGATTTCCAACGGCAAGATCGACGAGGTAATTGCCCAGACGTACAAGGGCGATCACGAAAAGATGAAGCAGGCAATCAACAACGTCGCCGGCGTTTTGCAGGGACTCCAAAAGGAACTGGTCCGTCTCACCGACGCTTCCAAGGAAGGTCAACTTTCTGATCGCGGCAAACCAGAACAATTCCAGGGAGCTTATGCGGAGATTGTGCGCGGCGTCAACACCATGCTGGACGCTATCCTTTTGCCCATTGGCGAAGGTAATCGCATCCTTGCTCAGATATCTAACGGCAAGATCGATGAACAGATTGCCCAGACCTACAAGGGCGACCACGAGAAGATGAAGCAGGCGATCAATAATGTTGCCGGTGTCCTGCAGGGCCTGCAAAAGGAACTTAGCCGCTTGACCGAAGCTGCCCGCGCCGGACAGTTGTCAGAGCGCGGAAAATCGGATCAGTTCCGAGGCGCATATGGCGAGATTGTGCTCGGTATCAACGCGATTCTCGACGCCGTCATTGCGCCACTGAATGTTGCCGCCAAGTACGTGGACGAAATCAGCAAGGGCGATATTCCGTCGCAGATTACGGACGCCTACCACGGCGATTTCAACACCATCAAGAACAACCTCAATGCGTTGATTGTCGCCATGAATGAGATCACGTCTGCCGCCGAATCGATCGCGGACGGCGATCTGACGGTAGTCGTAAGGGAGCGCTCTGCAAAGGACAAGCTTATGCAAGCGCTGATCTCCATGGTGAGTGGCCTGGTGCGGACGGTTTCAGACATTCGCGCAATCGCCGGCGAAGTCTCGTCGGCCAGCCAGTCCATCAGCACGGCATCGGTCCAGGTTTCCAACGGCGCCACTGCGCAGGCAGCCTCTGCCGAGGAAGCGTCATCCTCGATGGAAGAGATGGTTTCAAACATCAAGCAGAATGCCGAAAACGCGCAACAGACCAACAAGATCGCCAACAAGTCGGCCAAAGACGCTCAGGAAAGTGGCAAGTCCGTACTTGAGGCCGTTGCAGCGATGAAAGAGATTGCCAGCAAGATCTCTATCATTGAGGAAATTGCTCGCCAGACGAACCTGTTGGCCCTCAATGCGGCCATCGAAGCGGCACGCGCCGGTGAACACGGCAAGGGCTTTGCCGTGGTCGCCGCGGAAGTCCGCAAGCTCGCAGAGCGCAGCCAGAAGGCCGCGGGCGAGATCAACCAGCTCTCAGGCACCACCGTCAAGGTGTCGGAGAAAGCCGGCGAGATGCTTGAAAAACTCGTACCCGATATCCAGAGAACCGCGGAACTGGTTCAGGAGATCACCGCGGCAAGCAGGGAACAGGATACCGGCGCCGAGCAGATTAACAAGGCTCTCCAGCAGCTCGAGAAGGTCATTCAGCAGAATGCATCCGCTTCCGAGGAGATGGCTTCCACAACAGAGGAACTGACCGGTCAATCCGATCAACTTGTAAGCGCACTCGGATTCTTCCGCACTGGAGAAGATGGTCATTTCTCTTCGCAGAACGGAGGCTCAAAGGTCTCGCACCACGCCAATGCTGCTCCGCAAAGAACCTCAAGGCCGAATGGCCACGCGGTTCCAGCCAGCCTGAAGGCATCGGCCAGGTCCGGGGTTAGCCTCAGGCTCAAGGACAAAGAGGACGATCTTGACAAGGGCTTTGAGCGTTACTAGCCAATTCCAGCGCGGTCTGCAAGCGGTCCGCGCGTCCAACATGCGAAAGGAGCCTACTATGAGCGTCACCGAGATTACTGAAGCGCGGCAGTACCTGACCTTCAAACTTGGCAACGAGGTCTTTGCGACCGATGTTGCCAAGGTAAGGGAGGTGCTTGATTTCACCAAGATCACTGAGATTCCCAGGACCCCGGAATTTATGAGCGGCGTGATCAACCTACGGGGCAGCGTGGTCCCGGTTGTTGACCTGCGGCTCTGTTTCGAGATGTCAAAAACCGTTAAGACCCGGAACACCTGCATCGTGGTTGTTGAAGTCGTGCTCGAAAGCGAGTCGTTCGTGATCGGCGCATTGGCTGATTCGGTTGAAGAGGTGATCGATCTCGAACCGGACCAGATTCAACCGCCGCCCAGGATCGGAACCCGTATCCGGACCGACTTTATCAAGGGCATGGGCAAGCGCGAATCGGAGTTCATCATGATCCTCGACATCGATCGCGTTTTCTCTACCGAAGAGCTGGTGGCCGTGCGCGGTTCTGAAATCACCAAGACGGCTGCTTAATTGCCACATCGTGAAAGGGAGGGGCGCGCGAGCGCCCCGTTCATCCTATGAGCAATCGCGACGAAGCAATATCCAGCGCAGATTTCGGCCGGCTTCGCAGCCTTATCTATGCACAGTCTGGGATCAATTTGAATGCGGACAAGAAGACGATGCTTGAGCTGCGCATCAAGCGGCGGCTCAAGCATTTGAATCTTGCTTCATTCACAGGGTACTGCGAATATCTTTTTGGCCGCCAGGGCCAGAGGGATGAGATTGTTCACCTTCTCGATGTGGTCACAACAAACAAAACAGACTTTTTTCGCGAGCCGGACCACTTCGACTACCTGGTGCAAAAGGCCCTTCCCGAAATCGCCGCACATGGCCGCTGCGATCAACCGTTGTTGATCTGGAGCGCCGGCTGCTCCACCGGAGAGGAACCATATACGCTCGCCATGGTGATGGCTGAATATAAGCTTGCCCATCCGGGCTTTCAATTCAGGATCATGGCCACCGATATTTCCACCACCGTACTCGCCAAAGCGGAACTCGGGGTGTTCAGTGCGGAAGCGGTGAAACCTGTGCCCTCCGATCTGCGCCGGAAATACTTCATGCGCAGCCGTGACCGCAGTTCCAATCTCTTGCGCGTTGTGCCAGAATTGCGGCATCTGGTTGAGTTCCGGCGCCTGAACTTCAAGGATAGCAACTATGCTCTGACGGAAAAGGCGGATGCTATCTTCTGCCGGAACGTAATCATCTACTTCGACCGGCCTACCCAAGAGCAGATTCTTCAAAAGCTCACCCACTATCTTTTGCCTGGAGGGTATTGCTTCGTAGGCCACTCCGAGACACTGCACGGGATGGATCTTCCTCTGCTGCCGATCGGTCCGGCCCTGTACAGGAGGATCGATGCCAAACCGTGAAGCCGGGTTACTCGAAGTCTATCTGCAACCTGGCGAGATGTTTCTTGCCCGCGAGCCAACCTTGATTCGAACTTTGCTTGGATCGTGCATCGGCGTGGCGTTTTGGAGCGAGAGAATGGGCATCGGCGCCTTGTGCCACGCCATGCTGCCCAGATGTCCTGATGACTCTTCACAGGAATTGAGCGTTGAGATTGGCTATCGCTATGTGGACTTCTCGATTCGCGATCTCGCACGGAAATTCGATGAACTGGGCGCCCATCGCTCGGAGGTCAAGGTAAAGCTGTTTGGGGGCGCTGACGTGCTTCTCGGAGACCTCGAGGTGCCTTCGAGGGCGACCGTAGGCAGCCTCAATTGCGACACCGCGCTCGAAGTTCTGCACCTTGAAGGGTTTCAAGTAGCGGCGTCGAGCCTCCGGGGAAAGTCCGGATTGAATATTTATTTCAATACAGGGACCGGCGAAATCAGGCTTCGCCGGCTTAAGCACAATTCGGGATTTGTCCCCATGCGGAGCCGGCTGGAAGGGCAGGCCATATGAGCGCTCGAAGGGTTCGTGTTCTTATCGTCGACGATTCTGCGGTCGTTCGCCAGACGCTGACTGAGGTGCTCTCGTCCGACGCTGAGATCGAAGTCATTGGGACGGCGGGTGATCCGTTTGTGGCAGCCGAACGGATCGCCGAACAGGTGCCGGATGTCATCACCCTGGATATCGAGATGCCGCGCATGGATGGGCTGACCTTCCTGCAAAAGATCATGAGCCAACACCCGATTCCGGTAGTGATCTGTTCCAGCCTGGCCGAAGATAACGCACAGAGCACATTGAAGGCGCTTGAATACGGTGCGGTTGACATCATTGCCAAGCCCCGCTACGGGACCAAGCAGTTTCTCGAGGACTCGCGAATCATGCTTTGCCAGACGGTAAAAGCCGCGGCAGAGGCGCATTTGCAATTACTCAAGCCAGGCCATGCCGTTGAACCCAAGTTGACCGCCGACGCCATTCTCTCCCCCGCCACCAGGGCTATGCTCGAAACCACCGAAAAGGTTGTCGTGATCGGCGCTTCGACCGGGGGAACAGAAGCATTGAAGATGCTATTGGAGGCGCTCCCTGAAGATGCACCCGGCATTGTAATCGTGCAGCATATGCCGGAGCTGTTCACGCGCGCCTTTGCCAAGCGATTGGACGGTTTGTGCAGTATTACCGTCAAAGAAGCCGAAACCAATGACACCGTGCTCCGCGGGCGCGCGTTGATCGCGCCAGGAAACCATCACACGCTGATCAAGAGAAGCGGCGCACGCTACTTTGTCGATATCAAGGATGGTCCGTTGGTGTGCCGCCATCGGCCCTCAGTCGATGTGTTGTTTCGCTCCGCGGCACGCTACGCCGGACAGAATGCCGTTGGTGTGATCCTCACCGGCATGGGAGACGACGGCGCCCGGGGGATGCTGGAAATGAAGCAAGCCGGCGCCATGACCATTGCGCAGGATGAGGCCACTTGCGTGGTGTTTGGCATGCCAAAGGAGGCCATCAAGTACGGAGCGGTAAAAAAGGTATTGCCGCTACAAGCAGTTGCCGGTTCGATTCTGGCTTGTGCAAGATGAAGAATCGACCAGCCAGGGAAGAAGAAGAAAGTCAGCCGAGAAAATGATCGATGCTTGCAAAGTGGATGCCATGACGATGAATTGCACAATGCGCCGGCAAGCTGTCCAAGATTTCCATCGATCTTTGATATCTAGTCCACTGCGCGCCGATTGGAGCAATGTCAATGAGCGCTAAAAGCGTGGCGGCGGCCTGCATGCTTCAAGAGGCGGGGGGCGATCTTCAATGGTTGCTCCAGACGACCGAATGCGCAGTCGCCGGGCTCGTAGCCGCATTTCAGGGCCTTGCAGGGCGCACAGACGCAGTCTTGAATCTGGCGCAGGCCATTACGGATCGGGTTGAAGATGAAGGTGTCAGATCCACTCTCCCGAGCGTGCATAAACTTGGCATCGCGGCGGAGGAATTTGTTGGCGAGAGGCTGACGGTCACCGCCGGAGTACTTGAGACGGTAACCGAGGAATTGCAGTTGCTTCGACAGTTGTCGAAGGTGACCGACGGACAAGCCAGCATTGCAATCAAAATCAAGATGCTGAACATCAGCACCAAGGTGGAGGTGGCTCATCTTGGATCTACTGGCGCCATCTTTGATTTTCTGGCGCACGAATTGGCCGACTTCTCGGAGTCCCTGGCCCGGAATACCGAGGACCTCATGAGCCACACCAATGACCGCAAAGCCGCCATTGAGAAGACGGAACTCATGATTTCGGTTGAACTCCCGCACCTTCGGGAGGAATTTGCTCGGATCCAAGTCAATCTGCGCAACGACCTGGATGTACTGGATTCCGGGATGACCAGACTCTCCAGGACGCCAGCGCAGTTCAGAATGTCCGCGGAGAATATTGCGCAGCAGATAGCCGCGGGAGTCGTCGCTGTGCAAGGCCACGACATCACTCGCCAGCAGATCGAACATGTCCAGGAGGCTCTGGCCGCTATCTCCGGTTGCCTGCTTGCGGACAACGACCCGAACCTCGGTTTATCTCGGGAGACAGCTTACGCCCATGCAGGTCTGGAGATCCAAATCTCTCAACTGAGAGCCATCAGGGCCACCATTGCCGGTTGGACATCGCAAATTAAATCTTGCATGGATAGCATCTTCTGCATAAGCGCATCCGACCTGGTTGGTATCGGTCCGCTCGTCCTTGAGCAGGAAAGGTCGCTTTCATCCCAGATATCCCACATTGAAGCGCTCCAGCGCAAAGTGCAAGCTGGTAGTGAGAGGATCCGTGGGACCCTGGAGGGCATCTCAAACTTGCCGCAATTGATAGCCGAACACCAGCAGAAGGCGCAATCCGCCCGCAATCGCCTGCGCCTTCTCAGCTTCAATTCGATCATTGAAGCTTCCAGCCTTGGCGCACCGGCCCACACAATTTGCGTGATTGCCGACAATATCGCCGAAGTGTCGGTGGAATGGACAAGTATCACCGAACAGTCGGGGAGCGCTATGCAGGAGATTCTAAGACTTTCCGGGCAAGTCAATGAAGTGATGGCCGCGCTCTCGCAAGCCAGCAGCGAGAAGCTAAAGGCAGCTCAAGTGAAAACCCAGGCGAGTGTTGAGAGTTTGCGCAAAGCAGCCGCTTTCGCGGTGGTGCAAAGCCGGCATATCGAGACCCTGACCGACGGTATGCAAACCATGATTGGCGATGTCGGAAAGACCAGCGAATTGTTTGACGCCGGCTTTGTCCGCATCGACAGGGTGCTGGCGCGGTTGGAGGGCCTGAAGCTGCAAATGGAATACGATCACCCAGGCGTGAGGGACACGTACGACGAGGCAGAAATTGAGAGGTTCTTTTCGGCCTCTTACACAACCCAGACTGAGCGTGACGTATTGCATGCAGCCATCCGCGGCATGGCATTGTCTGTGGTGCAGCCGTGCCTGACGGGAAACAGTGTGGAATTGTTCTGATTGCAAATTGCTTCTTCATGAAGCAACACTCTCGTGTGAAGGAGATGACTAGTGGCGATGAAACGGATCTTGACGGTTGACGATTCATCCAGCGTGAGGCAGATGGTTAACTTCACCTTACAGAAGGCAGGCTACAACGTAAGCGAGGCTGTCGATGGCAAGGATGGGCTCGACAAAATCACGCGCGAAAAGTTCGACCTGATCATTACCGATTTGAACATGCCAAACGTGGACGGCATTCAACTGATCGCGTCGGTTCGCAAGCTGCCACGATACGCGTTTGTTCCTATCCTGATGCTTTCTACGGAGTCTCAGGCGGAGAAAAAGGATGCGGGACGAAAAGCGGGCGCAACCGGCTGGATCGTGAAGCCATTCAATGCCGATCAGTTGGTCGCTGTAGTTCAGAAGCTGGTCAAGTAGGCGAGAGATCACATCAATTACGAAGCACCGCGTGGCCAGTTTGCGGACGAGATGCATGCATTTGGTCATTGAGAATGGCCGGCTGACCACACTTGCAGATTGTCAGCCATCCTAAAGGCGAAGAAAGAAAGGACTCACTTCAAATGACATTCATGGCATGGAACGATAAGCTAAGTGTCGGCATCAGGGCGATCGATGAGGAGCACAAGGGGCTATTGAGCCTGATAAACGAATTGTACGATGCAATCGGTGATCAGCGAGGCCGACAGATACTCGGAAAAGCCCTCGATGAATTAGTGAACTACACCAAAGTCCATTTCGCAGATGAGGAGGAACTCTTCCGTATTGCCGGCTATCCACAAGCAGCCGAACACAAGAGACAGCACGAGTATCTGACAAAGCAGGTTCTGCAAATCCAGGAGAGGTATAACAGTGGCGCTCCCGCTCTGACATTGGAAGTGATGACTCTTCTCAAGGATTGGCTTTTCGATCACATTCTGGTTTCAGATATTAAGTATGGGACGTATCTAAACGCCAAGGGAATTCGCTAGGCGCGTTCTCTATGCAATCCGCTGTGGGAGGCGGGGTTTCACAGTTCGAGCCTGCGTCGGCATTTGGCGCATCGGGGCTCTGCAGGGTGACGGTCAGCGACATGATTCAGAATTTACGGCTTCCGGCCGAGCCCCGACCGGAGTCAGGCCCATCCGCGGATAACGCGATGCACTGCTAACGGTCCAGACTTTCGAGGATCTTAGTCGTGAGATTTACCGGCTGAGGGTCTCAGAGACCGGGATAACGGTCCGAGTTTCTAGCAGGGGTCGCTCGTCAGGTATCGGGTCTCTTACCCCGCGGCGTCGAATGTCTATGAGTCCTTTTCAAAAACTAAAACCTCAAAAATCCCATCGGCGCACTGCAATGAAAGCCTCTGCCGCACCTTTGATTCGCAGAAATGAAGTCCCGAGTGGCTGCCGTCCACGATGGTCGGCATTGAAAGGCGAACCCCCGTCGGCTTCTCGGACTTCGCGTTCCCCCCTATCATGTTGGCTAGTTCGCCGAGCACACCCCGCAGGTCGTCATCCACCCTTTCGGGCGGTTCAATGGAGAGAATGCGTCCCGCGAATTGACATGCCTGCCACTGGCTGCACTCATGCAACACTGCGGCTTCCCAGTCCCCCGTTATTTGAACAAACGAGTTAGATGGTCAACGCCCGGGCTCCATGTTGCCTCGCTCTGAGAGACATTCAGGGTCATCATGGTTTCGAAGACGGATCGCACAATTTTCTGGAGCACCTCAACATTCACTTCCGACAGCATACGTTCCTTTCGTTAGCGATGCGGGTGTCCCTTCGTTGCCGACGGAGACCGACTAGCTGATTCCGTGGGCGTTCAAATGGCTCGAGTATTGCTTGTCGGTGCCTTGAATATGGTTGTTCAGCCAGTCCTTGAGAAAGTCGAGGGTCTCAATGGAGAGTGCACTCTCACCACTTTTGTACCGGGCCTGCAACTCCTCGGCTTGCCTTACGAGTTCCCGGTGTTGCTTCTTGTGTTCAAGTGCTGCCGGGTACCCGGTTCTGTCGAAAAGGACCTCTTCGCGCGCAAAATGACTCTTGGTGTAGATAATCAAGTCGTCCAAGACTTTCCCCACTACCTGCCTGCCTTGGCCGCCCTTCATCCCTCCGTAAAGACGGTTCAGCAGTTCGATCAGCTTCTTGTGGTCATCATCAGATGCCTTGACGCCGACGCTCATGTTGGTGTTCCAGGCGAAGAAATCTGCCATTGTTATTTGCTCCTCAGCGATTGGTCTCTGTAGTGCACAGGTGGTGGTGCCGGTTGTTATATCGGCAATCGCTGAGCACAAGGGCAATCGCATGAACTCCGCCCAGAAACGGACCAGTCATGACCGGGGATCAATATAGCCTGGAGAAGAACTTTCGGCACCGGCTGATGGTCTCGAAAAACAAAACAGACGATTTGGTTTGGTCCGTCGACATTGACTTCCGGCTGATGCCCTGCAACCACACCTTTTGCAATAATTTTGAAACCACCATTCGTGGTTACGGAGAACTCGCTCGTGGGCGGAGGGTTGATTTTAAGTGCAGAGCGCATCTCAGCGCGAATGGAAGCCCGCGCTGCCAGGGGTGCGTTCGACAAAGCTGCAATTGTGCAGCCCCTCCCATGCCGCGTTCTGGGCAGCGCTATGGTCTGCCGAAAAGGCCCGCCGTGCGGCGGCTTCATCGAAGCGCGGGGTTAGTGCGAGGCGTTCAAGCGTTCAAGAAACGTCCCACTGCCAGGGACAAAGCTGCCGATGACTTCCGCCGCTACCTCGACCCAACCCCCCTGTTCGGCCACGCCGCCTTGTCGGTGACGCAACATGGCAAGAGCCAGATCGAAACGCGGTGCTGGGGCAGCGAGTTGCTGCTGGATGCTTTGCAAGGCGGTGACAGGATCGAGAGCAAACGCCCGGCCGGGTGCGGCAACGTCGAAATCGAGACAAGCGGAGGGAATGCCGGGCGAGGCCTGGGTGCGCAGTTTCTTCAACAGCCAGGTCTTGCCCGCGCCCCTAACATCGTTAAACGCAAGAATGGGCGGCTCGATCGCCGAGTAGAGGAGGCGCTGAAAAAGGTCCTGCTGGTCCTAGCGGTCGGTAAAGCGGGCCATTTCATCCGACGGCGTAGCGATGCGGCGCCCTGGCTTTGGCATGTCGTCCCAAGCTTGGTGGATTCCGATGCGACAAGAATACACCCGCTTGGTTCGTTGCTGTTTGAACGGTGTGTCAACTAGATAGGTTCCTTTATGTCGGCTTTTCGCCAGTGAAGTGGCGCTGCGCGATCAAGCCTTTCGATTAACCTTTTGCGAGCCGTGATCCGCGCGGAACCTGGCTCCCCACACTAGGCGCATTTAGTGCTCTTGCTGCTTGAATCCAGTGTCGCTCGAACCCAGCAACTTCTGCCGCAGATGACCGGAGGAGAGTACTTCAAACTGGGCAGCGAGCGGAATCTTGAGCAGGACGTAACGGCGCTCGGGAACCACTTGCCAAACCGGTACACGCTGAGCTTCCATTCGCACGCACCGCACTCTGGGCCGCACGTGCTGACCCTCAAGTTGCTTGAATACGCGGGGCTTAAGGTGACGGCGCGGACAAGCTACCGGGCCGAGGCGGCGAGATGAATCGTGCGGAATATAGCTCGACGCCGATCAGGATTCTGGGAGTATGAGGGGGCGTTCGGCGGTCACAAGTTGATCGGCACTCCGCTCACGTCCGATGTAGATGATGCTTTCGTTGCCCTATGCTGCCGGTGGGGCAGAAAAGCCGTCGCTGTACTTTCGCTCGATATTCGCATTTCCATGGTTCCACCATGGCATTCGGATTTCAAGAACGCAAGCTGTTCGTCGTCCAGTGCAAGCCTTCCTATTGTCACTGCATTGTCTTATCGTGACCTCTATAATGGCCGAAACGGGATAAAAGATACTGTCGAATTCGATGCGAAATGGGTGTGCTCGTGAAAGTCAGAGCTGCATGGCGTTCGCTTGTTGTTCTAGTCCTTTTTCTCCAACTCATTCCCAGCGAAGCACAACAATCTCGCCAGACATTGGGTCGTCTCTTGCCACATGTGGTGGGGAGCGGGCAAGCGAAGCAGGTCGGCCCACTTGCGCCTACGCAGCGGTTGGATCTGTCAATTGTTCTGCCACTTCGGAATCAGACTGAGCTGACGAATCTCCTAAAGCGCCTTTATGACCCATCGAGCCCCGATTATCGTCGTTTCCTAAGCGTGGCGGATTTTACGAAGAGATTCGCTCCCACCGTCGACGACTACCAGGCGGTAGTGGCGTTCGCCACATCCCAGGGCTTTAAAGTGAAGTCGGTTTCGGCTAATCGCCTGGTTATCCCGATAAGCGGAACGGTTGACCAAGTGCAGGACGCGTTCAACGTGAAGATGCGGATGTATCAGCATCCGACCGAGAATCGCTTGTTCTTCTCACCCGATCGTGAGCCGTCAGTAGCCCTCAACACTAAGATTGCGCACGTTTCCGGTCTGGACAACTACTCGATTCCGAGGCCCATGCATGTGAAACCGAGTCGCGATCAGATTGCAACCGGTACTTCCGTCCTCGGATCCGGCCCGGGTGGGGCGTATCTAGGCAGCGACATGCGGGCGGCGTACTACGGCGGATCGGAACTTACCGGCGCCGGGCAAACGGTAGCACTGGTTCAGTTTGATGGTTACGACATCAACGACGTGATTGCCGACTTTGGCGGCACCGCTACAGCGACGAGCGATGGGACCGACTACTTGATCAACTACACTCCATCGGCCGGCGGTACGGTTTATTCGATTCCAGTCCACAATGTTCTTCTGGATAACGCCACAGGAGCAGCGGGCCAATTTTCAAATCCAGCCGACGATGCCGAGGAGGCACTCGACATTTCGCAGGCGATCGGGATGGCTCCCGGACTGAGCCAGGTCCGGGTATACATTGCACCTGGGGGGTATGATCCCGAAATCCTGAATGCAATCGCATCGGAGAATGTCGCCAAGCAGGTTAGCATTTCGTGGACCTGGAGCCCGGCGAACCCAGACATCGATGATGCCTTCTTCCTGGAGTTCGCAGCGCAAGGACAAAGCGTATTCGTTGCTTCCGGCGATTACGGCTCATTCAATCCGTTGATAGGCGTTTTTTATCCCGCCGAAGACGATTACGTTACATCGGTCGGGGGAACCATGTTATCCACTTCGGGACCGGGAGGCTCATGGACATCAGAGGCCGCATGGAATCGAAGCGGGGGCGGGGTGAGCCTTACGAACACGCCGATTCCGGATTGGCAGTTGCTGGCGATCAATGGGACCAATGGTGGTTCAACGACGCTGCGCAACGTTCCGGACGTGGCGATGGAAGCCGATACCGATAACTATGCGTGTTCCGTGGGCGTATGTATGGGCGGGTATGGCGGAACCAGCTTTGCAGCTCCCCGCTGGGCCGGCTTTATGGCCCTCGTCAATCAGCAGGCCGTAGCTTCAGGAAATGCGCCGGTCGGCTTCGTGAATCCCGCTATCTACGCGATTGGGGAAGGATCGAGTTACGACGGCACTTTTCACGACATTGTCAGCGGAAATGACAATTACGAGGAATTGCCGCCGCTACCCTACTACTTTGCCGTGCCCGGATACGATCTTGTCACCGGGTGGGGTAGTCCGGCGGGGCAGGCTCTGATTGATGCTCTGGCGCCCCCGGGACCGACAGGGTTTCAGCTTACCTCGTCCGTAAGCACTCTAGCCGTGAAACCAGGTCAGCAGGGCACTGCCACCATTAACGTTGCAGACGAGGGCGGATTCAGCGGCAATGTCACGCTTGCAGTGTCTGGCTTGCCAGCGGGTGTCAGCGCCTCCTTCGGCGCAAATCCCGTGGCCCGGAACAGTGTGCTCACGATTTCGGTCAGCGATTCAGCGGTTCGCGGATCGTACCTCATGACGGTCGTGGGTACATCCGGGACGGCGAGTGCAAGCACCTCCTTCACGCTCAACGTGGACGCGGCGGGCTTCAGTATCTTGTTTTCACCCTCAAACCTGGTTATTGCTGAAGGCGGAACAGCAACCACCACCGTCACTGTCGTGAGGTACGGCGGCTTTTCCGGCGAGGTAAATCTTGCCATCACGTCTCCCATCCCAAACGGTCTCACCGCATCCTGGGGCAATAACCCGACGAGCGGCACGAGCGAGCTTACCTTCAGCACGACGAGTGCAACCTATGCCTCGATTTTGACCGTCACCGGAACTTCCGGTAACCTGAGTGTCACCGCGCCGCTTGGTCTGGATGTGATGTATCCATACTTCGCGATCGACATCGCGCCCATTCCATCGACCATCGCACAAGGGACTTCGACCGCCGCGACCGTAACCATCATCCCCAAGGGGGACATGACCGGCGCCGTGTCCTTAGCCACATCCGGCATGCCCTCTGGCATGACCGCTTCTCTGAATCCGTCTTCTATATCTCCTGGCCAAACGAGCACGCTTACATTGACAGCGGACACTTCTGCAGCGCCTGGACCGATTCAGATCTGCGTCTTCGGTTCAGGGCCAGGAAGCTACACCGGGCAGTGCTTTCGAGAGACAGTAACTGCAGCGCAAGCATCAACCTTCACCCTTGGTGTATCCCAACCCGCCCCAACTCTGGCCTACGGGGCTTCTCTCGCAGAGACGATTACGGTCACTCCGCAAGGGGGGTTCGCCGGTGCTGTCAATCTCACCGCAGCGGGCTTGCCCAGCGGCGTCACCGCCTCCTTTTCGCCGAACCCGGCGACTTTGAGCAGCGTACTCACGTTAAAGGCAAGCTATAGCGCTACTCCCGGGCTCTACCAGGTGAATGTCTTCGGCACCAGCGGAACTCAGAATACGGCCGCAATGATATTCCTCACCGTGACCGCGACACAGAGCTTTTCCCTCTCTCCGTCGGCAACATTTCTAACCGTGGCTCCCGGAGCGTCTGCCAATGAGACCATCAACATTATTCCGCACTTCGGATTTTCAGGCCCTGTCAATCTGACCGTCGGCTCCGGTCTTCCCAGCGGCGCATCGGTTTCCTTCTCTCCCAATCCCAGCGCGGGAACGAGCACGCTTACGCTATCCGCGAGCAGTTCCACCCAATCGGGCAGCTACATATTGAACATAGCCGGCGCCGCCGGGAGCGAGATCGAGAGTTCCACAACATTTCTGACCATCGGATCCTCGGCGGCTCCGGGGACCACCACAACATTGTCGGTCTTTCCCAATCCAGCCACGTTAGCGTCTCTAGGTACGCTCTATCGTCTGACAGCTAGGGTGACCTCCGGCTCAGGTACGGTTACACAGGGACAGGTGAAGTTCTGCGACACTTCATCGCCCTCCTGTACCGATGCGCATCTGTTGGGAATAGCACAGTTAACAAGTGCCGGGACTGCAGTTCTTCAGTTTCATCCGCCCGCCGGAAACCATTCTTATGCGGCAGTGTTTATGGGGATTTCAAACGGCCTTGTGCCTTATCCCGCAAGCTCATCACCTGTTGTTAGCCTGAATATTCTGGCTCCCACGAGCACCGTTCTTTCCGCGACGGGTACACAGGGCAATTACACCCTTACCGCGACAGTTTCCGGTGTAGCGTCCCCTGACGCGCCTTCAGGGACTGTGACTTTTGTCGATACCAGCGACGACGCCAGTATTCTCGGCTCGGCGGCGCTCGGCAACGGGTTGCCAAGCCTGGCATTTTCGAATCCGTCGAACCCAGCGCCAGGAAAGTATCCTGCTGCCGTCGCCGTGGGTGACTTTAATGGGGATGGGAAGCTGGACATTGCCGCAGTGAATCAACAGGACAACACGGTTACAACCTCTATTGGAAACGGAGATGGAACCTTTACTGCCGCACAGAGCCCCGCAGCCACGGGAAACAGCCCCGTCTCAATAGTTGCAGGCGACTTCAATAATGACGGAGTGCTAGACCTTGCGGTGCTCAACCAGGGGGAGAATTCGGTGAGCATTCTGCTTGGGAATGGAGATGGAACATTTGCTGCCACTCCAAGCCGCCCTGGCGTTGGCAATCAGCCGAACTACATTTTGCCTGTTTCCATTGTCACAGGAGACTTCAATGGGGACGGAAACCTTGACCTTGCGGTCGCCAACCCCCTCGATAGCACGCTGACTATTCTGCTCGGGAACGGGGACGGGACCTTCAACGCCGCGAACAGTCCTGCGACCGCCTACTATCCCGTGTCGATTACCGTTGGGGATTTCAATGGCGATGGAATTCCGGACCTCGCGGTTGCGAACACAATCCTTCAAATGGACGATCAGAATTCGCCCCTGACGATTTTGCTGGGGAACGGCGATGGGACGTTTACATCCATGCCGATCAGCCCAACCGCGGGGCCGTATCCCCGTTCCATCGCGAGCGCCGACTTGAACGGCGATGGGAACGTGGATCTGGTTGTGGGCAACGAAGACAGCACCTTAACGATCCTGCTGGGAAATGGAAACGGTACCTTTACAGCTGCGCCAATAAGTCCGGCGCCGGGAGGATATCCATACTTCATCGTAGTGACTGACTTTAACGGCGACGGAAACCCCGATTTGGCTGTCGCAACCGCAAACAATACAGTCAACATACTGCTCGGCAACGGCGATGGCACATTTAGTGCAGCACAACGCGGTTCGAACACCATAGGCCAGGTGATGTCACTAGCCAAGGGCGACTTTAACGGAGATGGGATTCCCGACCTGGTTGCCGTTCAGCCATACAGCAATTCCCTAGCAGTGGTGGCAACCAACCTCACAACAGTTGCAACCGCATCCGCGGGCTCCATCACGATTGGGGGAACCGGCACGCAAGCAGTCGATGCGCAGTATCCGGGTGACTCCGCAAATGCCCCAAGCATTTCGCCCGCTGTTTCCATAGTTTTGCCGCTTGCGGCGACACCGGTTTTCAGTGTGTCGCCTGGAACCTACACCACGACGCAGACGGTGGCGATCTTGGATTCTACTCCTGGCGCGGTCATCTACTACACCACCAACGGCTCGACGCCGACCACCGGTTCCAACCTTTACAGTAGGCCGATCCCGATCTCGGCCTCGGAGACACTCGAGGCCATCGCCACCGCAGCGGGCTACACGACAAGTCCAATGGCGAGCGCAATCTTTACGATCCTTCCGCCCCCAACAATTACCGTAACGCCTTCCGCGGCGGCTGTCACAGTCGTTCAGAGCTCCACCGTGAGGGTAACCGTGAGCGGGGGCGCAGGAAAGGCTGCTCCCACCGGTAACGTAGTACTCTCCGGCCCAGGATATACATCGTCAGCTACGGCGCTGGCCGGCGGTAGCGTTACCTTCACCATTTCCGCAGGAACGCTGGCGCCGGGATTCGATACACTCACTGCAAGCTACCAGCCGGATGCGAATTCCGCGTCGCTTTATTCCACGGCAAGCGCCAGCTCGACAGTTACCGTGAACAAGCTCTCTTCGACGATTAAGCTTACCTCGTCCTCGACAAACACCGCCTATGAATCGACGCTCACGCTGACAGCCATAGTGACCGGTAACGGCACGCTCCAGCCAACAGGTTCGGTCAGTTTCCTCAACCAAGGATCGGCAATCGGCTCCGGCGCGATCAGCTCTGGCGGTGTAGCAACGCTTTTGACGGCCGCCTTGCCTGTTGGAACCGATTCGCTCACGGCTGTCTACTCCGGAGACGAAGACTACAACAACTCAACCTCGAACCCGCTGATCGTTATCCTTACCAAACTCACCCAGAACGTCTCCTTCACCGCGCCTCCGACCCCGGTGACTTATGGTGTAACTCCCATCGTGCTGACGGCAACGGCCAGTTCCGGCCTAACTGTGACCTTTGCCGTAACTGGTCCGGCGACCGTGGGCAATAACTCAGTAATTATCAACGGCGCGGGCTCGGTCGTGGTAACCGCCAACCAGGCAGGCAACGGCAATTACGCGGCTGCCACTGCTGTCCAGCACACCATCACGGTC
>Ga0181517_10000900_pt1 | contig 36311 bp, 30 predicted proteins | sample PEATcosm2014_Bin_31_FD_119748 | JGI IMG/M metagenome (GOLD analysis project Ga0181517, IMG submission 119748) | Peatland microbial communities from MTU Mesocosm Facility, Houghton, MI, USA - PEATcosm2014_Bin01_30_metaG | ecosystem: Environmental > Terrestrial > Soil > Wetlands > Peat | place... | reverse complement strand
TGGGTGAATGGGTTGTGCGCGCCCCAGGTGTTGTGGCGGTCGAAGAAAAAGCCCTGGCCGTGCAGGCCGTTCGCGCCACGCTGGGTTTCCACGTTCATGCGCCCGCCGGCGGCGTGTGCGCCTCCAGCCTCCGCATTGCCAGCAACCGTCTGCACCGAGCGGATTGCGGCCTCGCTCAAAGAGAAACGCCCGCCGGACCAGGGCTGCCCCATGCCTTGCGGTTCGCTCATGCCCTGTCCTGACGTGGATTGTGCCCGCGAGCTGCGTGAAGAACCGGATGCACTGCCAAAAGCCAATTGCGTACTGACGCCATCGACGGAAGTATCGGCATCTTGCTGGCTGTCGCCGCGCAGCGAGACATGGGCAGAGCCTGGCGCAGCCGAGGAGGCGGGTGTGTCCATAACGAACTCTTCCCACCGGCGCCCGGTTGCCGGCAACGATTGCACTTCAGAGCCGGAGAGGTTGGTGGTGACCGCCGCAGAGACCGGATCACCCTTCTGCGACGCTGCCTGAACGGGGTTCTCGCGCGGCAGCTTCCATTTCATCGCGGCTCGCAGACCGTTGGCGGCTAATGTGCATGTCGACAAGTCCGGGTTGCCTGCTGCGCCGTGTGCTACGGAAATCTGCGCAGAAGCAAAAGGTGCGCCCGTGGCGAGTGTTGTGGCTGGAGTGGCTGCGGCCAGTTGTTCTCTCGCGGGCGGACCTGCCTGCGGATTGGGGGCGAGCTGAGGAGTCTGAACGGGAGCTGCCGGAGCTATCTGTGAATGCTCGGCGCTAAGCTTGGGCAGATCCACAGAAGGCAATGCGGCAAGAAGGAATCGCCGGCGCGGTTCTGGCTGAAGCGCGGAGGTTAGCAGCAGTGTCTGTGTCAGAAGAGGCTGCCGGAAAATAGCCGGCGCGGGGTATGCGGTGAGGGCAAGTTTGCGCAGCGGCTCAGACGGCAGATCCGCGGGCAGGGATGCACTTAGAGTCGCGATTGGCGCTCGGGCAGGGGGCGGCGTCACGCGGGGGTTTTCAAGGGAGACTGATTGGGCGGATGCCGGGGGCGCGCGACCAAACTGCATCGCAGCCATCACACGGGCTTCGTGGCCGGAGGAGACTTGGATGCCTTCGAGCCGGCCGTGGCCCAGTTGCGCGCTGTCGGCCTCAAGGGTGTACTCGCCGGGCTCGAGAGCGGTGAATCGGAAAGCTCCGTCTCTGGCTGTGGTGGTGCGTGCCTCGGCACGGGTTAGCTGGTTGCACAGAACGACCGTAGCGCCGGCCAGAGGAGCCGAATGGAGGTCAGTAAGTTTGCCGGAGAGAGATCCACTGGGCGTGGATTGAGGACAAGCAAGCATTCCCGCGCCCCAAAAAAGCACGGCCACCGCCATCGGCTTTACCCAGTTCCGCTTTCCCCCTGCCATTCGGACACCTGCCCGCGGCAGATTCTGGGAGAATGCACACAAAACACTCTACCTGCCCGCTCTTGTGGCTGGTCAGGGGTTGGGCATATCACCGCCAACGGTCCAAAAAGCGCGATTTTTGCAAACGCCGTTTTGGCCGCTCAGAAAATGCCCAAGCGAAGTTGTAAGGCATTCTATGCCGGTTTGGCGCAAGTGGAAAGTAGCGGGCGTCACAGATTAGCTTTTTTTAATGCGCGATCACCCGCGAACCGAGAAATCGCCTGGCCGGCAATCTGCGGTTTCATGGTCAGGAAGGAGTCAATTTGAGATCGGACGCTTGTGATAGTGGCGCCGAATGGTTTCCACGAAGACGCCGACCAAAGCATACGTGGCTGCATTCACAACCAGGACGAAGTAAAGGCTCTGCGGGTGACGGCCTTCAAGCGCAATTGGGCAAGTCATACAAACGAAAGCCCTGCCAACGCCGCCTGCGCCAAGGTCTCGATATGTCATCATGAAGAAGAGTGCCCAGAAGGCAACAACAATCGCGCCCGCCACGGCCCAGATGGCAATTCGGGTTTTCATGCCGCCAACTACCTTTGCCAAACTCTCCAATCATCCCATCGACTCCTCCAAACTCCAAACGAACCTATTGCTTCAAATCCGGCAAAGAGGCCGAGTTCGATAGACTGAAGAGACAGCATCTCGGATCTTTGGTTCGCTGGAGCGCAATTGGAAGACTGATCTCTGGCCCCCGATCCCCGATCCCGGTCTTTTTATGTTTATCGATGAAGCAAAAATTCGGGTCAAGGCCGGTGACGGCGGCAACGGCTGCATGGCCTTCCGGCGGGAGAAGTTTGTGCCTCGCGGGGGCCCATCGGGCGGCGACGGCGGGCGCGGCGGCGACGTGATTATGGAGTCCTCCAATCGCCACAACACGCTGATCCACTTCCGCTATAACCCGGAACACAAGGCGCAGCGCGGCGAGCACGGCATGGGCTCCAACTGCACCGGGCTCGACGGGCGCTCCATTACGCTCCAGGTGCCTGTGGGCACTTCACTTTACGACATGGAAACCGGCGAACTGGTCCACGACTTTCAGGAGCCGGACGAGCAGCTTGTCATTGCCAAGGGCGGCCGGGGCGGCCGCGGCAACCAGCACTTTGCCACCAGCACCCACCAGGCTCCGCGCGAGCACGAACTGGGCCGAGCAGGTGAAGAGCGGTCCTACCGCCTGGAACTGAAGTTGCTCGCCGACGTGGGTCTTGTCGGCTATCCAAACGCCGGAAAATCGACGTTGATTTCGCGCATCTCGGCAGCCAGGCCCAAGATTGCCGACTACCCATTTACCACCCTCGAACCCAACTTGGGCGTGGTAACGGTGGGCGAGGAGCCGGATCTCGAATCTTTCGTGGTTGCCGATATGCCGGGGCTCATCGAGGGCGCGCACCTTGGCTCCGGACTTGGCGTACAGTTTCTTCGCCACATCGAGCGCACCCGGCTGCTGATTCATCTGGTGGATGTGTCGGATGCGTCCGGGAGGCCCGATCCTGTCGAGGACTTCAAGGTCATCAATCAGGAACTGGCCAGCTTTGGCAAAGACGGCGAGCATCCTTTGGCCGGCAAGCCAATGGTGGTGGTCGCCACCAAAATTGACGCCGCCAACCCGGAGAAGCTCAAAATGCTCACCGCCCACGTCAAGCGCCGCAAGCTTGAGTTCCATGCCATCTCGGCAGTCACCGGACAGGGAATCGACGAGCTGAAGTGGGCGCTGGCCAAACGCCTGCGGCTCCGCGCCGAGGCCTAAGCGGCCGGCATTGGGGCATCTTTTCTGCCGCTGGTAGTTTTCCCTGTCATTTTTGCTTACAGCCCGAAGACTTTCGGTAAACTCCTTTAACTTCAGTCGCCATGGATTTGGCAAGTGGGATGCTGATGCTCCCGCGCGCGATCGTTCCATCCCCCTGGAGGTACTACCCGGCGGCCTGAAATCATCTCTAGTGGCAGGCCGGTTGATCTTGAAACTCGCGTTTTTCGGTCATGGATACAAAACCTTGCGCGCAAGTCAGAATCTGATCCTCAAGAGGACTGTTGTGGAAGGTGTCTGTCGATATGAAGTTGACCTCTACAACCATTGCGAGGTAGAGGTCACTCAACTTCTTCATATTGATTAATTCAGTAGCGAGCAGTGGGTACGCATTGCGGTCGTCGTCCGTCGATACGGCGGCGGAAGCAAGCTCCAGATTTTTGTCCGCCAATCTGCGCTGCGCGGATAATGAGTCTTCCGTCACCGGAGTATTCTTCTGGACCGCACGGACGACGGCGCTTCTCCACTCCCGGATCAAGCTAATCTCTTCGATGGCCGCCCGGGCGAAGGCTGCTGAAAGCCCAGCCTTTGCATTGGGCGCAGATGCCTGCGCCTCCGCTGCATGGGGCGTGGCTGCCTGTACCACCGCTACCGCGGTTGGAAGCGTGAGGATTGTCTCATTGGTCTTGAAGGAAAGGGTTCCTTTGGTCAGGCGCGCAAGCGCCTCAATGTCGACATACGACTTTCCGTTGATCTGAAGAAGCTGCGCTTCGCCCGCGCGTCCCGCAATTGTGAATGTGGAGGCCTTTGGTGGCGTTTGTGCGCTGTCATCCGCAGCCGGCATCAGGAGTGCGGACAACAGTATTGCAAAAGCGGCAATTCTCATTTTCATGGCGTCTGCACCGAGCACTCCTTATCAGGTTCCCATTGCTCAGGTCTACAGGCTGTTCAATCTTGACCACGGTTCGCGAAGCAGTTCATACAGATGGATCGCCGGATACACCTTTCCGGGGTGGTCGTCTCGAAGAGGGGCTGGAATGAAGTCCCTCCCAGGTCCGAAAATCCGGACCTGGGGCGCCCATGTTTGTTGGTTGCCGGTAGGGGGACATGGGGCACCCGCCCGCTGCTGGGAATTACTCGCTCTGCATTCCGATTAGGCAGATCTCTCCTCGTAATACATCGACTCTGGTTCCGCTGCGTTTACTTGCAATTCGAACTAAAGTTTAGTATATTGCACACATATACAGAGGCGGTCCATGCTCTACGTTGGATTCGACTGGGACGAAGGAAACGCCAGGAAGAACGAGAAGCACGGTGTCTCCAAGCCGGAAGTCGAGCAGGTTTTTCTCAATGCGCCACTCTTGTTGGCCGACGATCTGAAACACAGTCAACGGGAGCCGCGATTTCACGCGTTGGGCAAGACCGATCAAGATCGCTGGTTGCAAGTCACCTTTACCGAGCGGGCCAGTGGGACGTTGATTCGTCCCATTTCGGCGCGCGCCATGAGCCGGAAGGAGAGAGCTGTTTATGAGCAAGCAATTAAAGCCCATTCCTGAGTTTGCGAACGAAGCCGAGGAGCGCGCCTTCTGGGAATCGCCCGAAAACGATAGCACGGAATACGTGGATTGGAGCAAGGCCAAGCTAGTGACCTTTCCCAAGCTGCGCCCTTCGACTGAAACGATCTCTCTCCGTATGCCGGAGGATGTTCTGAACACGATCCGCCACCATGCGCGGAAGCTGGATGTGCCGTACCAGTCTCTGATCAAGCTTTGGTGCGCGGAAAAGGTTGCGGAACTGAAGGCTTCTCCGAGGACGGCGCGCCGGGGTAGCCGATAACGCTTCCTCCCAGGTCCGGAAATCCGGACCTGGGGCGCACGGCGTCAGGCGGCTCGGACGGCGAGGCGCGCGGAGCGGGTGCGTGGCCGGGCCTTGATGACGATTTCTACGTCGTGGCCGAGGACGACCAGAAAGCGCATCAACCGCTCGACGGAGAAGCCTTCGAGCTTGTAATTGAGTAGAGCAGACACCTTAGGCTGATTGATTGCGAGGGCCGCGGCGACGTCGGCCTGCGTGAGGCGACGACGCTCGACAATGCGGCAGATGGCGGCTCCGAGACGGGCCTTGGTGTCGAGTTCGGCGGCGTCCGGCAGATTCATGTCGGCAAAGATGTTGCCGCTGCTGGGAATCACTCGCTCCGTGGTTCTAGTTGGCATATCTCTCCTCGTAATCCTGCTGTGCCATCCTCAAGCGTTCGCGCACCAAGTGAATGTCCGATTGTCGCGTTTCAATTCCCCGTGGCGACTTCTTCTGAAAGATGTGTAGGACATAGACTGCGCGGGCAAAGCGGACCGTGTAAATCGCCCTGTAGGTATCGCCGTCATAGTCCTTAACAACCTCCAGAACGCCCGGTCCTTCGCCCTTCCACGGCTTGGCTGAGGGGTGCTTGCCACCGTATTGCGCCGCGCTCAAGGCAAATCCGACGCTGCGTTGCACCTCGGCTGGAAAGCGTGTGACCTCCTTGAGTGCGGAGCCCATCCAGAAGAGCGGCTTCTCATCGCCAACGTTCGGTCGTGTCATGATTATCCTACTTCTGGGATATTTCGTCGAGTGCTGTTTTCATATCTTGTGGAAGTCGTGTTTTCCCAGGTGCCCAAAAGCGAGGCACCTGGGCCACCCGCCTGGGGCACGCGGCGATCAGGATCTGACCCGAAGACCCGCTCATCGCGATGAGGCCGCGATGAACGGGGCACAGCTTCTCAAGGCTTATGGTGATTCTTCGGGGTTGATGACCGGGCCACCTGCCGAAGGATGGAGCACCCGGCTAACATCTCGCGGCCCTGGGCCACCCGCCGATCCAGTCAGCAATGTTTTTCACTGATTCCTAGGGCGCTTCTTAACATCTTGAGCACGATAAAGGTCGAATCTGGTTCGAGATCGGTTTTCGCATTAAGCGCACGATCAAGACTGAAGTGGGTTCGATGCGAAGCACTGTCCTTGACACCGATTAGTCCTACAAGATACCAAACCCCTATCAAGCTGTTCTTCACATTTGTTATTCCGACGGGACCGCCGGTGTATTCCTCGGATAAGTCCTTAAGCCATCGGCAGTCGAAAGCTCTGTCGTCCAAGAGGATTTCCATCAAATCTTCCTCGGTAATGTCGGAGGGAGTAAAACGGCATCCTAGCTTAGTTAGCAATGGAAATGTCAATCTGAGGCCCAAATAACTATTGTCCCACTCGTCCAGAATTGCATTCAGGCGAGCCTCAGAGTAACCAACCTCTGCAGATCTAAGGTCAGCAAGACTGAGCCGAGACATCTCGGAGGTTTGATCAAAGCACCGATTGAGGAAATCGATCACGTCACGTGGACGCATCAGGGTGCGCTCAATCAAATAGTCGATCGGTTCGTCTTCACCGGGCCTCTTTCTCTTCTGTGGAAGGAGATCGGCGAGAGTCGGTGCGGCTTGGGTGTATTCGCCACGGTAAACCTCAGCGAGACGGTTATCGACCATTTGAACTAACTGTTCCTTGCTCCACCTCACTTTGATTTGAACATCTGACCATTTTTCTCTTTGTGGTTCGTGAGGAGATCTCAGTTGGAAGACTCTGTGGGAAATATCTTCGCGCAATGCAACAATTATTTTCGCGTTATCAAGTCGGTAATTTAACTCTCTAACAGTGAACAGGAGAGACTTTACCAAATCGAGGTAGAGAGAATCATCCGGCATCCAATTCTTGTCAAGATCGTCAATAACGATCAGATACGGATTCTGCGGATCAGTGAAGCCATTCTTGCCGAGGGCATCGACCACACGGTTCAAATCGGCTATCTGAAAGTCTGAGACAATCTGTTGGGCTCTTTCCACGATCTCAGTTTCGACATGGTTCAAGGTGCGGGTTTCTTTTCCGCGCGCTGCTTTCGCTTCGATTGAGCTGGGGGCATGGTCAAGGGATGCCGAGACCCCAACATCACTCTTGAGTTTCTTTTCCACCTCAGAAGTTATCGCCTTCACGCGGGAATCCGTTTTGACCCAGTAAGAGTCTCCGTAATCGAGGAGGTAGGAACGTGAAAGCTCTCGCGTCTTCTGAAATTCTCGGGTATTTGGATCGATAAATTTTAGAAAACCGCTCATTGCGGAAGGAACATCATTCGCATCATCGTAGCGCATCCTAATAAGTTCGAGAATGCAGATGTGGCGCCACAAGTATTTGTAGAAAATCTCGAGGTTGACTCCCCAGCCTGCAACTGTTTTTAGCACAGAATTCTGGAGATATTGCATCGAAAGTTCTTCGGGATCCAGCTGGACCACGTGCTTGTATTGCTCCTTGAGTTTGCGAATTAGAGCAGTTTTCCCGCTTCCTGCCCTTCCCAGAATTAGAAACGCTCCCTCACTCGCATCCGATAATCGCTCAAGGTATCCAGCATCCACAAACACATTACTCAACATTCCGTCGTTTTCTGCGGCGAGACTGCCTATCGCTACACCCTTGCGGAGCTTGTACCGTGCCACACGACCTCCCCCGAAATAGACCTAACCACTCATTCTTGTCCCACGTAGATGGTAATCCGAAGAAGCATTTCGTGGCCGAGAATATGAAAGCCCAGATCACAACCTGCGGATCTGGGCTTGAGTTTGAAGCGCTTGAATAGGTCAACGGAATTTCATCCATCTGCACTTCCTGTTTGCTTATTCCTCTTCCTCTTCTACGGGGCGTTTGGCGTTGGCTAGGATTTTGTCGGCTACTAGCTGCGGAACTATGTCGTAGTGGTCCATTTCCATGCGGTAGCTGCCTTTGCCTTGGGTCATGGAGGTTAACAGGGTGCCATAAGTCAGCATTTCGGCCATGGGGACATGGGCGTTGATGACTGTGGTGCGGCCCTTGGACTCCATGCCGGCTACGCGGCCACGGCGGCTGTTGAGGTCGCCCATCAGAGTGCCGGCGAACTCGTCGGGAGCTTCGATTTCTACCTTCATGATGGGTTCGAGAAGGCAGGGCTTGGCCGTTTCCATGGCCTTGCGGAAGGCCAGGCGGCCGGCCATCTTAAAACTCATTTCATTGGAGTCGACGTCGTGATAGGAGCCGTCGTAGACGACGGCCCTGAAGTCGACGACCGGATAGCCGGCGAGATAGCCGCGGGCGGCCGACTCGACGATGCCCTTTTCGATTGCCGGGATAAAGTTGCGGGGGATTGCGCCGCCGAAGACTTCGCTGGCGAACTCGAAGCCGGCGCCGCGTGGCATGGGCTCCATGCGAATCTTGCAGTCGCCGAATTGGCCGTGGCCGCCGGTCTGCTTTTTGTGGCGTCCCGGCGCCTCGACCTTGGTGCGAATGGTTTCGCGATAGGGCACCTTGGGCGCCTTGAGCGTGACTTCGGCGTGATAGCGCTTTTTGAGGCGGCTGACGATGGCCTCGATGTGCGGCTGGCCTGCGCCGGCGATGAGGAACTCGTTAGTCTGCGGGTCGCGGAAGAAGCGGATGAGCAGGTCCTCTTCCATGAGCTTGTGAATGGCGGGGGCGAGCTTGTCTTCGTCGGCGCGGGTCTTGGGCTCAATGGCGTAGGTCATGGCCGGCTCGGGAGGAGTTGCGATTTCGACCTGAATGTCGGCGCCCTTTTGGCCCAGAGTGTCGCCGGTGAGGGTTTCGCGGAGCTTGGCCACTGCGCCCAGGTCGCCCGCGTGGAGCTCGGGGACTTCGACGGCTTTGCGTCCTTGCATGACGGCGAGGTGCGAGAACCGCTCCTCTGTGCGGCGGGTATAGTTCTGCAGGGTGGCGTCGTTCTTGATGACTCCGCTGATAACCTTGAAGAAGGTAATGCGGCCGGCGAAGGGATCGGTCATGGTCTTGAAGACGACCACGCCGGCGGGCTCGCTGTCGGCAACTTTGCGAGTGGTGGTGTTGTCCTCTGCGTCGGCAGCCGCGTTCAGGTTCTTGACGGTGTAGGGCGCGCGTTCGACGGGCGAGGGAGTGTAGACCTTGAGGAAGTCGAGCAGGTGGTCGAGGGCCATGTTGGCAAGGCCGCTTGAGAACAGGACCGGGAAGATGCGGTCTTCGCGAATGGCTTCGTGAAGCGCGGAGATGAGGTGCTCTTCGGCGATGGTGCCCTTCTCGAAGTACTCCTCCATGAGCTCGTCTTTGCCTTCGGCAACCAGTTCGACGAGAGCTTCGTGGCGAGCCTTGGCGTCGGCGGCTACGCTGGCGGGAATTTCGCCGGTGATCTTGCCGCGGCCGTCGCCTCCGGGGGTGTAATAGAAAGCCTCCATGGTGACCAGATCGACTACACCGTGAAATCCCTGGGCGTCGGAGATAGGCAACTGGACGGGAACACAGGTGCGGCCCCAACGGTCCTGGATATCGTCGAGCAGGGCGCTCAATCCGCCGCCGCCGCCGGCCTTGGGGTGGTCCATCTGGTTCACGAGAACGATGCGGGGAACGCTGGCTTCTTCGGCGTATCTCCAGACGCGCTCGGTGACAGCTTCAACGCCGTTTTGTGCATTGACGAGGACGACCGCGGCTTCAACGGGGAGCAGGGCGGCCTTGGCTTCGTGGGTAAACATGTGGAAGCCGGGGGTGTCGACGAGATTGATTTTTACGCCCTGCCACTCGGCAAAGGCGACGGCGTTCTGCATGGTTACGCCGCGGGCAACTTCTTCTTCGTCATAGGCGGTAACGGCCGAGCCATCTTCAACGCGGCCCTGGGTGGGGGTCATTTTTGCGGCATGCAGCAGAGCGGCGATCAAGGTGGTTTTGCCGCTGTGCGCATGCCCCACTACAGCTACGTTACGGATCTCACTTCCCTGGTATGTTTTCATGGGTTTCTCCTTGGACTTTGGGGGATGGTGCTGGGATTGGAATGGAATTGCGAACTGAGCAAGAGGAGGGACAGGGACAACCGGGGGACGCCGCTTGAGGCGTCCAAGTGGCCGGATTTGCGGGCCACAGCTCCGGGTCTGCCGTCTACCTCGTCCATTGAAGAGGGTCTCGGGCCGGCGCAAGGCAGATCAGTAGAGTGAGAATCCGCCGGGCGTTCTTTTCCAAAAAGCGGATGCTATCACAGGCGGAGTGTGAACGTCCTGTGACTGGGGGCACAAACAGGGGTCAGAGATCAGGAATCAGGGGTCAGGGAAGGGCGAGTGTGCGGGCGGAGGGTTGTTTGCAGGCGTGATAGACGCTGCCTTTTTGGGGGTAATTTCGGTGAGGTACCCTCGTCCACGTGTTCTTCAATGCAGACGAAAAAATATCGCAATACAGCCGGATCAAATCGAACTTGTCTTCTGTCCACGGGCCTAAATCATCTGGGATAAGAAGCCCGTCGTCTTCGCCGTAAAGTGTCCTCTTCTTCATGGGCGAAATCGTACTACCATTATAGGCAAACAAAAAGAGAACGTATTGCGGAGCACCTGGTTAATACCTATCCTGAACTACTCTGCATTCTTGGCGCCTATGCGAGTCGCTATCTTATTTAGTATTAGATAGTTACCGCAGCCGGAAGAATGTCTTCCACATCGACCCACTGGGTGGGGTAGTCGCCGGTGTAGCAGGCGGTGCAGTAGCCGTTGTGCTCGCTGCCGTCGCAGGCTTTTAGCAGGCCTTCGAGAGACAGGTATGCCAGCGAGTCGGCTTCGATGTAGCGGCGAATTTCTTCGATGGAGTTGTTGGCGGCGATGAGTTCGCGCTTGCTGGGAGTGTCTACACCATAGAAGCAGGGGGAAATTGTGGGCGGGCAACTGATGCGGAGATGAACTTCTTTCGCGCCCGCTCCGCGAACCATGCGCACAATTTTCCGGCTTGTCGTACCGCGGATGATGGAGTCGTCGATGAGGATGACGCGCTTGCCCTCAAGGAGATTGTGGACCGGGTTGAGCTTGAGGCGGACGCCGAAGTCGCGAACGCGCTGCTCGGGCTCGATGAAGGTGCGGCCGACATAGTGGTTGCGGATGAGGCCGAGCCGGAAACGAATACCGCTTTCTTCCGCATAGCCCAGCGCCGCGGTAACTCCGGAGTCGGGGACGGGGACGACCAGGTCCGCGGGCACACCGGATTCGCGGGCCAACCGGCGGCCCATCTGGTCGCGGCTCTCTTGAACCCAGCGGCCGAAGATGCGGCTGTCGGGGCGGGCAAAGTAGACGTGCTCGAAGATGCAACTGGTTTGCGCGACGCCGGTGGAGTATTGGCGGCTGGTGACGCCGTCGTCGGTCACCATGACCAACTCGCCGGGCAGCACGTCGCGGAGATATTCGGCGCGGAGCAGATCGAAGGCGCAGGTTTCACTGGCAAAGACGATGGTGTCCGGGCCCGCATTTGGGCCGCCGGGATTTTTGATGCGGCCCATGGAGAGCGGCCGAAAGCCGCGCGGATCGCGGGCCGCAAAGATGCGGTCGCGGGTCATCATGACGATGGAGAAGGCGCCGTCAACCTGGGAGAGCGAGTCGGCGATGGCGTCAACCAGTGTCGAGGACCTGGAATGAGCGATTAACTGGACGATGATTTCGGAGTCGGAGGTGGTTTGGAAGTAAGCGCCGTCTCGCTCGAGGCGGGCACGGATATTGCCCAGGTTGACCAGGTTGCCGTTGTGGGCGATGGCGATGAGGCCCTTGGTGGAGTCGACGCGGATGGGCTGGGCGTTGAGCAGTGCCGAGTCGCCGGTGGTGGAGTAGCGGGTGTGGCCGATGGCCATGGTGCCTGGGAGCTTGGCGAGCACATCGTCGGTGAAGATTTCCGAGACCAGGCCCATGCCTTTGATGTTGGCGAGGCGCTGGCCATCGGCGGTGGCGATGCCGGCCGATTCCTGGCCTCGATGTTGCAGGGCGTAGAGACCGAGATAGGCTTGGCGGGCAGCGTCGGGATGGCCGTGGATGGCGATGACACCGCATTCTTCGTGGAGTTTGGGGTCTATTGAATCCCAGGTCCGAAAATCCGGACCTGGGGCACCCGAAGTGTTGCCGCAAATGGCCGATGTCGCGTCGAATTCGCTTTCGACTCCCTGGTAGAGGAGCTTAATCATGCAAAAACCTCGCCATGGAGAGTGCCTTCCAGGGCAGAGGCCCAGGGCTTGCGAAGCGATGCGAGCGGGGCTGAGATCATGGGCTGCCGGTAGACGTCGATCTCGAGGCGATGGCCGCCGGTCAAGCCGATGCGCGCGGAGAAGTAGCTGTATTTGCCGGCCAGTTCTTCGATCGCGGTGATCCGGTTCGGATCGGCGGTGACGACCATGGTGGAGGCCGGCTCGGCGAAGATACCAAAGAGCGGATGCGCCATGAGCGACTGATCCTGCTCAACCTTGGCGCCAATTCCCAGCGGGAAGGCGGCCTGGGCGAGGGCAACGGCGATGCCGCCGTCGGAGATGTCGCGGGCGGAGTGAATGAGCTGACGATCGGCGAGGACGGCGAGCAGAATGTGGAGATCGGCCTCGGCGTCAAGATCGAGCGGAGGCGGCTGGCCCCAGGTGCTGCCGAGAACGGCGTGCGCGTACTCCGAGGAGCCAAAGACGACCAGCTCGGCGTTGGCCGAGGCATCGGTTTCCGCGGAGTCTTCAGGATGGATCAGGAGTGGATCGCCGAGCACGGGAGTAAGGGGGTCGGCGTTGGCTTCCACCGGCTCGACAGGGAAGGGCACATGGAGGCCGGGGTCGGGTTGCTGGCCGGCGGGGATGGGCCACAGCAGCAGGATGGCGTCGCCTGCGCGCTGAAAATGCGCGGGGACAGCCTTGGTTACGTCGTCGAGAATGCCGACGATGCCCAGCACCGGCGTGGGATAGATGCCTTCGCCGCGGGTCTCGTTATAAAGAGAAACGTTGCCGCCGGTGATGGGCGTCGAGAGAGCCGTGCAGGCTTCGGCAACGCCATCGATGGCGGCCGAAAGCTGGGCCATGATCTCCGGCTTCTCGGGGTTGCCGAAGTTGAGGCAGTTGGTGGCAGCCACGGGAGTTGCGCCGGTCATCGCGACCTTGCGGGCGGCTTCCGCTACGGCGTGCATGGCGCCGAGCTTGGGATTGAGATACGCCCAGCGCCCATTGCCGTCGAGCGCCATGGAGAGGCCGCGTTCGTGTCCCGGCGTGCCGGTGCCTTTGATGCGCATCACGCCGCCTTCATCGCCGGGGCCGATGACGGTGTTGGTCTGGACCATGGTGTCGTATTGCTCGTGAACCCAGCGCTTTGAGCAGACGTTGGCGCTCGCGAGCAGCTTAATCAGGTCAGCCGTGAAGTCGCGGTCTTTGGCCAGTTTGGCGAGAGCCTTCTCGGGCGGATCGTGCGGGAGGGGACAGCTCCATGAGCCAACAGGACGGTGGTAAAGCGGCGCGTCGTCGGTGAGGGATTCATTGGGAATGTCGGCAACGAGGACGCCATGATGCCGAATGCGCAGCCGCGACTCAGGTTTAACGGCGCCGACGATGACGCCATCCAGACCCCACTTCTCAAAGACGCTCAGGACTTCGTGTTCACGGCCTTTTTCGGCAACGAGCAACATGCGCTCCTGGCTCTCAGAGAGCATGATCTCGTAGGAGGTCATGCCGGTTTCGCGCTGCGGGACGAGGTCGAGTTCCACATCGAGACCCACGCCGCCACGCCCGCCCATTTCGCATGTCGAGCAAGTGAGGCCGGCAGCGCCCATGTCCTGGATGCCGACGATGGCGCCGGTTTGCATGGCTTCAAGGCAGGCTTCCATCAGCAGCTTTTCCATGAAGGGGTCGCCCACCTGCACGTTGGGGCGCTTGGCCTCGGTGCCCTCGTGGAACTCTTCAGAGGCCATGGTTGCGCCGTGAATGCCGTCGCGGCCGGTCTTCGCTCCCACATAGATGACGGGGTTGCCGGCGCCGGTGGCCTTGCCGTAGAAGATTTCGTCCTTGCGGACCATGCCGAGAGCGAAGGCGTTGACCAGCGGGTTGCCGCTGTAGCAGGCCTCGAACTTGGTTTCTCCGCCGAAGTTGGGGACGCCGAAGCAGTTGCTGTAACCGGCGATGCCGCTGACCACGCCTTCGACAATGGCGTGGTTTTTCGCGACGAGCTTCCGCTCTTCCGCGCTTTGGCCGGGCTCCTCTCGAATAGCACCGAAGCGGAGCGAGTCCATGACCGCCAGCGGGCGCGCGCCCATGGTGAAGATGTCGCGCAAGATGCCGCCGACGCCGGTGGCCGCTCCCTGGAACGGCTCGATGTAGCTGGGGTGATTGTGCGACTCGATCTTGAAGGCGCAGGCCCAGCCGTCGCCAACGTCGATGATGCCGGCATTCTCGCCCGGCCCCTGGACGACGCGGTCGCTTTTGGTAGGCAGGCGCTTGAGGTGCACGCGGCTCGATTTGTAGGAGCAGTGTTCGCTCCACATCACGGAATAAATGCCGAGTTCGGTGAGCGAAGGCACACGGCCCAGCGCGGCAAGAATCCGACTGTACTCGTCCGCAGTGATGCTGTGCGCGGCAAGCAACTGCGGAGTGACGGAGGCTGGCTCGGGAACAACTGCGGAAGGGGCAGTGGTCATCACGGTTGCCTCCATTGTCGCACGGGATTAACAATCCAGCGCCACGACGTGGGTGTGGAAAGCGAGGCTGGACCGCCGGCAGGCCAGATCGCGACGCGTAAGGTCAGTGATATGGACAGGTTAAGCGTCCCGCACTCCCACCCAGGGCATTTGGTTCAAATTGAGCTTGTAGTCCTGCGAGGAGTTTGGCGCTCCTATTACGCACTGCACCGCAAGTTGACTTGCGACTCAACACTCGAACCCATGAGCGAACCTGACAGTTGCCTCGACAGCGACCGATTTCGGAACTTCGCTCCCGCTCTTTTCCTGTCGCGCCTCCGCCCCCCGATAGCAGTTGGCCCCAAGAGAAATCGATGCTCATGGGCACGGGCGGCCTTCCACCCCAGCGACGAAAGCCTGTCGCCGGAGTTTCGCGAGTGGGTGATCGAGTTTGGGAGTGGCGCCTATCTGGCCCTCTATCGCTACGACGGGAAAGAAGTCGTAATCCTGGCAGTGCGGCATGGGCGCGAGCTTGGCTACTGCCCCGAAGATCTCGCGTAAAGTCTCGCCAAAACGGCGTTCCCTGACCCCATCCATCGCCAAGCGCCAACACTGGTAAACTAGAGACTCATGATCCTCCCGTTTGTCCGCGAGGTCTTTGCGGAGCTGGAGCACTCTTCGGGATTTGAGCGCGTAAGCAGGCATCTGAGCCTGGGTGCGGGGCGGAGACGTGTCTCTGGGCTGACGGCGACGGCTCGGTCGCTCTATATCCCGCTGATGGCACGGGCTGCTAAGCAGCTTGCGATCGTGATAGTTGCCGATAACAAAGCTGCCGAAGCGCTGGAGCCGATGCTTAAGGCCGGCTGCGAGCTGACGGGCGCGGTGGATCCTGCGCGCGTGGTGCGCTTCCCGGCCCACGATGTGCTTCCCTTCGAAAATCTCTCCCCACATCCCGACCTGCAGGAGCAGCGGGCCGCTGCCCTATGGAAGCTGGCGACCGGGGCCGTGGATATCCTGATTGCGCCGGTCGAGTCGGCGGCGCTCAAGCTGTTTGACCGCGAGTATTACGCCGGCTTGGCCGTTGCCTTGCGGCGCGGCGAAGAGGTGGACGTCGAGGTGCTTACCAGCCACCTGGCCTCGGTGGGCTATACGCAGATGGACCTGGTCGAAATGCCGGGGCAGTTCACGCGGCGCGGCGGAATTCTCGACGTGTATTCGCCGGAGGCCGACCGCCCGGTGCGCATCGAGTTTTTCGGCGACGAGATCGAAACCATTCGCAAGTTCGATCCGGAGACGCAGCGGTCGCAATCCGGCCTGGACGAGACGCAACTGCTGCCGCTGACCGAGACCCCGGTGACGGAGCGGCTGCTGGCCGCGGTCCATGCCCGGTTGAGCAGGCAAAGGATTGAAGGCGAAGACGAGGAAATGGCGGCAGAGGCCGCGGCTGCCGAAGGCGTCAGCGTGTTTCCGGGATGGGAGTTCTTCAGCGCGGTGGCGGGAGCAGAAAAGTCGCTGCTAACGCTGCCGCCGAAATGCGCGCTGTTTGTCGAAGAGCCGGCGATGGTGCGCAACCAGATCGACCGCTGGTGGAACAAGGTGGAGCAGCGGCACGAACGGTCGGCGATTGGATCGCTGATCACGCCCGAGGATATTTATCTCCGGCCTGAAGTTTTGCAGGCGCAGCTTCAGTCGCACATGGGACTCGACCTCGACCAGTTGGGCGCGATCGACGTTCTGGATGCAGATTCCACGCTGGGCGAGATCGAGCTGAACACGCGGCCGACGCTCCGGTTTCATGGGTCGATCCCCGCGCTGACCGAGCAACTGAAAAGCCTGATGCAGGCCGAGACGCGCATTGTGCTGGCCGCGCCGAACCAGGGCGACGTTGAACGGCTGGCCACCGTGCTGCGTGAATACCAGATTCCTTACCGGCTGGGCAGCCGCACCATGCGCCCCGGCGGCGAGACAGTGCTGGACGAAGCCAGTTACATGGCCGGCGACCTGCGCGTGCCGATTATTGTGCGGACGCCGCTTTCCGCCGGTGTCAGTTTCGCCGACGTGAATCTGATTCTCTTCGGCGCCAACGATCTATCCGATGAAGCCGACGTGGCGGCCCGCCCCGAGCCGAAGCGATCGAAGACGGCGGCGTTCGTGTCCGATTTCCGCGACCTTACGATCGGCGACTACGTGGTCCATGTCGAGCACGGTATTGCGCAATACCAGGGCCTGAAGGAAATTGTGCAGGATGGGCTCTCCGTCGAATTCATGATTCTTGAGTTCGCTGAAGCTGCAAAGTTATATGTGCCGCTCACGCGGCTGGACCTGATTCAGAAATACCGCTCGACAGATGCGGGACCGGCGCCGGTGCTGAACAGGCTGGGCTCGCAGCAGTGGGCCAAGACCAAGGCGCGCGTCCGCAAGGCCATGCAGGACATGACCGCCGAGTTGTTGAAGCTCTACGCCGAGCGAACCACCGCGCAGGGCACGGCCTTCTCGAAGGACAACGAGTTTCAGCGTGAATTTGAAGGTTCGTTTGACTACAACGAAACCGAAGATCAGCTCTCGGCGATTCGCGCCATCAAGTACGACATGGAATCGACCACGCCGATGGACCGGCTGCTGTGCGGCGATGTGGGCTATGGAAAAACCGAAGTCGCGATGCGTGCGGCGTTCAAGGCCGTGCAGGATGGCAAGCAGGTTGCCGTGCTGACGCCCACAACGATTCTGAGCTTTCAGCATTTCGAGACGTTCAAGAAGAGATTCGCGCAGTTCCCCATCAATATTGAGATGATTTCGCGATTCCGCACCGCGAAGGAACAAAAGCTGATCGTGGAACAGGTGGAGAAGGGCAAGGTCGATATCCTGATCGGCACGCACCGCCTGCTCTCGAAAGACATCAAGTTTCAGGATCTCGGCCTGCTGGTGGTGGATGAAGAGCAGCGCTTCGGCGTGCGCCACAAGGAGCGGCTGAAGCAGATGCGCAAAGAGATCGACGTGCTGGCTATGAGCGCCACGCCGATTCCGCGCACATTGCACATGTCCCTCGTTGGCCTGCGCGACATGAGCGTCATCGAGACGCCGCCCAAGGACCGCATGGCGATTCAAACCGTAGTGGCGAAGTTCGATGAGAAGATCGTGCGCTCGGCCGTCGAGGTCGAGCTGGAGCGCGGCGGGCAAGTTTATTTTGTGCACAATCGCGTTGAGTCGATCTACGAAATTGCGTCGCGGATTCAGGAGCTCGTGCCGGCAGCGCGCGTTGCGGTTGGCCACGGGCAGATGAGCGAGACCGAGCTCGAGCGCGTGATGCTGGCCTTCATGCGCCACGAATACGACGTGCTGGTGGCGACCACGATTATTGAGAACGGGCTCGATATTCCGCTGGCGAATACCATGCTCATCAATCGTGCGGACCGGCACGGGCTGAGCGAGTTGTACCAATTGCGCGGGCGCGTGGGGCGCTCGAACCGGCGTGCCTATGCTTACTTGTTGATTCCGAAAGACAGCGAATTGACGGAGATTGCGCGTAGAAGGCTAGCCGCTTTGAAGGAGTTCAGCGACCTGGGCGCGGGGTTCAAGATAGCCGCGCTCGATCTGGAGTTGCGCGGCGCGGGCAACATGCTCGGCGGCGAACAGAGCGGGCACATCGAAGCGGTTGGCTTCGAGTTGTACACGTCCATGCTTGAAGCCGCCGTGAAGGAGATGAAGGGCGAGAGCAGCGAGGAGCGGCCGGCCACGCAGTTGAATCTTGGCATTGCGCTGCGCATCGACGAGAGTTATGTGCCGGAGGAGAATCAGCGGCTGCGCCTCTACAAGAAGATCGCAGGCGCCGCGAGCGAGGCAGCCGTGGCCGAGGTGCGTGCGGAGTTGGAAGACCGCTACGGCGCGCCGCCGGATGCCACCGTTTTTCTGCTGGAAGCTGCGATGCTGCGCCTGGAATCCGAGCGCATGGGTATTGCGCAGATCGACCGCAAGCGCAGCGAGCTGCAAATACGCTTTATGGAAAATGCGCCAGTCGATCCGCGGCACCTGATGCGGCTGGTAGCGCGCAACGCCAAGCGGGGCGCGCAGTTTACGCCGCAAGGACTCTTGAAATTCCCTCTTGTGGCTACGCGGTCCGACGAGATCTTCCTGGAAATTCACGAGTTGCTTGAGAATTTGGCCTCCGCGCCGGTCGGCGCATGAAATCCCAGCCTTTGACTAGAGAGGAAATATGAAAAGAGCCACTGCCCTACTCGCGATTGGAGTGTTTATGTCCGCCGGAATGTTTGCCAGCGCCGCCGCTGAGAACTGGAAGCAGCAGTTCGCGAAGGTCTCCGATGAGTACTTCGACCAGGTGTATTTCTACTATGCTCCAACCAATGGAACAATGGTCGGCTATCACCAGTTCGACGGACAACTGGAAGATTACTCGCGGAAGAATATCGATGCGGAAGTCGCTGCACTCAAGGTCTACGAGAAACGCATCGAGGCGATTCAGCCCGATGCTGCGGCCGGGGATTTTGTTCCACGGAGCGACCGCGAAATGGTGCTGGCAAACATTCAATCACAATTACTGACGCTAGAGACGATTCGTCCGTGGGAGAAGAATGCGGACAACTATTCGAGCACCTGCGCGAATGCCGCGTTTGTGCTGATGGAGCGGAAGTTCGCTTCGCCGGACGAGCGCCTTCGCTCTCTGATTGCACGCGAGAAGCAGATGCCTGCGCTGCTCAACGAGGCGCGTGTAAATCTGAAGAATCCGCCGCGCATTTTCACGGAGATTGCCATCGAGCAGTTGCCGGACATCGTCACATTCTTTGAGCACGATGTGCCGCTGGCCTTTGCCGATGCCAAGGACCCGGCGTTGAAGGCCGAGTTTGCGCAGACGAATGCGGCGGTCATTGCCGGATTGAAAAGCTATCTCGACTGGCTGAAGATAGATCTACTGGCGCGCTCGAATGGAGATTTTCGCATTGGGGCAACTGCATTCAGCCAGAAGCTGAAGTACGACGAGATGGTGGACATTCCACTGGACAAGCTGCTGGAGATTGGCTGGGCAGATCTGCGCAAGAACCAGGCGCACTTCCAACTGGTTGCGCATGAGTTGGAGCCGGACAAGACGCCGAGCGCCGTGCTCGAGGAACTTGGCGAGAATCATCCTGCGCCGGGACAATTACTGGATGCGTTTCGCGCTACGTTCGATAGCCTGGTGGGTTTTATTCGCACCCATCATATTGTTACTATCCCATCCGATGTGCGGCCTATCGTCGAAGAGACGCCGCCATTCATGCGTGCCACAACTTTTGCCAGCATGGACACGCCGGGACCATTTGAGACGCACGCTACCGAGGCCTACTTCAACGTAACCTTGCCCGATCCATCGATGACGCCTGCGCAGGTTGAGGGCTACATGCATTCGTTCAACATCGGCACGGTAATTTCGACGGCGGTGCATGAGGCTTATCCGGGACACTACGTGCAGTTCCTCTGGCTGCCGCAAGCGCCAAGCAAAGTTCGCAAGATTCTGGGCGCGAACACCGATGTCGAAGGGTGGGCGCACTACACCGAGCAGATGATGCTGGATGAAGGTTATGGCCAGCCCGGTGCGGGAGCGAAGGATGAGCGCGAAGCAAAGTTTCTGCGTCTTGGACAGTTACAGGACGCACTGTTGCGTAATGCGCGCTTCATCGTCGGTATTCAAATGCACACTGGCACAATGACCATCGAACAGGCCGAAGAGTTCTTTCAGAAGGAAGGATACCAATCGAAGGAAACGGCCGTTGTGGAGACCAAGCGTGGAGCGGGCGATCCGACGTATCTCTATTACACGCTGGGCAAGCTGGAAATCATGAAGCTGCGCGAAGACATGAAGACGAAACAGGGCGCGGCCTTCTCGCTGGAGAAGTTTCACGACGATTTTCTAAAGCAGGGATTTCCGCCGGTGAAGATTGTGCGCGAGGCGCTGCTGGGGGACGATTCGCCGACGCTCTGAAGTTATAACAATCCCGACGAACCGTTACGAAGTCAGCGAGTTAGTAAGTCGAGTAAGGGGATTACTAACTCGCTTTTCTTATGCCTTCCACTTGATGTTACAGCCGATGGATGGGTTTTGATCCGTTGGAACGGGCTTACCGGCCAGTGCCAGGTCAATGGCTGCCCGCAGGTCTTTGCCGGTGACGGAGACACCGTTGCCGGGGCGGCTTGCGTCGAACTGGCCGCGATAGACGAGATGGAAGCCGGCGTCGAAGAGATAGAAGTCCGGCGTGCAGGCAGCATCGTAGGCCTTAGCGACAGACTGCGTTTCGTCGTAGAGGTAGGGAAAGCCGAATCCGAAGGTCTCGGTCTGTTGCTTGAGGCCGGCGGGGCTGTCGGCGGGATGGGTGGTTGCGTCGTTCGAGCTGATGGCGACGATGGCAAGAGGCTGCGCTGCATAGTCCTTGCCGAGCTTCGCCAATTCAGTTTCGATGTGCCTGACGAAAGGGCAATGGGCGCAGATAAACATGACCAGCAGCGCCTTCTTGCCGTGAAAATCGTCGCGGCGAACGGTGTTGCCACTCGCCACATCGGTGAGCGCGAAGTCAGGGGCGATGGTTCCCAGTGCGAGCATGGTGGATGCTGTTTGTGCCATGGAATTTTCTCCTCGATGAGGGATGATTTCAGTTTCGTCGAATCCAAGGTCTCAGAAGCGAGACCCATTCGACTTTCGCTCAGTGCAGGCTCTGGGGCACCCGAGCTTTATAGTCGCTGCTAAAACAGTGGCGTCTGGCGGCCCGGCGCTGCAATGCCGAAGTGTTCATACGCGAGGCGCGTGGCGACGCGGCCACGCGGGGTGCGGTCGAGAAAACCAATCTGGATGAGGAAAGGCTCATAGACTTCTTCCAGAGCATCTTCCTCTTCGGCCAGGGTTGCGGCCAGCGTGCCCAGGCCGACTGGGCCGCCGTCGTATTTCTGAATAATGGTGAGCATGAGGCGGCGGTCGATTTCGTCGAAGCCGTGCGCGTCCACCTCGAGCATGGTAAGGGCGGCGTTGGCGGTGGGGCGATCGATGCGGCCCGAGCCGCGAACCTGCGCGTAGTCGCGAACGCGGCGAAGCAGCCGGTTGGCGATACGCGGCGTTCCGCGGGAACGAAGGGCAATTTCAGCAGCGCCATCCTGATCGATGGGAATCTGCATCACCTCTGCCGAGCGGGTGACGATGAAGCGAAGTTCCTCTTCGGTGTAGAACTCGAGACGCAACAGAATGCCAAAGCGAGAACGCAAGGGCGACGAAAGCAGGCCGGGCCTGGTAGTGGCGCCAATAAAAGTGAAGGGGCGAATCTCCATCACGTGCGTGCGCGCCGCGGGACCCTGCCCGATGATGATGTCGAGTTTGTAGTCCTCGAGCGCGGTGTAGAGTTTCTCTTCCAGCACCGGCTGCATGCGATGAATCTCGTCGAGGAAAAGCACCTGGCGCTCGCGCAAATTGGTCAGGATGGCGGTGAGGTCGCCCTGGATCTGGAGGGCGGGGCCGGAGGTTTGCTGGAAGCCCACGTCGAGTTCATTGGCAATGATGGTGGCAAGAGTGGTTTTGCCCAGGCCTGGAGGCCCGAAGAGAAGAACGTGATCGAGCGCCTCGCCGCGCGATTTTGCGGCTTCAAGCGCGATGGCAAGTTGCTCTTTGGCCTTGGTTTGGCCGATGAACTCACCCAGCCAGCGGGGGCGCAGTTTGAGTTCAAAGCCCTGCTCTTCGTCGGCGCGGGCGGCGCTGACTAGACGTTCCGGAGTGTTGTCGCGGGCGATGGCCATGCTGGAAGAAGTGTAGCGGTTGGCGGCTGCCTGGGCAAAGGGCAGGAAGAGTTGCCGCAATCCAGGAGCAGGGTTTGGTGAGCCTTCTGCCCTGCCGATCCATTACATGCGGGAGTCGCCAGTTGGCGTGTAGTGCCTATCGGCGGCACGGCGATCAAGTACCGGGCGATCAAGTCCGAAGCCCCTGAGCGGTTTAGACTGGAACCTGTCCTTCTGACGCGATGACCCACCGGTTCGGAATCCTTCGCCGCTTTCGCTTCAATCTGCCGCAGCGCATTGCGGCCGGATTGCTGGCGCTTTTTCTCATTCAAGGGCTCTGGCTCACGGGGCGCCAAACACTGACAGGCCAGGACTACCAATATGCGCGGTGCGGGCGCGAGACGTGGGAACGGCCCTCGGCGCTGGCCGGATACTACACAACCTGTGGCAACATTCACGACGGAATTCTGGCCTACAGGCTGGCGGGACTGCCGCTCACGCTGAATCTTCTTGTCGAGCGAGGACTTGATCGATTCCGCAAGCCCGAGGACCGGGTAGTGCAGGCAGGCGGCGAGATCAACACATGGGAACTGCGCCACCAGATGACGCATATCCTGCTGCTCATGCGTCTGCCATTCTTGTTCGCAGGGTGCCTGCTGGGCGGATGCATCTGGTGGGTCACGCGGCGGCTCTATGGCAATCTGGGCGGGTACACGGCGCTGACGCTTTATTGCTTTTCCCCCGCGGTGCTGAAGGCCTGTGTGACGCCAAATCCGGAGATGCTTGCCGCGTTGGGTGTTTACGGCGGCGTCTACACGTGCCTCGGCGTGGCCCACGCCATGCAAGGACCGCGCCGCAAATGGCGGCCACGCATGGTGCTGCTGACTTTGCTCTTCGGCGTGGCAGCCGCGTCGCACATCGCCGCTCTGCCGATTGTGGCGCTGCTGGGGCTGGCGCTGATGCTGTGGGTGGCTGAAGGACACAGGAGCCAGGCGCTGCCCGTGGTGCTGATGGCGACGGCTGGCGCACTGGCGCTGCTGTTTGTCTGCTATGGTTTTTCGCCGGATGCCTTCAGCTATGTCTTCCGCTCGGCGGCCGGGCTCCTTTGGTTTTCCCTGGATCCCGCACGGCGATTCTTCAGCGCGCTGGGCAATGCCGGCATTACGGTGGCTGCGTGCGCAGCACTGGCGCTTTATCTTGGACTCCGGCGGTCGCGCTACTTCGGTAACACAACTCCGCTGCTTTGTTTTCTGGTTCTAGTCCTGCTCGTCTTGACGGGCACCCCGGGAAGTCCGTGGCTGTGGGCGCTGCCGTTTCTGTTCACGTTCGTGGGTGGCGTGTTTGCCGATGCGTACGAAAGTCCGCGGGGAAGGCTGGCGCTTGCGGCCGGCGGGGCAATCGTACTGCTGCAAGCGGTCTTCTGCCTGCTCAGCTTGCCGGGGTTGCTGTAGAGCGATCCCTCGCCGCCTTGCTTCAGGTTGCCGCGACAAGGATAAAATGCATTACACAACATTAGGCATTATGAGACATAATCTGCTATTATTTTGAAGTAGGCGGCCTGAGCCGGGAGCTGAGCTGGCCTGTGGTGAGGGTGAGATATGGCTCAGCATCAGCGGCAAGCGGAGGGTTTTACAGACGGGGTTGAAAAGCAGTGGGTGGTCATTTTTCACGACGATTTTATCCCTGAGTACAGGGAATTGTCCGAACCGGTTCAAGATGCATTGGTAGCCCTGACGACGATTCTTCGCGAGAAGGGTCCGCTCCTGGGACGGCCGCAAGTCGATACGCTGAAGGGTTCACGCCACGCGAACATGAAGGAATTGCGCTTCGATGCCGATGGGCGCGTGTGGCGCGTCGCATTTGCCCTTGACCCAGAGCGCAAGGCCATCTTGCTGGTGGCCGGAGACAAGGGCGGAGTGGCCAAGCGCCGATTTTATCGCGAGATGATTCTTGTGGCCGATAGAAGATTCGATCGACACCTGAACGCGTTTCGTTCACAGAAGAGGAGATTGTGATGCCAGTAACCCTGGACGAAATACTGAATGAGATGCCGGCGGAGCGTCGAGCGCGTATTGACCAATTGGCGCAGGGGATGCGGGAGGAGATGAACCTCCGCGAGGTGCGCCGTTTGCGCAAGCTGACTCAGGCACGGCTGTCAAAGAAGCTCAAGATCGGCCAGGAGGGAGTTTCTCGGATCGAAAAGCGGTCGGACCTGTACATATCGACTTTGCGGAGCTATGTCGAGGGGGTGGGTGGCAAGTTGAAGCTGGTGGTTGAATTGCCGGATCGCGCGCCCGTCATTCTGGCCGGACTGGGCGAGAATGCGACCGCGAAAAAGCCCAAAAAGAAGATCCGAGCTGCAGCAAAATCGAAGCTCAAGACACGCCGCGCAGCGTGAAAATCCGGCACGACGGGCAACGGGAAGCACTCGGCCTATAAACTCAAGCAATATAAAGACTTATTTCACGTTTTCCACCTTGCTAAAGCGGCCCTTCGGCGCGTAAAATACTTGCATAGCCTGCGGACCCGGCCCCGCCTTCACCGGACCCTTTTTGCCGCCCTCCGCAGAGCTCAAGAAAAACCCTATGGCAGACGATCAGAATCCCCAGCTCCCTCTCGATGGCGGCACGCCGCCCAACAGCGGCACGAACTTTCTCCCCATGAACATCGAAGAGGAGATGCGGCGCTCTTATCTCGCCTATTCCATGTCGGTCATCGTGGGACGCGCGCTGCCCGATGCCCGCGACGGGTTGAAGCCCGTGCACCGGCGCATCCTTACTGCGATGGATCGCGAAGGCCTGCAGCACAACAAGAGATATTCCAAGTGCGCCGGCGTGGTAGGCGAGTGCTTAAAGAAATATCACCCGCACGGCGACTCGTCCGTTTACGACGCGCTGGTGCGCATGGCGCAGCCCTGGTCGTTGCGCTATCCGCTGGTGGATGGGCAGGGAAACTTCGGCTCGGTGGATGGCGATCCGCCGGCGGCTTATCGCTATACCGAGTGCCGCATGGAGCGCATCGCCGAAGAGATGATGGCCGACATCGAGATGGAAACCGTCGACATGACGCCCAACTTCGATGAGACAACCGATGAGCCGACGGTGCTTCCCACAAGGGTCCCAACCCTGATCGTGAACGGGTCGAACGGCATCGCCGTGGGCATGGCCACCAACATTCCGCCGCACAATTTGACTGAAGTCATCAACGCCACCATCGCCCTGGTGAAGAATCCCAATGGCGGCTTGGCGGAAGTGCTCAAGCACGTGCTTGGGCCGGACTTCCCAACCGGCGGGTTTCTTTATGGAAAGTCAGGAATTCCCGCGGCGTACAAGAGCGGCCGTGGCCGCTTTTTGATGCGGGCCCGAACCGCGCTCGAGAACCTGACCAAGGAACGGCAGGCGATCATCGTCACCGAGATTCCCTACCAGGTGAACAAGTCCAAGCTCATCGAGCGCATTGCCGAGCTGGTCAACGAAAAAATCGTGGATGACATCGGCGACGTGCGCGACGAGAGCGACCGCGACGGAATGCGCATCGTGATCGAGCTCAAGCGCGGCGCGCAGCCGGAGATTGTGCTCAACCAGCTCTACAAGCACACATCCATGCAGGAAAGCTTCTCCATGATCTTCCTCGCGGTGCTGAATGGGCAGCCGCGGGAGCTGGGTCTCGACCAGGCAATCCAGGCCTTCATCGATCATCGCGTCGACGTGGTGCAGCGGCGCACGGTCTTTCTTCTCCGCAAGGCCCGCGAGCGCGAGCACATTTTAGAAGGCTTGAAGATTGCGCTCGACAACCTGGACACGGTGATCAAGATCATTCGCGCTTCGGGCTCCAGGGCCGAGGCTCGCGAAAACCTGTATGCGTGGGGCAAGGGCAGCGAGATCGTCATCACCCTCGACCGCACCCGGTTGCCGCACGAGGAAAAGGGCCTGACACTCCGGCAGATCGACGCGATTCTCGAACTGCAACTCTACCGGCTGACGCAACTCTCCATCGACGAGCTGCTGACCGAATTGAAGCAAGTGCGTGAGCGCATCGCCGAGTACGAGTCGATCCTGGCCAGCGACGTCAAGCTGCGCGCCGTGATTGTGAAGGAGCTTGAAGAGGTTCGCGACAAGTACGGCGACGCGCGGCGCACCCAGATTGTGGACGAGAGCGCAGAGCTGCAGCTTGAAGATCTGATCGCCGACGAGCAGGTCGCCGTGACGGTGAGCCACCAGGGCTACCTGAAGCGGACGCCGATCTCGATCTATCGCTCGCAGCGGCGCGGCGGCTCGGGACGCATGGGCATGAAGACGCGCGAAGAAGATTTCGTCTCGCAGCTCATCATCGACTCTACCCACGCCTACCTGCTCTGCTTTACCAACTCCGGCCGCGTGTACTGGCTCAAGGTGTACGAAGTTCCCGACGTGGGTGCGGCAGGCAAGGGCAAATCCATGCAGAGCCTGCTCGACCTGCAGCAAGGCGAAAATGTGCGCGCCATTCTGCCGGTGCGCGACCTTGAAGAAGAGGGCAAGTACATCTTCTTTGCCACGCAAAAGGGCACGGTCAAGAAGACGCCGCTCAAGGACTTCTCGAACGTGATGGCGCGCGGCATCATCGCCATCGGCATCGACAAGGACGACGAGCTTGTCGCTGCCCGCATCACCGACGGCTCGCAACTGGTCTTCCTGGCCACGCATCTCGGCATGGCCATCCGCTTCGACGAGTGCGATGTGCGCTCGATGGGCCGCCCTGCCTACGGAGTGCGCGGCATTGCGCTGGCCAAGAACGATTACGTTGTCGGAACCGCAATCACGCCGAAAGAACATGCGCCGGGCGACTATCGCATTCTCTCCGTGACAGAGAACGGCTTTGGCAAGCGCACCGATGTAGACCAGTATCGCCTGCAAACCCGCGGCGGCAAGGGCGTCAAAAACATGGCCGTCACGCCGCGCATTGGTCGCGTTAACACCATTCAACTGGTCGACGACACCAGTGAATTGATGGTCATCAGCCAGTTTGGCAAGATCATCCGTTGCGACACCAAGACCATCCGCGCCGCCGGCCGCGCCACGCAAGGCGTCCGCATTCTGACCCTGGAGCCGGACGACAAGGTAGCCGCCGCGGTCATCATCCCGCCCGAAGAGCTGAAGGACGACGAGCCGACGCTGCTGCAATAGGATTGCTGGATTCGCCCCGAGCCCCAACCCTTTCCGTATTTCGCTGGGGAAGGGTTGGCTCCCACAAATCTCATCCGCATTCCATGCGGTCTGTGGAGGACTGGATTAGATCGTCCAGTCCTCCACAATAAGGCCCCTGACCCTTTCGAACTCGCGCGTATTAGCAGTCACCAGAATCAGGTTTCGGCGGAAGGCCTGCCCGGCAATCAGCGTGTCGTAATCGCCAATGCGCTGGCCCTGCCGTTCGAGTTCGGCGCGAATCTCTCCGGCGGCCTGGGCATCCTTCGCGGAATAGTCAAGTACAGCAACAGCGCGGTCCAGAAAATCCGTAAGCCGATTAGCGTTTTGAACGACGCGCTCGCTCTTGGCGACGTTATACCAAAGCTCGTGGGCAACAATCGAAGAGGTTGCAAGGGCCTCCCCTCGCCGAACCGCTTGGGCTGACCGCGCACGAACCTTGGGTGATGTTCCGTTAATCAGCGCAATGCAGACGTTCGTATCGAGCAGGTAGTTCACTTGAAATACTCACGAATAGGGGCAAGATTCTGTTTGCGCCCCTCGGGAAAAATCGGATCGGCGCCCATGGCATCCATCCGCGCAAACAACTCTTCCATCGATTCCTTCTTTGCGTCCGGCACCGACTCCAGCAGCACGCCCGCGCCCATGCGGGTCACGCGCACCTGGTCGCCCTCGAAACGAAACTCCTTGGGCAGCCGCACAGCCTGGCTGCGGCCATTCCAGAACAGCTTCGCGCGGGCGAAATTCGCATTCGATCCGGTCTTGGCGGCCATTGAGTACCCCTTTCGATCTATGACAATAGTATATATCATTTCAGAATGGGCTGCCAGAGTGCCCTCAGGATGTCGTTGGGATGCGCAGGCAAAAGCACGGGGTACGATGGAAAGACAGGCATGTTTCGATTTCGCCCGCAAATTCCTAGGATTCACGAGGTAAGACGCTCCATGCCGGCAACCGGGGCCAAACCGTCGGGCACGACAGATGAAACGGACGCGGCGCAGGCTGTCCGCCAGATGTTCGACTCGATTGCGCCCCGGTACGACCTGCTGAATCATGTGCTCTCCGCCAACGTCGACAGGCTTTGGTGGCGGCGCACGGCGCGGCGCTTCCGGCCCATCCTCGCCGATCCCGATGCGTCCGTCCTCGACATCTGTTGCGGCACCGGCGACATGACCATGGCGCTGCTCAAGCATAGGCCCCAGGGTGCGCGGCCAATTCTTGCGGCGGATTTTGCCCGCGCGATGTTAAGTCGCGGAGCCCTCAAATTCGGCGGGCCGGGCGTGGGCGCGCGCGCAGCGGGTGCGGCTTATGCAGTCCCGCTGGAAGCCGACGCGCTGCATCTGCCGCTCAAAGACGCGTCGCTCGATCTGATCGTGACAGCCTTCGGATTCAGAAATCTGGCCAACTACGAGGCCGGCCTGCGCGAGTTCAACCGCGTGCTTAAGCCGGGCGGGCAACTGGGCATTCTCGAATTTAGCGAGCCCGGAGGCCTGATGGGCAAAGTCTATGCAGTCTACTTCCGGCGCGTGCTACCCGCTATCGGACGGTTGATATGCGGTAAAAACGGTCCTTACAACTATCTGCCCACCTCGGTAGGCAATTTTCCGCCGCCCGCGAAGATGCTGGCGCTGATGCAGTCCACCGGCTACGAAGGATGCGGCTGGCAGCCCTACACCTTCGGAATTGCCGGGTTGTACACGGCCAAGCGCTCGCTTGTAGTCTAAGAACCTAATGACTCGCGCCGCTTCCATCTCGCCCGTTGTGAATGAGCCAGCGATGACCGTTGCGGAATCTTCCGCGGCCAAGCGACGTGTCGCGCGGCGTTCCATGCTGGCTGCGGCAGCCATGACGCTGTTGAAGCTCGCGGCGGGTCTGCTGTCCGGATCGCTGGGCGTGCTATCGGACGCGGCCCACTCCGGACTCGACATGGTGGGCGCGGCGCTCACTTTCTTTTCAGTACAGGTGAGCGACAGACCGGCCGACGAAGATCACACCTACGGCCACGGCAAAATTGAAAACCTTTCCGCATTTTGCGAAACCATCCTGATGGCCATCTCCTGCGGGTGGATTATCTGGGAAGCACTAGACCGCATCGTCCACCACTCCATGGAATTGCATCACTCCATTTGGCCGGTGCTGGTGCTGCTGACTTCAATCTGCGTGGACTACTGGCGTTCCCGGCAACTGCGCGCCGTGGCCCTGCGCACCGGCTCTCCAGCGCTGGCAACCGACGCATTTCACTTTGCCAGCGACATCTGGGCCACTCTCGCCGTGCTTGCCGGGCTGGGCGCCAGTTGGGTAGGCGCGCATTACGGAATCGCCTGGCTCAAATATGCCGATCCGTTCGCCGCCGTTGTTGTTTCAATCATGATTCTGCGGCTCACGCTGATGCTGGGCCGCGAGACCGTGGCCGTCCTGATGGACGAGATCCCGGCCGAGACGCGGCGGCGGCTGGTGCGGGAAGTGGAACAGGTGGAGGGAGTGATGGCGGTGGAGCAGGCGCGTGTGCGGCGCGCCGGCGCGGGCTATTTCGCCGATCTCACGCTGGCGCTGCCGCGGCGGTTCACGTTTGAGCACACGGGAGAACTGGTGCAGTCGGCCACCGATGCGGTGCATCGCGCGCTTCCGCAGGCCGATGTGGTCATCCACACCGTGCCGCGCGAGGCCCGCGCCGAGAGCATCTTCGACCGCATACGGGCCGTGGCCGCGCGCAATAACGTCAGCGTCCACGAATTGAGCGTGCAGTCGCTCCATGGGCGGCTGCGCGTCGAGCAGCATGTGGAACTCGACGAAAAAATGCCGCTGCGCGTGGCGCACGGCTTCGTCAGCGCGCTGGAGGCGGAGATCCTGCGCGAAGCGCCGGAAATCGACTCCGTGCTGACCCACATTGAGAGCGAGCCGGCCACCATCGAGCAACCAGAAGAGATGGTCGAGGAAGACCGCAAGATCGAACACGCGCTGCGGATGGCGGCCCGCCTGTTTCCTGAAATTGTGGACGTGCATGAAATTATGGTGGGCCGTTCTGCCGAGCACATCTATCTTTCATGCCATTGCACCCTGCCCGACAATTTGCCCATGCAACAGGTGCACCTGGTGATTACCGCGCTTGAAGATCGCTTCAAGCTGGAGTGTCCGGAAGTGCAGCGGGTAAACATCCATCCCGAACCGGTGACGGACAATTTACGATAAGACGCGAGAGGATGTTTTTTCCAGAGGAGTAAGCCGCGAGGATGAACAGCCGTTCGATCGTGAATTTCTTTCAGGTTGCGTCGCTGCTCATGGTGCTGGTGGTAGTGGCGCTGCTTGCCGCGATCGCCACCATGCATTTTGCCATTCACGGGGCTGAGGTAGAGGTGCCGTCGCTGAAGGGAATGACGGTGGCCGATGCGCGCAGCGAGACCGCCGGCCTGGGGCTGAATCTGAATGTAGACAATCGCTACTATTCCGCCGACGTGGCGCCGGGGCATATTCTCACGCAGTCACCCGCGCCGGGAACAGTGGTTCGGCGGGAGTGGCAGGAACGCGTGTCTGAGAGCCTGGGTCCGCAAATGGTCGACGTGCCGAACACGGTAGGGCTTGAGCAGCGGGTTGCGGAATTGGAGCTGCGCCGCGCGGGGCTTGAGGTGGGCGCCACCGCGAAGCTTCCTTCCGCAACGGTCGCGGAGGGAACGGTGCTGGCGCAGGATCCGCCTGCTCACGCGCAGGACATCGCGCAACCTACCGTAAATCTGCTGGTGGCCGCTCCGGACAGCGAGGCGGCGGACGGGTTCGTGATGCCCGACCTGGTTGGATTGCCCGTTGTGAGCGCTCAGAGTGCGTTGACCAAGGTCGGCATCAAGTCTGCGACGCCGCATTATGTAGAGGCGCCCATTGGGCCTTTGGGAACCGGAAGCGCTCTGCCAGTGCAGCCGGTGAAGCCGGGCGCGGTGACGGCGCAAACGCCGCCGCCGGGAGCACGAGTGGACCAGACGACGATCGTCAGGTTGACGGTCGCAAAGTGAGGAGAACAGGGGTCAGAGATCAGGCCGGAGATGCGAGGGGAGGAGACACGATGGGATTGAGCGAAGATCTGGAACGGGTTGCACTGCAGGAACGCGAACTGCAATTGGCGCGCATGGATGAGCAGATGGCCTGGGAGATCGGCCTGCGTCTGCGTACGATGGCTGAAGAACGCGGGCTTGCAATCGTGGTTGACGTGCGGCGCTTCGGGCAGCCACTGTTTTATACGGCGCTGAAGGGAACCACTCCGGACAATGTTTCCTGGGTGCACCGCAAGAGCAATGTGGTGGCGCGATTCCACCGCAGCTCCTATGGAGTTGGCCTGACGATGACGCAGAAGAACTCTTCGCTGGAAGCGAACGGCCTGCCCATCAACGAATACGCCTCGCATGGCGGATCGTTTCCGCTCACCGTGAAAGGCGCGGGGATTGTGGGCAGCGTGACCGTCTCGGGACTGCCGCAGCGCGCCGATCATGAGCTGGTGGTGGAGGCGCTGTGCGGCATTCTTGATCGCGATTACGCGGAGTTGAAACTCGGCCCAGAGTAGCTTGCCGACCGCTCATCGACTCGCGCAGCTTAAGCGGATTCAACCTTCACGCAATTCTCTCCATCATCGCGATGAAGAACCCGTCTGTGTGGAAGACGCCGGGCAGCAGCTTGAGTGTGCCTTCTGGCGTGAGGCAATCGCGCAGCCGCATCGCGCCGGAAGTGGTCAGGGCTCCTTGGCCGCGAAGCGCTTCGATGCAGGATTCAAGCGGGACCAATCTGGCCTTCGCTCCTTCAGCCAAAACCGCCTCGACTACCTGTTCGTTTTCTTCCGGCTCCAGCGAACAGGTTGAGTAGACAACGCGTCCGCCGGGACGCACGGCTCGCAGCGCGGCAGTGAGAATCGCGCGCTGGCGCTCTGCCTGGCGCGGCAGGTCTTCGAGTTTCAAACGATGGCGGATCTCCGGATTGCGGCCGAGCGTACCGGTTCCGCTGCACGGCACATCGGCCAGCCTGAGATCGAAGGCCCCACCTTCCGCCAGAGAAGTTGCATCGGCCAAACGGCATTCAATGCGGTCGCTGTAACCGGCAAGACGCGCGTGCAACTGGGCTAGCCGCTGCGAACTCGACTCGCAAGCAACGATGCGGGCTTGTGGGTTGCGCTCAGCAAGGATGAGCGTCTTGCCTCCGGGAGCAGCGCATGTATCCAAGATCGTTTGCATTGTGCGTGTGCCTCCCTGCCCTGCGATTTCCGCTACCAGTTGTGAGCCTTCGTCCTGAAGACGAACGCGGCCCTCGCGAAACGCCGCCGTCGCCGTCACATCTCCCGAGACAACCGTACGCGTCGCGGTCAGCAATTCACCCGGTGCTAGCTGGATGCCGTCTCGCGCAAGTTCCTCTTCAACTTCCAGCCCCGCAATGCGGATGGTCAGCACCGGTCGCGTCTGCCCGTGCCGGCAGATTGCGCGCGCCGCTTCGATTCCGTAGACATCGGTCCATCGCTCAACCATCCAGGTGGGGTGGGCCTGGGCCAGCGCCAGTTCCGAAGCAGTTTCTTCCGGTAACTCAGCGCGCGAACTATCGCCGGAGAGTTTACGCAAGACCGCGTTCACCATTCCCGACGCAAAGCGGTGTCCCGCTTGCTTGGCCAACTCGACACTCTCATCGATGGCGGCGCGCGCAGGAATGCGATCGAGATGCAGAAGCTGAAAGGCCCCAAGCCGAAGTGCGATCAGAATCTCTGGATCAAGCTTGGCGTTGGGCCTCTTCAGCGAGGCTTGCAGTTGGTGGTCCAGCCGAATCTGCCAGCGCAACACGCCGAGAACAAGCGCCGTTGCCAGATTGCGATCGGGAGCCGAGAGTGCATCGACAGCTTTGCCCCGCAGTAGATCGTCGGAATGCGCTTGACCGCGCTCGACAGCCATCAGAATTTGAAACGCAGCTTTGCGTGCATGAGAAATTGTCTGCATCGCGGTCAACCGAGCCGCGCGTTTTGGGCGCGCGGTGTTCCGCGGAGAAATTCAGCGGCGGCCAGACGCTTCTTGCCTTCGAGCTGAACTTCAATCAACTCAAGCCAGCTTTCACCGGCACACGCAGCGAAAAGCCGGTGATTCTCGACATGAATCAGCCCCGGCTCTATCAGCCCCAACGCCGAAAGACTCGGCCCTTCCGCAGCACTCATGCAATGAACGATGAGCTTCTTGCCGTCGAGCGTCGTAAAAGCGCCGGGCCAAGGTTGAAAGCCGCGCCAGCGATTGTAAAGTTCGTGAGAAGTGCGAGCCGCAAAATCCATGCGCCCGTCTTCGCGATCGAGCAGTGGCGCAAATGTTGCGCCTTCGTGGTTCTGCGGCTCCGGCTTCACGGTTCCATCGGCGAGCCCCTTCAGCGTCTCCACAACCAGTGGCGCACCCGCATGAGCAAGCACATCGAACAGGTCCACAGCAGTTTGATGAGGCGCAATCTCGATGGTCTGCTGCATCAGAATTGGCCCCGTATCGAGGCCCTCCTCAAGCAGCATCGTTGTGTTGCCGGTATAGGCATCGCCCATGGCCACCGCCCACTGAATCGGCGCTGCTCCGCGATATTTCGGCAGCAGCGAACCATGAAGGTTGATGCAGCCGAACCGAGGCAGCGCCAGCAACCACGGCGGAATGATGCGGCCATAGGCAACAACAACAATGGCCGCCGGAGCAATGCTCTCAAGCTGCGCGCGGAACTCTGCGTTGTTGCGAATCTTTTCCGGCTGCACCACCGCGATCCCCGCGGCTAGCGCGGCCTGCTTTACGGGTGGAGCAGTGAGGTGATGGGTGCGCCCAACGGGACGGTCGGGCTGCGAAACGACCAGAGCAATGTCATGCCCCGCCGCGAGCAGCGCCTCAAGCGTGGGAACCGCGAAGCTGGGCGTGCCGCAGAAGACAAGTTTCACAGTTTTACCACTCGCCGTCGGCCTGCATCTTGCGGATCTTGCGCAGATTCAGGCTGCGTTTCAGCGCGCTCATGCGAAACAGAAACAGAACGCCGTCGAGGTGGTCGATCTCGTGCTGCATGGCACGCGCCAGCAAGTCTTCGCCATCCATCTCGAACCATTTGCCTTTTTCGTCCTGGGCGCGGATGCGCACCTTGGCGGCGCGCACCACCTTCTCGCGAATGTCGGGGAAGCTCAGGCAGCCTTCTTCTTCATAGACCTTGCCTTCGCTGAAGGTGATCTCCGGATTGACGATCGCCAGCTTGTCTTTGGGTTTCTTGCCCATGCTCACATCGATCACGGTTACGCGTTTCGACACGCCCACCTGGGGCGCGGCCAGCCCTACGCCCTGGTTGGCATAAGTGGTCTCGAACAAGTCGGCGACCAGCTTGCGCAGTTCGGCGTTGAATTCAGTAACCGGCTCGCCGGGCTGCGACAAAATCGGATCGGGGTATTTGATGATCTTCAAAATCATTTTAGGTTGCTAAAAGCTCCGTATCTGTTCGATGTATCCATCAAAATTTCGTTTCATTTCCAGCATTGAGTCGCCGCCGAATTTCTGCTGAGCCAAGCTTGCAATGGTGAGCGCGACCATGGCTTCGGCGGCCACTCCGGCTGCGGGCACCACGCAAATATCGCTTCGCTCGTAACTTGCGCTGGTTGCTTCACGGGTGTCAAAGCGCACCGATTCCAATGGACGGCGCAGGGTCGAAATTGGTTTCAAATAGCCGCGCACCACGATGTCTTCGCCGTTCGATACGCCCCCCTCAAGGCCGCCGGCGTTGTTGTGCGGGCGGGTAAAGCGCGTCGGGTTACCGTTAGGCTGCTCGGCATAGTGGATGGGGTCGTGGACCTGCGATCCGAACGACTCCGCAGCCGTAACGCCGCGCCCAATCTCGACTGCCTTCACGGCTTGCAGGCTCATCACCGACCAGGCCAGCAGTCCGTCGAGCCGCTCGTCCCAGTTGGCATAGGTGCCCAGGCCGGCGGGAACGCCGTGCGCCACAACTTCAAAAACGCCGCCGACGGTGTCGCCGGTGCGCGAAACCGCCTCAACCTCTTCCTTCATGCGCGCTTCCGTGGTGGGATCGACGCAACTGAGCAGCACTTCATCCTTTGCGCCAACCGCAACGATCTCATCCCAGGTGGCCGTGCGGTCGAGATCTACGCGGCCCACGCGAATCACGTGGCTGGCCACTTCAATCCCCAGAGCCCGCAGCATCAGCTTGGCAAAGGCGCCGGCGGCGACGCGGCCTGTCGACTCGCGGGCCGAGGCGCGCTCCAAAACATAGCGTGCGTCGGGAAAGTTGTACTTTAATGCGCCGGCCAGGTCGGCGTGGCCGGGCCGAGGCGAGGCAACCGCCTGGTGCTTGGCTGGGTCGCCGGCCGCAACGGGCAGCTTTTCTTCCCAGTTCTTCCAGTCGCGATTCACAATCTCGATCGAGACGGGCGAGCCGATGGTCTTGCCGTGCCGCACGCCGGAAAGCACGTGCGCCTTGTCGGTTTCGATCTTCATGCGCCCGCCGCGGCCATAGCCCTGCTGCCGCCGCCACAGTTCGCGGTTCACAAAATCAAGATCGACAGGGACACCGGCAGGCAGGCCGGAGATGAGGGCAATCAGCGCCTCACCGTGGGACTCGCCGGCCGTGGAGAAACGGATCATGTTGATTCCATTGTAACGGACCAGTGAACAGTGAACAGTGGGCAGTGAGCAGAGGGATTTTGGTGGCTCCGAGCGGTGTTCAGGGAGAAAGCGATCTCTCATCGCCCCATCAGAAACGCAATCTGCGACTGGCTCTCGG
>Ga0181517_10000899_pt1 | contig 36335 bp, 30 predicted proteins | sample PEATcosm2014_Bin_31_FD_119748 | JGI IMG/M metagenome (GOLD analysis project Ga0181517, IMG submission 119748) | Peatland microbial communities from MTU Mesocosm Facility, Houghton, MI, USA - PEATcosm2014_Bin01_30_metaG | ecosystem: Environmental > Terrestrial > Soil > Wetlands > Peat | place... | reverse complement strand
CATCAACCGCCGGTGGAAGAATCCATTTACACGGATGATCCGGTGCGTGTGTATCTGCGGGAAATGGGAGCGGTTCCGCTGCTGACGCGCGAAGGCGAAGTGGATTTGGCCCGCCGCATGGAGCGCGGCAAACTACGGATGCAGAAGGCGATTAGCCGTTCTGCCGTGGTGCAGCGCGTGGCTCTGGACATGGCTGAGGCCTTGAAAAAGGGCGCCATCGAACTGGAGTCGGTTGCCGACCTGGGCGATGTGGAAGAAGGGTCTCCGGCGGATCTGAAGGTGCGGGCGGATGCCTCCAAGCTGTTCGCGGACGTGATCGTACTCCACAAGAAGCAGCAGCAACTGGAAGAGAAAGTAGAAGCCACGCCCGTCGCCAACAAGAAACCGCGGAAACGGCTGCTCGGTAAGTTCAATCGTGCCAAGGTGGAAACCTCGCTGGCCATCCGGCGCTGCCCGTTCCGGGGCAACCGGTGGAAGGACTTCTCGCGCGAGATCGAGCGGGCGGTGGAGGAGATCAACCACCTGGATGGCGAAATCAAGAAGCTGGAAGTGCGCAACAGCCCGCTGCTGCAGGCGCGCCTGCGCGAGTTGAAGCGCGAGATCCGCAAGCGCGAAGCAGCCGCCGGCGCCTCGCTACCCGAACTGCGCCACACCCTGACCGTGATCCGCCATGGCGAAGCCGAGGCCGAGCGCGCCAAGAAGGACCTGGTCGAGGCCAACCTCCGGCTGGTGGTTTCGGTCGCTAAGAAATACGTAAATCGTGGGTTACACCTCCTGGACCTGATTCAGGAGGGCAATATCGGCCTCATGCGAGCCGCCGACAAGTTCGAATACCGGCGCGGCTACAAGTTCTCGACTTACGCCACCTGGTGGATCCGCCAGGCCATCACGCGCGCCATCGCGGACCAGTCCCGCACCATTCGCATTCCGGTGCACATGAACGAGAGCATGAACAAGTTTCTGCGCGCCACCCGCGAGCTGGAAAAGGAACTGGGCCGAACTCCTACAAATGACGAAATTGGTCGGCGGATGGAAATCCCGGTGGAGAAGGTGCAAAAGCTGAAGACCATTTCCCGCGACCCGGTGTCGCTGGAAACGCCAGTGGGCCGCGACGGCGAATCGGCGCTGGGCGATCTCATCGAAGACCGCTGGGTGGGGTCTCCGGTGGATGCGGTAATCGAAACCAACGTTCGCGATGAAACCGCCGGCATTCTGAAGACGCTTTCCCCGAAAGAGGAGAAGGTGATTCGCATGCGGTTCGGGATCGGTTGCGAGCGAGAGCACACGCTGGAAGAGATCGGCCAGGAGTTCGACGTCACGCGTGAGCGGATTCGCCAGATCGAAGCCAAAGCCTTGCGCCAGTTGCGCGCCCCGGAACGGGCCCGCCGCCTGCGCGCGTTGATGGCCGCACGGTAATTTCCCCGCTAAGTTCGTTCTCCGAACAGCTGAGCAGTAGCCATCGTGGCGCGGGACTGTCAAGTCCGCAGAGCCGAGAGCCATCTCGGCTTTTCTTTTGGAGACTTGCGCGGGATCCTCTGCAGGCTCCAAACGGCCTGCGCCACGCCTGCTTGCTACAATCAGAAGTTCAACACGCATGTCTGAAGACTTCATCCGGGAACTGGTCGCCGGTTCTCTCGAGCGGATTCGTGCCGCTCGCTCGATCGAGGAACTCGAAGCGGCGCGCGTCGAAGCGCTGGGCCGCAAGGGCGCGCTCGCTGTCGCCGGCAAGGAGATGGGCAGGCTGCCGCCCGATGCCCGCGCCGCTTTCGGCAAGCTGCTCAACGGCGCCAAGCAGACGCTCGAACAAGCCTACGAAGCCCGCCAGATGGGCTTCGCCGGAGAAGCGCTCGCCAAGCGCCTGGATGGCGAATGGCTCGATCTCACGCTGCCCGCTCCCGGCCCGCCCCGCGGCCACCTGCATCCCATTACCCGCATCCAGCGCGAGCTGGAGGAGCTGTTCAGTTCGCTCGGCTTCGCGGTGCTGGATGGGCCGGAGGTGGAAACCGAATACCATAACTTCGACGCGCTCAACATTCCGCCCACTCACCCGGCGCGCGACATGCAGGATACGTTCTGGCTGGATGGTGGCAACCTGCTCCGCACACACACTTCGCCGGTGCAGGTGCGCGGCATGGAGCGGTTGGGCCCGCCGCTGCGCATGATCGCGCCCGGACGGGCCTTCCGCAATGAAAGCGTGGACGCTTCGCACGAGCACACCTTCTATCAACTGGAAGGCATGATGGTGGACCGCGACGTTTCCGTCGCCCACCTGCTCTATTTCATGAAGACGCTGCTGGCCGCCATCTTCCACCGCGAAGTCACCGTGCGGCTGCGGCCGGGATATTTCCCTTTCGTCGAGCCGGGCTTCGAACTGGATGTTCAATGCCTGATCTGCGGCGGCCCAGGCTGCCCGGTCTGCAAGCAGAGCGGCTGGGTGGAGCTGCTGCCCTGCGGCCTAGTGAATCCCAACGTGCTGCGGATGAGCGGCATCGATCCGGGCGAGTGGAACGGCTTCGCCTTCGGACTCGGCCTGACGCGGCTGGTGATGATGCGCTACGGAATTGACGACATCCGCCATTTACAGGGCGGCGATTTGCGATTCTTGGAACAGTTTTGACGGTGGGACGCTCTTGAAATTCTCTTACAACTGGATTCGTGAACTGGTCGAGAACCTGGATTGCGCGCCGGCAGCGCTCGAGCGGCTCATCACCATGAAGACCGCCGAGTGCGAAGGCATCGAACCTGCCGGCGCATTGCTCAAGGGCGCGGCGCTCGCGCGCGTGGAAACCGTCGAGCCCACCGACGCCGGGCACAACGTCAAAGCCGTGGTGGACCTGGGCCCGCTGGGCCGCAAGACGGTGGTTTGCGCAGCCCCCAACTGCCGGCCCGGCGTGACGAGCGTGTGGGCGCCGGTCGGCAAGAAAACGATCGATGGCGTCGAAAGCGACGGCATGCTGGCCAGCGGCGCCGAACTGGGTATCAACCGCGACCACTCCGGCATTCTCGTAGTCGAGGGCGCGCCCGGCGATCCGGTGCCCGGCTGCGCGCCCGACAGCATCATCGAAATCGACAACAAGAGCCTCACCCACCGGCCGGACCTGTGGGGCCACATTGGAATGGCGCGCGAAGTGGCGGCCATCCTGGGGCATAAGCTGATCGATACGGTTAAAGCGGACCTGCTGCCGCGCGGCGCCAGCCGCGTCCGGATTGCGATTGAAGATTTCGACCTCTGCCCGCGTTACAGCGCGCTCGAATTCGACAATGTCACGGTGCGGCCATCGCCGGCCTGGCTGCAATACCGGCTGAGCGCGCTCGGACTGAACCCCATCAGCAACATCGTCGATATGACCAACCTGCTGATGGCGGAGCTGCCCCAGCCGACCCACGCGTTCGACGCCGACCGGCTCTCCGGCGATACCATCTTTATCCGGCCCGCGCGTGCGGGCGAGCGGTTCCGCGGCTTGAACGACGAGGACTACACGCTCGACCCAAGCAACCTGGTGATCGCCGACGCTTCCGGCGCCATCGCGCTGGCCGGCGTGATCGGCGGCGCGTCCACCGCCATCAGCGACAAGACTACGCGCGTGGTGCTCGAAAGCGCCAACTTCCAGGCCGCTTCCGTACGCAAGACCTCGTCGGCGCTGAAGCTGCGCACCGACGCCTCCATCCGCTTCGAAAAAGCCCAGGACCCGGCCAACACGGTGCGTGCGCTGGCCCGCGCCGTGGAACTGCTGCGCGAAATCTCACCCGGCATTCGCGTGGTAGGTGGCGTGGCGGATCAGAGGAGAGAGATGCCGGCACCGCCGCCCATCGAATTGCGCCTCGATTGGCTGGCCGACAAGCTGGGCCGCGCGATCGAGCCCGCCGAAGTCCGCCGGATTCTGGAGCGCCTCGAATTCGGCGTCGCCGAATCGAAGCCCGGTGTGTTTTCGGTTTTGGTGCCTTCCTGGCGCGCCACCAAAGATATTTCGATGGCCGACGACCTGGTGGAAGAAGTCGGCCGCATGGTGGGTTACGATTCCATTGCCCCGGTGGCGCCGCTGGTGGCCGCCGCCGTGCCGCCCGCCAACCTAGAGCGCAGATTTCAGCACGAAGTGCGCGACGTCCTGGTGGATCTGGGTTTCACCGAGGTCTACAACTACTCGTTCGTCAGCGAAGAGGCCGTGCGCGCGTTCGGCTTCGCGCCCGGCGCGCACGTGCGCGTGACCAACCCCATCGCGAGCGACCAGGCGCTCATGCGCGCCTCCCTGTTGCCGGGCCTGTGGCGCAACATTGAAGAAAACAGCAAGCACCGCGAGCTGTTCCGCATTTTCGAAATCGGTCTTGAGATTCACTCGAGGCCACAAAGCTTACCCGAGGAAGTGCCGCACCTGGTGGCGGCTGTGTACGCGCGGCAGGGCGACGGCGCGGCGGGCCTGGATGAGATCCGGCACGCCGCCGAGTGTCTGATGCCGGGAGCGCAGGCGCAACCGGCCGAGGCCGCCCCGTACGAGCACCCGGCGCGGGCCGCCAACATTTTCTGGAAGGGCGAAGGCGTGGGCCGCGTCTTTGAATTGCACCCGTCGTTGGTGGAGACCGGCCGCGCGGCCGTGCTCGATCTCGATCTGGGCCGCGTGCGCGCGCTCGCCGCCGCCGCCGAACTCCGCTACACGCCCATCCGCCGCTATCCGTCCTCGGCGTTCGATCTGTCGGTGATCGCCGGCTTACGCGAGCATGCGGGCGAGTTGCGGAGCAAAGTGCAATCGTTCGCCGGGCCGCTGGTGGAATCGATCGAGTTTCTGCGCCAGTATTCCGGGCCGCCGCTCGCCGACGGGCAGAAGAGCGTCTCCTTCCGCCTGACCGCGGGCTCGCCCGAACGCACGCTCTCGAACGATGAGACCAGCGCCATCCGCGCCCGCATCATCGAAGGCATGCGCGCCCTAGGCTACGAACTGCGCGTCTGAGCCATTCAGTCAGGTTCCCGGCCTGCTCCACGTCAAACCAGCACGGTGAAAGCCGTTTCGGTGCGCTGGACGGGGCGGTAGAGAGTGTCGCGCTCGACTGGGGTGCGGCCGGCTTTGCGGATGAGCTGCAACAGTTCGGCGCGGCGCAGGCCCTGGCTGGTGGTGGCGCCGGCGTCGTGATAGATGCGCTCTTCGACGATGGTGCCATCGATATCGTCGGCGCCGAAGCGGAGGGCGATCTGCGCCATGCGTGGGGTCATCATCACCCAATAAGCCTTGATGTGGGGGATGTTGTCGAGCATCAGCCGGGCCACCGCGATGTTGCGCACGTCGGCGAAGCCGGTGGTCTTGGGAATGTGCTGGAGCGGTGTGTTATCGGGATGGAATGCCAGCGGGATGAAGGTGACGAAGCCGCCGGTTTCATCCTGCAGCGCGCGCAGCTTGACCAGGTGATCGACGCGGTCCACGTCATTCTCAATGTGGCCGTACAGCATGGTGCAATTGGAGCGCAGTCCGAGCTGGTGCGCAACGCGCGCGGTCTCCAGCCAATCGTCGCCATCGATCTTGTGATCGCAGATGATGCGGCGCACGGCTGGCGCGAAGATCTCCGCGCCGCCTCCGGGCAGCGAATCCATGCCGGCATCGCGCAGGCGCTCCAGAGTTTCGCGCACGCTGATTCTCGTGCGGCGCGCCAGGTACGCGATCTCGACCATGGTGAACGCTTTCAGATGGACGCTGCGGAAACGCTCCTTGAGGCCGCGCAGCATTTCGCAATACCAGTCGAGGGTCAGCTCGGGATGCAGGCCGCCCACGATGTGGAACTCGGTGACCGCTTCGGTGTATCCTTCGCCCGCCCGCTGCCAGACTTCTTCGAGCGACATGGTGTACGCCTTGGGATCTCGCACCCGCTTGCCGAAAGCGCAGAGGCGGCAACTGGCGACGCAGACATCGGTCGGATTGATATGGCGGTTGACGTTGAAATACGTGGCGTTGCCGTGCAGGCGCTCGCGGACCAGGTTGGCCAGATAGCCTACGGCGAGGATGTCACTGGTGCGATAGAGGGTGACGCCGTCCTCGAGAGACAGCCGCTCGCCGGCCTCGACCTTCTCGCGGATCGGGTTTAGACGCGGGTCTTCGAAGAGGACTTGCATGTGATCAAACACCCGAATGACGCAGGAAAATATCGGCGGCCCAGAATATAAAGAATAGCACGCTCACCCAGCCGTTCATGGTGAAGAAGGCGGCGTCGACGCGCGACAGATCGTGCGCGCGGACGAGGGCTTGCTCGTACGTGAGCAGGGCCGCGACGGAGCCGATTCCGGCAAACGCCAGGAAACCGAGCGAGAGCGAGTCGGCCAGCGCCAGCAGGCAGGCGATCATCAACACGTGCAGGAAACGGGAAACCCAGAGCGCGCCGGAGATGCCCAGAAGCCGTGGAACGCTCCCCAGCGCTTCGGCGCAATCGAATTCGTAATCCTGGCAAGCGTAGATGACGTCGAAGCCGGCGGTCCAGAAAGTGACGGCGGCGGTGAGCCACAGGATGCGCGGATCGAGCGAGCCGGCCACGGCGATCCAGGCGGCGGCGGGAGCGATGCCGAGCGAGAAGCCGAGCACGAGATGGGAAAACGAAGTGAATCGCTTGGTGAAGGAATAGCAGAAGACGACAGCTAGGGCCAGCGGCGCCAGGCGCAGGCAGAGCGGGTTGAGGCGGCCGGCGGCGAACAGAAAAATGGCGGCGGAAACGGCGACGAAACCCCAGGCGAAGCCGCGCGAGAGCAGACCGGTGGGGAGATGGCGCATGCGGGTGCGCGGATTGCGCGCGTCCAGATCGGCATCCACCAGCCGGTTGAAGGCCATCGCGGCGGAGCGCGCGGCCACCATGGCGACCACGATCCAGGCCAGCGTGACGGCGCCGGCGCGCGCGTGAAATCTCTGTTGACGGAACGCCAGCAACGCGCCGGTGAGGGCGAACGGCAGAGCGAAGACGGAGTGCTCGAACTTGATCATTTCGAGCGTCAGGCGCAAGCGCTTGAGGAGCATGAAGAGAATCCGAGGGAAGCTCGGCGTTTCCAGGTATTTTACCGCTCCGCCACCGGGTTTGGATACAATGATCGATTGCCGGACGCCCGAGCGGGTTCGCCAAAGTGTGGCGGGCACGGGGCCTCCGGACGGGAAAGCGTTGCCGATGCTGGAAGTGTACGCCATGTCGGACCTGGGCTGCGTCCGCGGGAACAACGAAGATTACTGCCAGGTGGAGGCGGAACTGGGCCTCTACGTTCTGGCGGATGGAATGGGCGGGGCGAAGGCGGGCGAGTGCGCATCGCGGCTGGCGGTGGAGACGGTGGTGGAGACAGTGCGGTCAGCCGTGTTGCGCGATTCGCAGGCGTTGCTGCGCGCGGTGGAAGAGGCTAACCGGCGGGTGCTGGAGGCGGGCCGGTCCGACAGCAGCCTGGAAGGCATGGGCACCACGCTGGTGGCGTCGCTCGAACAGGATGCCGCGCTGGACATCGCCAGCGTGGGCGACAGCCGCGCATACCTGCTCGACGCAAGCGGTCTGCACGCCATTACCGACGACCAGACATGGATCAACGAAGTGGGCCGGCCGCTGGGCCTGGACGAAGCGACCCTGCGCAACCATCCGATGCGTCACGTGCTGACGATGGCCATTGGGGCGAGCGGGCCGCTCACCGTCAACTGCTACTCGGTGACGATCGAGACCGGATCGTTGGTTCTGATGTGCAGCGACGGGCTGCATGGCGTGGTGGATGCGGGCCAGTTGCAGCGGATCCTCGAAACCGGGCGGAGCGGCGCGCCACTGGAAGAAATCTGCAGCCAGTTGATCGAGGCCGCTAAGGCGGCGGGTGGCCCCGACAACGTCACCGTCATTCTGATGAGAAAAGCCGCCTGATCGAGCCACAATCTAGACACTGGTAAGGCAAGTGTCTAGCTCCACGCAGCGCGGTTGGCCGGCGAAATCCGGAGCGGACCCGAAAACCGGGGCGCCTGCCTCACGAGCTTGCGGGCCGGCCAGCGGCCCGATTCTCTTACGGCTTCCCACGTTGGCGGCGCTGTCGATTGTGCTGTGCCAGCCGGCGGCTGCGCAGGTGGCCATCCTGCAGATCCAGGTGAGCGGCGGGGAAGGAGCGGTGCACGCTCCGGGCGCACGGGATTCCCGCGGCATCGCGGTGGTAGTGACCGACGAAACCGGCCGCCCGGTGGAGGGAGCTGCGGTGAGCTTCCACCTGCCCGAACAAGGCCCGAGCGGCACCTTCGTCAACGGACTGCGTACCGAGGTAGCGGTTACCGACGACCGCGGCCGGGCCGCCGTGCACGCGATTGAGTTCAACCGCGTGCCGGGACGGTTCGAAATCCGCATTGTGGCTTCCAAGGAGCAGGCGCGGGCGGGCACGGTCTCGTTCCAGTACATTGCCGGGGTCAGCCCGGGCGCCGCGGCGGAGACGGCAAAGGGCGGCGGGCACCATCGCAAGATCTGGCTGATGGTTGCCGTGGTGGCTGGTATTGGAGCGGCGGGAGGCACCATGGCGCTGGTGCGCTCGTCGTCGGCGGCAACGACGTACAGCGCGACCATTCTTACCATCGGGCCACCCAGCATCACGGTGAGCAAACCATGACGTGTTGGCGCGCTGCGGCCCTGCTGGGCCTGCTGGCGCCTGCGGCGTACGCGCAGTTCAGCCTCTATCAAGTGTCCGGCACCGCGGATGTGCAGGTCGGTGCGCTGTTCGGTTTTCCAACGGCGTATCCGAGCATGCCGGAGGCCGTGACGTTCCTCCTCGTCAATACCACGAACCAGACGCAGACGCTGACGCTGCTGTCGGTGAGCGGCGTGGGATTTTCGCTCACCGGAGCGGCGGCGCCTGCCACTCTGCAGGCGGGTGGCAGCGTGCAGTTCACAGTCACCTTTCTGGGCCCGGCAGTCGGATCTTATAACGGTTCACTGGACGCGACGGGGATTTCGGCCATGCTGACGGCGAATGTGGCGCCAGGCCTCACCTACGAAGCGCAACAGGCTTCCGGGGCAACCAGCACGCTGGGCTCGGCGGCGGTGAATTTCGGCAACGTGCAAGTGGGGTCGAACACAACGGTCATCTTCCTGGCGGTCAATCAGACCACGGCCACTTTGACGGTGGACACAGTCAGCGTGTCGCCTGGCGATTTCTCGCTGGTTGGGCCAAGCCCAAGCGGCACGCCGCTCGATCCGCAGACGAGCGCCAGTTTTTCGATCGAGTTCAGTCCGACGGCAGCCGGCACGCGCACCGCGGCGTTGTCGATTGGCAGCCGCCAGTTCACGCTGACGGGTACCGGAGTGCCCCCGCCGTTCAGCCTCTACCTGACATCGTGCAGCGCGGGGCAGCCGGTCGGCACGCAGTTCAGTTTTGGATCGGTGTATCCGAACCTGCCGGACACCGCGACATTCTGTCTGCTCAATGCCACCAGCCAGACACAGACGATGACGGTGTTGTCGGTGTCGGGCCCGGGATATTCGCCGCCGACAGCGGCGGCGCCGGAGCCCGTGAAGGCGGGCGGCAGCGTGATATTCACGGTCACGTTCGAAGGCGCGACGGCCGGGACCTATCCCGGCTTGCTCGATGTGGCCGGCCTTTCGGTGGCGCTGACGGCGAATGTGACGCCGGCCCTCACCTACGAAGCGCAACTGCCTGCGGGAACCAGCACGCTGGGCGTCGCGCCGGTGAATTTCGGCAGCGTGCTGGTGGGGTCGAACACGGCCGTCGGTTTCCTGGTGGTCAATCAGACGGCAGCCGATTTGACGGTGGATCCCATCGGCATATCCACGGGGGATTTCTCGCTGCTTGGGCCAAACCCGAGCGGCACCTCGCTCGGTCCGCAGGCGAGCGCCGGCTTTTCGATTGAATTCAGCCCAACGGCGGCCGGCACGCGCACGGCGGTGTTGTTGATTGGCAGCCGCCAATTCACGCTGACGGGTACCGGAGTCTCTCCGCCGCTTCCGACGCCGGTGTTGTCGGTCACATTGGATCAAGCCGAGAGCGCACAGCAGGGCTCGGTCTCCGTCACCTTTGCCGACGCCGCCGAGAGTGACGGATCAGGCTCGGTGACGCTGTCGTTCGAAGCGCAGACACCCGGCGAATTGGACCCGGGCATCGCCTTCGCCGCCGGTGGGCAGACCGTCAACTTCACCTTCAACCAGGGCAAGGAAGAGGCCAGCTTCGAAGGAGCCGCCAGCGCCGCATTCCAGACCGGTACCACGGCCGGGACCTTGACGCTACAGGCGCGGATCGGCAACTCGGTGAGCCCCCCGCAGAGCGTCGTGATTGCGCCGGCGGTAATCGGAGTCGCCGCGGTGACAGGCGCGCGGCAGACTTCAGGGCTGACGGTAAACGTCACCGGTTTCGATAACACGCGCACCGCCGGCTTGCTGAGTTTCACCTTTTACAATTCAGCGGGAAATGTCATTCCGCCCGGCGCCATCAACTACGACAGTACGGCCGCGTTCGGCAGTTACTTCGCCGGATCGGGCGATGGCGGCCAGTTCGCGCTGGATGCGTATTTCCCGGTGAGCGGCGACCCGTCGCAGGTGAGCGGGTTTACCGTGCAATTGGTGAACTCAGCCGGAACCGCGACCACGGCGCGCGTCAACTATTGAGCCGCGGGCGAAGAGGCGAATCCCGGATGTGGAGCGCAGGGTGCCAATAAAAATGTCACCGGCAGCACCCCTTGCGGGCACTGCCGGTGACTTGTATACCGGGCCTGGTTGTTCCGGCCGGTTAGAACGTAATTCTGGCGCTGAGCTGCATTTTGCGAGGCGGATTCGCAGCTGCCTGGGACGAGAAAATACCAAAGCTGGCGGAATCGATTCCCAATCCCGGAGCGGCGAAATGGACCGCATTATTGACATTAATCGCATCCGCCTGGAACGACAGCTTCATTTGCTCGCGGATCGGAAACTCCCGGCGTAGACTCACGTCCACGTCCTCAACGTGAGGAGCATATAGCTTGAGCGGGGCCGCGCGCGCAACGTCGCCCGCCGTGTAAGCCGCCGGGTCGACAAAGGCCGCCTTGTTGAGGTAGGACGTGGTGGAGATGTTCGCGCCGCCGCTTCCGGGTGCGCCATTCTGCCATACGTCCCCGCCCGAACCGAAGGCTGTCGTGTAGTTCGGATAGCAGGCAGCGTCGATAATGCCGCCGCCGGTGCAAGTTCCGGTGATCGTCATCGGCGCTCCGGTGGCGAAGGTGAAGAGTGTGGAAACCTGCCAGTGGCCGATAATCGAATTCACCACCGCGTTCCCACCGTTCAATTTGTGACCCGCGCCGAAGGGCAACCGGTAGACCAACGTTCCGGCGGCGACATGAGTGTGATCGATGGTGCCCGGCGCTTTTTCCAGAAAGAGCTTGGTTGGATCGCGCAAGCTCGAAGCCAGATCGTCCAGCTCCTTGCTGAACGCATAATTCACCATGAAGGTGAGTCCATTCGCGAGCCGTTTGTTGATCGAGAGCTGCAGCGCGTTATACGTCGAGTTGCCAAGGTCCAGCCACGGACTCTGGACAGTGGTGTATTGCGGGAATGGCTTCAGCGCCTGGGCGATGGTTCCGGTGAAGTTCGAGTACGGAATCTGGATATTCGGGAATATGGCCTGAGCCTTCGCGAGGTTGGCCGTGTTCAAGGTCGAGGTCAGCAGAGATCCCAGCGACAGGTATTGAATGGGAACCTGGTTGTTGGTCAGGGCCCCGGGGACCAGAGCCCCAGGAAGCCAATGGCCGTCAGTGCCGGAATAAGCGGCGCTGAACATCAGGTTCGGAGTGAACGAGTGCTGGATGTTGAAACTCCAGTCTTCGTAATAAGGCGGTTTGCCGCTCAGACTGGGGTAGCTGTAAGGCATGGTCTGGGCAGTGCTCGGGCCGGCCCACAGATCCCCCGCTGCCGTGGCAGACGCTGCGGTCACATATCCGGTACCGTAGCTTGGATTGAAGAATGGCGGCGAGAGCGGATTGCCCGGGTACCCGCTGTTCCAATTGAACGCGGGCTGCCCGGTGGCAACGGAACTCAGGCTGGCGGTTTCGTCAAAACCAGCCTGGCTCAGCCCTTGGCGCCCGTCCGTGCGCCCACCCACTCCGCCGGCATGCGCGTAAAAGATGCTGTAGCCCGCGCGAATGACCGTCTTTTGCCCGAGCAGGTAGGCGAGTCCAACGCGAGGCCCGGGATTGATGTCATGCTGCTGCACGGGAGTCTTGCAACCGCAGCTATCGGTGCCGTTGCCCACAAACTCTAGAGCTCCCGGAATGCCACCCGCCAGCGGGTTGGCCAGCGTGGGATTAAAGAAGGACATCACGTTGTTGACTTCCGTGAATGGGCTCCAGATGTTCCAGCGCAGGCCCAAGTTCAGGGTCAGACGGGAACTCACTTTGAAATCGTCCTGAACATACCCGGCGTACGTCTTGTAACGTCCCCCGGTTTCAGCCACCGCGTTCTGCGTGACCGTGCTGCCGTCCACGAGTCCCAGCAGAAAACTGGCGTACGAAAGGCCGCTGGTGCTGACGGGGCTGTTGGAGACGAAGTTCTCGGTTTCAGCGGAGCTGAATGAGAAGCCGGCCTGCGTGCCGGTCAGCGGAGTGTTTTCGTTGTCCTGCAGCGATTGGAATTGGACGCCGAAAGTGATGTTGTGCTTCCCATGGGTCCAGAGCATGCTGTCTTGCACGCCAATCGTGTTCTGCGCTTCGTTGTAGGCATGGGAGTTGGTTCCGTCCCAACTCACGGGAGCGTTGTTGCCGCTGAAGCTGATATCCGGAAAACCGGAGCCCGCGACTCCGCCCGGCAGGCCCGTGAGTCCTGCCTTCCCAGGATAACCGCCTCCATACGTGTCGCTCGTCAAAGGTATGAATAGCCGGCTTAGCCCCACGCTGAATTGGTTGACCATGGTCGGGCTGATGATGTAGTTATCGTGAACCTGAGCCAGGGTCGCGTATTCAATCACGCCTCTTCCATCGGTATACGGCACGGGAAGCGTCGACGTGCTGAGCGTCGTCAGGCTTCCAACGATGGGGTTCGCGTACTTGCCGGTACTGAACAGGCCGAAGAGCCGGTTTTTGTCCGAAAGGTTGTAGTCGACCTTGTCCGTGGTGCTGTCGTTATTGATCTTGTCCGGCAATTCAGCGAAGTAATTGAACGCGATACCGCTGTACGTGGGAGGCGGGAGGTACGACTGGAAGGAACTCGAAACCGGCGAGATGCGGCTGGCCGGGATCATGTTGTTCTGGAACGGCGTGCGCGCGTTGGTCCCGGTGGCGCTGGTGGGATCGTAAACGATCTGCGGGAAGGCGCTGAAATCGCCCGTCCGCTCGGCCGTAGTCGGTATCGTCTGAGTCCCGGTGGGATAGGTTACCGAGACATAACGGTATCCATCGTAGTTGCCGAAAAAGAAGAGTTTGTTCTTCTTGATGGGGCCGCCGAAATTGCCCCCGAATTCGTTCTGGTGCTCGGGCGGGCGGGTCGCTGGGAAAAAGCCTCTGGCATCGAGGTCGGTATTCCGGAAGTATTCGTAAACGCCGCCATGGAACTGGTTGGTCCCCGACTTCAAAACGTAGTTCGACATGCCCTGGCCATCGTACATAGCCTTGGCGCCGGCGGTCTCCACCTGAAACTGCTCCACCGCCTCCACCGAAATGCCGAACGCCAGGTTGCGCGTATCGCTCTCCGTCCCGGCGCTGGTCAACGCCACACCTTCAACGTACGTTTCGTTCTGATAGGTCTGGCCGCCGTTGAAGGAGCCGGTCGACGGACCGGCCGCCTGCGTGCTGTAGTTATCCACGCCGGTGGCCAGGCCGGCGAACGCCGTGGGATCCCTGGCAGACTGATTCATCGCGAGCGGAAGGGAATCGTAAACCGAGTTCTCGATTGACGAACCCAGCACCGCGTCCTCCGCCTTCAGGAGCGTCGGCTGCTCCTCCACTGTGATCGATTGCGTGGACATGCCGATCTTCAATTTGGGATTCACCGGGACCACCGCCAGCGCATCCACGATCACGTGCGGCTGAGTGAGCGTTTCAAAGCCGGCAGCCTTGACCGTGACGGTGTACTCGCCCGCCGTGAGCAGAGGGAGCACAAAGAAACCAGCTTCCGTGGTCTTACGCGTGGTTCCCGCTCCGGTTGCGACATTGGCGGCGGTGACTGTGGCGTCAGCCACAACCGCGCCTAATGGATCCGTAACCGTGCCTTCGATGGAACCGGTCCCGCCGACCTGGGCGAGCGCCGATCCAGCGGCGACTAACAACGCGAGGCAGAGAGCAACGTGGCGCATGACAACAACTCCTTTTGTCTTCCTACGAGGGATGCCTGGTGTGGCACGCAAAACATTTACCCGACAATTCAAATCAGCGGGGTCGGTCCGTCACCAAGAGGCGCAATTGACAAGCGCCGCTAGCCAGGCGAAGAGCAAAGAAGCGTCTTCCTGGAAATACCTGTGTATCGGACCGCAAAACAAACCCCTAGGCACATAAATCGTGCGTTGGGGGAGTCTACCATGAGCCCGTTAAGAGTGACAAGGAATTTGTGCGTGTGTCACGCCTGTTTTTCTATGCGGAATGTTCTAAGAGTCGCATTTTCGATATAAGTCATTTACAATAAATATATTACAGCGTTTATTAACAAGAGTATCTTGTTAAGTGACGTCCAGCCTTGTTGCTATTGCGTTTCGAGATACAAAATTTTCGAACGGCAAAGCAATCGTTGAAATAGGCTCCGTGGGTTTCGGGTCCGAGACTAGCCGGCACGATTTTCTGTGCGGCTTGTATTTTGCATCGCAAAATGGTAAATGGTACAAGAAATGACGTTCATTCGCAGTTCCGCGAAGACCTCCAACCAAAGCCGCTACATGGTGAAATCCATCGTGCATGCTTCGCGCGTACTGGCGGCCTTTCACTCAGCCGGCGAAGTCCTGCGCTTGCGAGACGTCGTCAGCCGGGCCGGCTTGAGCAAGGGCATATGCTTCCGGCTGCTCTACACGCTGCACCAGTGCGGATTCCTCGAAAAGGTCGGCGAGAACCGTTTCCGGCTCACCTCGGGAGCGCGCCGGCGCCAGCCCTTTCGAATCGGCTATGCCGCGCAGGGGCAGGACAGCTCATTCGACCGCGAGGTCCATGTCGGGCTGACGCGCGCGGCCGAGCGGGAGCAGGTCGAGCTCATCGTGGCGGACAATCGGTATCAGCCGAAAGTCGCTCTGCGCAGCGCGGATTATCTGATCCGGGAGCAGTTGGACCTGATCATCGAGTTTCAAACCGACGAGGTGATCGCGCCAGCCATCGCCGCGAAATACCTGGAGGCCAGGATCCCGTTCATCGCGATCGATATTCCGCATCCCGGCGCGACCTACTTCGGCGCCAACAATTACAAAGCGGGCTTGCTGGCCGGGCACTGTCTGAGCCGGTGGGCAAAAAAGCACTGGGAGGGCGAGGTCGACGAAGTCCTCCTGATTGAACTGAATCGGGCAGGTTCGTTGCTGAAGGCGCGCATGCGCGGGATCAGCGCCGGCATTGCCGATGTTATGCGAATGCCGGAACGGACGCGGACTATTTCGATCGATGGCGACGGCCAGTTTCAAGCCACGCTGGAGCGCGTGCGCAAGCACCTCAGGGAGACCAAAGCCAAGCGAGTTCTGGTGGGCGCGGCAAACGACTCGAGCGCGCTCGGCGCGCTGCGCGCTTTCCAGGAAGCCGGCCGCGGGAACGAGTGCGCCGTTGTCGGGCAAAACGCGGAGCCGGAAGCGCGCGCCGAGCTCCGCTCGCAAAACACGCGCCTGATCGCTTCCGTGGCTTACTTCCCGGAGAAATATGGCGACGGGCTCATCCGCCTCGCGCTGGACATTCTAGCCAAGAAAGCGGTCCCCCCAGCCATCTTCACCAGTCATCAGATCGTTACTCCGGAAAATGTCGACCACTTCTATCCCAACGACAGTCTGCTGACCGTCTAGGGGTAACTGGCTTCAAACCGCTCGCCTCCGGGCCAGGCACACACCGGCGCACATGCCGATAAGGACGGCTGCGCGAAGCGGGCTCAGTTGAAGTTCATCCCGCACATGCCGGGGTTAGAACAAGGGCCACCGCTTGGGCACATCGGCGCCTCGGACGCGCGCGAAGAGATGCCGGAGTGGGCGGCGAAGGTGGAGAATTCCTGCTCGAGATGTTTCTGCCCGCACGACGGGCACTCCAGTTCGGACCCCTCGGACCGGCGGACCAATTTCTCGAACTTGGTTCCGCAATCCTGGCATTTGTATTCGTAAATAGGCATGACTCTACTTCCATATTAGAATACAAATCTTGTCCATCAGGCTGCGCACCGCGGCGGAGCTTTGGTTCGAGTTGTTCACCAGAATGGAAAACGCCAGCCAACTGCCATCGCGCCGCCGGGCATAGCCGGAAAGCGCATTCACGTGGGCCAGCGTGCCCGTCTTGGCGTAGATGCGGCCCGCCGCGGGCGTGTCGTCGAAGCGGGCGGCCAGCGTGCCGTCCCTGCCGGCCACCGGGAGAAAGGAGATCCAGGTGTCGCGCTCGGGCGAATTGTACATATAGCGCAACAGCTTCACCACCGCCGCCGGTGTCACCAGGTTAGGGCGCGAGAGGCCCGAGCCGTCTTCGATGTTATAGGAGGCATCGGCGACGCCGGCTTCGGTCAGGAACACGCGCAACTCGTCGAGGCCGGCGGCGCGGCTGCCCACGCTGCGGCGAGCCCGCCCCACCGCGCGCAACGCCATCTCCGCATGCAGATTCTGGCTGGCTTTGTCGGTGATGCGCAGATCGTCGCTCAGCGGGGCGGAAACGCGCCGCGCCAGCACCACGTTGTCGCCCCCGGCTGCCGGCCCCTCGGCCGCTTCACCCGGCAGCAGATGCTGCGCCACCGCGGCGCCGTTCACCCGGATGCCGCGCTCTTCCAGCAGTTGCCGCAGCGCCAGCGCGCCATACACGGCCGGCTCGTCGATGCCCAGCGCCAGAAGCTGACTCTGCCCGCCAAGCGGAATCGTCCCCGATAGTTCCAGTTCCCGGCTGCCGGGCGCGCGGTGCACATGGATGGAGCGTTCCCCGCCCGCAGCCACGGTGCGGATGCGGTTGTCGATCGCGTAGTATTCCACCGCGGGTTCGAGAATGATCGCCGCCGGGTCGCCCTCGCCCGCGCCAGGCGAAACGCTCACGGCGATCGTGTTGTCGTTGACCGCAATCGCGGAAACCGCGGCGCCGTATTCGTAAGTCGGATCGTCGATGCTCCAGTCCTCCGCGTAGGGCTCCCAGACGTACCGCGTGTCGTCGCCGACGATGTCGCCATCGATGCACTTCACGCCCCTGGCGGCGACCTGGTCGGCCAGTCCCGCCAGCGCAGCCAACGCGTAACCGGGCGCCGGCGCTGCCCGGGCTGGCTCGGGCTGGTAGGGAACCGCGCGCGCCGAAAGGTTCGGATCGCCGCCGCCCACCAGGCGCACCGGGCCGCGAATACATCCATCCGCGTCCGGCGCCCGGTCCGCCATCACCCGTGTCTCGAACGTGAATTGCGGCCCGAGGCGCACCAATGCCAGCGCGGTCGTAAACAGCTTGGTGTTGGACGCCGGCACGAAGAGACGGTCGGCGTTGAGTTGATACAGCGTGCGGCCGGTCTTCAGATCGGTGACCTGGATTCCGAAGAAAGCCCCGCGTGCGGCGGGAGACGACGCCAGCAGACGGTCGATGGCGCGCGCCGGGCTGGCCGCCTGGCCTGCCACAGCCAGACTCAGCGCCAGGAGGAAACGCGCGGCCTTCATCGGCCGGTGACCTTCGATTCCAGCCAGATCAGCACCAGCAGCGCGATCACCATGAACGTGCCGAGCAGCGGAATCCCCACCACTACACCCACGCCCCAGCGCTGCGCCGCGTAGCCCAGCGTGGCCGGCGCCAGCAGCCCGCCGAACAAGGCGACGGAGAAAATGCCGTTGAAGAAGCCGGGGTGGTAATAAGGAAAGCGGCGGCCAATCAATTCGAGCACCAGCGGATAAACGCTCGCATAACCCGCGCCGATAAAGAAGATGCCGCAACCGGCGCCAAAGGGATTGTTGGTGAAAAGCAGCACCAGACACCCGAACAGCGCCAGCGCACCGCTGATCAGCGCCAGCTTCCCATGGCGCACGCGCGGCAGAATAGGCACCGCCAACAGCCGGCCCCCCATCAGGAAGAGCCAGTAGAAAGCCAGCAACAACAACGCGCCTGGGGGGCTGACACCAATCCGCCGGATGAGGAACAGTGGCAGCCAGCCGGCGATGGAGTATTCGTTGCCGAACTGGAAAAACAGCAACAGGGCGAACAGCACCGCGCCGGGGCTGCGGAAGTCGGCGATCGCCTGGCGCAGCGTCGGATGCGATCCCTCCTCCGCGCTGGGAAAACTGGCCTTATAGTAAAGAGCCGCAAACACCGCCGGCACTGCCGCCATGAACAGCAGGATGGTCTCGACCGAGTACGCATAGAAGGCGCCGAAGACTAGCAGGGTTGCCGCCAGGCAGCCCAGGCCATACCAGATGCCGCCGCGAATTACGGTGGATGCGGCGTCCCTTCGATAGCGCGCCGAAATGGCCTGAAACAACGCACGGTTCAGCGCACCGGCGCACGCGCCCAAGAAAAGCAGCCCGCCGATGCGGCACCAATTCGAAATCGGCGGAGAGACGGTCGCCAGATAGATCAGCGTGACGGACGACGCCGCACAGGCGTTGATCATCACCACGCGCAGGCCGCGCCGCGCGATCAACCGGCCGCCCAGCCGCGAAGCGATCGCCACCCCGACCGCTACGCTCAGAAAACAGTTGCCTACCGCGATGAAGTCTGCCGGGTCGCGGTGATAGCCCCACGCCGGCAGAATTGCGCCCAACAAAGCCAGCAGAAAACCGCTGAGGAAGAAACCCGCCAGCGCTCGGCCGTCGTGGGTTTCCGATAGCGCTGTTTCCTCCCTCGTTTTCACTGGGTTAGCGCTCACGCGTTTGATTGTACCGCGCGTCCACAGGGGCCTGGGAACTTGCGCCGGTTGTGGGAATCCATAGCCCGCCGCTCCCGATTCCCGTAGGAGCGTGGGTCGCCGTTCTATAGGATCAACAGCTTAAGCGTGGCAGTCTGGTTGCAAGATGAATCGTAGTTGGTCGGCGGTTTTTCGCTTTGGTGCGTTGCCTCCTCCGGGAGGTTTCTCAGGCCCCGCGCCGGTCCCATCCACCGGACGGGGCTTTTTTTCAAATGCCCTACAGCCCCGCCCGCTTCCACAGCTCATCTACCTTTTTCTTCACACCGGCGGACATTTCGATCAGCCCCGGCCAAGGCCGCGTAAAGCCCTCGGTGGGCCACTTGCGGGTGGCGTCGATGCCCATCTTCGAACCGTAATCCGCCAAGCGGCTCGCATGATCGAGCGAATCCACCGGCCCCATCGCGAATTCAATATCGCGCTCGGGGTCGATATTGTTGAGCGCCTTCCAGGCGACCTCGCTCGAATTCTGCACGTCGACGTCTTCATCCACCACCACGATGACTTTCGAAAACATGGCCTGGCCTGTGCCCCAGATGGAGTGCATCACTTTGCGCGCGTGGCCGGGGTACGACTTGCGGATGGACACCAGGATCAGGTTGTGGAAGATGCCTTCGGCCGGCATCGCGATATCGCGCACTTCCGGCAGTTGCAGTCGCATCAGCGGCAGGAAAATGCGCTCGATGGCCTTGCCCATGTAATAGTCCTCCATGGGAGGCGGCCCCACGATGGTGGTCGCGTAAATCGGCTTTTCGCGATGCGTGATGGCGGTCAAGTGGAAAACCGGGTACTGGTCTTCGAGAGAATAAAAGCCTGTGTGATCGCCGAACGGACCTTCGGTGCGCAGTTCGCCCAGCTCCACGTATCCTTCGAGCACAATCTCGGCCTGCGCCGGCACCTCGAGGTCGCAGGTCTGGCACTTCACCATCTCGACGGGGCTCTGGCGCAGGAAGCCCGCGATCATCATCTCGTCCAGGTCCGGCGGCAGCGGCAGGATCGCGGAGTACATGCTGGCCGGGTCGGCGCCAATCGCCACCGCGACATCCATCCGCGTCTGTCCGTGAGCGCGCATGCGGCGGTAATGCTCGGCGCCCTGCTTGTGTGTCTGCCAGTGCATGCCGGCGGTCGAGTCGTCATAAACCTGCATGCGGTACATCCCGCAGTTGCGCTTGCCGGTATCGGGGTTGCGCGAAAACACCATCGGCAGCGTGATGAAGCGTCCGCCGTCTTCCGGCCAGCATTTCAGAATCGGGAACTGCGCCAGTGACATGCCCGAGGTGCGCACCACCTCCTGGCACGGGCCTTTGGAAACGATTTTCGGAAAGAACCCGCCCATCTCGGCCAGCTTGGGTAGCATTTTGAGCTTGCCGATCAGGCCTTCCGGCATGCGCATCTCCAGGAACTCGACGATGCGCGCCGCAATCTCTTCCAGCGAATCCACTTCCAGCGCGATTTCCATCTTGCGCAACGAAGCGTAAGCGTTGATCAGCACCGGCACATCCGAGCCCGTGGGCTTTTCGAACAGCAGCGCCGGCCCGCCCCGCTTCACCGCGCGGTCGGCGAACTCGGTGATCTCGAGCACCGGGTCCACTTCGAAGGGAATGCGCTTCAGTTCGCCGTTGCGCTCGAGCGCCGCAATAAACTCACGCAGATCTTTATACGCCATGACTTAAGTTTGAGTGTACCGTGTGAGGCAGGTCCCCGACCGGCCCTGGGTGCAGTCACCGATCACATCACAGATTCAGCTCGCAATCCCCCGCTCGACAAGCAGGCATTCCGTTTGATACCATTAGTGTGAAAACGTGCTGTTTTTTTCTCCCGCACAATCCTACGACCGGTCATCCTATACCCTCAGTTGTTCAACCGAGGACTAAAGCGTAAGAAATCTATGGCTTCCAACATGTATTCTCAAGGCGCCCAAGTCAAGCATCCGAAGTTCGGATTGGGCACGGTGATGTTCCATAACGAAGAGCGGATCGTCATCAAGTTCGACGATCATGGCGAAAAGAAATTCGTCACCACCATGGTGATGGGCGTTTTGGAGAAGAGCGACCGGCAGCCTCCGGCCGAAAAGCGGGGCTCTCGGAAGCGAAAGGTTGCGCCGGCCGCGGTGTAGCGGTACGGTGCGTCGAGGAACTTTGGTTTGAACGCACGTCAAAAACGGTTATTTGAAGAAGCGCGGAAGCGAAATCCAAATCTCGCAATGCCCGCCGACGCCCAGCCCGCCACGGACTGGACGGAAGCCGACCTGGCCCTGATCAAGCAGGGGGTTGGCGACAAAACCAGCCGACAGTCCGCGGCGCCTGGCGAAGGCGCCGAATCGAATGAACCTCCCACCGGCGAGCAGGCCGGCTCGGTGGTGACCTATTTCGACGCTAAGGGCTTCGGCTTCCTGCGCCCGGACGATGGCGGACGGGACATCTTCTTTCACGTCTCGCGCCTGGCGGAGGGCCTCGCCACCGAGTTGCGGCCCGGCGCGCGCGTGCTCTATGAGCTGGGCATGGACCGGGCCGGCAAAATGGCGGCCTCGAGCGTCCGTATAGCGCCCAAGGAATAACGCTATAATATAGAAAACTCGGGGCAGCGCCGGTATCTCCGGCCGCGCGCCGGTTTCCAGGTTCCTGGCATCACTCATGTTCGACAATCTCTCGGAAAAACTGCAGCGGGTTTTCAAGAATCTCCGCGGCGAAGGCAAACTGTCGGCCGAAAACATGGAATCGGCGCTGCGCGAAATCCGCATGGCGCTGCTCGAGGCCGACGTCAATTTCCGGGTCGTCAAACAGCTCCTCGAAAACATCAAGCAGAAGGCGATGGGCGAGGAAGTGCTGGCGGCGCTTTCGCCCTCTCAGCAAGTGGTCAAGATCGTTCACGAAGAGCTGATCAAGATTCTGGGCAGCCACGAATCGAAGCTGCGGTTCGCCAACGAGCCGCCCAGCGTGTTCCTCATCGTGGGCTTGCAAGGTTCCGGGAAAACCACCACCACGGGCAAGCTGGCGCGCTGGCTTTCCCGCAACGGGCACCGGCCGATGATGGTTTCCGTGGACGTCTACCGCCCGGCGGCGCGCGAGCAGCTCAAGGTGATTGCGCGCGAGATCGGCCAGCCGCTTTACGAGGGCGCGGCGGAAGAAAAGCAGCCGATGGAACTGGCGCGTGCGGCGCGGCGCGAGAGCGCCAACACCGGCCGCGACGTGCTGCTGGTGGATACCGCCGGCCGGCTGCACATCGACGACCAGTTGATGGGCGAACTGAGTGAGCTCAAGCAGCAGCTCAATCCGGTCGAGATCCTGTTCGTGGCCGACGCCATGACCGGGCAGGACGCGGTGAAATCGGCCGATGAATTCCACAAGCGGCTGGGCATCACCGGCGTGATCCTCACCAAGATGGATGGCGACGCCCGCGGCGGCGGCGCGCTGTCGATCCGCCACGTTACTGGCCAGCCGCTGAAATTCGTCGGCGTGGGCGAGAAGTTCGACGCCCTCGAACCGTTCCACCCGGACCGCGCGGCCAACCGCATTCTGGGCATGGGCGACATCCTCTCCTTCATCGAAAAGGCCGGCGAGGCCATCGATAAGAAGCAAGCCGTCGAGATGCAGCGCAAGCTGATCGAGAACGAGTTCACGCTGGAGGATTTTCGCGACCAGTTGCGGCAGATTCGCAAGCTGGGCCCGCTCGGTTCGCTGCTCGACATGATGCCCAAGGTGGGCGTGCTGAAGGATTTGAAGGACGTCAAGGTCGACGAAAAGGAAATCGAGCGGGTGGTGGCGATTATCGATTCGATGACCCCGCGCGAGCGCGACAACCACATGATCATCAACGGGAGCCGGCGCCGCCGCATTGCGCGGGGCAGCGGCACCAGCGTGCAGGAAGTCAACCAGTTATTGAAGCAGTATGCGCAGGCGCGCAAGATGATGAAGGGTCTTTCCGGCGGCTTTGTGGGGCGCAAGCTCGGCAAGATGAAGATGCCCGCCGGATTCCCGTTTGGCAACATGCCCGGAATGTAGGAGTATTTTGAGAACGACCATGGAGTATCAATGCTGATGATTCGTCTGGCGCGGTTTGGCGCCAAAAAGAAGCCGTTTTACCGCGTAGTGGTAATCGAGAAGGAGCGCGCCGCCAATGGCCGCAACCTGGAGGTGGTGGGCCACTACAACCCGGTGTCCTCGCCGGCCCAGGTTACCCTCCAGCACGACCGGATCGAACACTGGACGCAGCACGGCGCGCAGTTGTCGGATACGGTGAAGCGGTTGCTCGAAAAGCATCCGGCGCCGGTTGCCCAGCCGGGAGCCTGAAGCGGTCAGCGTGTGGGCAGGCTTTCGCCTGCCGGCCGCGCAGCCTCCTGGGCAACTCGCCGCTGTTGTGTATGTCTCCGAACGCCGCCAGGCCCGACTCGGATAAATGCCGCATCACGCCCAGCCTCCTTCGGTTACCATGGGGTTAGGAGCGGGATGCATGAAACAGTTGATTGAGGACATCGCGAAGGCTTTGGTCGACATCCCGGAAGAGGTTTCCGTCCGCGAGGTGCTGGGCGAGCAGGTGACCGTGCTGGAATTGAAGGTGGCCGCCAGCGATCTGGGGAAGGTGATCGGCAAGCAAGGCCGCACCGCGCGCTCGATCCGCACCATTTTGGGCGCGGCGGGGATGAAACTGAACCGGCGCTTCACGCTGGAAATTCTGGAGTGAGTTTGCCGGAAGAAGCCTGGGTGACCGTAGCCAGGCTGGGCAAAACGCGCGGCAATCGCGGCGAAATCACCGCGCTGGCGCTGAGCGACCGGCCGGAACGCTACCAGGCATTAGGCCAGGTGTACCTGTTCGGCACCGGTGCGCCGTTGCCGCGGCAGGTGGAGAATACCTGGTTTCACAATGGCACGCTGATCTTCAAGTTCCAGGGTGTCGACACGATCTCCGATGCCGAATTGCTGGTGGGCTTGGAAGTGCGGATTCCCATCGCCGAGCGGGCACGGATCGCTCCCGGTGAGTTTTTCCAATCCGACCTGGTGGGCTGCGAAGTGGTGGATCGGAAGTCCGGCGCGCGCCTGGGCCGCGTCGAGGCGTGGCAGGATGGCGGCGGCTCCGGGCTGCTGGCGGTGGAAGGCGGACTGCTGATTCCGTTTGCGCGGTCGATTTGCGTCGAGATCGACGTCCAGGCCCGGCGCATCGCGGTGGACTTGCCCGAGGGTCTGCGAGAGTTGAACCAATCGTGATCTTTCATGTGCTGACGATTTTCCCCGAGTTCTTCGAGGGGCCGTTCGCGCATGGCGTTGTCAAGCGGGCGCAGGACGCGGGCCTGCTGGAGATCCGCATCCACAACCTGCGCGATTACACCTTCGACCGGCACAGAACGGTGGACGACCGGCCCTTCGGCGGCGGCGAGGGGATGGTCCTTAAGCCCGAGCCGATTTTTTTCGCGGTGGAATCCATCTGGCCCGCGCGCGGCGCCGGGCAGAAGGTGATTCTGCTTTCCGCCCACGGGCGCCTGTTCGACCAGGGCGCGGCCAACCGTTTGAGTCGGGAAGCCGAGTTGCTGCTGATCTGCGGCCGCTACGAAGGCGTGGACGAACGCGTGGCCGAGCGCCTGGCGGACGAAGAACTCTCGATCGGCAACTACGTGCTGAGCGGCGGCGAACTGGCCGCGGCCGTGGTGATCGATGCGACCGCGCGCCTGCTGCCCGGAGTTCTGGGCAACGAAACCTCCGCGGCGTTCGAGAGCTTTCAGGAAACCGGCCATGGCGAAGGCCTGCTGGACTGCCCACACTGGACCCGCCCAGCCGACTTTCGCGGCTGGAAAGCCCCCGAGGTCCTGCTCAATGGCAATCACGAGGAGATAAGGCGCTTCCGGAAGGAATCAGCCATCGAGAAGACAGCCAGGCTGCGGCGGGACTTGCTGAAACAGGAGACGGAGAGCGGGAAGTAAGTCGGGGGCAAAGACGTTGCCTACGGCGACCCTTTCAGTAGCCGCATGTATTCGGCCCTGTAGGATATGCTGTTGTGGCCTGTGCCGCCTATTACCTGAAGGGTTGCAACTCCGCCTTTGAACCGCGATTGGAGTAGTGCCGTGCTGGCGCGGGGAACGATTTCGTCGTGCTCCGCAGCGATGATCAAAGTAGGCGCGGTCACGCTAGGCGCGTATCTCCATGATTCATACTTGTCCAGCATCAGCCACCGCACAGGGACATAGGGGAATTGGGCGGCCGCAAGTTCCTCGAGGCTGTCGAATGGAGTGACAAGGACAAGCCGGGTGACTGGCCGCAGGCTGGCGACATAAACGGCAACTCCGCTGCCCAAGCTGCGACCCACCACGTCGACATCCGGATGCTCGGCATGCGCTTCGTCGAAAAGGGTTAGGGCATCCGCGAAGAGTGCTTTTTCGGAGGGCTTTCCCGAACTGCCTCCGTAACCCCGATAGTGCAGCAGGTATATCGCGCTCTCAGGAAATCCAACCGAAAAGCTGGGCATGCTAAGAGAGACATCCTCAGCGTTCCCTCCGAAATAGATAAGGGCGCGCGGGCCGTTTTTCGGCCGCGTGGACACCAGCACCCGCGCCGCCGCCGTCGGCAAGATGATCGTGGTCGCGTCATTGCCGCCCGAGCCAGGCTGCGGAAGATAGATCAGAGAGCGCTGAATGAGAAACAATACCGCGCAAAAGCCGAGGTATACGAGAGCTGCATCCCTCAGTACAATTCGAAGCCAGTGCGACATGGGACGCACCGTCTCGACGAATTCTAGCACTCCGCAGCGCAGGAGCCGTAGGCGCGGGGCTGACGACGCTGACGACCCGGCTAGGCTGCCGTATATGGTCGATGCCTTCCCGTCGGGCGCTATCGATCCCGACTATTAGATGCAGCTGCAGATACACGCCGGCACTATGCCCTAGGCGCGCAAGCCCTGGGCGAGAGAGCCTACCCGAGGGTTCAATATCTCTATCCGGCGCTCTTCGCAGCCGATTCGATGAGTGACAATGCAGAACCGTCCCAGGTCTACTTGAGCGTGAGCTCGCCTTCGTAATGCTCCTTCCAGGAATTGGACTGCTGGTTGGCAAAGCTGGCGTCAATATTGAACTTGACCAGCTTCCCGGTGCTCTTTTCGAGCCAGACCGTACCCTTGGTGGATTGAAGGTTTGTGATCATGCCTCTCGCGATGTCCATCCCGGCTTTGGTAGAGCCGGTGGCCGTAGAAGTATCGAACTCGAACTGGTCGGCGTCGACGCCGCCGGCAGTGCCGGAACCCGCCGGCTGCGCCACCATTTGCCCGAAAGCGAGCATCATGGCCGCGCCGGTCACCGGGCCGATCAGCTCCAGATCTGCCATTCCCCAGGCAAGCTGATCCGCCTTCATGGCCTTGTGCTCTGTTTTCTGCTTGCCGCGGATGGATGTGAGGCTGAGTTGGTCGGGAGAGATATCCGCCTCCACTTCGACGGGACCCACCTCCGGCTTCGCGGTCTTGTCCATCGGAAACTTGGGATTTATGTTTTCCTGAGCCTTATAAGAAAAGTGGTAAGACGCCGTGGGTTTTTGAAGCGATTCCAGGAGCAACGTCGTGCTGTGCTGGAGTCTTTGTTTGACGTCACCTTGCGCCGGGTGCGCCACGCCGGCAGAGGCGGACGCGCCAGGTGACGCTGCAACGCCTTTGCCCTCGGCGCCAGTGCCGGCATTCCTGCACCCTGCCAGCAGGACAATCATCGCGCAGCAGGCAATCGCCGCGAACGCTTTCGTATAAGTCCTTTCGCTCCGATCCATGGGCTCTCCTTCCGCAACTCCGCGTAACAGCGGGTCATCGCTTTCCGCAAACCAACTTAGCGGCTCTCGATTCTGGACTACTGGGCAAAACTCAGTATACAGCCGACCTCCTTCGCCGTGGCCGGTCTCCTGGAGGCACTCAAACGCCGCGGAACCTTCTTTGCCCGACACCCCAGGCAACAGGGGCGCCGTCGCCCAACAGCGCGCGGTGCTGCCTGCGGCTGATCTGCTGCCGTTACGAAGGCGTGGGGAAAGAGTCCGCGATCGAAAAGACAGCGAGGCTGCGGCGTGACTTGTTGAAAGAGGTGACGGAGGGCGGGCGGTAACTCGGGCGGGATTCGTTTACGCGTCGTGACGGAGGCCTCAACGGCAACCGCGCGAGCAACCGGATTGCCTCTACCGGCGCGTGGCCGACGATCCCTGCGCTGGCGGCCGCAACTCTTTCAAGTGGCGCGCGGCTTCGCGATCAACCGGCCAGCGAGGTAGCCGATGGGCATGACGAAGAGGATCGCAAAGGGCAGCAAGAGGAAGCCGATCCCGGCTGTGGACGATCGCGAGGTGAGGATGCTGATGTGTATCCATAGAGACATCGCAATGCCCGCGCCAAGCGCGCCCGCGATACCGGCCCATCTTCCGCGAGGCGCCTGCTCGGCGGAAAGATGAAATAGGCTGAAGACCGCGGCCCCGGAGAAGGGCAGACCGCCGATCAGCGCGATCAGGAACTCGTTGAAGCCCAACCGAAACAGATTCCCGAACCACTCGCTGGCGGCTGACGTGAATGGTGTACCCTTTGCGGCCGTCACTCCAATGATGGCAACGGGCGACACCACAAAACCCAAGACAATGGTGAACCAGAATAGGATAACTACCCGTTTCATCGTGCGGCCTCAATCGCGCGGATGGCATCGGCCGCGCCGTCGCGCGCCAGACTGTTCGGATCGTTCTGTGCGGCGCGAAGCTCTGGGAGCACGGATCGTGCGGAGGATCCCATGTGCATCAGTCCACGCCGCCGTAAAACGGATCAGCAGGGACTTCGAGTGAAGCTCGGTGAGGATGTCGGGAATCGCGTCGGCGGCACGCGCGCCCTGCTTGCTGAGCTGGTCCAGAGCATATTCCTGATAACCCCGATCGGAGTGCGGAAATCCTTCCAGGCCACCCGATGCGTACCCGGATTGATTCCCGACCTTGCCGGGGATCGTTTTCCCCATGGCCGAGATGACCGGCGTTGAGTCGGAGGTCAGGCGCTCGAGCAATGAGGGCTGGATGCGGTTCGCTACGTCGCCCAGCCGGTCTAAGGCCAGCCTCGCGCCCCATGAGTCGACGCCGCCCCGCGCATCTTTGATGATGGCGGCGATCAGTTCATCGTCGTAATCGCCCATGTCGATCAGCGCGGCAAATGCGTGGACACGCGCGGGGCGGCTGAGCGCGCCACGCACCAGCGGGATCGCGCGCCAGGCGATCGGGCCGAAGTTCCCGAATACGGAAGTTGTGGCGGGAGTCAGAGGAGCGCTGTTTCCGATCAGCCGGGTGACATATTCGTAAGCAGCCTGCGGATCGATCTCGCGCAGAGCACGGGCGCATAGGGGTGCGGCAGGATCCTCCGGATTCCGCAAGATTTCAAGCAGCGCCGGAACCGCGGGAGCGCCGCTCGAATCGAAGGATTCGAGCGCCTCAGCGGCTTTGCAACGTTCTCCCGCGGAACCTTCGCGCAACGTTTTGGCATAGATCCGCGCGCCGATAGAACCCGTCATGCCCACCCAGGCGGCGATTGCGGCAGCAAACAAGAGCCCCAGGAGGCCGAGGTTGAGCCAAATTACTCTGCGGCGCGAGGTCACATTTCGAGTATAAACGCCGGCGCGAAACCTGGCCGCTCTGCGCTTGGAAAGTGCGGCAAAACCGAAACGTTTCCCGCTCCAAACGTTCTTGAGGTAGCGCCCGCGGCCCTACTCCCGCCCGGCGTATAGGGCGTCGATATCCTGCTTGAAGTTTTCGATGGCCTTGGTGCGGCGGACCTTCATGGTGGCTGTCAGTTCGCCCTGCTCAATCGAGAAGTCGCGCGGCAGAATGCGGAACCGGCGCACCTGCTCGAAAGGCGCAAGCTGGCCGTTCACCTGGTTGACGATCCGGCGCATTTCCTTTTCCACCGGCGGCGCGCCGCAGATTTCGGCCGGTGAGCGGCCATCGGAGGCGTCCATGCCTTTCAGCGTCTCGGCGACACCGGTGTTGATGGTGAACAGCGCGGTGAGGTACGGCAGGCGGTCGCCAATTAGGAGCACCTGGCTGACGAGCGGCTCCATCTTAAACAGGCTCTCGACGCGGCTGGGGTGAATCTTCTTGCCGGTGGAGGAGACGATCAGCTCTTTTTTGCGGCCGTTGATGTAGATGTAGCCAGCGGCATCGATGTAGCCCAAGTCGCCGGTGTGCAGCCAGCCATCGCGCAGCACTTCGGCGGTGGTGGCGGGGTCGTCCCAGTAACAGGAAAACAGGCATGGGCCTTTGATCAGCAGCTCGTGATCTTCGGAGATTCTGATTTCGACTCCGGGCATCATTTTGCCGATGCTGCCGGGCATGGGGGCGTCGAGCGGGTTGAGCGCCGCCACGCCGCCTTCGGTGAGGCCGTAGCCTTCGATCAGCGGCATGCCGATGGCCTCATAAAACTCGGCCAGGTCTTTGCTGAGCGGCGCTGCGCCGGAAGCCGGCACGCGAAGGCGTCCGCCGAGGCGCGCGCGCACCTTGCGAAACAGCAGGCGGTCGGCCAGGGCCAGCGGCGCGCGGATGCGGATCGGCACTGGTTTGCCTTCGCGCCGGTAACGCGCGGCTGCCAGCGCCAGCGCGAGTCCGGTGTAAAACGCCTTGCGGGAGGCGGCGGAGCGCTTGCGCAGCTCGGTGCAGATGGTGAAGTAGATGCGCTCCCACATGCGCGGCGGCGCCAGCAGGATGGTGGGCCGCACCTTGCGGATATCCTGCGGCAGCTTCATCAGGCTTTCGGAGAAGTGGACCGGCGTACCGCAGCGGATCGGCAGAAACTCGATGACGACGCGCTGCGCGATGTGCGCGGAAGGCAGAAAGGCGACCGTCGCATCTTCCGGCCCCATGGGAAACACGAGCGGCCCCATGTCGATGTTGGAGACGATGGCCTGGTGCGTGACCAGCGCCATTTTGGGTTCGCCGGTGGCGCCGGACGTAAGGTACAGCACGGCCGGATCGGACGGCCCCGTCTCGGCGCGCAGCCGGCCTGCCAGTTCCGGGTCGCGCGCCAGCGTTTCGCGTCCCAGGGCGCGCAGATCGTCCAGCGCCAGGGCGCCCTCGGCTTGGCCGGTAAGCAGAATCCAGCGGCTGGCGCGGGCGTGCCGCAGCGCGCGGAAGGTCTGCGGGTCCTCCACGAAGACCGCCGCGGCGCTGGTAGCCTCGATGGTGCGAATCAGGTCGGGCACAGGGTAGCTGGGGTACAGCGCGGCGGCGATGGCGCCGCAGGCCAGAATTCCCAGGTCCGCCAGGTAAAACTCCAGCCGCGTCTCCGAATCCAGGGCTACGACTTGGCCCTTCTCAACCCCCAGCGCGCGCAACCCGGCGGCAATCTCCTCCGCCGCGCGGCGGTATTCATTCCACGAATACGTGAGGTAAGCGCCGGAGGGTTGGGGCTGATGCAGGGCCGGCGCGTCGCCATAGCGCGTCGCGGCCTCTTCCAGAACCTGAAACAGAGTGCGGGGAGTCACTTCAAGCACTTTATCACGGAGGCGGGGCTGACGCCTTCCTCGGAGGTACTGGGAGCGGGCCAGCCCAGCTTAGGGGGCAGTTACTTTGATGGGAACGTCCACGTTGACTTCCGGCTGCTGTCCGACCTTGACCTTCATGGGGACCGTGATCTGAGTCACCTGACCCGGCTTCGACTGTGAGGCGAAAAGCCACCAGAGGTCGAACGATGTAAACGCCGCTACGAACAGAATGGCGATGGGCAGACCGGTTCCCCATTTCCACAAGGCGAGCTTTTCGGTGACTTCCATATTTCCCGTCTTAAGTTGTTCCCGGTAGGAATCGACGATGGCGCGCTGCTTGTTCATCTCATCGAAAGTAAACCAACTAAAAACCATAAAGAGAAGCACGCCAATGCCTAACACGACGCCCGCGGCCACCGCGACGGCAATTTGAGGCCTGTCCCAGCGGAGCGTGATCATACCGGTCGCGGCGGTGACGAAAAAGGTTCCGAGCGTCATTCTCACGGCGCTGTAGTGACGCGCCCAGTTTCCGTGGTCTGCATACTCCTGAAGGAGGACGGTTCGAGTGTCCGCTTCCTTTGTGTTGGCTTTTGTCGAGTCCGGTTGGGGAGCGGGCCAGGCAAGGAACATTTTGCGTCCTCCAAAGTGAAGTTCTGCGCGCAATTCGACGGCTGCCGCCGGCGGGCGTTTCCCGATTATATCGCCGCGAACAGGGGCCAGTGGTTCTCGGCGCCGGACCCTACCGCGCGGAGCAGTTGCCGTTTTACACGCTCACTACCGGGCAGGGCGATTCACGGATGATGGCGTAGGCGTTGGTGCGCAGGCGGCCGAAGCCTCCGGCGGCGGAACCGCGCGCGATCACAAGCACGCTGGCGCGGATACGGCCGGCGGCGGCGCAGATGGCGTGAGCCGGGTCGCCGGCCTGGAGCATCACTTCCGCCTGCGATCCCACCTTGGCCTGCAGGCGGGCCAGCGTCTCCTCCGCCGACCAGCGCAGCTTGGCGCGCCACGCGTCGTCGGTATGGTCGGGAGTCTCCGGAACGGCGGCCGTGACGTGCAGCAGGGTGAGCGGGACTTCCAGGGCGCGGCTCAGCCAATCGGCCCATTGGAGAGCGCGCTCGCTTTGCGGGCCAAGATCCACCGCGCAGAGGATGTGCCGGATCTCCGCCGGTCGCGCGGCCGTCTCCGCGATGTGCACGCCGGTCCACACGGGACACTCCGCGTCATGCAGCACCTTGGCGGTGTTGGAGCCGAGAATGAACCGGCGGAACAGCCCGCAACCGTGGGTGGGAATCAGAATGAGGTCCACGTTTTCGTCGTGCGCAAACTCGACGATGCGGGAGGCGGGTTCGCCGTCCAATACCACGCGGCGCACGTTGCAACCGGCGAGTTCCGCCTGTTGAAACTGATCCAATTCGAGGGTCAGGCTCTCCATCTGGGCGCGGTACAACTCGCCCAGCATGACGCCGCCCATTTCCGTGTCGCCAAGACGGTACTGCATGGGAGCCAACACGTGCAGCAGGATGATTTCCGGGGAAAAGCGTTGCGCCAGGCGTTGGGCGCAGTGGACGGCTCCGATAGAGCGTTCCGAAAAGTCCACCGGCAACAAGATCTTCGCAAGCGGCATCATGGAGTACCCCCTTGGCCGCCGGACGGCTGCGGTGCCGCACCGGCTTCCATATATTAGGGTAATCCGATGCGAAAATCTGGTCTAGCCTCCGTTTCGAGCGCCGGGAAGGTCAACCAAGGTCCCAGGCGTAGGCGGAGAACTGGCGGATGGTGCGGAAGCCGACTCGCTCATAAAGAGCCACCGCATTTTCATTGGCTGAGGTGACGGTGAGACCGACCGAGCGGCATTCCATTTTGCGCAACGCCAGCATCGACTGGCGCAGCAGGGCATGACCGATGCCGGTTCCGCGCACGGCGGGCGACACGCAGATCTGCGTGATGTGGCCGGACTCGGGAGAGACCAGGCTGGCCAGGGAGAGGCCGCAAAGGTGGCCGCTGACGCCCTCGAAAGCCAGGTAAGACGCGGGTTGCGAAAACGTGCCGCAGCCCGGATACGCCACGATGTTGTGCAGGAAACGGTGCGCGCCGGCGGCGCTCCGATACTGGTCGTTGATCCAGCCATCCACATGTCCCGCATACGATTCGGCAATCAGCGCGGCGGCGGCGTCGCTGTAACGGTCCGACCAGTTTTCCATATAGAACGGCCGGCGCACGGGGCCCTCCCCGAAGTCCGCCTTCTTCAGATCCGCCCGCATGAAGTTGCGGCAGTACTGATGAGTCTCGGCCGCGCGCGGCAGCACGCGGTCGGGCGCGTAGTCGAGCATCAGCAGTTGCGCCTCGATGCGGCTGATGTGCGGAGTCTGGAACATCTCGTCCAGCGCCGAGCGCAGCAGCAGATCTTCCCGCTCCTGGCTGCGCAGGCCGCGCAGGATGTACAGATCGCCGAGGAGGGCTTTGTGGTCCTCGAACACGAAGTAGAGGTAGCCGGCGGCCCGGCCATCGGCGACCAGCACGCGCCCGCTCAAGGCGTGCACGCCGACGAAGCGGCGCGCCAGTTGGGCCGACTTGGCGAAGTCCCACTCGAGGTCGTCGTGCCAGGCGGCGACTTCTTCCTCCAGCACCGGGTCCAGATCCGCGGCAGCGACCAGCCGCAGATCGACGATCTCATCCGGGGCCACCGGGTTGAGGCGCGCTGCCATGGGGCGTCTGCTTATTGTACTCCGTACAGCGCGGCGTAACTAAGTTGCAGTTTCACGTAGTCGCGCGGGTAAGACAGCTTCACGGCAGTCAGCTTGCCAGCGGCGTCGAAGCTGGGCGTGAGCAGCGAGTTGATGCCGCACCAGTAACGCGGCAGGTCCAGTTTTTCGTAGCGCGCCATCACCTGGTCGCGCAGCTTGGGGTCGAAGTGCACCGCGTACCGGTCCACCAGCGCTTTGATGGCGGCGTAATCGCCTTCGGCCTTGATGCGCATCAGCTCGGCCTCCAGCATGCCAACGCCCTGGTGCATCTTGTCGAAATCCTTCAGCACGAGGTAAGTCTTGCCGCCGCGCTCCACTTTTTCGATGGCGCCCGTCTTATCCATCACGTAGTTGACGATGAGCTGCCGGTTCCTCTGGTGGTCTTCCTCGATGGTGTCGCCCTTGGGAATGCGGTTGAGCTGCGTCAAAGCCACCCGCACGGCGTTATAGTACATTGCCTTGCCGACCTCGGGGCTGGAGACCAGGTGCAACTCCTGGAGCTTGGGATCGAAAATATTCCAGAGCGCCATCAGGTCGGCGCGGGCTTCCTCGAGGGTGGAGAAATACTCCTTGAGGTACGCTTCGCTGCCGCCGCTGAGGCGCGGGCTGAGCTTGCCGGAGCCGTGGCCGATCACTTCGTGCAGGCCGGTCATCAGGTCGCCCGCCTCTTCCCCATATTTCTTGCAGAGGGCAATTTCTTCGGGCGAAGCCGCGAATTCCTCCAGGGCGCCGTAGCCGGCGGCTCGCGTCAGAGTGCGCGAACTGCCCGTGAACAGGAAGCTCTTGCTGCCGTATTTTTCGCGGATCTCGTTTTCGTTGGGCAGATTGTCGCCGATGGTGCTGGCATGGAAATCGCCGGTTTCGGTGACCGTTTCCACCGCCTTCGCCAGCGGCGGTTTCACTCCCTGCTTCTTATACTGCGGCAGCCACGGAGCGTGGTCTTCAAAGTACTGCGCATTCTCGGCGAGCCTGGTCATCAGCCCGTTCAGCTTGGCATCGGTGATGCTCACGAAGGCCTGCGAAGTCCCCTTGGCCGCGCGCGCGTCGCGGTAAACCTCGATGAAGCCGTTGGCGAAGTCCACCGGCCGGTCGTTGCCCACCCAGGCGATACCGAAGCGGATCCAGTCGGCCGGGTCGCCGGTCTGGTAATAGCGAATCAGAGCGGCAATCACCGCATCCTGGCCGGGTTCGGCATAAGCCCGGGCCTTTTCGAGATACTGGTTGGCCTTCATGAGGAATAGCGCGTAGCGGCCGGGCGGAATCTTGCCATCGGGAGTTCCGGCGCGATAAACCTCTTCCACCAGCGCCCCCGAATCGCTTTTGACGAGGCGGGAATTCAGCGGGTGGGCATCGTGAAAGTTCACCAGATCCGCCATGCTGACGTGGTAGTAAAAATTGTTGGCGCTGGCCTGCAAAATGTCCTTGCCTCCGCGCGGGCTCTTGGCGGTGATGGTGGGCTCGAAATCGGGGTCGAACAGAGAAGCGCGCAGCGCCGCCAACTCGCGATCCAGATCGGCCTGGCTGGAGATGGCCTGGTCCTCATAAGGATGGCTTTTGAAGCCGCCGGCGCGGAGAGTGGCCCTGGCGGCCGCCTGCAACTCCTCGAAGGTGAACTCAGGCAGAAACTTCTGCGCCGTCATCTCATTGTGGTTGCCGCGATTGGCCCAGAAAAGCTTGGTGAACACGGTGATCTTGGCGAGCGCTTGCGGGTCGACGCCATCCGGAGAACGCAGAATCGTTTCCAGCAGCCGCTTCTGGCGCAGGCCGTAGATCGAGTTCTGGTCGTAATTGATAGGATCGATGGCGATGGCCGCCTGGCTCAGCCAATAGGCGAGCGCCTGCTGGCGCGCGCTCAGCGACCGGAAGCTTTCCGCCTCAAGTTGGATAAAGCCGGTGGAACCGACGCGGTCCACCAGGGCGCTATCGGCCGCCAACGCGGGCGCCGCCAGCGCGAGAATCAACCATAAACGCTTCCTCATGCTCTCTCCAGTGTAGGTCCACGTCGAGCTGTGGCGCAGCCTGTCAAAGGCTAGGCCGAGAGTCATCTCGGCTTTTCTTGGCCGCTATTCTCTGCTTGCCCCTATGTTCTCCACGATGCGATGCGCACGTGCGGGCCGCGCGGCCCCCAAACCGCGGGGTCGGTCGGTCCGAAAATCGCCAGTGCGGGTGTTCCCACCGCCGCCGCCAGGTGAGTGATGCCGGAATCGTTGCCGACGTAGAGAGAGGCTTGCGCCAGCCAGCAGGCCAACTCGTACAGATCGCCGAAGCGGTGCGCATCCGGAAGCAGCGGATCTTCCTGCCCGGCGCACCAGCGAACCGGCATCCTGCGCTCCAGCCCTCGCGCCAGCAGACGGAATTTTTCCAGCGGCCAGTTCTTGCGCGGGCTTCCCGAAAAGGGATGAATGACGGCGAAGTTTTCTCGTGCAACGCTGCACGGAATGCGCGGGACCGGGTCGGCGTGGCAGTCCGTCAACGCGCTCACCTGCTCCAGGTAAAAGTCGGTGGCGTGCATCCCCGCACCCTGTGGCGGCAACGCGGGGAGGAAAGTGAATGGCAGATTGAGTGAACGCACCAACTCGCGAAACTCCGGCCGGTTGGCTCCATACCAGGAGATGATCGAATCGAAGCTGCGCAATCGATCGATGAGGCGCGCCGGAGGCTGGTTCGCTATGCCCAACAGGTTGAGGCCGGTCGAGATGATCGAGCGCACCGTGCCGGCGAAGCGAATCAGCGGCACGTTTGGCGTCGCGGTCCAGACTTCCAGGTAGTCGGCCCGCAAGCATTCCAGAGCCGGCAGGGAGACGATGAAATCGCCGATCGCCCCCGGGCGGATCACGAGCCTGCGCATGGTGGCTTCAGTATCGCAAAAACAAGCTGGCCGGCGCATGATTTATCCACAGGGGTTGCACGGTCATAGCCTTGTAACCATATAAAAACAAACCGAATAAAACTTGAGGAAACAAGGGGTTAAAGGGCAAATAAGCATTGACCAGAATCTCCGGCGGGCGCATATTGATGAAGGTTCCAAGAGGTTTGAGGAACAGCAAGCCTCCGGAAACGTAGCGGACCGGGAACGGTGATCCGCAGCCAGAAAGTCTAGTTTACTAGTTTGAAGGCTGCGGGGAGCGAACGGAGATCGGGCGGATTCGGAAGGCGCGACCGCCGGGTGACCGGGCCAGTCGAACGCT
>Ga0181517_10000897_pt1 | contig 36443 bp, 30 predicted proteins | sample PEATcosm2014_Bin_31_FD_119748 | JGI IMG/M metagenome (GOLD analysis project Ga0181517, IMG submission 119748) | Peatland microbial communities from MTU Mesocosm Facility, Houghton, MI, USA - PEATcosm2014_Bin01_30_metaG | ecosystem: Environmental > Terrestrial > Soil > Wetlands > Peat | place... | reverse complement strand
CCTGCACGACGGCGCGACCTTCGAGCGCTTCCTTGATGTGGTCGGCAATCATCCCCGCGCCAACATTCTCTACGACCCCAGCCACATGGTCCTGCAACAGATGGATTACCTGGCCTTCCTCGATATCTATCACGACCGCGTGCGCGCCTTCCACGTCAAGGACGCCGAATTTCACCCCAGTGGCCGCGCTGGCGTTTACGGCGGCTACCAGGCCTGGATCGACCGCCCGGGCCGTTTCCGCTCGCTGGGCGACGGGCAAGTCGACTTCAGCCAGATTTTCAGCAAGCTCGCGCAATACGACTACCCCGGCTGGGCGGTGTTGGAGTGGGAGTGCTGCATCAAGCATCCCGAACAGGGAGCGGCGGAAGGCGCACCCTTCATTCGCGACCACATTATCCGTGTAACCGATCGCGCTTTTGACGACTTTGCAGGGGGCGCGGGAGATCGGGAGACCAATCGCAAAATACTCGGCCTGGGTTGAAGGAGGCGTTTTCCGTCGCAGGCAATCCATGAGATTTGTCGGTCACCGGCCTGCCAGCCTACCATCGAACTCATGGATTCCGTGATTCTCGATGGCCAGCCACTGACCCTGGCCCAGATTGAAGCTGTATCTCTTGCTGCCTGTCCCGTCACCATTGCTCCCGCCGCTCTGGTCCGCATTGCCCAGAGCAGGGAACTGATCGAGCAGATTCTCGCTGCCGGCCAAACCGTCTATGGCGTCAATACCGGTTTCGGCAAGCTGTCCGACGTGCGCGTCCCGCCTGACAAACTGGCGCAACTGCAGACCAACCTGGTGCGCAGCCACGCCGGCGGTGTCGGCCAGCCGCTCTCTGAAGGCGAATCGCGCGCCATGCTGCTGCTGCGCGCCAACGTCTTGGCTAAGGGCTTCAGCGGCTGCCGGCCAGCACTGGTTGAGTTGCTGGTAGCACTGTTGAACGCCGGCGTTCATCCGGTCATTCCTGAGAAGGGCTCCGTCGGAGCCAGCGGTGACCTGGCCCCGCTTGCCCATCTTGCTCTAGTCGCCATCGGCGAAGGCGAGGCCTTTTACAAGGGCGAACGCATGGCTGGGGCTGAGGCCTTGCGTCGTGCCGGGTTGTCCCCTATTGTCCTCTCTGCCAAGGAAGGGCTCGCCTTGCTCAATGGAACCCAGGCTATGACGGCCGTTGGCGGACTGGCAATGGCCCGCGCCCGCCGCGTAACCAAGCTGGCTGACCTGGCCGGCGCCATGTCGCTTGAAGCGCTCATGGGCACGCCCGCTGCTTTCGACGAGCGCATCCATCTTGCCCGGCCGCACGCGGGCCAGATTGCCGCCGCTGCCCATTTGCTGCGCCTGCTTGAGGGGTCAGAGATTCGCGAGGCGCACCGCGTGACCGACACCCGGGTGCAGGACGCCTATTGCCTGCGCTGCATGCCGCAGGTCCACGGTGCCGTGCGCGGCGTGCTGGACCATGTCACCGGAATCCTGGAAATCGAAGCCGGCTCGGCTACAGACAACCCGCTCGTCTTCCCTGATGACCACTCCAAAACACGAAGCGGCGGAGCCGTTATCTCAGGGGGGAATTTCCATGGTGCCCCGCTGGCCTACGCGTTCGACTATGCCGCCATCGCCATCACCGACTTGGCCAGTATCACGGAGCGGCGCATTGACCGCTTGCTCAATCCGGACATCAATGAAGGCCTGCCCGCATTTTTGTCGCCCGATCCCGGGCTCTCCTCCGGATTTATGATGGCGCAGATCGTCTCTGCCGCCCTCATCAACGAGTGCCAGGTGCTTTCCCATCCTGCGTCTACCGGCAGCATACCCACCGACGGCGGTAAAGAAGATCACGTCTCTATGGGCATGAACGGTGCACTCAAATTGCGTCAGATTGTCGAGAATGCCGAGCGCGTATTGGGCATCGAAATCATGTGCGCGGCCCAGGGGCTGGAGTTCCGCAAGCCGCTCAAGTCCAGCCCGGAGATCCAGCGCGCACAAGCTATCGTGCGTTCCTTCGTCCCGCGACTCGAACAGGACCGGGTTCTGGCAACCGATATAGAAGCCCTCGCGGGAGCGGTGAAGGCAGGAGCGTTCGACGCCTGGTGCGCGTAGCGAGCCTATTTCACGCCCAGCACCCCATCCACGTCGACCACCAGTGCATCGCCCACGATCTGCATGGAGTGGACTCTAAGCTTTTCCAGCGTCAATAGTAGCCGCCGTTTGGGCCGCCGAAGAGTTGCTGAACCAGGGTCCGCTCCAGGGCTTCTCGGCTCACCTTCAGCTCCACGGCGCCGCTGTGCGCCAGGCCACATGAAGCCAGCACCAGGCACCCTGCGAGATTTCGCCGCCATGTTGTCATAAGAGTATCTGCCTCGATTGGTTTCTGTTCAGCAATATTTTGTCTTTCAGACCAGATTGTCTTCGCCTCCACGGCCACCGTAGAATCGATGTTAATCTATTCTCCCATAAGGAGATATGTAGACTCCATGGCGCATTGAACCGGTCAAAATTGATCGAAGGCCGAGGGTCATTTTACTATTGATTTTTGAAGAAAAAATCCGTAAAATAGAACCATAAAGTCACCTCAGGGCCAGACAGTAGCACCAACCTGAGTAGTAGGTAGTGCATCTAATTCCACCTTCTTCAAGGACACAATTCAATGGCAAAGCGTCGTGGAAATCCGAATTGGGGCAAGCCGGAGCCCATAGGCCCGGTTGTACCCACAGTGACCTCCTTCGAGCAGATCGTCAAGGAGTTCAAGCTCAGCCCGGACCAGTACATCCGGTCCACTCGCCTGCGGGAATGGGCTCGCCGGAACAAGAATTCCAAGTATATCCCTGAGGCCCTTCTCGAGGCCTGGGGCTTTGAGATTGAATCGACGTTGTAAGTCCTTTTTCCTTAGGCCAGTTCAGCAAAAGCGCCGCCCTTGGGCGGCGCTTTTGCTTGTGGAGCCTGCGCATTCTTGAACAGATCGGTGCGTGCTTTGCTGTTTACCTCTACGATAAGCGAGAATAAGAAAGTTGCCATGCCAAATACCCAGCGCACTATCGAGGCTCCTTTCACTGACGTTCCCGGCGCTCTTGCCGATATCCGCGCCGGGCGTATGGTCGTCGTGGTTGACGACGAAGACCGCGAAAATGAGGGTGACCTCACGCTGGCCTCTGAGTTTGTGACCCCTGAGGCCATCAACTTCATGGCCCGCTATGGCCGCGGCCTCATCTGTCTCACGCTGACCGAGGAGCGTGCCGACTATCTGCGCCTGTTTCCCATGACGCAGCAGAACTCCTCGCGGTTTGGGACCGCCTTCACTGAGACCATCGAGGCGCGCGAAGGTGTGACCACAGGCATTTCGGCCGCTGACCGGGCGCACACCATCCGCGCCGCTATTGCCGACGACGCCACTTACACCGATCTCGCTCGTCCCGGTCACGTCTTTCCGCTGCGCGCCCGCAAGGGCGGCGTCCTGGTGCGGGCCGGACAAACCGAAGCATCCGTCGATCTGGCTCGCATGGCGGGGCTCAACCCCTCCGGCGTCATTTGTGAAATCATGCGCGACGACGGCGAGATGGCCCGCATTCCGGACCTCATCCCCTTCTGCAAGGAACACGGCCTGCGGATCCTCACCGTCGCTGAGCTTATCCGATACCGTTTGCGGAATGAGCGCTACATTGTGCGCGCCGGCGAAAGCCGCATTCAAACCCGCTATGGCGAGTTCCGCATGATCGCCTACGAGAGTGAAGTGAACGGCGGCGAAAGCCATATCGCGCTGGTGCGAGGCGATTTATGTGAAGACTGCCCCGCAACCCAACTTGGCGCGCCTGCAATTGCTACGGCAACCGACTCGAACGGAACTCGTCCACCGTGCAGCCATGCGGTGCTGGTGAGGGTTCACACCCGCTGCACTGCCGGAGACGTGTTCGCCGCCGATTGCCACTGTCGCGAAACTCTAGACCAGTCGATGCGCATGATTGCCGAAGAAGGCTGCGGCGCCGTGCTCTACCTGCACAACACTTCTCGCGGGTTTGAGATCGACCATTCCCCTGCCTTGCCCACTGCCTTTGAGCCTGGCGGGGCGGTAGCTTTGCCTGGGGTGTTGGATGCCAACAGTGGGCACCTTGTCCTGCACCGGGAACTCCGCGAGCGCGAGGGTTCGCAGGCGCGCAGCGGGCGCATCCTGCGTGCCATCGGCCTGGGCGGCCAGATTCTCTCCGACCTCGGCATTCAGCGCATCCGGCTTTTGTCGAATACGCCCATGCACATTCCCGCGCTCGAAGGCTTCGGCCTGGAGATCGTCGAGCAGGTATCAATTCCAGTGGAAGATTGCGCACGCGTGCGGTGAATTCGCACCGAGAAGAGTTGCTCACGACGTCCAGTCTGGATTCGGCGCTGAATCGGCACCCACCCAACACGCCAGGCGATTCATCATGCGTCGATTCATCTAAGTGCATTAAAAATAGACAAATTGTGGTCCCAATTGACCACGAGGCACCGCTCTGAACCTGTAAGATCGTACAAACTGTTCGGCGTGATAACTTGCCATCGCTGATTTTGCGGAAGCGCATCCCTGCAATCGATATTACCGGTTACATTGACGCTCTCTGAGACCACCAAACCCGTTCGAGGAAAGGCTGGATCATTGAGCGTTCATCTCGTTAATCCAAGCGACAATTCATTTGGCACCGCTGTCATCACACCCCGCTGGTTGTTTGTTCTTGCGGCGGCCACACCCAGCATCGCGGGAGACCCCATTCTCGTCGATGAGTCGCTGGAACAGATCGATCCGGAGTCGATTCAACCGGGAGACATCGTGGGCATCAGCGTGCACACTGGCAACGCCCTGCGCGGGTACGCGGTGGGCCGCATGGCTCGCAGCCGTGGCGCATGGGTGGTCTACGGCGGTATCCATGCCACGCTGTTTCCTGAGGAAGCGCTGGGAATCGGCGAAGCCCATGCCGTCGTCAAAGGCGATGGGGACATTGCGTGGGGCAACGCTGTTGTCGACTGCCTGGCCGGCAAGCCGGAGCGAGTCTACGAAGGCGGACGCATCGAAGGCACCCAATTTCTGGCTGCGCGCTGGGACCTGATGGACCCCGCGAAGTATATGTGGGCATCGGTGCAGACCATTCGCGGTTGCCCCAAGCACTGCTCTTTTTGCAGCGTCTGGCGTACCGATGGCCAAAAGCCCCGGCAGAGGAGTTTCCGTAGCGTCATCGACGAGATCATTACCCTGCGTCGCCTTGGATTTCGCTTCATCGCTCTCGCCGACGACAACTTCTACCCAGTGACACTGACCGATTTGCGGCTTGCCAAAGAGCAGAACAACCTGGCCAAGCTTGACGAGCTTACGGCGATTCGCGCCGAACGCTTCCAACTGATGGAAGAGCTGGCAAAGCTGCCCAGGGACATGGTGTTTTACACCCAGATGACCATGGAGGCCGGCGAGGATACCACGTTTCTGGATGCGATGAAGAAGGCCAACATTAAGGGCGCGCTGGTGGGCATCGAGGCGGTTACGCCAGAGGGGCTCAAGGCGGTTTACAAAGACTGGAATCTCTCCGGTGACGCTCTGGCTACGCAACTGCAAAAGTTCAAGGCGCACGGTGTGCATGTGCTGGGTTCGTTCATCTTCGGCTTGCCCACTGACAAGCCCGCCACCTTTGACGCCACAGTGCAAATGGCGCTGAGGGCCGGCATTACTTTCGCGCAGTTCGTCATGATGACGCCCTTCCCGGGCACGGTGGACTTTGGCCGCTGGGAAAAGGAGCAGGCGGCGAATCCAACCATGGTGGCAGGAGTACCCATCACTCGTTATTGGCTGATTCCCACCGAGGTGCGGCCCAAGATGTTCACGCCCCATCCCAGCATGAGTTCGGATGAGATCCGCGACCGCACACAAAAGGTGTGGGACAAGTTCTATGGCTGGGGATACATCTGGAAGCGTTCGGCCTGCTGTCCGAATATCACTTCCAGGATTGCCTTCATGTTCCTCTCCAAGCTCTACCGGCAGATGTATGCGGGCACCGGAATCTCAACCGACAGCGCACGCCGCAAGAAATCCAAAGCTTGGGCTCGCTTCACGGCCCGGCAATGCAAAAAGCTTTTCCAAGCCAAGCCGATGCCTGAACTGCCCTCGCCAAAGTGGGAGATCGAATTGAGCGGTTCAGGTCAAACTGCATTTGCCGGCGACGGAGCGGAGTTGCAGGGACCGTTCGTGGTATTCCCGAAGAACTAAAAGGCTACAGCGTCTATTGCACGATGGTGGGTGCCCCACCCCTGCGATGTTTTTGTTTTTGCCGCAAGGGTGGGATAGCACAATGCCCACATTCCATTGGAATGCACGAGGCGCATCGGAACTTCGTTGCGATTAGGCTTCCTGCCGTTATAGCGATTGTGCCGATTACGCTCGGCAGGGCGGTTGCAACTATCCTTGCGGCTTTCTCTCTACGTGCTCCTCGCTCCGCATCACTGCGAAACATCAACATGTCCTGTTTTGGGGAGGATCGCGGGGGCGTTGGCGCTCGGCTCCCCTGCGACGGTCTCACGGCGCGAGCAGATCATCTCCATCGGTTTTGCAGTCGTCGCCTTCTCCGTCTCTGTTCAGTGCCTCACAATGGTTCCGTCTTTGCGAAAGATGGGCGAACTCCCGCGTTGAGGCGCGTAGTTTGCCGGCCTGCGACGCCGTGAAGCCATGGACTATGATGTTCTTCAATCTCCGATACGAAGTGTTGGTATCATGGGAGATCCGTTCAAAGAACAAGCTCAAACTCCAAAAGTGGCCGTAATCTCAAAAAACGCAAGATGGGAGATGCCATCCCATTCCTGCGGTCGTTTTGCCGCGCCCACAGACACGATCAGTGCGCGTCTTTAACTGAAATGCCTTCCAGGCATTTCGCGTTGTCGTTATACGCGTCTCGGGACATACTGATCTTCCATACTTTATCGTTCGAACTCATGGGGCTATCCGTCTCCGCGACCGGAACGTTGTCCTTCGAATCGATGATGATCGTGACGTTCGCCAGTACCGGCGTATTGCTCGTCGTCATCCCGGCCTTGTCGAGATAATTAAAGCTTATCCTCTGCTCAGGAGTGAAATCCTTTGTCCAAAGAAAAAAAGGACAAGAACGTTCCCCGGGCATGAGCGAAGCAGGTTTCGGGAACGGTGTCAGAGCGAACTGCTGTTGGAGCACCACCATCGGCGGGGCTTGCCCGTGGGCAAGAGTCATCGGAAGCGCGCCAGCAATGATCGTGAGAACCAGGGCAAAAGCGATTGTCAATCGGAGCTTCATTTTTTTCTCCTTCCACTAACCGCAATTTGGAATTTCCATTCTGACTTCTCGGCAACCGACCAATATACTCCCAGTTGCGTTCGTTCGGCATCTTTTTGCACTCGTTCCAACGTCAGAGACCCTGGCGCGCCCAGTTGGGCCGTCTTCAGGACCAAAGAGCCATCGTTTGCCCCATATCGAAGCGCTCTTTCGGAAACCTCCCCGCCAACTCCCCTCCATCGTCCAGATTGGTTTCGCATGGCTGCCGTGCCTACTGGCCGGCGGCGGTAGAGCCTCCATCCGCTGAACCATCCGCAAGTCAAGTTCAAAATGAAAATGTGGGTTACAAGAATCAAAGAGCCTTCCCGCCTACAGTCTTTGACGGTCCACGCTTTCCAACGTCAAGTCCGCCATCTGCCTGCTCCCGAAGCTGCGAAAATCCTTCACTTGCCTGAGATCGAATTTCGCCGCGGCGCCCTGCGGCGTGCGCACTCGAAAGAAGTCCGCACCCTCCACGTCCTTCAACCAGAATGCCGGCCGCGCATCGGCTGCGCGCGTAGCGATCTCCACGTTGCTCATCTCCAGGTTCCGCACGTGGCGCACGAAGAAGCCCGTCGCCGGCAAGTCGCCGAACATGTTCGGATCGGGGTATCCCGTCTCTTTCTCCTCGGGATCGAGAGCGGCCATCTCCGCTGTTCCGCCGCCCACCTGCTCAAGAAACACATCGCTGATCTTCACATCCTCAATCGAATGGCCGGGAACTCCGCTAAGAATCGACGGCAGCGGCGACGCGCCAGAGCTTGTGATGTTGCTCAGGATCACGCGGCGCATCACGCCGGGTTTGGCGTCGCGAGGACCCCTCATGCGCGTGCCCAGGCGCAGAAACAGCGGAGCGCTGCGAATGTCGCGCATGGTGATGCCGGTAAGGGTAATGTCCTCAACCAGTGCGCCGTCCTCTGACTCCAGTGCAAATCCCTGGCAGCTTTCAAACACGCAGTTTGAGACGGTCACGTTGCGGAAGCCGCCATTCGATTCGGTTCCCAGCTTGATGCGCCCCGTGGCCGGCCATTTCAACCCGTCGAGCGGCTTCCAGGTTCCGTCCAGCACTGAGCCCAACTGATAGCCCCCGGTCACGTAGCAATTGGTGATGGTCAGGTTCTCAGTCGGCCGCGCGTAGCCCAGGGCAAACGAACTCTTGGGACAGATAGCGTCGTCCCACGGCGAGTTGACGGTGCAGTTTGAGACGCGCACATTGCGGCAACAATCAATGTCCATGCCGTCGCGATTTGTGTCGATGAGCAGGTTGTCAATGGTCAGGTTGTCCACACCCGTGGCCAGAACGCCGAAGTGGCCGCCCATCAGAATCGAGAAATCGCGCAACAACACATTGCGACAGTTCTTCAGCGCAACAGCTTTGTTGCCGACGCCCGGTTTGGTTGCATCCGGCATGTTCTCATCCTTCTGCCAGTCCCAGCCGCGGCTTAGGCCCTTGCCCCAGATCAGTCCCGGACCAGTGATGGAGATGCCCTCAAGGCCCTCACCCCATATCAGCGAGTTATGCCAGTGGTTGTGCCCGTAGTCCTGGTAGGGCTCCCACGCGCCCTGCGGCTCGGCAGCATCGTATCCGCCGGTCGTAGTGCCCTCCAGAGGCGTAGGCGCTGCCAGGATCACTGCGCCGTGGTCGAGGTAGAGCCCCACCTTGCTTTTCAGACGGATCGAGTAGCTCAGGTACACGCCGGCAGGAAACAGCACCGTGCCCCCGCCAGCTGCAGCGGCCGCATCGATCGCCTGGTTGATGCCGGGTGAATCGATGGAAGCGCCGTCACCTTTTGCACCGAATTGCCGCACATTGAACCATCCAGTACTCCGGTTCACCTGTGCAGCATTTTGTTGCGCGCTCGCCACCACCGGCCCAACTGAAACCGCAACTCCAGCCCCTGCCATCTTTAGCAATTCTCTGCGCTGCATTCTTGCCTCCTGTTGCTTTGCGGGTCTGGCGACGAATGCACTGCGCGCCGGCCCGGCGTTTTTTACCGAAGGTCCATTGTGCCACACGCAAAACACACGCGGTTGCCAGCATCATTCATGGTGTCTATGCTTAAAGCGACTTCATAGACCAACCGGCGTCTTTCTTCGGGAGTCGTCCCTAGCATTTTTGACTCTGAAGCCTTAGATATTGCTTTCAATCATGCGCAGGTGGAGCGCGCTGAAAATCGAGAACAGCAGTTGAGTTGATATGATGTTCCTGCCATGAGCAAATGTTCCCCATCCAATGGACTGATGGGCAGGGCGGTGACCGGAAAGCCGGTAACCGACTGCCAAGACCTGAGCGAAGTATTCGTGGAATCTCTTCCGGCATTTGGCGGCGCGCACCTGCGGCGGGTCTATGAGGTGATGAAGCAGGTCATCCAGAAGCGGATCCCGCTGGTGGTAACATGCGCTGGACCGATTACGGTTTCCGATCAGCACCGGGCCTGGCTGATTCCGTTGATCAGAGCGGCGAACACCGCCTACATTACTGTCACCGACGCAATCTGCTACCACGATGGACACGATTGTCTGCGGAAGACAGCGGAACGGCCCATTCGCGAAGTGGCCCTGGATAGCGATGACGCCGAGCTGCGCGAGAACGGCGTGATTCGGGTCACCGATACCGGGTTCGACGAGCAGGTGCTCTTCGACCAGGACGCAGTAATCACGGAAATTTTACAAAAGCCCGCCTTCCAGAAGCGGATGACTACAACCGAACGCAACTATCTGCTCGGCAACGAATATGCCCAACGGGAGCGAGCGCTGGGCATTGCGCCTGGACTTCTGAGCACCTGCGCGGAAATGGAATTGCCAATCTTTATTGGAGCGCCGGCCGACGGCAGCGCGTTTCTCAATTCAGTAAAACTCTGGATGCTGGCCCGCATGGGAAAAATTAAGTATGGGTTCGATTACGATCTGCACGAAGATGTATTCGAGTCCTGCGCCTACCATCATTGGGGATTGTTCGACTCCGAAGCGAAGTCGTTTGCCGTATTGGTCCTGGGCGGCGGCGTACCGAAGAATTATTCTCTGCAACCGGAACCGACGCTGTCGCAGATATTCTTTTTAGAGAACATCCGCGGCTACGACTACGATGCGCAGATCGTCTCATCGCCGGTCACCGATGGCAGCCTGTCATCGTGCCCGCCGGCCGAAGCGGTGTCATGGGGCAAAGTCAATCCAGAGACCTACACGACGCAAACCGTGAGCATGCAAGGCGATTACTCGTCCTACATGCCGTTCATCGTGCGCGCTCTGGTGGGGAAAGATCTGCTCCATAACCCTCCGGAGCCACTTCGTCTTTATGCCAGGCGCGATGAGCTGAAGAACCGGCTGCTTGCCAAGATCGCAACCGACGAGGGCACCATGGATAGGATCATGGAAACTCTCTCTCTTCCGGTTGCGCTCAAGGTTTGAGATTTGAATGTGCGAGTTTCATTGAAGGGGACGGGCTGTGACCTGTCCCCTGCTGCGCTCCAAGGAGCCTATGAATAAGTCGCGGCTTTGAAAGGGCACGACTTTAGTCGTGCCGCAAACCACGCAAATAGTGCGCGGGCTTTATTGATTACAGCATAAATAATGTCCTGTTCGCCTCGATATAATCGGACTCCGAAGAGTCGCTTTGTAACAGGGCACGACTTCAGTCGTGCCGAAAAATGCCAATTAACATAGGGGCTTTAGCCCCTGCGGGACCCCATTCGACTTCTCACCGAATTCAAACGAACGCAGTGTGTTGTCTCGTGAAAGCAGGACATTATATTTGCAGGATTCAATAGCCCCTGAGGGAAATTGGACACCTGATTCGTGCTTCATCAGAGATTCCCTAAGCCTTGGCGGCTCCGAGCAGAGCATTCACCTTGGCGATCACCTGGAATGCATCGGCCACGTAGACAACGTCAGCCTTGCCGCGCGTCCAGCCGCAGTTGGGGTCGAGCGAGATAGCGCGGCGGTCGCCGATAAAGCGCCAGCCCACCACGTGAGGCTCCTCGCCGTGGCAACAGGTTGACAGGCCCTTGGCATGTCGCGGAGTCGAGCCTGTCTGCCCGATCTGATTCAAATGCGTCAGAAACGGAAGAACGGAGTTCCCCTCACCGCCTTGATCTACGAGCGATTTGCTGCTGCCCAACGATGCGCCGGTCGCACCCAGGAAACCGAGAATCAGTTCGCCGGCTTCGTTCACATGTACTTGGCCGTCCGGCTGCTTCTTGGTCCACCCCGCGCCGGCCACGAACAGCATTTTTGCGTCAGGCCGGATGGTCTGCGCACCCTGCGTGGGAGCGCGGAATCCGCTCCCTGTGGTCCGCAGTGCGGGCAACTCAACCGGAACCTGCTCAACCTGCGCCGCGTCAGCCGCGCCGGAAAATGCAGCGTACGTACCCGCATCCAGCAGCAGGAACCACGGACGCGCATCGCGGCTGATCACCGCCTCAACCCGCTGGCGATAAAACCACCGCGTGGCTTCGACCCGATCAGTTCCACCAAGGGACGAGATATGCGTATCGATGAAGCCGCCCAGCCGGTGCGCCACACTGGCGGCAACGCGCGTAACGCGTGAACTCGCGGGAGCAAGCACGATTGTGGCGCCCGCAGTGCGGCACAGCGCCTCGCAAGCTGCGGCGTCGGTGGCATACCTGGCCTGCCCGAATGCTGCGCCAGAAACAGCCAGCATTCGCGCTCCTGCGGACGGCAGACTTTTAGACAGATTGGTTGCGTCTTCGGCCACAATGCCGATGGTAAGTTGGGCGTTGAGCCGGCCTGCCAATTCGAGCCCGGCGGTCACTGCCTCAAGCGAGGCATTGCTCAGAGCGGAACCATTTTCGTCGGCATGGGTCAATACAAGAATCGATTCCATCGTCATTCCGCTCCAATCCACTCGACCAGCTCGCGCGCAATCTCGGCGGGCGAAAGGTCTTTGACCACACGGGTGGTCCGCTGCTGTTTGGGCAGGCTGACCGATACGTAGCTCAGGCCGTTAGCTTCCAACTTGGCCACCTTTGCCTTTTGCAGTGCCGGCATAATCGTTCGCATGTTGGCCATGCCAATCTGCGGATTGTTCCTCGGCTCGGCAAGGCCGCCGGTGGCCCAGCCCAGCACTGCTGGTGTTCCAGCGCACACCGACACCTGGTGCTTGCCGCCCTCTACACGCTCCAGCACTTCGAACGATCCATCTTCGCGCAGGTCAATCTGGTCCACACCTTGAAATTGGTCCGTAATGCCGAGGATTTCGCCGACCAGTTGCAGCGTAACTCCTGCACCCCGCGTAGCCGATTCCCACCCGCCGAAAAGCAGCAGATGCGAGCGGTCCAGGCCGGGCAGGGCAGCGATAGTCTCGGCAAGAACTGCGGCGGTCGAGTGCGCATCCGGGAATCCGCCGATTGGCCCGTCGATGGGGACCAGCTCAAAGGCCACCTTCTGCGCTACGGTCATCATCACCGCCTGCAGCTTGGCCTTGGGGCCCAGGCTCACCAGCCAGACTTTGCTGCCGGGGTGATGCGTAGCCAGGCTCGCCGCTTCATAGAGAGCGCTTGATGCCCAGGGGTCGAGAACCGCGGGCAATACCATTTCGTTTTTGAGCCCCGGACCGGCAGTAGTGGTTACCGGCTCCAAAGTTTGCAGCGGGTCGGGTACGATCCCCGCGCACACCACTATATGCAGAACATTTGGCATTGATCTCTTTCCTTCTGGTCAGCCGCTAGGTTGGGAGGTGCATCACTCAAACGCGGCTCTCTGATTTGGCAGGGTCAAACTCGCGATAAGAATTGCACCGTAGCAGCTTTCTATTCAGAAACACCGGTCACAGTACACCGTAAAACTCTTTTGTCCGCCAAGAGCAAATCATACTTTAGTCCGATTGCGGCGGGGTCGGGGTTGGAGGACTTCTTTGCAAAGCGTGCCTGAAAATCACCCAGGGGCAAAGTCAGAGGCCGGAACGGGTCCAGGTTCACGCCGCTGTCTGTCGTCAGTTCGATTTTCTTCCCGTTAACCTTGGCATCCGCAATGATCACATCAACGCATGAGGTCTCAGGTCCAGGCGTCATGGGAACCTGCTTTTGGAGATACCGACTTTGACAGGAAGGACGAACATGGGTCGCGGAGACGTGCACTGTAAGCGGGTAGTCAACGCCAGGCTTGGCTATTGGAAGCGTCTGTCCATAGCGCGTCTTCTGGCCGCAGACAAATGGCGAAATACAAAACAGGAGCAAAAAAACAGCGACAGACTTTCGCATTGGCTATTCTCCCCGGAGGTTAAAGTCCACACGCCAAGTACATCCTATACGCAGGCTTGAGCGTAGACCGTGAAATGCCGCAACGAACAGTATAGTCTGTGAGGCGAGCTCAGTTTTCCGCGGAGTGTAGCCCGCCGGCGCCGGCGCGGAACTCGATATTGCTGTGTTCACCATCGGGCGATTGACCGCAGTTCCACAGGCATGCGCCGCAATGAACGCATTTCTCGCGCTCGAAGGCAGGCATGCCATCCTCGCCGAAGGTAAGGGCCTGGCCGGAGCACATGGCGATGCAGGTTTTCTCAGGGCAGGTAATGCACAGGCCCGCGTCGCGGAAAGCAACGTGATCGGCGAATCCCGGCATAGCTTGTACTTTGCCACCAAGCAGCAGCGCATCCTGTTGCGTCATCAGCAATCGGCCGTCGAAGGGAATCTCCGGCCAGCCGCGCGCCGTCAGCAGCGCATCGTGCAGCGGGCGTCCATCGGCAAGGGCCAGCGCCGCGGCGTCCTTCAGCTTCAAGGCTCCTTGCGAATGCGCGATCTGTTTGTACGCCGGAGGAATATGCCTGCCCAGCGAAAGCCTGCCGCCCGTAAGGCCCGCAAGCGCCATGCCGATCATGCCCTTGACGATTCCGTTCTGAAATCCGTTGCGTGCGTTCTGGGCCTCTTCGGCGCCTTGCTCCACCCAGCTTGCGCGCCGGCGGGCTTCGTACGTAGCAGCCAGATTCTGCTTTGAAAAAGGCTTGTCCGCGCGCAGCAATTCGATCACTGCCTCGGCCAATTGCGTGCCCGTCGCCCAGGCCTCATCCACGCCGGAGCCGGTAAGCATGTTGGTCGAGCCGGAGCCTTCGCCGATGCGCGCAAATCCATCTCCGCTGAGAAATGGCTCGCCGTGCTTGCCCGACTCTTCCAGCGACTTCGCGCCCCACGAGCGCAGGGTGCCGTCCTTCAAGTAAGGCCACAGCGCGGGGTGCTGAATGTAGTGCTGCAAGTAGCGGTATGCGGTGCGCGATGGGTCGCTCATCCACGAAGGCGCAAAGATGCCTACCGACACCAGCCGGTCAGGATGAACGTAGAGGAATCCAAAGATCTCCGGTTCCGGATAGCCGAAGGTGTGCCACACGGTGCCCGGCTCAAGGGTGGAGTCTTCGGGCAGTTCGATGACCATCTTCATGCCCAGCGCCCACTCGCGCCGCGCATGGCCATCAGGTAGGCCGAGTTTCTGGTCGAGGGCCTGGCCCACTGCGCCCACCGGGCCGTCGGCCACAACAGTCAGTTGCGCGCGCACGTCCATCCCGGCCATGAAGCCGTCGGCCGGTGCGCCTGTGCGATTCACGCCCTGATCGGCGAGCCTGAGTCCTTCCACTTTTCGCTCGGTGAGCAACGGCCCGGCCACCGGGCTGCCCGGCCAGATCTGCACCATGCCGCTGGCCATCAACTGCGAACCGACCCATTGATTGAATTGTCCAATGGAGAGAACCAGCCCGCCGTGCTTGTTCAGGAAGGCCGGAGTCCAGGGCAGCTCAAAAGCATGATCCTTCACCCCTACGAGCTTTCCTCCAAGACCAAGAAAAAAATCGCCGAGCCGCAAAAGCGCCGAGCGTCGGCTGGCTCCAACAGGGTCAAGCAGATAAAGCACACGCTCCCGCTTCACGTCCGCGGCCATCGGAATCTCGGCCGGATTCAGTTCGGGAAAGCTCGACCGAATCGCCTGTCCGCGCGTAACCACTCCGCTGACGCCCGACGAGATATCGTCGGCGCGCTCGTAGCAGAGCACCTGTAGCGGCATTCCCGGCATCGCTTTGCTCTCGAATGCGGGGTCGGCCGAGTTCTCGCTCAGCGTCCGGGTGAGGGTGGTGAGAAAGCCGCCCATGGCGGGGCCAAATCCCACACACGCAATGTCGACTTCCATTGTCTGGCGTTCGATTTCGACTGCGGGCGATTCATCTGCTAAAGTTTCGACGCTCATGCAGGGCTCCTCACAAATGGGGCTGGTCCAGGTTCGTGGTTTCCCACCCTTGCCGCGACAACAAATGCGCGGCAAGAGCAGGGCACCCGGATTGTCTTGGCAATGTCGAGCTAAAAGCTGGAAGCTAAAAGCTGCCTTTAAGCCGGGTAGTCCAGCGCTTCAGGAATCATGACCTTGCTCGCCGTTTCGGCAGCGCGGTCCTTGGCCAGCCGCGATCCGCTCAGGCACATCGTCAGCTTGTTCTGCAAACGCAGAAACTCGCTCGAGCCGGCGCAATCCGCGCAGGGACCGGCCTTCTGTGGGTGGTTGCCGTCGGCAGCGATCACATCCATTGCAAAGGCGGAGATGCCGGGCATGGTCTCTTCCAACTCATCCAGTTCGCTGGCCAGGAAGCAGCCCTTGTGGTCCGCATCTGCCCACGCCGGGTGCTGGTTATAGCCAAACACCAGCTCGGCGCAGATGCGCGAAACCTCGCCGGCCGCCGCGGCGGCTTGCGTGTGGCACAGGTCGCTCAGGAACTGCACGGTGCCTTCCAGGCCCTCGCTGGCCACCGGGTCGTTGGCTCCCTGTGCTTCCAACTCCAGCACGTCGAGAATCTGGCAGCGCGAAGCGAGAGTCCAGCACAGCGCATCGGCCAGCGCAAAGGTCACGCCTTGCCGCTGACCGTGATACAGCTTGCCGCCATCTGGATCGGCCGATTTCTGGAGGTGGTTCAAAGTCCATAGCCACATCTCCATTGCCGAGGCCAGCGTGCATGCCCCAGTCCCGGGATGAGTGGATGCGATCTGCCGCATCTCCGCCATCCAACCGCGGAATTCCGCCAAGAAGACATCCGTCGTCATGGTGATGGTCAACTGACGCCGCTGCACCGCTTCCGGGCCTTCGTACGTCGCCTCAAGCTGCGCGTCCATCCACTTGTTGGCCAGGAAGCCGGGGCAGTCCTCGGTAATGCCGTAGCCGCCCATCAGGCTAACGGCCTCGCGCATCATGTTGGTGCCGTGCCCCGTGTTCCACAGCTTGGTGGCCGGGCAAATCACGTTGGCCTCGGCGTCCATCAGCACGTATTCCACCAGCGGATCAGCCTCAAGCTCTGCGCGGCGCGGGTCGTCCGGCTTCATTGCCAGCAGTTCCAGAGCCTTTTGCTCGCTCTCCCTGAGCGCTTTCATCTCATTGCGGCCGCCTTGAATGCCGCTCTCTTTCAGGATTACCGTCTTGCGCTTCTCAACCGGGTCCAGCTTGTCGAAGAGGCGCGCAGCGGCAAAGCCCAGCGATGTGGCAGCTTCGCCGGTGGCCCACACGTCCACCAGCCGGTGCAGCGCATCCTCGCGTTGCTGGATGCCTTGTTCGTAGCGCACCGTACCGGGCCTGGCGCCTTCGGCTCCGCGGAAGCGCCCACGCTGGTAGCGGATCACCGGTTCGACGGCCGAAAGCAGCTTGGCCGCCGTCATCACGCCCACCGGCACACGTGTGCGGCGGAAGACTGCCTCAATAATTTCGCCGTGATTGTAGTTGGGGACGATGACGCCGTCTTTCACCGTGTAGCCGCCCACCATGCGGCTGGCCGGAACCTTCAAATTGAATATGGGATCGCCCGTGGACGAGAGCTGGTGAACCAGCTTCTTGGTCGGCGTTCCGTGATCGTAGATGCCTTCGTCGGTCTCCTCGAGAATCACAACGCAACTGCCCTTGATGCGCGGGTCGTCGGAATTCACTGCGGCTGTAACGAAATTGGCGAATGCGATATTGGTGATGAACCGGCCGCGCTTGTCAATCTGAAGCCAGGGCTCTTCGCCGTCTTTCCACTCCGCCACGCGCATCTTGCCGCTCAACATGCCGGTGTCTACGCCCACGTAGGGAATGGGCTCGGTCAGCGCGAAGGCGCCGCGCCAGGGCTTGCGATCCTCGCCCGGTTGGGGCGGTGCTGAAAGCTGTTTGTAGTGCCTCGACTGCTCCGCCGTTCCGCGCTCGTGAATGGGAGCCAGGGCCAGGAATCCGGCCAGGCTGGCTGTTGCCGCGCCGCCGTCGACCCACGCCAATTCGAAGGCGGCCAGCGAAAGCGCCAGGTTCTTTGGTCCGGAGATGAACCCACCCTCTTCAGGCTCCATGAAGGCAGCGGTGACGCCGGCTTGATCAAACGCCTCCATCATCTCGCTTTTGCCTTGCGTCCACTCGTGCGTATTGCGTTCTCCGGCGGCCACCAGCCGGGCCACGGTTCCTCGCGCCACGCCGCGCGCCGATTGGACGAGCATCTGCAGGTCAAAGCGGTCGGCAAACCGCCACAAAATCTGCCGAACCGCATCCCCAGGGAGAGTCAGCATGGTTTTCGTCTCGGATACTGCAACAATGCCCATAAAACAATGTCCTCTAGATGCGGTCATATTGTGCTTGAAAGGAGCCACAATGGCATGTGACCTGTATCACTCCGGAGACACCGTGAGCGTCAGGCGCTTCATGTGCAGTTTTGAACCGGAAATGTGAGGAATTCACGCGCGTAACGAAAGGCTTTCATTCGACCTGTGACCTGTGTCACTTGCGCAGCACAAGCGCAACCTATAGACAGGTATGTGACCGGGAACCGCCAACAACCGGCAAAGGAGCAAAAGTATGACTCAAAAATTCAGAATGGCGTCCGTGATTCTTTTGGCCGCCTCATTTGCAGTGCCAGTATTCGCCCAGGGCGACGCAGCCGGCGTTTTCAAGGCAAAGTGTGCCATGTGTCACGGTGCCGACGGCCTGGCCGCCACGCCAATGGCAAAAAACATGAAGGTGCTTTCCTTCAAGGCGCCGGAGATGGTCAAAGCCTCCGACACGCAGCTTATCGCCTCAACCAAGAACGGCAAGGGCAAGATGCCCGCCTACAACGGCAAACTCACCGACGCGCAGATCAAGGATGTTGTCGCGTACATTCGCACATTGCAAAAGTAGCTAGTACGAAACGCCCTGACCGTGCGGCGTGAACGGAGAGAGAGGGCTCGGCCCTCTTTCTCCAGCACCTGGAAACGGTTGGTTTGGCCGGAGCTGACATGAAGACCGTTTCCTCCATCACGCTTGTCCTGGTTGCTGCCGCACTGTTGTTTCATGCAGCGCCGGCGGCAGCACAGAAGAGCGCAGAGTGTTTAGCCTGCCATGCTGACGCAAGCATGCAGGACGCGGCGGGCCACAGTATTACCGTCGACGAATCCAAGTTCCATTCAAGTATCCATGGCAGCCTTGAATGCGCCAACTGCCATGCCACCATCAAGAGCTATCCGCATCCCGACAAGGTAACGCCGGTCAAGTGCGACACCTGCCACGCCGATGAAGCAGCCGGACTGGCCAGCAGCGTTCACTCCGCCTCGGCCGACCATCCCTGCACCAGTTGCCACGGCGATGCCCACTCGATCTTCCCTAAAACGGATGCCCGGTCGGCGGTTTACCCGCTCAATGTGCCGCGTACCTGCGGCAACTGCCACAGCAACGAAGGCATGGCGCAGAAGCACGGTCTGGCCAGCGTCTACCCGTCCTACATCGACTCCATTCACGGCTTTGCCTTGAGCAAAGAAGGGTTGCTGGTCGCGGCAAACTGCCAAAGCTGCCATGGTTCGCACAAGATACTCAGCCAGAAGAACCCGCTCAGCGCAACCTACAAGACCAACATTCCCAACACCTGCGGCACGTGCCACGCGGGAATCAGCGCGAACTATGCGGGAGGAGTGCATGGGAAGGCCGTAGCCGCAGGAAAGCTGGCCGCGCCGGTTTGCTCTGACTGCCACACCGCTCACGCGATTCTGCAGCCCACCGAGTCAGCCTTCCGCACCCAGTCCACTCCCATTTGCGGATCCTGCCACAAAGAAAAATTCTCCACCTACCGCGACACGTTCCATTCGCAACTGGGCGCATTAGGCGGCTACGTTGAGACGGCCCGCTGCTGGGACTGCCACGGAGCGCACGACGTGCTCCCCGCGTCCGATCCGCGGTCCCCGATCGCCCCGGCCAATCTGGTAAAGACATGCGGCCGGTGTCATGTGGGCGCAAACGAAAGCTTCGTTCAATACCAGCCGCACGCCAACGCGCACAATCGCAAGCTGAATCCGGCGCTCTACTTCATCCGGTTGTTTATGAACCTGCTGCTGGGCAGCGTACTTACGTTCTTCATGATTCACACCATTTTGTGGCTGATCCGCTCGCGATATGACCAGGTCAAGAGGAAATCCGCCGAAGGAGAAAAGAATGCCTGATCTGGAGCAAGAGGCAAGTGAGACCCTGCATCATGGCGGGAAGGGCCGCTTCTTCATGCGCTTCACGCGCGAGCAGAGAGCGCTTCACGCGGTGCTGTTCACCACATTTCTCGGGTTGGCGGCCACCGGCCTGCCGATGCGATTCAGCCAGAGCTTCTGGGCGAGGCGGTTTGCCAGTGCCGTGGGTGGTTTTGGCTCGATCATCTTCTTTCACAAGCTCTTCGCAGTCGCGCTAACGCTGGCGTTTCTAGTCCACTTGAAGGCCATCCTCCAGCGCGGCATTGTGAATCGCGAAAAGGGAATCTTCTGGGGCTCAACTTCCATGGTGGCCAACTGGAAGGATGTGAAGGACCTCGTAGGACACCTTCGCTGGATGGTCGGCCTGGGACCGAAACCGCAGTTCGAGCGCTACGCCTATTGGGAGAAGTTCGATTACTGGGCAGTCTTCTGGGGCATGATCGTCATCGGCTTCTCAGGATATGCCATGTGGTTTGCGCCTTTCTTCGCCCGGTTCCTGCCCGGATGGGCGTTGAACGCAGTGCTGGTCATTCACAGTGAAGAAGGCCTGCTGGCGATTCTTTTCATTTTTTCCATTCACTTCGTAAACACCCATCTGCGTCCTGACAGCTTTCCCATGGACATGGTGGTCTTTACCGGCGTCGAGAGCGAAGAAGAGTTCAAGCACAAGCGCACGCAGGAATATGAACGGCTTGCCCGCGAGGGAAAACTGGAAGCCAGAGTCGCTGACGCACCGGCGGTCTGGTTTACCAATTTCTCCAAGGTGGTTGGATTCATTGCCATCTTCATTGGCCTGACACTTCTAGTGTTGACCTTGAGCGCGTATTTCATCTGACCGGAGAGATCCGAAACGCGTTTTTTGAGGGCAGCGTGTTCCACGCTGCCCTCAAAGTTTTTGCGAGTGCCTTGTAAGTGAAACCAATCACACGAGATATGAAAAGGTTGTCCCGCTGACCTGGTCGCTGTGATTCCAGTCACTGTCAATCTTTCCGCGAAGGCATCTCCTCAGAGGCGTGAACTCCGTAAGCAGAACTCTCACGCAAGCCCTCGCTCTATCCCTGCTCGCCTGTGCCTTTACGGCGCGCGCTGAGCACAAGCTCAAAGACAAAGACTGCCTCGCCTGCCACTCTGACAACACCCTGACCAAGGATGTAAACGGAAAGCCAGCCAGCTTGTTTGTGGACGAAGCCAAGTTCAAGCACTCCATCCATGGCAGCATGTTCGCCTGCGTGGATTGCCACAAAGACGTCAAGAGCCTGGTCCACGAGACCCCTCCGCAGAAGATCACCTGTGCCCAGTGCCACGCCGATGCGCAGGAAGCGTACTCGCACAGCCTGCATGCCAAGGCCGGCAAGGCTGGCCAGCCGGTGTCTGCAAATTGTCAGGATTGCCACGGCGGCGCGCATGAAATTCTTGCGGCAGACGACGCCAAGTCGCCGGTCAACCATGCCAACATTCCGGTAACTTGCGGCAGGTGCCACGGGCAAAAGTTCCTCGTCGAAGCAAACGGCGAGAGCGCCCAGACCTTCATGTCTTACCAGGAAAGCGTGCACGGACTGGCCACGGAGAAGGGCTCAACCAAGGCCGCTGTCTGCACTGATTGCCATGGCACGCATGAGATTCTTCCCGCCAACAATTCCAAGTCGCCCATCTACAAGTTCAATGTCCCGGCTACCTGCGGCAAGTGTCACGCCGCGGTTGCGCAAACATTCATGCAGAGCATTCACGGGCAGGGAATCAGTCGCGGCAATGGATTGTCCCCGGTCTGCACCGACTGCCACGGGATCCACTCCATCAAGGCGCACATCGATCCCAACTCGTCAGTCTCCGAGCAGAACGTAGCGCGCACCACATGCGCTCGCTGCCATGAAGGCGTTCGGCTTTCGCAGGAGTTCGGCGTTGCCGGCAACCGCGTTTCAACTTACATGGACAGCTATCACGGACTGGCTGCCGAAGGTGGCTCGGCAGTTGTAGCCAACTGCGCCAGTTGCCACGGCGTGCATAACATCCTGCCCTCCAGCGATCCCCGCTCCACCATCAACAAGGCCAATCTGGACGCCACCTGCGGTAAGTGCCATAAGGGAGTTACCCAGAAGTTCACGCTCAACAAGGTACATATCGATGGCGGCAAATCCAAAGATATCGGCACGGTCGCTGTTCGCTATGTTAGATGGTTCTATCTCGCGCTCATCTTCCTGGTGATTGGCGCCATGTTCCTGCACAACGCCATCATCTGGCGCAGTAAGGCTGTTGCCCGCCGCCGCATGCAGAACCCCAGCATGGTCCGCATGACCGAGCATCAACGCTGGCAGCATCTCGTCCTCCTCACCAGCTTCATCATCCTGGTCATCACCGGATTCGCGCTCAAGTTCCCCAACTCGTGGATTGCCGAAATGCTCGGTAATGGCGAGAGGCTGCGCAGCGTCACCCACCGCATCGCCGGAGTGGTGCTCATTGCCGCCGGCATCTATCACTTCTTCTACCTTCTTGTTACCAGGGAAGGCCGCCGCCTCATCTGCGACCTTGCTCCCATACCCAGGGATGCATTCGACGCCTTTGCCACCATGCGCTACTACCTTGGACTTGGCGGAGAGAAGCCCAAGTTTGGCCGCTTCAACTACGCAGAGAAGGCTGAGTACTGGGCCCTGGTCTGGGGCACGGCGCTTATGGCCGTCACCGGTGTAATGATGTGGGCCAATGTCTCAACCGGCAATCTGCTGGCGCGCTGGTGGGTCGATGTGGCCACCGCAGTGCATTTCTACGAGGCGATTCTGGCCACGCTCGCCATTGTGGTCTGGCATTTCTACCAGGTGTTCTTCGATCCCGATGTCTATCCCATGAATTGGGCTTGGTGGGATGGCAAAATGTCGGTGGAGCAATACCGCCACGAGCATGAACTGGATGCAAATACAAACACTCAAATCGCAGACCCGCGCGCCGACACCAGCGCAAAGCCTGACCAGGAACCGCCGGCTAAGTAGGTTCTAAGTCAACGAATACAAGAGGACCGGCAACATCCGCAAGGATTGCCGGCCCTCTTTCGCAACTGATTGAAATTGCAAATTGGCTCGTCATCACCGCTGTTTGGCATTGCTCAACGAATTGACATCGTCGCAAAAACTGACATATATTTTATCCACTTGTAGTGTTCATTCCCCAAAATCCAGGAATTCGGAAGTGGTATATGGCACAAGTGTTCAAGCTTGGCGCCTGCGGCTTTGCCGTTTTGGTTGCAGTTTTCAGCGTGGAGGCTGCGGCACAAGTCGGTGACCCGGGGACGCTCATACAGGAAAAGCTCGTCTCTCAGATCAAGCTGACCAAGGCCGCGGCAGACCACTCGGATGTTGTAACGGCCGGCGACATTGTGGTGCTGCACAAAGATGGACTGATGATGTGCAGTTCAGCTTCCTCCTACGCATTTTCAAACACCTACAGCAACGGCGTCCTTACGGCCAATTTGAACAATCGCGCCAAGGACGCTGCGAAGTCCTTCCTCAAAGGCCATCTCCCCTTTGGCGGTGGTGGTAGCGCCACCGATGCTGCCAACAATGGCTGCACGCAGCGGAAGTTCGTGTCCGGCGAGAAGTTCTGGATCACTGGGATCACCCTTCAAAAAGATGGCATTCTCGTCAACACCTTCAGCGATCCTTACAACGACGTCCGCTACTACGGCGAGATCAAGTTTTCGTTTCCCAAGGGGCCCGTTCCGTCGGTTGACGCGTTTTCGAAAACTGTCGCGGAGCTGATCACGGTTGAGCCAGGCGACGATAAGGGCAAGGGCAACCAGAACGATCAGGCCAGTCAGCAGGCCCCGCCGGCGTCTCCGGCTCCGGCGCCGATGCAAGACATAGCGCCGCCGCCTCCCCCTGCGGACGCTCCGCCGCCCACCATTGCCATCGGCCAAACCAAGGACCAGGTAGCCGCTGCCTTCGGCCAACCCGTGAGGGTCGCCAAGCTCGGACCAAAAGAAATCTACTATTACAAGGACATGAAGGTGACCTTCTCCAACGGAAAGGTGAGCAACGTGGAATAGGTGCCGGTAGATCGCAACCTGGGCGGGGGGGAAACAATGATCGGCGGAGAATGGAACAGGCACATCGCCGGGATGCAGAGGCGTGGAGCGGTTGGTTGGGTCGTGGCAACTTCCATGGCGAGTCTTGTTTTGGCCGCCCAGTCCGGTGACCCGGCGGCCATCCAGCAACGGCTTACTTCGCAGATCAAAATCACCACCACGACAGCGGACCGCTCGGATATTGTCACCGCCGGGACCATCGTTCAACTTCACAAGCCCGGCCTCGTCATGTACGCCGTGTCATCGCCGCTGCCCCCTTCAAACACATACAAGAACGGCAGAATCGGCCAAGGCTGGAGCGGTTTCGGCAAGGACATTGCGATTGGCATGAGGGCATCGGATGGGACAACCGCCAATGACTATCAGCACCGTCCTTTTGTGGCCGAGGAAAAGTGCTGGGTTACAAGCATTGAAATGCAAAAGGATGGAGTGTTGTTCCAGCTTTACAGTGATCCGTACAACGACGTGCGCTATTACGCAAGTTTGAAGATCCCATTCGCCGATAAAAAATCGGTGCCGCCCGCGGATGCTTTTCTTCAGACGGTTGCGGAAGTTCTCACGGCGGTGCCTTCAGACGATCAGGGAGCCCAGAGCAATCAGCCTGCACCACCCGCGCCAGCCAGAATGCAGGCAATTGCGCCGCCGCCGCCCCCGGCAGATTCTCCACCCCCGACCATCGCCATCGGCCAAACCAGGGATCAGGTGACAGCGGCCTTTGGTCAACCGGTGCGAATTGCAAAACTGGGAGTGAAGGAAATCTATTACTACAAGGATATGAAGGTCACCTTCACAAACGGAAAAGTAAGCAACGTGGATTGAACCTCCGCACCGGAGGAACGAAGCGCGGGGACGAGACGATTGAATGCAAAATGAGGTCAAGATGATGATGCCAGCATATTGCAAGGCCATCGGCTATAGTTTGGTTGGATTCGGTCTCGCCGCGCTGCTCGGAATGAGTAGCCTGGCAAGCGCTAACTCGACCAAGAGTGCGCCTGCCGCCAAATCGGCACCGGCGCCCAAAGCTGCGCCTGCCGCACATCCCGCGGGCGGAGCGGCCGCGCACGGCTCGACTGCAGGCGGCGCTGGTGCGCATGGGGCGGCAGCCGGAGGGGCTGCGTCGCATGGACCAACCGCCAATGGCGGCAGCCATGGCCCCACTGCCAACGGCGCAGCGAGTCATGGTCCCACTGCCAATGGTGGAGGGGCACATACGGCCACCACAACAGCCGGGGGAGCGGGGCACACAACAACCGCTGGCGGGGCTGCTGGCGCGCATGCCGGCGGGGCCGCTGGCGCAGGTGGACGCACGACCCCTGGCCCAAGCCACTCAGCGATCAAGAGCGGACCCGCACCCAAGGGCAGCAACGAGCGCGTCACCAAGAGCGGCAGTGCGGTGCGTACTCGCCCCAACGGCAGGGTCAGCGACGTGCACGATGCCAAGCGAGGCATGGATGTTCATCACGGGCTGAACGGCGGACGCAGAGTATCGGTAGAGCGTGCCGATCATAGCCGTGTTTTCGCAGAACGCGGACGCCGCGGCTATGTGGAGCGGGGATATCACTACCACGGCCACGACTTTGCGCACCGCTCCTACTACTATCATGGTCGCGCCTACGACCGTTACTACCGCGGATACGGCTATCGCGGAGTGTATTTGAATGTGTACGCGCCGGGTTTCTACTATGCGCCGGCTTTTTACGGGTGGGCATATAACCCCTGGGCCGTGCCCATCACTTTCGGGTGGGGCTGGGGGGCCGCACCCTGGTACGGATTCTACGGCGGTTACTTTGCTCCCTACCCGGTATATCCTTCGGCAGCATTCTGGCTTACGGATTACATCATCTCGCAGAATCTGCAGGCTGCGTATGCCGCCCACCAGGAAGCCGGCGAGGTCGCCGCGGCTCAGGCTGCCGGAGGTGGTTCTCCCGCCCTCACGCCGGACGTGAAGCAGATGATCTCTGACGAGGTGCGGGCCCAGCTTGCGCTTGAGAACCAGGAGGCAGCGCAGAACGCGCAACAGCAGGATGTTGACCCCGGTTCCAGCGGCGTCGCGCGCCTGTTGAGCGACGGACACCCGCATGTATTTGTGGCCGGGAGCGCCCTGGACGTGACCGACAGTTCTGGCGCTGAATGTGCCCTCAGCGACGGCGATGCGCTGCAATTGCGCACACCGCCTCCTCCAGATGCGACCACGGTAGACCTGGTGGTGCTGGCCAGCAAGGGTGGACAGGAGTGCGGAAAGTCGAGCACCGTGACCGTCCAGTTGACTGACCTGCAGGAGATGCAGAATCACATGCGGGAGACCATTGATCAGGGCCTCCAGGATTTGAAGGACAAGCAGGGCAAGGGCGGCTTGCCGCAAGCTCCGCCTTCGGCACAAGGCCAGACGGCTCCTGCGCAGTACGCCGCGGTAGCTCCACCGCCTGATCCCAAAGATGCTGCGGATATTCAGCAGGCAGATCAGCAGGGCGCCGACGCGGAGAAGGAAGTTACGGCGGAAGCATCGGCCGATGGTGGCGCGCCTGCCGCAAGCGCAGTTCCTGCCACGCCTCCGTCTATTGAATTAGGCCAGACGACCAACCAGGTGCAAGCCGCTATGGGCGCGCCCACAAGAGTGGCCAATCTTGGGCCCAAAACCATCTACTACTACAACGGCATGAAGGTTACATTCAAGGACGGGAAAGTGAGCGACGTGCAATAACGTCCCGCCGGCGCGAGCGGGAGTCTGCGATGCCCTCGGATGTTGCAAAAACGCTGGGTGCCCCAGGTCTCGTTTTTGAGACCTGGGAAACCACAATCCTCAATCGGCCTTGTTCTTGAGGAGGCATGCTGGCCCTCAGAGGCTTCCCAAAACCTTGAATTCTAATCGCTCCGCCTGTGACGAATGCAGGTTTGATCCAAGGCTTGGGCTTTCCTCAGACCCGCCAGTAGTCCGGACGCCAGCTCTTGATGCGTTCTTTGATCTGCTTGCGGCTGAGATTTTCTTCCAGAGCTTGCTTGGCCAATTCCACAACCTCGTCATCCGCGGCAAAACGCAGCCCGATCAGTTGGCCTTCGCTAAGGCGATAGATTTGCGAGTGCCACTCCGACGGAGCCAGAGCCTGAAGGCGAATTCGTTCTTCGAGGCGGATAATGCGATCCTGCACCTTCAGCGGATAGCTGCGCAGCTTGAGGTACGGAATGAACGCGACGATCGACAGGACCAGGAACCATCCAGCAGAGACCCGGTGATTCTCCCAGTTGTGCACCAGGTGGAAGACAGCGAAAACCAGGTTGGCGATCAGGAAGAAACCCAGAACGAAATGGTATGGCGGGTCGTACCGCGCGTGACTCTTGTGGCTTTGCGGAGTTGATTCACTCATTCGAAACCTTGATTTCTCTCAGGCCAGAGTTGGCTGCCGCGGCCGCCTCTGCTTCTGTGGAACCGCCCGCTGCGACGCCGGGGACCTGGACACCTGCGCTTTCGGAATTTTGCGCGGAGGGGGCGGGACATGTCAATGCGGACAAATTGGCAGGCGTCAGGGTCTGCCGCCCCTTGGAAATGAAATGGAAACGACCGCGTATCGCAACATCGGCAAGCAACCCTCCCGCCAGGTAAGGGTTCAGCATCACGATGGGGAGGGCATAACCGGTGGTAATCAACGACTCGGCAATGCCCTTGTTTGATTTGCTATGGCGGCGAAAACCGGGAACCTGGGAAATCTCAAACACCGTCAGATGGGTTTCAGGATGGACGCGCGCATAGCGCACCAGCTTCTCGGCGTTCTGTTTGGGAGTGGTCACCAAGGCGTCGGGCAACAAGCTGCGTCGAAAGGTGTGGGGAAAGTACTGGTTCAGAATGCCGCGCGCAAAGTCGGCACAGTTGCTGTAAAACAGCTCGAAGTGCGAGCGGTTTTCGTGGTCATTCAAGCGCCCGATCAGCGCATCGTCCTGTTCCGGCGTTGTTTCAAACCGGAAGGCAAAGATACGCCGCTCATAGGCAACGCCAAGAAGTTGGACCCAGCCTCCCCGCATGATGTTGCCCGCAGGAATTTGCTCTCCCAGGCTGAGCAGATGCTCTTCGTGATACCTGTTGCGCAGCCTCGCTACCTCTCCTCGATCCACGCGGGCAGAGACTTCTGCCGGTGCATCCACGGAATAGAGATAGGGAACAAGAGGAATGGCGATCCAGTCGTATCCGGCAATTCCCTGGTACCGCGCAATCACGGCGCCATACTCGCCCGCTTCGCAACGGCGCAGTTTGGTGGGTGTCTCGGCGCAAATCCGCTCAAAGTAGACGGCATTGTGCCCGGTTGGGTTGAGTGTGCCGAAGAAACCGTATGGCTCTTCCAGCAGCAGCGCGGCTTGTGCATGACCGCTGGAACTGGCTGAGGTGAGAGCTACAAGAGCCATCGGCAAGAACAAAAGAATGCGCACAGCGAGTAAAGAACTCATCGTTAAGGATCTTGTTCTCCTCTCTGGATCGCCGGATCCATCATGTGGCGTTCCCGTTCCGAATTCGACTGTTTGCTTTGGCAGTGTCGATGAGCATGAACGGCTAAGCCGCAGGCATTCCGCATTCAACGATGCCGTCCCTCCAAGTGCCATCCTCCCTTATCTATTACACGGAAAACAGTAGAAAGTTGCTCAACGCGGCACATACGCCGGAAACCAATCAGAGCCCGAAGGATGGCCAAGGCCTCGCCCTCTGGGTGCTTCCAGAGCTTTCCTCTTCTGTTTGCATTCGGGGGCTTTCGCGTACCATGTTTCCAGTGAGGATTCTGGTGAAAATTCGACTTCTCTTCCTGCTTGCCCTGTTGCCCTGTACATCTCTGATTGCGGAAGTTACCCTGCCGAAGATATTGGCCAGTCACATGGTTGTTCAGCGCGACCTGCCGGTGCACGCCTGGGGGCTGGCAACGCCAGGCGAAACCGTCAGCGTCAGTTTTCGCGGCGAGACGCGATCTACCGTTGCCGGCCGGCTTGGGCGCTGGAGCCTGTACCTCAAGCCGGGTGCGGCCGGTGGCCCGTTTCAGATGGTCGTGAATGGAACCCTTTCTGCGGCTCCCGGTGCGGCTGCTTCACCATCTGAGCCGCCCGTTGTGTTGGACGATGTTTTGGTGGGTGACGTTTGGGTAGCCTCCGGACAATCCAACATGGAGTTCGAGATGCGCAAGGCGTCCACAGCTGCGCAGGATTTGCCCAAAGCATCGAATGCGCGCATCCGGCTGCTGATCGTGAAGAAGCGTGCCATCAACTACCCGCTTGATGACATCGAGACCGATGGCTGGGCGGCGTCAACTCCGGAAACCGCCAATGATTTCTCCGCCGTTGCCTGGTACTTTGCCCGCGAGATCGAGCAGCGCGAACATGTTCCAGTGGGAGTGATCGATTCCAGTTGGGGTGGAACCCTGGCCGATACCTGGACCCGCATGGCAGCTCTCGGCGAAGACGCCGCCTTGGCTCCCGTCTTTGTCTCCTGGGGGAAAATGACCGAGCGCGAAGAGGACGCTAAACTCGAAGACAAAGACCAGCAAAAGCAGCGCGAAGAAGCCAAAGCGCAGGGCAAACCGGAGCCGAAGTTTCCCTGGCATCCGCAGTTGGATAGCTGGGGACCGGGCATGTTGTGGAACGGCATGATCGCGCCCCTGACGCCATTTCCCATTCGTGGTGTCATCTGGTACCAGGGTGAAAGCAACAGCGCCTTGGTGCGCGCTCCGCTCTACAAGCGTGTCTTCAGCACCATGATCGAAGACTGGCGCCGCCAGTGGGGCGTGGGCGATTTCCCGTTCCTCTACGTGCAGATTTCGAACTACAAGTCCACTCCCAACGAGGATTGGGCAACCCTGCGCGAGCAGCAGCGGAAAACTCTGGCGCTACGCAATACGGCCATGGCGGTCACCATCGACATCGGCAACCCTGACGACGTGCACCCTACCGACAAGATTGATGTCGGTCATCGGCTGGCCCTTGCCGCGCGCTCCCTCACCTACGGCGAAACAGTTGAGTACACCGGTCCGTCGTTCCGCCAGGCGACGCCGGAAGGAACCGCGATTCGTGCCTGGTTCGATCACGCCAAGGGGCTTGTCGCCAAGGGCGGCGCAGCTACCGGATTTGAGGTGGCAGGCAAGGACGGCAAGTTCGCGCCTGCGTCGGCCTCAGTCGAGGGATCAACCGTGTTGGCTTCAAGCCCCTCTGTTGCCGAACCGGTCTATGTTCGCTACGGCTGGGCCAACAGTCCAGAGTGCAACCTGTTCGACGGGGAAGGTCTTCCGGCCTCGCCGTTCACGTCCGTCCCGTAGTCAGTCGCGATGCGGGACGATGATGTTGGTCTCATTGACTTCAATGAGGCCTGAGCCGGCGATCTTTTCCAGCTCGGGCAAGACGGCCTCAACCTTCTCGCGGGTTTCGATGAACTGGATCACGACCGGCAGGTGATCGGAGATTTCCAGGATGTGCGCGGAGTGGATGCGGTGCTTGGCGCCGAAGCCTGCGACCCCCTTGAAAACGGTCGCGCCGGCAATGCCGCTTTTGAAGAGGAAATCCAGAAGGCTGGTGTAGACTGGCACGCCGTGATGCTTGGCGCCGTCGCTGAGGTAAAGGGTAACTTTAAGTGCCTTTCCGCTGGTGAGCATATGCTATCGTCTCCGCGCCTCACAAGGTGGAATTGAATCACCGGCGGCCATACAGGCGCAACCCAAATCAGAGCAGTTCAGCGAATGCGGCGCCGCACCACGTGGCCGCCAGACCAACTACCAGGCTGCCCACGGCGTAAAGAGCGCCAAGAGCGAATGCGCCGGAGCGCAGGGTTGAGAGCGTCTCCCACTCGTAGGTTGAAAAGGTCGAGTAGGCGCCGATGAAGCCAACCGGAATGAGAAAACGCCATGCGGGATCAAGATCAGCGCGCTTGCCGAGGTAAGTGAGGGCGAAGCCAAGGGCCACGCAGGCCGTGAAGTTGACCAGGAAGGTGCCGTATGGGAAGCGGATTCCCATGCGCCCCGAGACGGTGGAACCGACCCAATAGCGAGCGACGGAGCCGAGCGCGCCGCCGGCGGCGATGAGCAGGTATTTTTGCAAAGGCGGTCTCCCTATTTCAGGTTACATTGCGCGCAGGTCAACAGCCATGTCAGCGGAGGCGCACTGACTGAGCCCATGATCAATGCAAACCAGATTCATTTCAGGGAACTTGCCGGGACATGACTCCGCGACAGGCACCCCTGTCAGGAGTCATCATCTGTCCGGCCTATCGGGAAGGGACAGCGGTTAAGGGTGAACTCCTTCACCACAACCAACACCTCAATTACAAAGCCAAGTGCACTTCAATGTCAAGGCCACCAGCAAACGCCGCTCCGGAAACGGAGCGGCGTTTGCTGCAACGTTTTTTCTAATGCTACCGATCGGTGCAAGAGTAGCAAGGATCGATGGATGCCTGGATCAGCGGCGTATCCGCAAGCCGCGCTCCCAGCACCATCCAGCGGATGGCCGGCATCACGGCAAACGTCGGCGTGCGTACATGCACCCTGGCCGGGTTTCTGGAACCCTCTTTCCACGAGACCGAGTACATCACCTCGCCACGAGGCGCCTCCACGCGGCTGGTGGAAGTTGTTGTCGCCATCTTGGTGAAGTCGAACTTGCCGTCGCCGATGAACAACTCGCCCGGAGGCAGCTTGGTGAGCGCCTGGCGCAGAATCTTGCAACTCTCCATGATCTCCAGAGCACGCACCAGCAGGCGGGCCTTTACGTCGCCGTCCGGCTGCACAGGCACATCGAACTCCATCTCGCCGTAAGCCGCATAAGGTGCGGCCTTGCGGATGTCCTGGCCAACACCTGAAGCCCGCGCCACCGGACCCACAACCCCGCAGGAGATGGCTTTTTCATGAGTCAGTACGCCGATTCCCTTGCAGCGCGACCGCGCCGTGGAACTGGTGGTAAAGATGGGAATCACGGTGCGGACCATCTCTGCTTCAAGCGCATCAATCATTTTGAGCACTGCCTGCGGGTCGTCGATATCGCGATTGACGCCGCCGACGCGATTCATCGAGTAGTTCACCCGGTTTCCGCTAATCGCCTGCAGGATGTCCATCACCTTCTCGCGCAGTTCAAAGCAGGTCATGAACATGGTCTTGAAGCCCATGAGCTTGGCGGCGATTCCCGCCCACAGCACGTGCGAGTGCAGCCGCTCCAGTTCTGCCATTACCACGCGGATGTACTGGGCGCGCGGTGGCGGCGTCAGAGTGGTCAGCCCTTCCATTGCCTGGCAAAGGGTGAGGGTGTGGATGTTCGAGCAGATGCCGCACACGCGCTCCATCAGTGCGATTACCTGAATGTAATTGCGCGTTTCGGCCAGGTGCTCGATGCCGCGGAAGTTGAAGCCGATATGCAACTTGGCGTCGGTAACGGTTTCGCCGGTGCAGATCAGGTCCAGCTTGTAGGGCTCTTCGAGAGCCGGATGATAAGGGCCCATGGGGATTTTGTAGCTCACTTTGCGACCTCCTCACGAAGATTCACTCCGGCAGTATCTCCCTGGCGCAGCAGCAGCGGTTCGTACTCGCGCCCCAGAAAGTCGATCGAATACTCCTCATGAATCTCGCGTTCAATCCAATCCACGGCCTCGCACAGGTCGTAGATGCTTTCAATGGAGTTGCTGGCAAGTTTGTAGGGAAAGCCCAGCAGTTGTCCATTGATGTCCCAGTGGTATTCCAGCTTGAGACCCTCGTCCTTGGGGAGTTGATACGCGGTGATAGTGATAAACCGTGCCTGCAACTCGTTCATCGTCTTGGCAAGTTCGCGGATGCTCACCGTGCCAGGTTCGAGCCATTGCACACCGCCCTTGTTTACCCAGGGTACGTTGATTCCCAGTTTTTCGGATATAGTTTCAAGCTGTGTCATTCAGTGCCTCCGGCGGCAGGGGGAGCCGCTTGTTCTTTTGCGTCTGCCGGTGCAGCCGCGGGTGGCGCAGGTCGCGGCGCAGGCGGTTTGCGAGCTACCGTGTAAGCCACCTTCAATTCGCCGATGGTCGTATAAACGGGCGGGCATGCCGACTCCTGGTGAAGCGCGTGCGCCTTGCAACCATCCACGCAGCGGCCGCAGAACGTGCATTGGCCAGGATCGTAGCTCCAAGTGAATTCGCCTTTGCCGCTTTTGAAATCGATGGCCTTAGCTGTGCAGCGCATCTTGCAGACGGCGCAGCCTGAGCAGAGCGCGGGGTCGAACCGCACCAGGCCGCGATAGTTTTCTGTCACCTTGGGTCGCGCGGGGAAGAGCATCGTCCTTGATCCGCCCCACAGGTTCTTCCACAGCATGGCGAGAATGTTCATGACCTGAACCTCACGAGCAGCGCGGACGAAATGGCAAGAACCGCGAAGATAAGTGTGACTTGCCAGTAGAAGCGCACCGTTGTGTCAATCGCCAGCCGGGCCGTTGCCGACGCAACCACTGACAACAACAGAACGATTCCGAATGAGAAGGCGACGAAGATGAAGATGGCCAGCCATCCGAACGCGACATGCGGAGCGGCCAGCGTGGCTACCAATCCGGTTGCAGCTACCCACTCCAATCCATGCGAAAGTTCCCACATCGCCAACTCGGGGCCGGCGTACTCGGTCATCGGGCCGGAGTAGATTTCCTGCTCCGCGTTGGGAAGCGAGAAGGGGTTGAGATGCAGCTTGGCCGGCAGGCAAACCAGCAGCGCCAGCACCCCCAGCCAGCGCAGCGGCGAGGCCGGAAGCTGGGCCAGCGTCTCCAGGCTGAAGGTATGCTGCGAGGCGGCGATGGAGAGGATGGCCAGCAGAAAGACAATGTTGTAGCTGACGCTCAGTACGGCTTCGCGAGCCGAGCCGATTTCGCCAAAAATCGACCGCGACGAAAAGCCCGCCGCGATGATGCACATCGAAGGCACTTCAAGCAGCGCCAACAGCAGGATGAGGTCGCCTTCAAAGCCGCCCGACGAAGGCAGCACAGGGAGCAAGCCCACCGCGCCCGCCGCGGCTGAAACCGCAATCAGCGGCCAAGCCTTCATCAGCATCCCGCCAATTCCGTCGCGGGGAGGCGTATCTTTGCCCAGCAGCTTGATGAAATCGAAGAATGGCTGCATGAAGGGCGGCCCAATGCGGCCCTGCATCAAGGCAACCGCCTTGCGCTCAACCCACAGAATGAACCACGCGGCAGGGATGGCGAACAGAAGCCCGGGAAAGATGAGCAGGCGCGCCAGAGCGGTAGTCATGTTCATGCCTGCACCTCTTTTGAAGCGGAGTCGCAAGACCCGCCAGAGCCGCTGCAAGCGCAAGCGCCGCCGCATCCCTCTCCAATCAAGGGCATCACAACTGGCGCGACGGGCAACTTCTTCGACGCTCTCTCAGCCAGTATCTCGGCCGCCTTGGCTACGCCCAGAATGATGGCGTCAGGCCGCGGCGGGCAGCCGGGAACGAAAACGTCAACCGGAATGTGCCTGTTGAGCGGCCCGTCCAGCGTACGGCTTTCGATAAAGACATTCGTTGTAGCCGGGCAGGATCCGATGGCCACTACTGCTTTTGGTCCGCACACCTGGTCGTAAACGGTCTTGATGGCGCCCACCGCGTTGCGGGTGATGGGGCCGGTGATGCAGAGAATGTCGGCGTGGCGCGGGCTGCCTTCGAGCCGCACGCCCAACTGTTCGGCGTCGTAACGCGGCGTAAGGCTGGCGATCAACTCAATATCGCAGCCGTTGCAACTGCCCCCGTTCATGTGGAAGAGCCACGGGCTGCGCCGGCGGGAGTAGCACATCAATTTGTTCCAGAGGTTCATAGTCTCCCCCAAACCAGCATTTGCAGCGCGCCTGGCCAGATTCCGGCGGCCAACAGAAGAACTACAAGCGCTACAATGGTGGCCTGCAGGACCAGTGGTTCTCTATTTTGATGCACTGGGTCTGAAATCGACACATCCGGGCCATGCGGAGGCCCCCACCATACGCGGGTTAAAGCCAGGACGTAGGCGATCAGCGCGAAGATTGAAGAGAGAATGAAGATCGCGGCCAGCGGCCAGCCGATTTGCACCGCGGCCTCGTAGAGTCTCCAGCGACCCAGGAAGCCCATGGTCGGCGGAATGCCCAACATCGCCAGCATCCCGAACAGGAAACCGAATGCGGCCACCGGGTAGCGTGTGATCAGGCCTGTGTGTTCGCCGTCCAATACACCATCGCGTTCGGGACCGCTGAGGCAGATGAAGAGCAGAGCCTTGGCCAGAGCATGGGTTGAAGCGGCCACCATCGCGCCCGTGGTTCCAAGAGCGCTGACTGAAGCAAGTCCAAAGATCAGGAAGCCCACATCCTCGACCGTAGAAAGAACCAGCAGCCGCTTAAGGCTGCGCTGTGTGAGCATCAGCAGCGCCGCAAGGAATGTGGTAAGTGCAGCTGCGTAGAGCAGCAGAGCCGGCGGCGTTAGCGCGCTGGGCATCTCCTGGACGCCAATGAAGAACTCGCCGAATGCCGCCATGTCAACAACGGCAATGATGAGACCGAGAACCAGCGCCGGAAGCTCATCGGCCAGCGAGAGAAGCCAGAAGAAGAGCGGTACAGCGGCCAGCTTGACCAGGACGCTGGTAAGCATCAGCGCTCTTGACCATGCCTGGTTTTGGGCACCGTAAAGCAGTTGGCTGGCGATCAGGGATCCAGCCGAGATCAGGACCACCCAAAAATAAGCAAATTTAGCTGCACGTGAGCGTGCAGTCAACCAGACTCGCACAACCGTCAGCAAGGCAGCAGTTTCAAGAAGTCCCAGGCGGAGCCATGGATTGGCAACCATCAGTCCGGACACCGAGAGTCCGCCAACGATAATCATGCAGGGCCAAAGCGGAATTTTCCCTCTCGTACCGGAAACCAGCGATGCGAAAAGCAGGCCTGCGGCAGCCACGGCTATAGCGGCGATCAGCACCGGAGGGACGGGGATAAGTGCGCCTTCATAGGCTCCCAGGGGAGCGGGGATGACCCAGCGAACAAAGACGAATGCTGCGGCGCTGCAAACCACCACCAGCACCGCCGCCCGCCGCTCCATCCATGAGACCGCAATTCCCAACCCGCGCGAGGCAGCCTGCATCCCGCTCCAAACGTCCAGGTAAACGCGGTCCACATTCGTCCAGCGGAAGAAGGTATGCCAGTTCTGCAGGAAGATATCCGAGAAGTCGCCGGCCGTCAAACGTCCCTGTTCCGACAAGGGTTCGCCGCCGGTAAAGATGCCGCCGCCCGCACCCGCCATAGCCGCGCCGCCGCCCGCCGTAGCCGGACGCGCGACGTATGCAACGGCGTAGATTGCCCCGCCCACGATCACTGAAACCAGCGCCAGAACCAGCCCGCCGCCGGTCGAGAAGCTTCCCGTATCCGACGACATTCCCAGCCAGGTCACGTGCACTCCCATGCCCATGCCCAGCGCCATCAGAATCGGGTTCAAAATGTAGTTCACCGCCAGCTGCGGCGCCACGCCCAGAACCACGCTGCCCACGGCCAGCAGGCCCATGCCCCAAACCATCGTCGGCGGAGACTCATGCGCATCTTTGGTCGCTTCAGTCGTTGGTCCCAGGAAGACAGCGCTAGTGGCCTTTGCGCCCAGGAAGACAGTGCCCAGGCTGACGGCCCAGGCGATCATTGCCGGCACCGTCCATCCAGCCTGCAATGCAGCCGCATAGAGCATCCACTTGCTGGCGAAGCCGCTCATCAGCGGAAT
>Ga0181517_10000896_pt1 | contig 36462 bp, 33 predicted proteins | sample PEATcosm2014_Bin_31_FD_119748 | JGI IMG/M metagenome (GOLD analysis project Ga0181517, IMG submission 119748) | Peatland microbial communities from MTU Mesocosm Facility, Houghton, MI, USA - PEATcosm2014_Bin01_30_metaG | ecosystem: Environmental > Terrestrial > Soil > Wetlands > Peat | place... | reverse complement strand
GTGATATCCATCACAACGATATCGGGGTTCAGTTCACCGGTTTTCTGTATGGCCTCAGCTCCGTTATCCACGACTGCCGGCACGTCATATCCCATTTCCGATAGGCGTGCCTGGATCTCGGAACCTGTCACGAATTCATCCTCAACAACCAGTATTTTTCCTTTGCTCATAGATCCTCCTTCCTTCACACGGGGAATGTAATGGTATATTTGGTTCCGGCTGTCCGATCCAGCACTATTGACCCATCGATCTGTTTTGTCAGGCCTTTGATGAGCTGCATCCCCAGTGATTCCTTGCGTTCGAAGGTAATCCCTTCAGGTATTCCGATTCCATCATCGCTATAGTTAAGAATGTAATTATCCACACCCTTCTTGAAATCAATTGTGATCGTGCCTTTTCTCCCCCCGGGAAATGCGTGCTTTAAGGAATTTGAGATCATCTCATTGATAATCAGGCTGCAGGGAACTGCTTTATCGATATGCAAAACCGCTTTTTCAGCATTCAGGTTCAAGGTAATGAGGTTTGGATCAACATTGTAGGACTCGAATAAATGATCGGTGATTTTCCGTAAATAATCGGTATAGTCAATCCGTTGGAGATCCGTGGACTGGTAGAGTTTTTCGTGAACGAGTGCGATTGATTTGATACGATCCTGGCTTTCCTTTAAAATTTCTTTTATCGTTTCATCTTTCTGTGCTTTTGCCTGCATGAAAAGAAGGCTTGAGATTACCTGCATGTTATTCTTGACCCGGTGATGGATCTCCTTCAGGAGCATCTCCTTTTCCCGGAGCGAAGTGACAATCTCGTTCTCGGCCTTGTTCCGGAGCGCAATTTCTGCAACCAGAGATTCGTTGGTCTTGTTGAGTTCCTCTGTCCGAACAAGAACTTTCTGCTCCAGTTCGTTGCGGGAACTGACCAGGGCTTCCTGGTGGCGTTTCCTTTCCGTGATATCATGAAGGAAGGTAATGAACTGCCCGCCGTGCCGGTCAGTAGCAACAACACTGATTTCGACATCGAAGAGACTGCCGTTTTTCCGGCGGTACTGTGTTTCGAACCGGTCTTCGCCTTTGCGGATAATTTCCCGGGAATGCTGAATGAACCCTTCAGCAGTCTCTTTTGCATCAATATCTGCAATGGTGAGGGTGAGCAGCTCTTCCCGGGAATAGCCGGTCAACCGGCATAAGGCGTCATTGACATCGAGAAATCTCCCGTCAAGGCTGATGAGGCCGAAGCCATCCATGGTAGTGTGAAGGATTGTACGGTAATCCGACTCGCGGTCGACAAGTTCACATTCAGTATTCTTGCGCCGCGTAATATCGACGAGGATCCCCTCTGAAATGAGAATTTTTCCACCCGGTCCGCGTACGGTATGGGTAGTTAAGGATACCCATATCTGAGTTTTATCTTTACGATAAAATTCGCATTCGAAATCCTGAACACTATCGTGATCCCTGAGCTGCCGGAGATAGGCTTTCCGCTGTTCCTGGTGCACCCACAATTGTCGTGCGGTGTCCGTAACCGTGGCGATGAGATCGTCCACTGAATTATACCCTAAAATGCGGGCCATCGCGGGATTGGCGTCAAGGAACCGCCCTTTCGGCGTGATCTGGTAAATTCCATCGAGGGCGGTCTCAAAGATATCCCGGTATTTTTTTTCGGCCTTTTTGAGATTATCATCCGCCAGCCTGCGGGCGGTAATATCCTCAAAAACCGCAACGAAATGATCTTTTGCCGGAGAATACGCGGATATATGTAACCATTTTCCAGATGGTTTGAAATCGAGATCGAAGGATGCCGGCTGGCCGGTCGTCACCACCCTGCCATAAATTTCAAAAAGTTCGGGAAATGCTGCTTTGATTCCGGGAAACACTTCGGTGACCCTTTTCCCGGTGACGGTCTTTGTACCAATAATCTGGTCAAATGCGGAATTAACGTTGAGATAGATAAAATCCGAAGGTTGCCCTGCGTCATCATAGAGCATGAGGCAATAAGCATATCCCTCCAGCATGTTGGTGAAAAGATTCCGGTAACGTGCCTCGCTCTCCTGGAGCACCTCTTCGGCTTTCTTGTGCTCAGTGATATCCTGATTAGCACCGAATGTCTTTTTGATCTTCCCATCAGCCCCAAAAACAGGGGCCAGTTGTACGATAATGGTTCGAATGGTTCCATCGCGACGGACAATCCGGTGCTCGATCTGCGCTCTATAGGCGGGGTCTGTTATTGTCAGGACCTTTTTTATTTCTTCTGCTACCGCAGGGATATCTTCAGGGTAAACAAATTCACGTACATATGCTTCTGCCGATATTAGGTGACCGCCTTCGCGTTCTGCGGTCGTACCATAGAACGCGAAGAAATGGTTATCGAACGTGAACATGTTGGTCGCAACATCGTACTCCCAGCTTACCATCTTTGCAAGATCCATCGCCGAAGCCAGCAGCTGCTGGTTCTGCCGGAGCAACTCTTCGGCCTGCTTACGTTCAGTCACATCCTGGACGATCGAATGGAGCAGAGATCGCCCGTTCCGTATTATCGGGGTACTGAAAACTTCAACATCCCGAATCTCGCCGTTCTTCTTCTGGTGCCTGAAGGAAAAAACCTCACCTGCGTTTATTACCGCGTGTGCCATGGCCCTGTAGGTCATTTTCGGATCTGCGATATTGATATCCGTGATTAACAGTCTCGAAAACTCCTCCTTGCTGTACCCGTAATAGCGGCTGGCTGCGGAGTTCACGTCCACAATTCTGCCGGTATCAGGGTTTACGACGAACATGACCACATTGGTGCTCTCAAACAGGTCGCGATATCGTTTCTCACTCTCCTGCAGTGCTTCTTCCGCCAGTTTGCGGTCCGTGATGTCTATATGGGCTGAAATCCAGGCGCTTCCAAATTCCGGATGCTCGAACGCTGAAACTACTGCAAGACACCAAAATGTGGTGCCGTCTTTTTTGATGTTTTTAATTTCCCCTCTCCATTTACCCTTTTCATGGAGGATTTTCGTTATCAATTCTGCAGTATCCCCGGGGTTCATCTTTTCTTCAGGAGCATTAATCGCAGAGATGTGTTTACCGAGAAGCTCCCCTTTTTCATAACCGAACATTTCTTCAAATTTGGCATTAACAAAAACAATTACACCGTCACGGGCCCGGATAATGTTAACACCTTCTAATATGGTATCGGAAATCTGGTTCTGGAGACGGAGTGCTTCTTCTTTCCGCTTACGTTCGGTGATATCACGCGAGATGCCAAGAACCGAAGTGACATTGCCTGCCTTATCTTTTAACGGCATCAAATTCGTGTCAATCCATAATTCCTTCTTGCCGAACTGAATTATTTCCTCCTTGCGAACCGGTTGTCCCATCTTGAATACCAGGTTAAGAGAGAGCTCCTGTCTTTCGGCGATTTGAGGAGGGAAGAAGTCTTTTCTTGATTTTCCGATTACCTGATCAGCCGTGCGTTGGAATAATTTCAGCGCAGCGGAATTGACATACTGTATCGTATCATTTCTGCCATCGATAAAGATCTGATCGGGTGATTCTTCCGCTAAGTTTCGGTACAGACCTTCGCTTCGGACAAGGGTCTCTTCCATCAGTTTTCTCTTGGTGATATCACGACAGAAACAGATGAGCTTGCCACCGCCCCTGTCAAAATACGTCACGGATAACTCAACATCGAAGATGCTGCCATCTTTCCTGCGGTGACGGGTTTCAAAAATTGCCGATCCATGCTCGATAACACTTTTTATTTGTGCTGCCTGTTCAGCCGGAGTAAACATCGCGTCAATATCAGGGATTTTTAATTTCAAAAGTTCGGAACTGGTATAGCCGACCATGTTGCAATAGGTTTCGTTGACCTCGATAAACCGTCCATCTGATAAATCAATTATCCAAAAACCATCAGTGGTTGTTTGGAGGATCGTCCGATACCATTCCTCTCGTTCCCTCAGAGCCCTCTCCGCAATTTTAGCGTCAGTAATGTCTCGAACTATTGTCGATGCCCCCACTATCCGCCTCTCATTATTCTTTATCGGCGATATTGTCAGAGATACATCAATAATTTTCCCGTCTTTAGTCACACGCTTCGTTTCAAAATGACTGATGATTTCCCCGTTCTGTATTTTGTTTAGTATTTTTGGCAGTTCGTCGTTCTCCCCGGGCGGGATAAGGATTGATACCGGCTTTCCGATAACCTCCGATGCACGGTAGCCATACATCTTCTTTGCACCGGCATTCCAAGAAACAATGATGCCATCGAGATTTTTCCCGATTATGGCATCATCAGAAAATTCGACGATGTTTGCGAGGTGCTGGAGGGACTCATAAGCATGTTTCCGTTCGGTGATATCCCGTATATTGCACTGGATGATTTTTTTGTTGCCGACAAGGTAGACGTTGCTGACGAACTCAACGTTCATGCGTTGTCCGTCTTTTGTTTCCAGGGGCAGATCCTCGTACCGGATATATCCCTCGCTTTTCAGCTTCAAAAATGCGTCCTGGGCAAGAGATTTATCTTTGATGAACCCAAGTTCCCAGAGGTGCCTGCCAATGAAATAATCCAGCGGGTATCCCAGCATATCGATAATAAACTTATTCGCATCGAGTATTTCTCCTGTATCGCCGTCAAGGATCAGGATCGCATCCTGTGCCGTTTCAAAGAGGCGGCGGTATTTTAGCTCACTCTCATTAAGCACCGCGTCCGCAGATTTACTTTCGATAATTTCACCGGGAATCATCATCGCCTGTCCCCTCCTGACTCACGTTTATGAGATTTTGCCCCGTTTTTAAAACTGATCTGAATTGTGCATTGTAGTATAGAAGATGATATATCTTTACCAGAATTATCCGGATTTTGTAAGAAAAAATCTGCAACGCGGTGACAGGCATATGCCACACTAAACGGGGGATGCTGATCTGGCCCAGTCCTGCTATGAATGACAGGCACAAGATTGATTATGCCCCTGCATATTTGATCTGAAAAAACGTATGATCTATTCTGTATCAATCACTTTATCCACAAACGTCGTCAGCTGTGACATCAGCATCGGGTCAAGCCCTTTCTCCACGGCAAGAAATACACCTGAAATATCCAGAAGCCGGAGTTTGTTTGTCACGAAATGGATGAACTTGGAGATGTTTGGTGACGAGAGATAGATGAGCATCGTACTGACCGAATCGTAGAGTATACAGACTTTCTCCCCGGAATGCTCTTTGAGCACTTCGGTTACTGCAATACCCATGTCGGTCAGGTTCGCCGGATTATTGACATAACGGACAACGCCGTGAATATTTTCCACAGTGCCAATCGAGTTCCGGGTTACTGCGTCAATGAAGCATACGTGACTGAGATCGACCCCACTCTGCGAGTAAAGCTTATTGAGAATGTTGTAGGGAAAATTCGTAGTGATAATCACTGATAGAAACCCGAGTGCTGATAGTTCCTTGATGATCTCGATATTTCGTTCCCGTATGTTCCCCGAAGTTGCAAGGACAAGGAAGATCTGATTCCGGGCAAGATCATCGGGATTTACTATCACCGTCACATTATTCACCTTCAAGGAATTTCCGGTATGCTTCGGGAATATCCTTAGTCCTCTCTGTGATAGCCCGCTGGAATTCTGACACATTTTTAGAGACCTGACCGGCATTCCGTACCTGGCCATCAAGTACCAGGGCAATATCTTTCGGGTCAAGTTTCCCGTCCCGGACCAATTTTGCTACGTCAGAAAGATTGTCACGGATAATCTCGACCGGGCCCTTTAATCGCATTGCCATTTCCGTCATATACGAGATCAGGGCTTCCTCTGCATGTTTACGTGCGGTGATGTCCAGGCCGAGGGCAATATCCTGACATGTTTCTCCAGTTCCGGTCCGCCGCGTGTTCCAAGAAATGATTCTTTTTGGACCGGATTTCGTGACAATCGTTGTCTCAAAATTTTCGAAATACTGTTTTTTCATGATGATATCTGTGATCTGCCGGGTTATTGTGCGGCGGTATTCGGCATCCGGATAGAGCCACTTCCATACATCTCGTTTACCGATCACTTCTTCCCGTGAATACCCGGTAATGGTTTCTGCTGCCTTGTTCCAGATCACGACGTTTCCCTTTTCTAGGACAGCAATCAGGATATTCGCATTGTCGATCACGCTTTCCCGGAACAGATCTGCATTCCGTTGTTCAGTGACATCAAGCCCAACTGTGATGATCCTTGACAAGTTCCTGTCGGTAATTTTTTTGGTATTCCAGAGAATGATGCGAGATTCACCGGACCGAGTGCGGATAGTGGTTTCGAAATTTTCAAAATAATTTTTCGTGGATAAGATCGTTCCGATTTTATTCGTCACACCATTCCGGTAATCTTTGTCTGGATAGAGTTGCTTCCAGATCGTGGCACTTCCCACCACTTCATTGCGCGAATACCCGGTGATCATTTCCGCTGCATGGTTCCAGGCAACGACGCTCCCATTTTTTTCGAGAACCGCGATCATCACAAGGGCATTATCGAGGATGCCTGCCTCAATACAGGAATTATTGTCAATCGATTTTCCCATATTTTCCCTCCGGAGCAAGTCCAGATTTTTTCCGTCTGGGGGAGAATACTCGCTGTAGTTATTTGAATGTATGGGGTCCGGTTCACGCGATGATGGGATATCATTTATCTTGTACATGAATCCGCTTGAATCTGTTCAAATCCAACTTACATTAAAAAAATGGCCAGACCCTAGCACCGGGCAACGGTTATTTCCAGACAACTAATCATCAGGCTTATTACCCGGTTTGCGAAAGGGGAATAGATGGACCTCAAGCATGACCTTTGCGAGATCGAAAACTATGTGGGCAGGCTCTCTCCGCTCCAGAAAATCCTCCTTAGTACCGACGGCTCGGTTACGCAGCTGCTGGAATCGATCACGGGTCACCCGGTTTCGGTCAGGACCCGTGTACAGGAAATTGTGAAAGCCGATACCGTTGCTGCAGAACATCTCGGCGTTGCTGAGGGTGATGCAGTGAATCACCGGATCGTGGAACTCCTTGACGCTGCCACCGGGGAAGTACTAATCTACGCAAAATCGCAGACACCCATTGCCCGCCTGGCGCCGGAGTTCCGGGACGACCTTATGCGAGCCGATATCCCCATCGGAAAAATCATCGAACGCCATCATATTGAAGCGAGAAGGGAGATCCTCACCGCTCGGGTAACTCCTGATGAAACCGGAGGGATCTTCCCTGTTTGTAAAAACGAGCCACTGCTCTCCCGCCAGTACCGGATTATCCATGGCGGCGAACCACTCATTTTCATTGAAGAACAGTTTCCATTCAACCAGTTCCTTGACAAGCGCAGGGTGATTGTGCGGACACCGTCACGTATCCATCTTACGCTCCTTGACATGAATGGTGGACTGGGACGGGTCGACGGCGGGGTTGGAATAGCACTTGAAGATCCTGCTGTCCTTCTCGAAGCACAGGCAAACGATTCCCTTGAAGTTTGCTGCGGTGACGTTCAGACCGCGGCGCTGGTCAGGAAATGTGCAGAGCATGTGCTCACAGCAATCCACGCCGGGGGAAGTGTCTCGATCACCGTACGCGAATATTTCCCGGCTCACCGGGGCCTTGGGAGCGGTTCCCAGCTCGCGCTTGCCACTGCCCGGGCCTGCTGCGAATTGTACGGCAAAACCCCGTCCATGGTAGAACTTGCCCGGATGGCCGGGCGCGGCGGAACTTCCGGTATCGGTACGGCCGCATTCGACCATGGGGGTTTTATCGTTGACGGGGGTCACCGGTTCGGGCCCGGTCGCGAAAAGACCGGTTTTACACCGTCCTCCGCGTCAAAAGGCATCCTGCCGCCGCCGGTTCTTATGCGCCACGATTTTCCCGGAGACTGGCAAATCCTGCTTGCGACCCCGGCACTTACGGAAGGGGCAAGCGGAATGCGGGAGCAGGAGATCTTCCGGACCTGCTGCCCGGTCCCGCTCGATGAGATCAAGACGCTCTGCCACGAAGTTTTGATGCGGATGCTTCCCGGTATCGTAGAAAAGGATCTTGATATGTTCGGTACGTCTATCAATGCAATCCAGGATCTCGGTTTCAAAAAGATCGAGCTCTCCTTCCAGCCCCGGGAGGTCACCGGCCTCCTTGAAACAATGCGGGCAGCCGGGGCGGCGGGTGCCGGTATGAGCTCGTTTGGCCCGACCCTGTATGCCATCAGTGACACGGGAATGAGGGATATAGAACATGCGGCGCAATCGTATCTGAAGGAAATCGGGGGAGGTACAACACTCGTGACCACCGCATGCAACCGTGGCGCAACAGTAAGGATCGCGTGACACTTACCGGATGCCGGCTAACCCAGAAGCACAGATATAAAAACGCTTTTACTCCCCGATTGCAACAAGCATCTCTTCTAGTGACTGGTACCTGGATTCTATCCGTTCAACCCTGCCACCTGATGCTGCAATAGTTTCCGAACAGACATTAAGACTGGCCATATCCCCGGCATCGCAGGCAAAACCGCGATCATCCTTACGGTAGTTGAGTGACTGTGGGTTAATCCGTGAGGGATCGGGATGGGAGAACCAGATCGTATACGTGATCGACCCGAATTGTTCGCGAAGCTCATCCATGGTGCCCAATGCCACCACCTTCCCGCGTCTGAGGATCATCACCCGGTCACATATCGCCTCGATCTGGAACAGGTTATGAGCCGAGAGCACAATGGTCCGCCCCTCATTTTTTAGCTTTTTAAGGTATTCAGCTATGAAACGTGAGGTCATTGGATCAAGTCCGCTCGTCGGTTCATCATATACGAGGAAATCGGGATTGTGGATAAGCGAACGGGCAATCGCAGTCTTACGCTTCATTCCTTTACTAAATTCGCCCAGCTTCTTACCGCCAGTTTCAAGAGAGAGCGCAGCGAAAAGCCGGCGGGTCCGGACAATGATCTCCTCTTTTGGGATCCCGTAAATTTCGCCAAAAAATGCAAGGTATTCTTCTGCGGTCATCGTTTCATAGAGCCGGGATTCCTCAGGGAGGTATCCCAACGTCCCTTTCAGCGCCATTGGCGAGTGAATGACATCGATCCCGTTTACCGACAATTCTCCGGATGAAGGTGTGATTAGCCCGGCAATGATCTTTAACAAGGTGGTCTTACCGGCCCCGTTGTGTCCCACTATCCCAAAGATCCCCGTACCAGGAAACGAAAAACTCACCTCGTCAAGTGCGATAAAGCCCTCGTAACGTTTGGTCAGGTTGCTTGCCGTGATCATTTTTTAGTTTCTCCGGAAGGTCAGGCTTATTCTGTAGTGTAGACTTGTGAGAGGAGTGCCATATATATTGGGATAGGTGCAGAGCCAACACGTCGCCGCCGTGTCAGCAACGATCAGTATTTGACTTCGGTACCACCACTTATTGATTATTTACAGTATTTTTTGAATCGGGAGAACACTTATGAGTGCATACAGGGATATTGCGACCATCGCTCGCTGGGAGGTTAAAAAATCCTTCTCCGTTATGTCGCGCAACGTTCTGCCGGTCGCCATCATCCTCTTTGTCCTCCTTATCTTAGTCACGGGTTTTGCAGCAGAAAGCGGGCTGCATATCCAGGACGGCATGTACCGGATGGGCGTTGATGACCCCAAGGTTGCGGCATTGTTTGCCCCGGACACTCGTTTTACCGTTTTTCAGGCCAATGACATCACACTCACCGGAAATCAGGATGCATATGATCTGGTAATTATACAGGGAGCGGTTCATGCAAACCCGACAGAAAAGGGATTATCGGCTCAAAATGCGCTCGAAAGGGACTATACGCAGTACAAAAACGGCGTATATACCGGAGAAAGTGACCTTTTTGCTGCGTACCCGCTCTGGATTGATACCCAGTCCGTGGAAAGCGAACTCAACTTTTCTGCCACCCAGAACGGTCAGTACGTCGCGGCAGCCCCCGGAACGGGAACGCCGGTCCCCCAGGGGATCGTCCAGAACGTCGCCACACCTTCACCAACACTCGATGTCACTCAGGACGAACTCCGCCAGGAGCTCGCGGTATCGTCTCAGGAGAACTCACAGGTCTCCCGGTATACGGACGTAATCTCGCCGGGGCAGTCCGTCATGGGATCATTTGTGACGCCGGACCAACTCTCGCCACCCCTTCCCTTTGATTCGATCATCCTTGTATTCGTTTTCATTTTTCCCCTCTATTTTACCTCGCAGTTTTTTATGATGAGTATCATGAATGAAAGAACCGGACGGCAGGGAGAAGCTCTCCTTTCACTTCCGGTAAAAACCTCGTCTATCATTATTGGAAAGATGCTTCCGTATTTCCTGGGGATGCTTGGCATATGCGCCGTAATCACCTTCTACATTAAAGCGTCGCCCCTCATTCTTCTGCCCCTTATTCCTATTATCATCTTTTTTCTCGCAAACGCACTCATCATCGGCATGCTCTCCCGCAGCTTCAAGGAGCTTTCGTTTATCTCCATCTTCTTTTCCACCGTAGCAACATCGTACCTCTTCTTCCCCAGCATCTTTGCAAACGTTCATGTCATCAGCCTTGTTTCTCCGCTTACTCTGATCGTGCTCACCATCCAAGGAACCACCTGGACAATTTCCGACTACTTTTATGCGACCACCCTTTTCTTTCTGACCGCTATCGTTCTCTTTTACATTGCGGCAAAGAATTTCAACGAGGAACGCCTTTTCTCTGAAAAAAAATTCCTGCCCCGGGTTCGCGAGTTTCTTTCCAGTATACTCCCGGAGCAACATCCGTTTGCGGCACTCTTCCTTCTTGCCATCTTCTCGATCCCGTTTGTCTTTATGGGCCAGATGATGGGACTTGTCGTTTTTTTCAACCTGCCCATGCCGTACTCACTTATTCTTCTGCTCATTATTGCTGCTCTTATTGAGGAGATGGCTAAAGCGATAGGTATCTACACGCTTTTTGTGCGGGACCCTTCATTCTTTTCCTGGAAAAATCTGGTCCTTGCCTGCGCCGCCACTGCAATCGGATTCCTTGTCGGGGAAAAACTCCTTCTCCTTGCAACACTTTCCCAGATATCTTTGTCGATCTTCGGAAGTATTCTCTTTTTATCGCTAGGTGTACTCTGGCTGCCCCTCCTGCTTCACTTTGCCTGTGTCCTCATAGTAGCCAGTTCGCTCAAAGCCTTGGGAAAAAAAGGGCTTTGGCCAGGTCTTATTGCCGCAACTGTGCTTCATTGCTGTTATAACCTGTACTTTGTGCTGGGGTGGATACGGTGAAGACAAGGCATGTTGCCGTCGTTGCAAAAAAAGAGTTCCGCGGGCTCTATTCCGAGAAAACGATTCTTCTCGCGGTCCTGCTTCAGGTCTTCATCGCGCTCTTCTCATCATTTCTCATGGTCGGGCTCACGGCAATGTATGACCCGGCTTCGCTGTCAGGATATTCCCACTTCAGGTATACCATCGCATACACGGGAAACGAAAGTCCTCTGCTCGGGTACTTGGAGAACAGCCCGGATCTCCGGGTGAGAAGGATGGATCTTTCGACTGCGGTTGAACTGTTGAAAGAACGCAGGATTTCTGCTGTCGTCTACTCACCCGGTACCTTACCGGATGCACAAGATCCCGTCAAGATCACACTTTATACACTCGCAAACGACCTCCAGGGAGCGGTCGTGGATGTAAGACTGAAAAATATTTTTCTTCAGTACGAGCAGGACCTGCGAACTGTCCGCACCAGCCGCCTGAACATAACGCCTGTTCCGGTCCAGATTCCGGCTTCCGCTGGCAGTGGCGATTTCTTTGGGTTCGTGTATGGGCTTCTTGTCCCGCTTCTCATCTTCCTGCCGGGGATACTTTCTTCAGCACTGGTTATTGATCTCATCACCGAGGAGTTCCAGCACGGGACACTTGAGACACTCATCTCCACACCGGTTACTTTTGCCGAAATGGTGTGGGGCAAAGTACTTACCTGCACAATCCTCGTCCCGCTTCAGGCAGGAGCATGGATCCTCCTGCTTACCGCAAACAGGATTACTATCGATAATCCAGTCCTCATCCTGGTTCATGTCACCCTCGGATCCCTTCTTCTTATCCTGATAGGGACTATGTGCGCACTGTACTATCGGGAACGGACCGCGGCACAGTTTGTATTCTCGACGGCACTCGTCATTATCCTGCTTTTGGTACTTGCCTTACCATTTAATCCACTAAACCTAGTCACCCGGCTTGCTGTTGGGACCGCTGGTGTGGAACAATGGATTGTCCTTGGCATGGTCTGGGTTGCTGTGCTTATACTCGGATACATCTTGCAGAAATACGCCGGTCAAATCGGAGGAATGAGAGCAGAAAAGTAAGAGAAGGTTAGGAATAGGGGTTCAGGGACGAAATGTCCTGATCGATGACTTTGTAGATTTTACCAGCTGAAGTCACCCAGATCACAGCGTGATCGGTGCCATCAAGAGTTCCCGGGACAACGATCTCGCTGCCGCTGGTTATTTCACCGCCATTATTCATGAACTGGTCGACCACGCTTCCGTCTGCCCGGGTAACCTTCATCTCAATTGACTGGGTGACAATCAGGCCTGGGCCGCCGTTGCAAAGCAGGGTGATCTTGCCGGTGGGCCGATCTTTGGTCAACGAAAGATAGATTGCCTGATTTGCTGGCAGAGGAGAGATAGGTTCCAATGTTGTTATTGTAGTTGAAATCACTGTTACGGTTGTCTCTGGTGCCGGTGTTGGAACCGTGGTCCCGACGGGCTGAATTTGTGCCTGGGTCGGGCTCGTACACCCGGCAAACAGTACATAGAATAAAAGCATACAGCCCGCGACTGTAGCAAGCAGATATCTCATGAATAACCTTTTCATCCGGGAATATTTCTGACTTGTGTTCAGGATTTAAACTGAGTAAATCCGGTATAGTTGTTATAACTGAAGGATAACCTCCTTTTCATAAAGGTGCCGGAGAAATCCACACAATTTCCCATAAAGAACAGTTAAATTAAAAAGGACACCCGGTTTAACTTAACCTATCAGGAGTAAGAGGAATGTTCTGTCCAAAATGTGGGAAAGAGACTGACGCTTCCGGACAATTCTGCCAATGGTGCGGGGCACCGATCGATAACGTTACCCCGGCGCCAGTGGTAGTGGCGGCGCCCGATCCTGACGAGGGCCCCGAGATAGGAGTGTATGCCGGTCTCGGACGGCGGTTCGTTGCATTTATCGTCGATTTAATTCTTATTGTGCTGTTCGGCATTATTGCGGTTGCATTCTTCAACCAAGGAAACGGGATCATGTACTTGTACTATATCGTGGTCGACCACGCACCGATCTCTTCCCTCACCGAAGCGGGAACACCTATAGCAGCCCTTGGTCCAATCGTTGCTGCCATTGGCATTCTCGTTGTCATCGTTCCCTGGCTCTACTATGCAGGCTTTGAATCATCCCGGGGGCAGGCTACTCCGGGTAAAGTATTGATGCATCTCGAAGTGACCGATCTTGAAGGAACCCGGATCTCTTTTGCCCGGGCAACACTCCGGTTCTTCGGGAAGTTTATTTCAACCCTGATTATTTTCATCGGGTTTTTAATGATCGGTCTCACCAAGAAACGGCAGGGTCTCCATGACAAGATCGCCGGCTGCCTGGTACTCCTCCAGGACTAACCCTTTTTAACACGTTTTTGCCACGGGTATGATCTTTTCCCGTTTTCTCTTTTATCTGTGAAAATCATCGATAGTGCAGCTTGATCCCAAGCAGGACGAGGATCAATATTTCAGAAATACCGTTTGCCACGATTATGGGGAGAGAGTTACTCCAGCATCCGTACAAGAGCCAGAGAAAAACACCAATTGCATAAAGCACGAGCATGGAAAGAGAGATGTCTTTTGTCTCCTTAAGCCGCCAGCTCCGGACGACCTGCGGGACATAGGCTACGGTAGTGAGTGTGCCGGCGATAAAACCGACCAGTGTGATGATGTCCATACGGCTCCTCTTATCTATGTTGGGTTCCCGGCTTTTTTATACCGGCGGGCCCGGATAAATCCCTTTACACCAGTCCGGGTTCCGGGGAGAACTGATCGGATGCCACGAGCCAGCGGCCACCTTGCCGGACGAGGGTAAACATGTCGCGGCCTCGCATGTTTATCTCCTGCCCTGCTATCGCAAACCGGATCGTAAAGAAGTACGTTACAACGGCGCACGTGCCCCGACAGAAGAAACTTACCCGGTGTCCGGTCTCATCCCATGAATGGATCGTCACTTCCTCCGCAAAAGCCCGCCATCCGGTGATATAGGCATCACGGCCCTCAAGCCGGCCGGGCGTTGTGGGGCCGATCGCAACTGCATCCGGATGGATATATTTCCCAAACGCGGTTTCGTCCCAGGTCTCTGTCCAGCACTGGTTCATCTCTCGGATTGTGGTGATCACTTCTTGTATCCTTTCTTGATCGTTCATGGATGTCACTATCCACACTACGAGACGATCGCGTATAATCTGGAGGGTATGTGGAGGGCGAAAGTGCCAGTCCTAGAGAGATTGGTTATTGCAATTCCCGGATCATTGATATAACCTGACGGTTATATCCCCGAAAAGTACTCAAAACTCGACCGATAATATATACCCTGCCAAAGGAGGACTACACCGGGGATGACTATAACACCAGGATATCATATCCGGATACTACAGAAAATCGGGCCCTTATGCCTGATCGTTCTCTGCATTGGTTGTGTTTTTTCTGCAGGATGCACAGATTCCCGGGGGAGCCCCACAACAGCACCTTCAGCTACACCCACTGCATCTGTTTTAGTATCGTCCCGTTCCCTGCCAACGACACTATCTCTCGATCCTATGGTCGGGGTCTGGAGAAGCCCGGGCCCCGCATACCTGTTTACCATCTCATTTGATGTGAATGGAAGAACACAGGAAACTTTTGCAAACCAGCCTGCGGTAATGTATAACGGTACATGGCAACCTGCGGGGGACAATACATATCTCGTTACACGGGATACCGAGGACAAGACGGTCTGGGTTTACTCTCCTGATTCCAATACTATTTACAAACAAACCGCCCCCAGTATTACGTATTCGTTATATCAGGGAGCGGCCAGTGCTTCAACAGCCGCTCTTTCCGGGACGGGAAACATGGTGATTCCCTTTGCCGCAACCGGGACCGGCCTGTGGGCATTTACCCTTGAATATTCCGGCCAAAGTAATTATATTGTCTGGCTCACGAACGCCGTTGGCAACCGGGTCGCCCTCCTTGCAAACTGTATCAATCCCTGCACAGTAATAAAGACCCAACAACTGGACGAGGGAAAGTATTACCTTGATGTAAATGCGAGCGGCCCTTGGACGATCCAAGCAGTAATGTCCTGACCATATCCATTATTTCTAAAGAGAATCGAAGGAAATTAACAAGTAATCTGGTTAAGCCATGCTCATACAGTATATATTGGGCATTTGTTTACAGGGCTCTGTATGCACCTTTGGGTACGATAATCTCAAACCGGGCACCTTTTCTTGGCACGCCAGTTTCACGAATCATGATGCCGGTGATTGAAAGAATTTCCTGTGCAAGGAAAAGTCCGAGCCCGGTGTTCTTTCCATACCCTTGGTTAAAAATTTTCTCCTTCTCATCCACCGGTACCCCCGTTCCATCATCCTCACAGACTATTATATAATTATCACCGCGTCTCTCGGCAGAGAACCTGATAGAGGTGATATTCCCGGCATGCCGCACTGCGTTGTCTATCAGATTGTAGCAGACCTTGACAATAAGAGGATCAGCAAACACTTCCCAACCAGCAGGGATATCGTTTTTAACTTTGATCTTTCCAAGCGGAACCTGATTTGCCGCAATGTTCACAAATGTTCGTGCTTCCTGCCATCCCGGTGTCGTTTCCCCGACGGTTTCGTAGGTTTTAGTGAACTGGATCATAGTAGAAATTCGGGCACTTGTCTGCACGATCGAAGTGAAATAATACTCAAGAGAGGTATCGGGAATTTTCTGGCGAAGTAACTCAATAAAACCGTTCAAGACAAAGATTTGATTATTGATATCGTGCCGGGTGATGCTTGAGAGAAGAGCAATTTTCTTATTCGCCAGACGAAGTGCATCCTCAACTTGTTTACGTTCAGTGATGTCACGGGCCGAAACAAGGACAATATCTCTGCCGGAAAAGTTGAATCTGTGACTGTTAATCTCCACCGGAAATACAGCTCCATCTCTTCTCTTATGTTCTCCGTAAAATGAATACAGCCTTTTTTTAGCCAGAAACTCACTAATTTCCGGCATCCTCTGCCGGTGCGCTTCCGATACAATATCACTAACGGTCATAGTGAGCAGCTCTTCTCTGGGGTATCCCAAACGGCTGCACAGGGTGTCATTTACTTCAAGGAATTTACCGGGCAAGTTATCGGGCAGTACTTCATGGATATAGATCGCATCAGTTGAGTTATTGAAAAGGATCCGAAATTTCGCCTCTCTCTCCTGAAGTTCTTTCTCGCTCTTTTTCAGCTCATCAAACTGGTGACGGAGTTCTTCTTCGGAGGCAGTAATACGTTCAAAGGAATCTAATAGTTCAGTCTCAGCTTTTTTACGTTCAGTAATATCTTCGAGTGTTTCCACCGCCCCTATTATATTACCCTTAGAATCCCGGAGAAGGGCCGCCGTAAAAGAGAGCCAGATGCCATGCCCCCCCATTCGCGGGAAAAAGTCGATCACCTCATACGCATCATCGACATATTTTGATTTGTTACATTTCCCGGCATACAATTCCTCGATTTTTTCCGGGCTATTCTTTATCAGCAGATTAGAGAGTACCGGTCGTTCCTGATCATAGAACGCTTTCCACGCATGAGTTGTACCAAGCACTTCTGTCGCCTTCACACCGCTATATTCCTCAAGTGCCCGGTTCCAGCTGACGACCCGGTGGTTTTTATCGAGAACAAACTGAGGGATAGGTGATCCCTGGACAATTCCTTGAAGTTTTTGTTCGCTCTCCCGGATCACCTGTTCCCGATCCTTGAGTTCATCGTACTGCGAACGTAGTTCTTCTTCTGCGGCGGTGATCTGCTCATAGGCATCCTGGAGTTGATTTTCAGCATTCTTTTTATCAGTTGTGTCCCGGCCTACTGATTGGAACTCCCGAATATCCCCGTCCCTGTCAAAAATAGCACGGTCACTCCATCGCTGCCATCGTATACTGCCATCCGGCATGATGATGCGATGTTCGATATTATCTACAGGGTGTTCCGGAGTTAATGAGGTGAAGAATCGTTTCACAAGATCCCGGTCCTCGACAGGGATTTTCGGACGGAACCGGTGCCCCACGATCTCTTCCCGGCGCTTGTCAAAATACCGGCAGTATGCCTCGTTGACAAAGACATGGGTGCCATCCGGTGAGAACCGGGAGATAAATTCTGTCTGATCCTCAATAATATTCCGGTACCGCTCCTCACTTTCCTTTAATGCCTGCCCCTGACGTGCAAGTTCATCAAAATTGGAACGAAGTTCCTCTTCTATTGCAGAGATCTGCTCATAGGAAGCATTGAGTTCCGCATTTTTTTTAAGGAGTTCCTCCTTCTCCTGTTTTAATGCTCTCTCTGCATGCCTGCGTGTTATCGCATACCGGATTTTATTTGAAAGCTCGGCAAACTGGCTCTTTGGTTCTCCACCTTTCTGGAGATAGAAATCAGCTCCTTCATTTAATGCCTGGATGACAACCTCTTCACGTCCTCTCCCGGTAAAGAGAATAAACGGGATAATATTTCCCGAAGATCTTACCTTCTTTAAAAATTCAATGCCGTCCATATCCGGCATCTGGTAATCAGCAATGATGGCATCGTAATTCGCAGAGTTTAGCAGAGTGAGTGCTTCTTGAGCGGAGGTAATGATGTCAACGTTGAACTTCCCGCTCTGCTCAAGGAAGCGTTTGCCAACATCAAGCAATGCGAGTTCATCATCGACATAGAGAATATGGTTCATTAGGATCTCAATGTAATTCTTCGATTATTTTCCGAGAATCATATTAAATCTTCCATTATCCATGATAGATATTCAATCAATCACAAGACTAAGCGGCATAAGAAATGATGAGATGTTAACCAGCGATAATCAGGCCAGGGCCGAGATTTGAACCCGGGTCGAGGGATCCACAGTCCCTTAGGATAACCAGACTACCCTACCCTGGCAGTTATTCCAGTTAATTTGGGCGTGAACTCTTTTTAATATATCTCCCTTCCCGGGCAGATTACGTGAAAAACAGATCCGGACAAGTACCATTGTAAGGGAGCGATTTTAATAGGCTGAGGCATCCATTAAGTTATCAGGTGGCCCTGACAGAATAGTATGGATAGATGGCATGCGGCATCTTTTGATGCCGCGCAGCGGATGATTTTTAATCTGCAATCAGGGCATGCGTGGATATGGGGAGGGGAGTATGGCGGCAGACCAAAAGATCAGAACGCCAATTGTGTGCGTCATGGGGCATGTGGATCATGGTAAGACCTCACTCCTTGACAGGATACGCGGCTCGTCGGTCGTTGCATCTGAAGCTGGCGCGATAACCCAGCATATAGGTGCAACCATAGTCCCCATAGATGCAATCAGAAAAATGAGTGGATCGATGGAGAAGATCCCTATCAATATCCCCGGCCTTCTTTTCATCGATACCCCGGGGCAACATGCATTTACTACACTCCGGGCACGCGGGGGCGCGCTTGCCGACCTAGCGATCCTTGTTGTCGATATCAACCAAGGATTCCAGCCCCAGACAATCGAAGCGCTCCAGATCCTTCGGAACTGCAAAACACCATTTGTGATCGCAGCCACAAAAATCGACCGAATCCATGGGTGGCGGGTTAACAAAGATGAATCGTTCCTGTCATCGTTTGCAAAACAAAATGAGCGAGTGCAAAACGACATCGAAACAAAAACCTATGAGATCGTAGGAAAGCTTTCTGATCTTGAATTTTCCGCTGACCGTTTCGACCGGGTATCGGATTTCCGGCGTAATCTTGCGATCGTACCAGTAAGCGCCCATACGGGAGAAGGCATATCAGATCTCCTTTTGGTCATGATTGGGCTTGCCCAGCGGTACATGGGCGAGGAGCTCAAACTCTCGATTGAGGGGCCGGGTGCAGGAACGGTCCTTGAAGTCAAAGAAGAACGGGGTCTTGGGACGACTCTTGATGTGATCCTGTATGATGGTACTCTTTCGGTTGGCGACGAGATTGCAATGGCTTCACAGGATGATGTGGTGACTGCAAAGGTCAGGTCGCTTTTAAAACCCCGGCCGCTCAAGGAGATTCTTGTCGAGGATCGTTTCGAACGTGTCCGATCAGTAGTTGCAGCGGCCGGGATCAAGGTTTCCGCCCCGGGCATCGAAAAGGTGATCGCCGGTTCTCCCCTCTTTGTCATCCGGGGTAACATTGATGAGCTCGCGATCCGGATCCGAAAGGAGATGCAGGAGATACATGTCAACCTTGCTGATGAAGGCATCGTGATCAAAGCTGATACGATCGGCGCCCTTGAAGCACTCTGCAAGGAATTAGAAGCAAAAGAGATCAAGGTAATGAGGGCGCAGGTCGGGCCGGTGAGCCGACACGATCTCATCGATACCGAAACAATAAAAAATCCTGCATTCCGCGTTCTTTTGTCATTCAACACGCCCATTCTTCCCGACGCAGCAGAGATGATCAAGGATCCCTTATATACGCAGGTCAAGGTATTTTCAGGCCAAGTGATCTATCAGCTCATCGACCAATACATTGCCTATAAAGATGAGCAAAAACGAATTGCAGAAAAAGCACAGTTTGCACACGTTATGATGCCGGCAAAAATACGGCTGCTGCCTGACTGTGTGTTCCGGCAAAGCAACCCGGCGGTGGTCGGGGTGCGTGTGCTGGGCGGGAAGCTCAGAAGCGACGTAGATCTGGTAAAACCGGATGGGAAGAAAGTAGGCCACCTGAAATCCATGCAACTCCGGCAGGAAACAATCCGGGAGGCGGATGCCGGTCTTGAAGTAGCTATTTCGATCGATGGTGCTACGATTGGCCGTCAGCTTAACGTAGGTGACGATCTGCTGGTGGATCTTCCTGAACGTCACGTGAAAGTACTTGAACGCGAGATGCTCAAGAACCTCAATATCAGTACTCAGGAAGTACTTGCTGAATTTGTGGCGATCCGGCGCAAAGCCGAACCGTTCTGGGGCAAGTAAAAACCACAAATAGGCAATTATGTGAGGCCGGCCTTTAACGGACACGAGGGTTTAATAGCGTATCGGTATAATAAGATGGGTACTTCACGTGCACAGGCGTTATTTCGCCGGAAAGCCGGAGAGTGAACGGGATGCCCCATTTCGGGTGTGTCCCGGGATATCCAATACGGAGAATCAAGCATGGTTGAATTAAAGGTTGTTGTATCAGACCCAAAAACAGGTCGCGCCTATAATGTTGTTGCCAGTACCGCCGCAGCTGGAGCGATAGTGGGGAAAAAGATCGGGGACGAACTAGATGCCGCCCCGCTCGGACTTGCAGGATATAAAATCCTGATTACCGGGGGTTCCGATCAAACAGGAACACCTTCAAGAAAAAGTCTTCCGGGGGCCGGGAGAAGAAAACTTCTGCTCGCAGAAGGTGTCGGGTTCCACCCGGTGATGGAGGGCGAACGCAGGAGAAAAATGATCCGCGCCCATCAGATCACCCCCGAGTTTGTACAGGTTAACGCACGCGTGACCATGTACGGCGAGAAGACCCTTGATGAGATGTTCCCCAAGGTGGAAGGAGCCGAGGGCGAGAAAAAGGCTGACAAGCCAAAAGAGAGAAAAGTCCGGAAGTAATTCCGAAAGTAAAATACTTTTTTCGCGTTGTTTTTATTATTCCCGTGATCGGATTTTTCGATCGGTTTTTACTTGGAATAATCTGATAAAAAAGAGCAAAATTCTACATTACCACTTACAGGGCCGATGTGATAGTGACTTTGCCGTAAGATTCACTTGTGCTGTCAGAGCCAATCTGTTTGCCATTTTCATAGATAGTGACGGTAAGTGCATGAGTAGCAGTTTTGTCTGTTTTCTGGAAGGTGGCTGTCAATGATCCCGTCGCGTTTTCAACGGTGTATACCTGATTTCCCGAGTTTGTTATATTCGTAGTTACCCCAGCGGTACTGTACGAGCCGTTGAACCCGCCAAGATAACTGACACTAATAATCACACCCGAAGCCGGTATATTTGTCGGAATTTGTGTTGTTGAAACTATATTCGGAGTCTGGGAAATTGTCGTTGCAAAAGTTGCAATGGAGGTGCCTGTAGTCTCTTGTGGAGTTGTAGTACTGGTTGAAGTGTGTCCTGCTGACGACACACCGGCACTAGTAAAGTAAGTAAATGCAGCTCCTGAAACAACGACGATACCAATTACCGTAGCAATAAGAAGCCACGGGGTCTCAGGTGCCCGGCGTCGCCTGCCCCCATGAATGCGCATCTGCATACGTATCTTTTGATCGTTGGGTTATATTGATTTTCCGGGAAATTCTGGCGCCAAATGAAAAAATACGATATTTACACACAGCATTATTTTTTTACTGCTGATATAAGGGCCTCGCGAAGGTCCTCGTAGGGCACATGATATTTTTTTGCAAGCAGCACAAGGGCTGCGGGTGGCAGCAGGTTTCCGCAAAACTGGTCCCGGATGATTTTGTTCATCTCGGCAACTATGTCTGTTTCCGGCACACCTGCGGCTTTTGTGATCCTTGCAATCAGATCTTGTGCAGGATCGTTTGTTTCGAATATAGTGGAGGAGGGCCGGAACCCTATAGGGATAGTGACCGTTGCCGGGTCAAAAAGAATCGAAAATACCCCATTCTCCTGGCGCAGAAGTCCAGCCTCTTCTGCATGCCGAAGTAAGACGGCCGCCTGGTCTGTGTTCATCCATTTGCGATCAAGTGCATAATAATAGACAAGCTCATTCCTGCGCAGGCTTGTTTTGCGGGTGTGCCTGAATGGTGCGGCAATCGTGATCTGGAGTGTCAATTCGATTTTCCTAAAAGAATATTTTTCATGTCAAGTGCGTCTAATCCTTCCCCAGAATCCTGCCTTGCGATGTCAATATCAGTGCAGGTGTTCTGATCCGTGAGTCGTACGAAAAAAACATCATTTGCAACAGGGACTTTGCCGGTCCCGCGGAGAGCGAGCGCAAGCACCGAGATCCTGAGATCGGCAGATTCAGTGATGACTCCGGGGCGCAGGACATCCGGAGTGATATCGCCGAATTCCGCCCGGTTGGTCGCGATTTCAACTTTAACCCTGATCCGGACAAGTTCTTTGCCTGTGGTCTTGGTAGACTCTTGTCCATTCAGATCTGATATATATTTCAGGGTTTCAGGAAACGTCATTCCCATCGCAAACGAGAGATCCACCCGCTGCGGGTAACGATAATAGATCCTTCGCATGGTTAAATTATGGGATAGTCTAACCTAAAAAAACAATTGATGATTTCCCGCATGATAGATCTCTACACTGTACCGGAGCATTTCCGGGACACGAAAAAAGAATATACGCTGATTAATTTATTCGAGTAACACAGCGTTGATGATGCCGTCCTGACCGGGCCGGCTCATGATCCGGGCACGTCCCATCTCGGTACGGACAATAGCCCCTTTTGTGAGAAGATTCCGCCGGACGTAGTTCGGGTTTGCCCCATTCTCTTCGACATTTTCGATCTTTACCTTTTTGGTTTCTCCATTGGAAAGACGGGTAACATTTGCAAATTGCGCACGCATTGACCTGACCTTGGTGTTTCCGCCCGTGATCCTGACAATTTTTGTCCGCTCTTCACCGATATGGGTGTCAGCTGGTGCAAGTCCAATTTCAAATCTCCGCTTTCCCTGTGCCGGCCGGCGCCTGCCACCGGTTACCTTCCGTATAGATTCTCCCTGCCAGAGCATTGTGTTACTCCTCTTAAATTTTTTCCGGAACCATTCCTCTTTCCGGAAATGGTGCTATACATATTCCCCTCCGGAGTTATTTATACTATTTCCTGCTCAGGGATTCATTTCTTTATTAAACCAGGATGGCATCAAGAAGCTCTGCCAGATTCTCCCCGGTCTTCATGTTGGTTTTAAAAACCGGCATCTCCGGGTTGTACCGGTGAATATCGGCTTCCATGCGATCAATATTTGCACCCACGAGGGGGGCAAGGTCAACCTTGTTGATGACACCTATTGTGCAGTCCCTAAACATCATTGGGTGTTTATTGACAACATCATCACCCTCTGTTGAGCTGACGATTACAATCCGTTTTTCCGCTCCAAGCCGGAAGTCTGTGGGGCAGACCATGTTACCCACGTTCTCGATAAACAGGATATCAATATCATCGAGCGGGAGGTGCTCAATCGCGTGCTCCACAAGATGCGCATCAAGATGGCACTCTTTCCCGGTATTTGCGTTGTAAGCAGGAATCCCCTGTTTTATGATTCGCTGGAAGTCGTCGTCGCCATATACATCGCCGGCGATCGCTCCGGCCCGGAGTCCTTTTCCCTTGAGTAGGGGGACGAGACGCTCAATAAGCGCAGTCTTTCCCGAGCCAATAGCGCCAAGCAGATCGAAGGCCCGAATTCCGTGGTCCTTCAGGTGCCGGGCATTCTCATCGGCAATCGCGTTATTGACGTCGTATACATCCTTCTCCATCCTGACGTCGATATGGTGCATACCCATACATTTTGAGCGGACAGTGTTTATATCTTGACCCCCATACTTTTAAGCAATGGACAAAGGCGAGCGCATCCTGTATCCCTGCTATTTCAACGGATCCCTCTCCCGTGAAGAGGGGCGCAGGGTCCCTAGGTCTCTCGGCGCGAAAGGGCCAAATGCAGGTGATATCGAGAGGGCGTTAAAGCACCTCGGAATTTTAAGCCAGATCGAAGAGCATCACCACCCGGCCCACTGGTCCCGGCACGAAGGAAGAGTTGTTGCAACGTGGACCGGGAAAAAAGAAGCGCTTATCAAGAAAGTCGCCCGTGCCATGGAGGTAAAACGATGACCGGATTGTACGATCTCCATACGCATACTATTCTTTCTGACGGAGAGATGCTTCCTTCAGAGCTGGTAAGGCGCATGGCAGTAATGGGGTATACTACGGTCGCTATCACCGACCATGTGGATACATCCAATGCTGCAACAGTTGTAGCGACACTCCTTGATGTACGGGAATCCGCCCGGCTCTTTGGTGTCAGGCTCCTGTGCGGCGTCGAGATTACACATGTACCTCCGTCTCAGATCGCCTTAGTCGCCCGGCAGGCCCGGGAGGCTGGAGCTGATATCATCGTTGTCCACGGAGAAACCACCGTTGAACCAGTAGCACCTGGCACCAACCATGCGGCCTGTGCTTGTCCCGATGTTAATGTACTTGCACATCCGGGCCTGATCACGCGTGAAGATGCCCGGCTTGCACAGGAAAACGGCATCGCACTGGAGATCACATCACGGGGAGGTCACAACCGTACCAATGGCCACGTCGTCCGCATAGCCCGCGAAGTATCGTGCCAGCTGGTTGTAGATTCGGATGCACATGCACCACATGATTTACTGGACAAAACAAGCAAAGAGAATGTAGCAATCGGCGCAGGGTTAACATCATCAGAAACCTCTGCAATAATATCTTTAAATATCGATAAGTTTCTCAAATCCTGAAATTCTTATTTATACTTTCACGGAAATTTTAAATACTGTAAAGCCATACATAAATAGATTACTAAACTACTTTAGTACTTTGTATACCCCCTCCGAGGTTGTTGTGTGAAAGTTGTTGGCCGAGCGATGAGCACCTATGGAAGTAGGATGCTCATCATCCAATGTGATGCTGCACAGCTCCCGGGGTTGTATAGTGAAGTAATGGATCGGAAGACAAAACCAGTGGGTAAGATCATGGATGTCTTCGGGAACGTAAAATTGCCGTATGCCCTTGTCCTTTCCCACGGTCCATGCAGTGTCAAAGTTGGTGAGAAAGTCTATGCGAGGGAGTCCCACACCCCCGCAACCTCCCACGTGAGAACTCCTAGAACAATAACAAGATAAAATTGGTGAATCCGGATGCAGGAAGTTGAGAAATTAAAACTACTCCAGAGTGAGAGAGAAGCGCTTAAATCCCGAATAAAAGTCAAAGAGCAGGAAAAGAAAGCAGAAAACCATACCGAGACCGTTTGCCCGGAGTGCGGTAGCAGGCAGCTCGTCCATGATTATGAACGGGCAGAACTGGTCTGCCAGGCATGTGGGCTTGTAATCGATGATGACTTCATCGACCGCGGTCCCGAATGGCGTGCATTCGACCATGACCAGCGGATGAAACGATCCCGTGTTGGTGCCCCAATGACCTTTACCATTCACGATAAGGGTCTCTCGACAATGATTGATTGGCGAAACCGGGACTCGTATGGCAGGGCAATCTCTTCGAAAAACCGTGCCCAGCTTTACCGTCTCCGCAAGTGGCAGCGCCGTATCCGTGTAAGCAATGCAACGGAAAGAAACCTTGCCTTTGCATTATCGGAACTGGACCGTATGGCGTCAGCACTCGGTCTTCCACGAAATGTAAGGGAGACCGCTGCCGTAGTTTATCGTGATGCGGTAGACAAAAACCTGATCCGTGGCCGGAGCATCGAAGGAGTTGCGGCAGCGGCATTGTATGCGGCCTGCCGTCAGTGTAGTGTACCTAGGACACTCGATGAAATTGCTGAAGTCTCACGTGTTTCAAGAAAAGAAATTGGCAGGACCTACCGGTTTATCTCCCGGGAACTGGGATTAAAACTGCTCCCGACCTCACCAATCGATTACGTACCCCGATTCTGTTCCGGCCTTACACTGAAAGGAGAGGTCCAGAGCCGGGCAGTCGAGATCCTAAGGCAGGCAGGTGAACGCGAGCTGACAAGCGGAAGAGGTCCGACCGGTGTTGCTGCCGCAGCCATCTATATCTCATCCATCCTCGGCGGAGAAAGACGCACTCAACGGGAAGTGGCGGAAGTTGCAGGAGTCACAGAAGTTACGATCCGGAACCGGTACAAGGAACTTGCAGAGAAACTCGACATCGAGATTATTCTCTGATATCAATTTCTTTTTTGGTTCATTTTGCAACTGTTCGTTCTGTCATAGTCAATATCGCAAAGCGGGACGACAATAACTATATTGCCAGAGTTAAAACATTATAATCCACACATTTGTCTGGGCTCGTAGATCAGGGGTAGATCGTTACGTTCGCAACGTAAAGGCCGCGGGTTCAATTCCCGCCGGGTCCATCTGTTTTACTTAATTTAAAAATATAAGTCCAGCTTTTTTTGGAGAACAGCTGTCAATCGGGAATCAATTGCGAAAATTTCTTACACAGTGTCCAGCAAATAATGATCCCACAGGAGATTTATTCATGGCAATTCACCTCTGCCCTCCCACAATATGTGCGGCGGTGCTTTGTACTGCCTTGTTTTTGGTGATGCCCGGATACGCAATCCAGACAGCGGTGTACGGGAGCACAGCGGGATTGAACCTGAGTCTTCATCCTGATGAATTTACTATGGCCTGCTCGCTACCAGGCCTTGCAGGACCCGAGCTAGACCAGAATCTGTCATGTTTCACCAACGCATCCACGGATGTTATTATTTTGGGTGGCGACGCAGGATTTTCAGGAAATTCCCAGGCAAGCATCGGGAATACAACTGAAGATGGCAGGATCCTTGTTTTGAGTGGAAGCGATCTTGAACGATTTGCTGATATCCTGCCTGTGCAGTCTGGCGGAACGGCCCCGGGTAGCATGGCACTTATGGTGAGCAGCCCGAACACCACGCTTTCCGAAGATATCTTCGCCGGTATGCCATCAGATTATCCCAATACGACAAGTGTTACAGAAAGGGAATCGTACACAATCCGCACTGGAGCAACAACGTTGTTATCCTTCGAGAATGGTGATCCGGCACTGGTATTCTCCCCGTACGGTAACGGCTATATCGTGACGTGGCTCCCTCCTTCAGATCAGGCATACCTCAGCACAAGTGAAGCAGATCTGATAAACGAACGCCTGATTACTCACCTGCTGGCGTTGCGAAGCGGGAAAGCTGCGGCAACTTCCCCTGCTAGTACCTATGCCACTGATATAACGACGACAAACACAACCATCCCTCCAGCCACTACTACAATGGTGCCAAGTCAGGGTAATGTATCTGTGTCCTCATCACCACCAGGAGCCAACGTTTTCATCGATGACGTCTATGAAGGGATAACCCCTGTTAACCTGACCGGCATTTCTTCAGGGAGCCATGTTCTCAGGCTGCAAATAAACGGGTACGGTGACTTCGAGACTTCGATCCAAGTTTCGAGCGGGGAGACGACGATTGCTTTTGGATCGCTTGATATCCGTAACCGGACAGTAACAACCCCCGCCACGGTTACGATGACCCCGACAGATAGCTCCTCGGTCTGGACAAGCCCAACAGTCATAGCAGCGGTGATTGGGAGTATTGCAGCGATATTAGGGGCGATTGCTACCATACACTCAATCTATCGGAAGCAGCCGTAAGCTAAAAGGAGAGATTACTTACGCAGCCACTTTCCCGGGTGATCAGTAACAACTATATGGAATCGGCTGAAAAAGTATATGCCGCACAAAGGGCTCGTAGATCAGGGGTAGATCGTCACGTTTGCAACGTGAAGGCCACGGGTTCGAATCCCGTCGAGTCCATCGTTTTTCGAGATTGGTTTCGTTAAATTCCAATAAGAAAAAGCCGATACGGCACAGGTATTTTAAGAGGGATATTCAGTCGATCCAGTCAAGGAGTTTGTCTTTTGACACCTGCTCGCTTTTTTGGATCAGTTTTCTCTTGACCTTCTGCACGGCCATATCTGCGGGAGAGGGAGTGATGGGCGCCGGTGTGGTTGATTTCTCGAATTTTCCATATTCGAAATACCCATCTGGAGTGGTGTCTCCATCAGTCCCGGCAATCTCATGAACGAGCACCGACGGTTCCGATTCATGTATCGGCTGCGATGCTGGAGAGGAGTTGATCCCATCCCGGCTCGGGGGCACGGTACCATCATCTGATGGGACCAGATCAGGAGAAATGAGGGGTGGGGCAACAGATTTTAAAGAGGGAGAGGCATCGTGGGATGCCAGCTGGATTGTCACCCGGATACCTTCCGCCCGTTGGATCAGAAAATCTACGAAATCCTCAACTTCCCGGCGTTGTTCCGGTGAAAGGCGATCCAGTTTGCTTTCCAGCGATTCCATGAGTGAACAGATCCTTTTCTATCCAGTATTTTTTGTTATTTGTATTAAGAGACTGCGCAGGCACGTGACGTATGTAGTGGTTCATGTCCACCGATGCTGGTATCCACGTTTTTCCAAGGGTTTCCCTCCGCCGACTACTACCTTTTCCGGGATCACTCTTCCGATTATAGTGCAGGGTACTTCTGGTATGGGGAACTTTTCAGGGGGCAGAGTAAAGATAAGCTCGTAATCCCCTCCGCCATATAACGCCAGTTCCCTCGCTTTCTCTTCCGGGATGCCCGAAGGAAGAGGCAGTTTTTCCGGATCAACTGAGAATCCACAGACATTGACACTCATAAGATCGTAAAGGGAAAGGGCAATACCATCACTATCGTCCATCATGGCAGAGACACCCCAGCGGGCGAGGTATTGACCTTCTTTAACCCGAGGCTGCGGCTCGAACAGAGCCTTTTCGAACTGCAGGTACCCGTCAAGCCATGCCTGAGCCTGGCCGGGTATCCCGGTGACACAGATAAGATCGCCGGGTCTGGCGCCGGTGCGGTGAACAAGATTTGATCGATTGGCAAGTCCCAGACCTGTCGTGACTACCGTGAGCTCATCATGGTGGTCGATGTCCCCCCCGACAATCGCAGCACCGTACTTTTTGCAGCAGTCCTGTGCCCCCTGCATAATGCCGGAAAGCTGTTCCCATCGGGAAAGACCAACTGCGATGAGGACGTATTTCGGTTCCGCCCCCATGCTCGCGATATCACTGATAGTGACGGCAGCGCTCATCCAGCCTATCTGCCAGTCAGTCATACCGTCAACGAAATCAGTCGTCTTATGGAGCATATCGGTGGTCGCAACCATCACTTGGTCTCCACAGGGAATGACAGCGCAGTCATCCCGGCAATTTTCTTCGCCAACTATTGCCATCACGGTCTTTAAAAGTTCCCGGTCATCCATGGTCAGCTCCCCCTTTTCGTACTTCCTTACCTCGTTCGCTTTTATACTCCTTGAACATGTGCTCGATCCTGCTGGACTCTCTTTCACGTAAAAACTGCACCTGTTCTTCCTGCCAGAGTCGGAGAGCGGCCTCGAACCGGTCTTTTGGTGCAAGGCCCTGCCTACCCCGAACCTGAACACCGGTGTTCGTTCCAGCGAGCAGGGGAATACCGGCTTCTTGGAACGTGACGAGGATCTGAGGGTCGCTTTCTCCCACAGATGGCGTGATTAGGGCCCGGATCCGTAAATCGGCAAGATCCCTGACCACGCTGCGTCCCCAGCCGCCGGTGCGCTGTACATATATTACATCTCCCTCACTGATGCCGGTATCATCCATGAATCTTCGCAATCCCTCTTTTGTAAGTGCTTCGAGAACCTTGACCGGAAGTGCCGCGCCATCTACAGAAAGCTCGGCAAACGTCCTGATGCGTTCCACTCGTTTTGCGAGCGTTCGGCCGTGGCGTTCCTCTTTCCTGAGTCGTTTTTTCAGGCTCTGGATGATTGCGTCACGTTTTGCCACCTCACCGTCTTTTGCTATCTGTTCATCCCGACGGTCGTTCATATTGCGAAGCCGCGCCTGAAGACGGTGGATCTCATATTCCTTTGCCTTGATTTCTTCCTGGAGTTCGGCTACATAAGTACGCAGCCGTTTCACTATTCCATCCAGCACCCGGACCCGCTCATCATGCCGGGCCTGCACCGGGGCCGCTGGGGCTTCCTCAGCAGGGGTGACTGGCACAACTGCATGCAGGTCAACGAGTACCTGGTCAAGGGCCTGACCCCGGATTACCCGGGCCCTGACCTCGTCAAGATCGTGGCCCGGGGGCACTCTCTTAATGAGATTCCGGAACTTGTGCTGGTACTGGAGATTTGCATCGAGTGCTGCAGCAAGGGCGTCCCGCTCATGAACATTTTCGTATGGATGTCCAGCGGTGAGTGCAAGTTTGGAATCAACACTTGTATCCTGCCGTGGTGTATAAGCAACTGCAGAGAATGCCCTTCGGATCTTCTCCACCGAATACGGCATCTCCTGAACATCGGAAGCGATGACAAGCGGTTTTCCAACACGATATAAAGCCTCAATAACGCTGGACATGTTCATCTGCCGGGAGCTTTCAAGATGGAGAATATTGCCGTCCAGATCGAGAGCGGCAATTGCCGTCGTCGTTCCGGGATCTATACCCACGATAAGGTACCGTGGTTTTCCAGAGAGCGGCCGGAACCGGATCCGTTCGAGGCGTTTGCCGCTGACCTTGACCTGGACATCGGCGCCACGGTATGTTGAAACCGGCACCTGGCCCCTGACCGCAAAAACCCGGAAAACCACACGACTGCTCCCTCCGAACGCTTTGGACTCTTTTTTCTCGTATCGGAGCCCGGCTGCCGCAAGCTGCATTTCAATCTCGCGACCCTTGACCTTGACCGCACCATGAATCTTGCGTACGTACCGGTTCTGACTCCATCCACCACGACCAGGAGACCGGTGCCGGCTCACTACAACCTCACTCTCATTTTCAAACGCGATAACTTCCGCACCGGCGCCAAGTGCAGCCACTCTGGCTGTCGTTCTGGCCTCGGCAAAAGGATCAAACCGATCAAAGCTGATATTGAACCGGGCAGCAACCTTACCAAGTGTTTCCTTTTTCTCACCGCCGGTCACCTGGACAAGTTTTGTCTGTGGCGGAAGACCCTGCAAAAAAAAGAAGAGCTCGTGCTGATCAGTCGCGATCTCCTGCAGGCTGTCGACAGCGAGAATGTCGGGATTTTCCTCGGAGAGCAACCGAAAAAGACGGAACATCGAAACGGTGGTTTCGCTGACAATATCGTGGCCCACTAACCGGACAAGAGCGTACATCGGCCTGCGGGATCGAGATCTCACTGAGCCTTTTATGATATCGATCCCAAAAACACTCAGCTGGTCACGCATCGCAGAACTTCCCCGATGTCATAATCCAGTTTGTACTTCCGTTCAAAGAAGGACAGGATATTGCCGATATCGCGCGAAAGAATTGCCATTGCATTCGGGTGGGTTGTTTCCATCCACTGGGGCCAGTCGATGATAACACATTTGCCCTCTTCCATGAGGATATTGAACTCAGAAAGATCCGCATGGATTATGCCGGCCTGGTACGAGGCCCTGACATTTTCAAGGATCGAATCACGGGTGGCCTCAGGGTTCTCGACCCGGCACCGGGATAGGCCAGGCCCGGAAATCTTTGCCATGACCACTGCATTCCGGTTCTGTCCTATAGGAAGTGGAACGGATACTTTCGGATGCAGGGTGCAGAGGGCAGCGTACTCACGTTCAGCCGAAAGCCTTGAAGCTAGGAGCCAGGGGCAGTTGCCAGTTTCAGGGATATACTCACGGTTTACCCGGGCCGTATTAAATGAGCGCTGGCCGACCCGGTGGAACTTTATCGCCACCGGCCCAAGGCCGAGCGCCTCGTACACCACGGACTCTTTCCCCTCGCCGATCTTTGCCCCCAGTGCCGAAATGACCCCTTTTTTTGTAAGCGTTGTCAGGGCAAGCGTGTCATACCCGCCAAAGACGAGAGCATAGCCGTCGTACGGCACTGCATTGAATCGCACCATACCCCATGCAATCAGCCGGGACAACCGGTAATTGACTTCAGATTCAGAAAGCTCCGTTGCCTGCATAAGACTGTCGAGAGGCACCCACTCATACCGTTTCATATACCGTTCGAGAGCGACAAGAATTGCCTTCTCGTATTTATGCAAGCCTCGGATACGTTCCGGAGACACGACCATGATTGCTACAGTGGTTATGTGGCAGACTATAAAATCATGGGCTCCGTGCAAACCACCGCCGGGACATCAAAACTTTAAACATCTTCAACTATAGATCAAATTGAATTGTCTCCAATGCAATGCACGGTGTGCCGGCGCGAAGCCATCATCTTCCAGCCTTATTCTGGAAAGCATCTGTGTCCGGTTCATTTTATCAAGGATGTTGAGGCAAAGGCTAAACGTACTATCCGTATGCATCGCTGGCTACATCCCAAAGACCATATCGCCGTTGCGTTATCGGGTGACTCCGTAAGTGCTGCCCTCCTTTTCTTTCTCTCAAAACTGACCGGAAACCGCCGGGACATCAGGCTTTCTGCAATTACCATTGATCCGGGGATTGCCGGTTATAAGGTCAAAGAGCATGCCGGAAAAACAGCTGCGGCCTGTGATGTGGCATGGTTCTCCGGCTCGTTTGCTGAGCGATACGGGATTACGGCCGATGAAATCTTTCGTCGCGAAGGGAGAGAGAGGGCTTGTCGTACCTGCGAGATCCTTAAAAAAGATCTGATTGGGGACCTTGCACAAGAACAAGGGATAACCTCATGCGCTTTTGCCACCACGATTGACGATATTGCAACTTCGTTTTTTACTGACATTCTTTTTGGTACGGTGGAACGAACTTTTTTTCCCTCATGGGTAATAGGAACAAACCCAATCCCGGTGATCCGGCCTTTTATTGAAATACCGGCAACGGAAATAAATCAGTACGCGGATCTCCATGCATCTTCTTTCCTGCAACCGTGCCCTTATACCGGTTGCAGCACCGGGGTACCAGAAATACAAAAGGAACTTGACGCTTACGCCTCCAGACACCCGGCTACAAAATTCGCACTTGCAAACATGGCCGGCACTCTCGCCGGCTTCGCTGCTGTTAACAAACGTTTTACGTTATGTCCTGTGTGCGGTGGGCTAATGGAGGATGGAACCTGTGAGGTGTGCGAAATTCGATGCAAGATGAAACAGGGGACTATATCTTGAGATCAAGAAAACAAGTGATCTGGCAGCTCATCCAAACATCTGCAGAGATGCGGATCCTGATTTACTTCGTACTCTTCGCTCTTCTTATTACTATCTTCACAGTCATCTTTCATGGACTGTATCCTGCTTTCGAAGGAAAACCTGTCGATTGGGCTCAATCGATCCTTTTCGTGATACAAACCATAACAACAACAGGTAGTCTGCTTACTTATCACTCAGATACTATCATCATTCTTTCAACGATTATGATGCTCTCGGGTGTCATCATGATCTTCATGGTCATTCCTCTCCTGCTCACCCCGTACCTTGTAGCAGTCCTTCGATCGGGACCGGCTAAGCGGACACCTCATGCCCTCTTCCACCACACCGTTATTGTAGGAAATGGCGAATTATCCCGTGCTCTGGTGGAAAGCCTTTCGCTTTCGGATAACGAGGTGCTCATTGTTGAAGAAGATGAGAATGCTGCCCGCGACCTTGCCCGCAGACATCTCAGAAATGCCTTTGTTATATGGGGTGAATATGACGACCCCCAGACCTGGGAGCAGGCCTGGATCAGGAATGCGGATTTTGTGATCCTCTGCGAAAGTGAAAGGACGACTGCAAGCATAATACTTGGAATTCGGGGGATAACTTCGGCACGGATCATCTCAATTGTCGACAAACTCTCATTTGACCGGTATCTGCGATATGCAGGGGCAGAGTATGTGCTCTCCCCTAAGCAGGTTACCGGGAGGATCCTCGCACGGCATGCCGTACTTAACCCGGTAGGGGATTCGGAACCTGCCATACCCGGTCTTGACCGTCTCACCATCAATGGAGAAGAATTTCCTGAAAAGAATCTGCGCCTCATCCATATCCCCGTTATGCAGGACAGTAAAGCTATGGGAAAACCGCTCGGTGTGCTTGACCTGTACGGCCAGTACGGGATCATAGTACCGTTTCTCTGGAAGACAGGCAGGTTTATCTCCCAACCTGACCCAAAAGAAACGATCGATGCCACGACTTCGTTCTTTTTATTCGGGAAGGCAGATGCGATTCGCCGGGCGGTGCATGAAGAATTAGAGGTAGATCGGGAACAGATTGGCCATGCAGTGATTGCAGGATTCGGAGATGTAGGATCTTCTGCATATACTGAGATGACGGCGTCGGGGATCTCCTGTATTATTGTCGATGCAAAAAAGTATGATGTAAACGAAGTGATAGGGAACGCTGAAGACGAGGAAATTTTACGGGAAGCCCGTATTGGAGAGGCCCAGTTTTGTATTGTCGCGCTTAACAACGATGACGTTAATATCTTCACGACACTGATGGCGCGCAATCTCAACCCCGGTATCCGTATCCTTGCACGGGCAAATGAGCCGTCTGCCGTGGAAAAGCTGTACAGGGCTGGGGCTGATTATGTTGCGCTACTCCCCCAAATTGGTGGACAGACCGTCGGCAGAATCGTGCTCGCAGACACAGTCACTGTTCTTATCAATCTTCCCGATGGTGAGATGGTTGTCTTAAAACACGCCCGAACTCCCGTGAATTACTCAATTAAAGATATCACGGCGAAAAGCGGTGTGCGATTCTTGGGGATCGAGAGACCGGCAGAGGTTATAGTATCTCCGCACGACACAGAAGAACTTCATGAAGGAGATGCAGTTATCGTTGCAGGAAACACCGAACAGTTAAAAAAATTTATCCGCTTATTCTAATAAAGGAAAACAGCGATGGTAGCAGAACTTGGATGCAGGATGGGACAGGTCGAACAGATGATCCGGTACACTTACTGGAACAGTGGGAGCGCCGGGATCGTCATCGGTGTTTCCGGAGGTGTCGATTCGGCGTTAGCCGCAGCTTTCTGCTGCCGGGCGATAGGGCCGGACAACGTACTTGGGATTTCCCTTCCGGCATCGGTGAACAATCCTCAAGATGTTCAGGATGCAGCAGAGCTCTGTGCCAACCTAGGCATGGAACACCGGGTCGTAAGTATCGATCCCATGCTTGCAGCTTTTTCAACCATCCCGGGATTTATAGAAACACATTTCCTCCTCGGGAACCTTATGGCACGTATCCGGATGACAGTATTATACTACCATGCCAACCGGGATCACCGTCTCGTCTGCGGTACTTCAAACCGGAGCGAGTTCATGCTTGGTTACTGCACGAAATACGGTGATAATGCCGCAGATCTCCAGCCCATCGTGCATCTTTATAAATCTGATGTCTACGAAATGGCAAAAGAGATGAAAATACCGGCATCTATCCTGACAAAAGCGCCCTCAGCAGGTCTCTGGACAGGCCAGAGCGATGAGGGCGAAATCGGTCTTTCCTATGCAGATATTGATGTGGCACTCAAAAACCTTGAAGCAAACGGCTGGAAAGCTGGATCGCCGGTGGAGGAGACTGTTTTAGCAAGGGCACAGAAAAACGCCCATAAACGCCTTCCTGCACCTAACCTTTTAACAGTCCCGTAAAAACAGCAGGATATTTTCCCGGTTCATTAAGAAACGCAAGGGCCTGTCGGTCGCCAATCAGGGAATAAATCGGACCTGTATAGGATCTGCCGGCAGTATCTTTCCCCTTTACAGTAACAATTCGCCGCAACTGAGGCAAATTCGGGTAATTTCGGTTCCTGACGAGGCGGCCACCGGTCATAATATAATAGGCCGCTCCATGCCTGATTTCATACTCACCGTATTCACTTTCAAACGCCGTTGAAACCAGATTTGAAAGGACAAGCGTGGAGTCGGTTGATGGATTTATAGTGATATGGCCGTACCCCGGAGGAATGATCACGCGGGCCCCTGTTCCGGCAAGTACGAGTATGGCATCGTCAAGAGTGCGTGACTGGAGGAGGAACTGCGCCTGTCCATCCATTACTTCGTACAATTCGGGGTATCCTATTCCTTCGGGGCTGCAGGGATGGTAATGTCCTTTGGTCTTGACATATTCACCGCAGACATCCCGGGGAGGGATGACCGTGATATCATAACGGAGATGCGCGCGATCAAGCCAGCACCGGTCTGCTGAGGATAGTGCAAGATCGCGGTACATATAGTAGAGGGGATCGGATGCCGGGCATCTACGATTTACAAGAACAACCTGCATATCACGGATTGTCCGTATTGCTGGCGCCGGAAGCGCCCCCTTCCACCAACTCCTCACTTCTTTTTCCTCACGATAAACACGTAGTAACCGATGGCGCCAAGGATTACTGCGATTACTGCGATATCCTCCAGTATCTGGATGAGAGGTGACGCGGCTGGCGGGGAATTTACCTGCACATCAGCTGTAAAGGTATCAGAAACCTGGCTGTTATCGAGTTCATCGCGGTACCTGACTTCAGTGTCAAGGGGGTAGTCCCCCGGTGTTGCCCCGCCTGCGACGCTGATGGCGTAACGTGCGGTGGCTTTCCCTCCGGGAGGGATATCCCCAAGGTACGCAAGCGTGTCCGAGCTTGAGAGTGGCCCATAGGTCGAAAGTCG
>Ga0181517_10000893_pt1 | contig 36552 bp, 24 predicted proteins | sample PEATcosm2014_Bin_31_FD_119748 | JGI IMG/M metagenome (GOLD analysis project Ga0181517, IMG submission 119748) | Peatland microbial communities from MTU Mesocosm Facility, Houghton, MI, USA - PEATcosm2014_Bin01_30_metaG | ecosystem: Environmental > Terrestrial > Soil > Wetlands > Peat | place... | reverse complement strand
CGTGCCGGTTCAGACGGAATGGCCTGGTACCACTGAGGCTGTGCTGAAGGGCATCCACCGGGAACGAAGGATCGAATGGCCATTCGTGGACGCCATCGGCATTCACCTGGGCCTCGGTGACCAAAAACGTATCTACGGAAGAGAGATCTCTATTGACGCTCATGGGCACCCCGCAACGAGGCAAGAAATCGATTGTCGCAATATAACAAATCTAGCGAACAACTCACCATGTATTATTTCGAGCCACTGGATACTTTTGTCAGAGTGTGCCGAGAGAATCTTACAGAGATGGGCAGTTTCACCCTCTATGCTCGGCTAATCGCTCAAATGCAGAGGAAATATTGCTACAACGATGGCACATGAGTTCCCGACTATTTGCTCTTTTTCTTTGCGCTGGGGCCGCACTTTTGACTGCCTCAGCCCAGACTCCGGTACCGGACTCAGCGACAATTGAAAGACGGGTGGACGCCCTTATGGCCAGGCTCACGCTGGAGCAGAAGATGAGCCTGATTGGCGGAGATGATGGAATGTACATCCGCGCGATTCCGTCTATCGGCTTGCCACACTTGCGGATGTCCGATGGGCCGGTCGGTGTTCGCACGTGGGGCCCGTCAACCGCATATACAGCGGGTATTGCGCTGGCAGCATCGTGGGATCCGGAATTGGCTAAACGCGTTGGTCGGGGGCTGGGAGAAGACGCACGCGCATGCGGCGTGAAATTCCTGCTCGGACCTGGAGTAAACATCTACCGTGCTCCTATGAACGGACGCAATTTCGAGTACTTTGGTGAAGATCCTTATTTGGCGTCGCGCATTACAGTCGGCTAAATAGAGGGCGTCCAGAGCCAGGGCGTGGTGGCAACTGTGAAGCACTTCGCGCTGAATAATCAGGAGTACGATCGCCACGGCGTGAGTTCCGACGCCGATGAACGCACCATGAGGGAGATATATCTTCCCGCCTTTGAAGCCGCGGTACGCGAGGCGCATGTGGGCGCAGTAATGAACTCCTACAACCCCATCAACGGGGTCCACACCACTCAGAATCCATTCCTGAATCTGAAGGTGCTGAAAGGCGATTTGGGCTTCGACGGAATTCTCATGTCCGATTGGGCAGCCACTTATGACGGTGTCGCGGCTGCCAAGGGTGGCCTTGACCTGGAGATGCCGCGGGCTGCATTCATGAACGCGAAGACGCTGATGCCGGCGATTGAACACGGAATCTTGCCCGTAAGCGTGATTGACGACAAGGTGCGGCGGATTCTGAGAACCGCAATTCGTTTTGGGTTTCTCGACCCGTCCACTGATGTGGAACAATTTTCCCGTTATAACCAGCAGGGAATTCAGACAACCTCGGACGAAGCGCGCGAGGGCATTGTCCTTGTTAAGAATGAAGGCGGTGTTCTTCCTCTTGATTCAAAGAACATCCACACGCTGGCGGTGATCGGACCAAACGCCTGGCCTGCACTTAGTGGCGGCGGAGGAAGTTCGAACGTCACTCCATATGGTGCCGTCAGTATCCTGCAGGGTCTGGGCGCGATATCCGGCGTCAAGGTTCTTTATTCTCCGGGGTTGCCGTCCCTGGACGATCTGTTTAATGAAACGCGATTCACATCGTCAACGGACGCAGGCTCTGAAAATCGGGGTGCGATCAAGCAGGAAACCTTCCCCAAGCGAGACTTCACGGGGACGCCTTCGATATCGTATGTCGACCACATCGCCAGTTGGAAGCCCCTGGCCTGGAGTGAAGATGCGGGCATCAAAAAGAGCATTCGCTATACGGCTGTGTTCAATCCCGATGTGGACGGGAAGCATCTGCTGGTAGTGGCCGCTACAGCCTCAGATGCGTACAGCCTGAAGGTCGACGGGAAAGAAGTGATGAGGCAGGTCTCGCGTGAGAATCAGGGACCCCAGACCGCTGAGATCGTTCTGAAAAAGGATAAGCCCGTCGTCATTACGCTTGACTATCTGCCCGGCGCGGCCGATCCGCGTATCAGTTTTGGCCTTCGTGGCGTGGATGAACTGATTTCTCCTGAGGCCATGCAGATCGCCGCGGAGGCGGATGCCGCCGTAGTCGCCGTGGGCTACGACGCCCCTGTCGAGAGCGAGGGATTCGATCGCAGCTACCAGTTGCCGTTCGGACAGGATGCGCTGATCGAGGCGGTCTGCCGCGCGAACACGAAGACCATTGTAGCGCTCACGTCTGGCGGAGAGGTGGACACTCATAATTGGATCGATGCCGTGCCCGCATTCCTTCTGAACTGGTATCCGGGGCAGGAAGGGGGCACTGCGCTTGCCGAGATCATCTTTGGCGAGCGATCGCCGGAAGGGAAGCTTCCGATCACCTTCGGACGCTCGTGGGAGGAGAACCCGCTGCATGACTCCTACTACCCGGCAGCCATAGCGCCGGGTGCCATGCCTCACGTCAAGTACACCGAGGGAGTATTCCTCGGCTACCGCTACTACACAACACGGCATAAGGAGCCGCTTTACCCATTCGGGTTCGGATTGTCTTATTCCAAATTTGCGTTCGGGAATCTGAAAATCGATCCGGCCAAATCAGGCATGAATCCAGGCGTTGATGTTTCGTTCGACGTGGAAAACACAGGCCAGCGCGAGGCCGCGGAGGTAGCTGAGCTTTACGTCGGCGACCCTTCCGCGAAGATCGAGCGTCCGGCCGAGGAATTGAAGGCATTCGAGAAGGTCCGGCTGAAGCCGGGGGAACTAAAGCACGTGACCCTCCAATTGGATCGACGTTCCTTCGCCTATTGGGATGTGAAGTCTCACGACTGGCGCGTGGACCCCGGCAAATTCACGATTTTGGTGGGAGACTCCTCGGAGAATTTGCCGCTAACCGGAACTATCACGCTCCCGTAAATTCCTCAGCCAATGAGTTGCGTGCTAAACCCGCAACTCAAAGGCGCGATACTCCCAGGGTTCCATTTGAAATTGGGCCTTGCCGGACTCCACGGGAATCCGCTTCTGGTCGCGGCGATCAAAGAGCAGCGCAACCGGCGTTGCTGCCGGAAACTCGATCGTTACGAGTCGCGCAGTATCCGAATCGTTACCGCATGCGATGACTGACGGAAGTCCATCAAACCACTGCGCCATGCAATTTGTGGACTGCGCGTCGGTCACAGATACCTGCGCATCGCAAATCTCCGGATAGAGGTCATAGTATTCGCGGACACGGCGACCGAGGGGAGCCAGCACTTCGTGACTCTCCTGCTCCATGAATACGCGATAGCCCTGCACCGCATTCCAAAGCAGAGGCTTCTTGACCGGCCAGAGCGGCGCATTTGGTCCATGCGGCTGCATGCCATCCGCTTCGAACGCGCGCATTTGCGGATGCAGGAAGCGTGAAAGCGGCACCGTAAAGGTCATGCGCGACCATGCGTGGCCATGAGACAACGATCCATCGGTAAACTCCCGCGCCAGGTCGCCCGCGCCTTCACAGAGGAGAATGGTGTTGGGGTCGGCTTTGTCGACCTCTTCGCGCACTCGCTTGAGAACCCGACGCAGGCCCCAATTCCAGATGTCCGGCTGGGGCGCGTGGGCATGTTTGGGATTGAAACAGCGATGGTTGTCGGTGGCCAGCATCGAATCCATAAAGAAGCCGTCAACGCCTGTGGTGCGGACGATATCAACGAGAGTCTGGGCAAACCAGTCTTGCCATCCTGTTTCCGCAGGGCACATATCATAGAAGCCACGGTAGTTCTCTGTGAATTTGCCGTCTGCGTCCATAAGCGCCCAGTCACTGGCTTTTGAGCGGCCGATACGGGAGCGCTTCCACACGATCAACCCCTCGACGTAAAGCAGAACGTGGCCGCCCTGCCGGTGTGTGGCTTCAACGCTGCGGCGCATTGCTTCCCAGCCGCCCAGATTCTCGGCCGGGTAAAAGTAGTCGCCCCGATTGAGCATGTTTTCCTGGGTGCCGATGATCTCCGGTTCGGCGAATCCCGGAAGGCTCATCATGTCGCTGCCAAGTTCATGGCGCTCTTCGAGCAATAGCGGCAGGTCGTATAAGGATTCCCCGGTACGCAGCAAGCGGTCCGGCATCTCCTCTGACAGGATTGTTGTGTCCCGGTACCATTTGGCCGGGCTGGAACGGAAGGGAACCCACTCCCGCTGCTGCCGCATCCATAGAGCAGCGGTCTTCCATGTACCTCCGTAGGCATAGCTCAGGACTGGTCCAAGATCCACGCTGTCTCCGAGTTTGATCATTGGCAGCGTTCCATGGGATTCAGCTTCGTCGTAGTCCGCCTGGCCACCGAACCGTTTGGCGCCTAACATCAGGCGACGATGGCGCCAGCCTGCGAATGGTCCGTCCTCGCCAGTTGCCAGGGCCAAGGCTGTGTCGCCATTATCTGGTAAAGGGAACTCTGTTCCGACCACAGCGCTCCGTTGGCGGCAGCCTCCTGGGTCCGCGGCTAAATCCGCACGGCTGTCTTCGACAAAGGCAATTCCACGGCCGCCACCTTCCACAAGAAACACAGGAGAAGACAGACCCCCAAGGTAGGTCGCCGAATAATTCAGCGTGGCAACGTGAGGCTTCTCGACCCCGGAGAGTTCCCCGGAAACGAGGCGGTCGCTGCCTGCTGGGTCGAAGCGCATTCGCGACAAGAGGGGATAATACAAATCCACATCCGTATCATCGGGTCCGTTCCAAACTGCTTGGCCGCGCCATTCAATCACATCGCCTTCCGCAGTGATCTCCAACCCAACCTGCATAGGCAGTCGAGCGTTCTTCAAATAAACCATCAATTGCGTCTGCGAATGTTCCAGTTGCGTTACTTCAAATGTGTCCATCCCATAGGTCCCTTGTTGAGGACCATTCAGCACCACAAGGGTAAGCGGGTTACCGACGGGACCAGGTCCGGCGGTGCGCAAGCCCGAATCCCCGTACAAAATGGGCGGTTGGGTCTGTCGCTGGATCTGTTGGAGTGAGAATTGAAGGCCGCGGCGCTCGAAGGTCAAGAACACTCCAGCCTCAGTGCCGATTCGGATGATCTCATTCGACTTGGGGTCTGGCTGATTCAGCGGAGCGGCGCCCAGTCTCTGCCAGAAAAAAGAGGTCGCGGCAGCGGCGGTGAGGCCAAGCATTTTACGGCGGCTGATAGAAAAGCAGTCAACTGGAAAGGACAACTGGATCACCTTCAAATTGCGGAACTCAAACAATGAATTGATGGCGCCCAAGGGTGAAACAGCGGCGAGCGCCCGGATAACGCAACTCTGCCCGAAGGCTAATGCTCATGCACCCATGCTTCTATAACAAATGGAGAGGGAATTCAAACATAATCATCATTTGCTGAGTGCCGCGGGAGTTCCGGTCCTGGTTGGTCGCCCGAGTTCGTCGAAAGCAATTGCGCGATCAGCCGCGAAGATTGCCGCGGGTGATCGCCGTTCTGAAAGGCGCGTCAATCCTTAGAATGGCTGATAGGATTCTCATAGCCAGCAGAAGTGTAGCCCCAGTAAGGTAATCTCTGTGATCCAAGTTCCCCTGCACTCACGCTTCGAGACGGCGTTCGAAAGCGCCCTCATCTATGGGAACGCAGTCCAGGATGTGCAGGTCACCGTTGAGTTCATCCATAACTCCTGCTCGTCTAAGGTGGATGCTTTTTGGGATGGGGAGCGATGTTGGCGAGTTCGTTTTTCTCCGTCCCACACTGGATATTGGTCGTGGAGCACGCACAGTTCGCAGGACGACGTCGGCTTGAATGGCCAACACGGCCAGTTCGAGTGCATCGAAGTTCCATCGACGAGCAAGTGGGTGAGCAACGGGCCGCTCAAGGTCTCAGCAGATGGCCGCCATCTTGAATACGCAAACCATACGCCGTTTTTCTGGCTTGCGGACACCGCATGGAACGGTCCGCTCAAGGCCCGGCAGTCTGACTGGGAAACATACCTCACTGACCGCAAGTTGAAGGGCTTCAGCATCGTCCAGTTTGTGACGACCCAATGGCTCGGCGGTGACGCCGACGCCGAGGGACGGACTGCGTATTCCAATCCTGAGCGTATCGAGATCGATCCGGCTTTCTTTCAACGGCTCGATAAACGGATCAATAGGATCAACGACTACGGACTGGTTGCCGCGCCGGTATTGGCTTGGGCGGCAACTTGGAACCAGGAAGGCATAGATCTCAATCCGGGCGCTTCGCTCAGTGAATATCAACTCATCGTCCTGGTACGCTACCTGGTGAGCCGCTACGGGGCTCATCAAGTCGTGTGGATTCTCGCCGGCGATGGGAACTATCTTGGCGCTGAAGCGGGGCGCTGGCGGCGGGTCGGACGTGCGACCCTTGGGAACTCGCCCCGTCTCGCCACCATGCATCCTGCCGGAAGGATCTGGGTCGACAAAGAATTTGAGGACGAGTCCTGGTACAGCATTAACGGCTACCAAAGCGGCCAATGGAAAGGCCCTGAAAGCTCCCGCTGGATCAATCAGAGATTATTCGAAGATTCCGGCGCTCGGGCGACATATTCTAAATTGATTCCCGCTATCGACTTGGAGCCGTGCTATGAGGGCCATCTTCCGCTCGATATGCCCGGACCGAACAGAATTGACGATCTTGCAGTAAGGCGTGCCTGTTATTGGAGTCTTCTGGCTGCCCCAGTCGCAGGCGTTTCTTACGGAGCTCACGGCCTTTGGAGCTGGGAAGAAACTCCTTCCGTCCCGTTGAATCACCCTGCCAGTGGAATCGCTCGGTACTGGGAGGAAGCCCTGGGATTTCCGGGGAGCGATAGCATTTCGCATTTAGGAGCGTTCTTCCGATCGATTGAGTGGTGGCGTCTGAATCCATGTCAGGCGATGCTCGAAGTGCAGCCGGGAATTGAATCGCCGCTGCTCTTCGTGGCAGCGGCCTGCTCCCCGGAGCGAGATCTCGCAGTTGTTTATGCCCCTTTCGGCGGCATAGTTAATCTTCGGTACCGGTTCTTCGCCGATGGCATTGAAGCGAGATGCATTGACCCGGCGACAGGTCTGGAACTCTGGACCCGGACGCTGAGAGACAAGCACATGGTTCTCGACTGCGGCGATGAAGGAGATCGATTGCTTCTCATTAGAACGCGGAAAGAAAGTGAGGTGGCTTGATGCGGACTACAATTCGATACTCGGCAATTTGGCTGCTGGCGGTTGTGGCTTTTTTTGCGTGCGAACCATGTTCGCTGTTTTCCGCCGCCGCACAGGCACCCCCCACAAAAGGTGAAGACGGGGTCTTTGATATCAGCACCTTTGGGGCTGTGGGCGATGGTGTCGCCGACGACACGGCAGCAATTCAGCGCGCCATTGACGAGGCCAGCAAGCGGGGTGGCATCGTTTTTGTGCCACCGGGGCGATGGCTTTGCCGTGGCCATCTTGAGTTGAAAATGGGTGTGCATCTCAAGGGGGTCAATGAAACTCCGCAATCCTGGGAGCCGAAAACTGGTTCCATTCTGGAGCCCACCGAGGGCCGCGGTGATGAGAATGCGCCCTCTTTTATTGAAATGCGAAGTTCCACTTCAGTTACGGGGCTCACTATCTACTACCCTGAGCAGAAGGTGGACAACATCCAGCCATATCCATGGACGATTCAAATCCGCGCCAAACCAGCGAATGCCAAAGAGGTGTCTTTCGACTCAACCATCAGCGATGTGACGCTCATCAACAGCTACAACGGCATCCGGACCGGCCCTACCGAGAATGGACGCCACCGCATCATGGGTGTCCATGGCTGTGTGCTGCGTCGCGGAATCTTTATCGACTGGACCGGAGACATCGGTCGCATTGAGAATGTGCAGTTCAGTTCGCACTTCTGGGCCAGCCCGGCTTTTGCCGGGAACTGGGATAAGGTCTTCAATTACATGCAGCAGAATCTTGAAGCCTTCGTGTTTGGCCGCAGCGATTGGGAATACGTCACGAACACATTTGTCTTTCCGGCCAAGACGGGCTATCGATTTATCGAAACCGCCAACGGTTCGACAAACGGGCAGTTCTCCGGCATCGGCGCGGACTCCACGCAGATTGCATTTTTGGTCGAAGCAATTCAACCGCAGGGTCTGCTGATCACCAATGGCGAGTTCGACAGCCACCACCTTGGGGCCAGTACTCAGGTGGTTATCGCGCCCCATTCCAGTGGCAGCGTGCGATTCGTCAACTCCGCATTCTGGGGGCCGGCAGAACACAATGCCATCCTTCAGGGCGATGGGTTCACTTCTTTCTCTGATTGTTATTTCTCATCCGACTTTGACGCCGCGGATGCCGCGGTGCTGGTGGAGGGCGGCAAAGTTCAGGTGCAAAACTCCACCTTTGATGCCCGTTCTAAGCAGCATGATCCAGGGCATGCATTCAGTAAGCAGGATGTGCGCTATCAGCCGCCGAGCATCCGCGTTGCACTCGGGACTCGATCGGCAATCATCCGAGGGAACAACGGATATTACGGCGTGAAGATTGAGAATCAGATTGGCGATAAGGCAATCATCAGCGACAACGAGCCGTATACAAGTCCTGCGGCGGATAGCGACAAGTCGAATCCATGAAACAACCCGCATTTCAGAAGAGAACTTCTAAGCTGGGAACAACCCCTGGCTTCGGGATATCCAGCGAGGAGCGCCTGCTCTACCTGGTTTATTTCATCTATTTCTTTTGCGGGATGACCCAGAGCTTTGAGAGTGTCATCCTTCCTGAGCTGAAGGAGTATTTTCACCTCGGCTATCAGCAGCAGATGTATGTTGTGACGGCGAAGAGCATTCCTTTTGTGTTCTGCCCTCTACTGGCTCTTTTCATTCAGAGAGCGGGCTATGTTCGCAGCCTCGGAATTGCCATGAGCATGTACGCGGCAGGCACGGCGCTCCTCATTCCGGGACTGGCTTTCTCGCACTACGGGATCGTCCTCATCGGCTTCGGCATCATCGGAACCGGATTTACCCTGCAGATGATTGCCGGAAATCCCATGATCAGCGCGCTGGGTCCGGCGTCGGGTTCCTCCAGCCGGCTGAACCTGGGCAACGCACTTGGCGCAATTGCGCAGATTATTGCACCGGCACTGATGTCTATTATTCTTCCCGCGACGGCCATCGCTGTTCAGAGCAAGATGCCCCGCATTCTTGGCCTGTTGCTGGTGCTGGGTGCGCTGCTGACCGTCATTTCCGCAATAACATTCGGGATGCGTTCGTCGTTCACCGATTTTACGGATGCGGCCTCGGGGGTTGAATCACCCCGAGCCGCGGAGCGGAACGCGTGGAGAAACCCGGCAGTAGTCGCAGGCGCGTGCATCATTTTCTTGGTGCTTGGGGCTGAGGCTTCCTTGTTCAGCAATTTCCTCAATTTTGTTGAGAGCGCAAGCGCTGGTTCTCTCTCGTCGCACGCGGCGCAGCGACTGTTCACTGTTTACTTTGCATTGTTTGCGGGAGGGAGGCTCACTGCAGCCTGGCTGCAGAAGAGGATATCTCCCGAAGTCCATCTGGTCATCAGTCTGGCTGCCGCGCTCGTATCGCTGGGCGTATTGATGTTCACCACAGGAGCCACGGCAGTGGCCGGAGCTCTCCTACTGGGGTTCTTTGTTTCGATATTCTTTCCAACACTTTATGCGATCGCGCTGCGAAGCGCGGGTCACTGGAAGGCACAGGCTTCGGGGATGCTGACGGTCGGATTCCTGGGGGCGGCATTCGTCCCCGTATTGCAAGGGCGTCTTGCGGACCATGCAGGGCTGCAGCGGTCCTATCTTGTTGAGGCGTTTATCTACGTGGCGATCCTGCTTTATGCCGTTGTTGCGACTTTGAGTCTGCACAAGCCGGCAGATAACGGGGCAATTCCTGCTTCTTAATGCAGCTGGATCGTTGATTGCGTACCGGCTGCGAGTGCCGCCTTCATGCGTTGAGCATCCTTGTCCGATGGATCAATTGCAAGAGCCCGCGAAACCTCCCCCATCGCAGGTTGAATTCGATGCTCTTTGTAGAGGCACTCGGCAAGCATGAGGTGCGCCTGCGTTGATGCGCCGGGATGGGCTACAGCAGCTCGTAGAGTCTTCTCTGCGTCGTCGTATGTCTGCCGTTGTATGGGAACATGCAGCGAGGCGAAGCAAATTCACCTGTAGGGATTGTAATCGAGATTCAGAATTCTGACTTTTGAGTCAGCGGTTCTAAGAAAACTACCACGGCTCTGAACGTTCAGTTTTATGACTGGTCGACCATCCTGGAAACGTGAAGGTTCGAGGTGCCACAGTTCTCAATGGTATAAGTCTAGCTTGCAGAGCTATATACTGAATTTGGAATTCAGACGGATGAGCATCACGATTGCCACGTCTGCAATTGAATTGACGATGGCTAAACTCTCATGATTATATGCCGCTAGTAGTTCAAAAGAGTGAGGAACCGGGTCATGGCCTCGTGCTCGCTGGAGCAAAGAACGCCGGGATTGAAGATGCAGTGGGAGAATGTGCATTCGGTTGTCGAGACGCAGACCAAGGCTGACGGAATGCATGTCTGGTCCTTTCCTCCGTCGTTCCCTTTGGATGTCAAGTTTTTCGCATTTGGCAAGAACCGAAACATTCGCCTGAAGAGGCACGACTATTTTGAGCTGGTCTATGTTTACTCCGGACGTGGGGCCTACCAGGTTCAGGACCGTGAATTCAGCATAGAAGAGGGCGACCTCGTTGTTCTCAACGGCTATTTCTTTCATCGCCTAAGCGAAGTCCGAACACACCCGTTTCGTGCCGTAGTCCTCTACATTCAGCCTGGCGTTCTTAGTGCCGGCGACAGCACCGGAGGGCAGGCGCAGTACCTCATGCCTTTTCTGCTTCAGGACGAAGGCTTCCCTCATGTGATATCGCGGAATTCGGGACTTCCAGTCAGAATTTTCAATCTGATTCTGAAGATTCACCAGGAACTGCCGGCGACCAATGATCGGTCGCGACTCGTCGCTCGCACCTATCTCGAGATGATTCTGGTCATGCTGATCAATCACTACAAGGGCCAATTCGCGACAGCCGGAGCCTTTGAACGCAGGCAGCGCACGTTGGAGCGGTTGCGCCCTCTCTTTGACTATATCGATGTTCATTATCCCGAACCCATCGCTCTTTCATGTGCCACCGGCATTGTAGGCATGAGCAAGCCCCACTTCATGAGGTGCTTTAAGAAAGCGACTGGTCAGTCCTTTGACACTTACCTCAATCGTTTCCGAATCACCAAGGCCCAGGCGCTGCTGGCCTCCACAGATTTGTCAATCACCCGGGTTGGGCAGGATGTTGGCTTTGCCGATCAGAGCTATTTCGGATTGGTCTTCCGGCGTCTCCTTCAAGTCACACCGCGCGGCTACCGCAAGCAGGTGCAGGCCAGCTGAAGCGCCCCCCGGATGGATTGATGATTTTGTAAGAGAAATCCCACTCATCCTCACATCTGCCGAACGGCCTGATGCTCTAGGCTGGCTTCATCTCGAGGCCCAGGGGTAAACAGGATGAGCTGGCGCGATCGTTGGCTGCGCTATATCGCGAACAAGAGAGTGCTCCCGCCCGTACGGGCGAGGAGGAGCATTCTCAAATTTCTGATTTCCGCGGGTGCTTTTGCCGCGAGTTCGGCGTCAAAGGCTCTGCCAGCAGTGGAAACACAGCACGGCGGCCCTTCTCACAGCGAAGAGGGTTCCGAGCTTGCTCCGGTTGACTGGGTCGATCCCAACATTGAGGGTATCGGACATCTGCTCACCTCGGTCGCTCCGGAGGTGCAGGTCCCGCACGGTGCAGCCGTGATCTCGCCGGTCGTTAGAAGCGATGTTACTGACATCTATCTGGCGACATCGATGCAGGGTTTTTCAGTGGGCTCATCTGCCATTATGGCGGCAACCGGCGCAGCACGCTCTTTGTCCCTTCCCATCGTCTCCGATTGGGATCATGACCACGATGTAGTCCACCCGTATTACGGTTCCTACTCACTCGAGAGCTCAGGAATTCAGGTAGAGTACACGGTATCTGGCCACTCTGCTTTCTTTCGTTTCACCTTTCCGCCGGACTCCCCTGGAGTGGTCGCCATCAGCCCGCTCGAGAAGGGCAAATACGAGGCTGTAGGTGACGCCGCATTTACCGGCAAGGAAGAACTGAAAGGTGTTCCTGGATACATATTTGCGAAGTCGTCCCGCCCGGCACGAATGATTCCAATCGCGCCGGTTGGAGACGGTAATGAAAACGCAAATGGCCAAGAAGGTGCTTCCGCGCTGATCCTCGAGTTCGATGCCCCTGCAGGGGTTGTCGAAATCCGTGCGGGAATCTCCTTCATCAATGTCGATCAGGCAAGACGCAACATGGAAAGAGAGTTTGGCGCGTCGACGTTTGAGATTGGGAGGTCGAAAGCCAGAAGCGAATGCAATGCGCTGTATAGCAAGATTCGCTTGAAGGGCGGTACAGAGAAAGAGCGCCGCATCTTCTATACATGCCTTTACCGGTCATGCCAGTACATGAAGAACATTACTGAGGATGGCCGCTACCTTGGCCCATTTGATCGTTCTATCCATGCCGCAAACGGTCATGACTTCTACATTGAAGACAACCTCTGGGACACCTATAGAACGCGTCACCCGCTTTCGGTCATCCTCGAGCCCGACCGTCATGCAGATATGCTGGAGTCCTACGTGTGCATGTATGAAGAGTCTGGCAAGATGCCGCAGTTCCCGTACATGCGCGGCGATTTGCTTTATATGAACGGCAATCATGCCGCTTCAATGTTTCTCGACGCACATGTCAAAGGACAGCGCGGCATTGATTTGGCCAAGGCCTACGAAGGGCTGCGCAACGTAGCGACTGCCGAAACAGTACTCCCTGACACCCGCGGACCTGCCACCGACCTTGATCGTTTTTACTACGAGCACGGATTTTACCCCGGCTTGCAAAAGGGTCAAGCCGAGACCGTGAAGGGTGTCAATCCCGTCATGAGACGCCAGTCGGTGTCCGTGACCCTGGATGCGGCCTACGACGATTGGTGTTTGTCCGAACTTGCCAAGGCGCTGGGTAAAAGAGAAGATGCCGAGTATTTCGCCGAACGCGGGCAGAACTATCGAAAGCTCTTTGATGCCCGCAGCGGATTTACGATTCCGCGGGATGCGTCCGGTGAATTTATTGAGGGCATTAATCCGAAGTGGGCCGGGGGACAGGCGGGCCGCGACTACTATACGGAGTGCAATGGCTGGGTCAACACCTTCATTGTGCAGCATAACGTTGGTGGACTGATTGATCTGATTGGCGGCCGCGAGAAGTTTATAGGGAAGCTCGACGCTCTGTTTGCCGAGGGATATGACGGAGAACTCAAATTTGTCTTTCTTTCCCAGTTTCCCGACTCGACGGGACTGATTGGGCAATATCCGCAGGGCAATGAGCCCGCCTTCCATATCCCATATCTCTATTGCTATGCAGGCGCCCCGTGGAAGACGCAAAAGTACGTTCGACAGATCATGCGTACATGGTATTCAGACCAGCCTCTCGGTCTGCCCGGCGACGACGACAATGGCGCAACGAGCGCCTGGTATGTTTTCACCGCGTTGGGGTTTTATCCGGTTTGCCCCGGCCGGCCATACTACGTGCTCGGCAGTCCACTCTTTGAAGAAAGCGAGATCGATGTTGAGAGCGGAAAGACGTTTCGCGTCGTCGCGCACGATGTGTCCTTCACCAATAAGTACATTCAATCAGCCATTCTCAATGGTGAGCCGCTGAACAAGCCTTGGTTTGCTCACTCGACATTAGTTAGGGGTGGCACGCTGATATTGCAAATGGGGTCTGAACCGAACAAAACTTGGGGCGCCAGCCAGAGCGCAGTTCCTCCCGAGGAATCTTGAAGACAAATCAGTGTCGCGGAGCTTCGCGAGATCACCGCGATTCGAAGGGCCGAATGCAAAGATCGACGCTGTATTGAATCTGTCGCACACGAACCCAACGTTATCGGGTTGCGTTGAAGGAGAGAACAATTGAGAGGAATCGCGTTTGAGCCGCTTCTGATCCTTTTTGTGATTTTGTCCGCTTTGTCCTGCAAGGCGCAGGAACCGGTCTCCGAAGTGGACCCCTTCATCGGTACGTCTATCAATGTCATTCAGGATTTCGGCAACACTCTGCCGGGGGCTGTGCGACCTCTTGGAATGTTGTACTAGAGCCCGGACAATGTTCGCGGCACATTCTACCGCTGGGAAGACACGACTACCCGCGGATTCAGCCTGACGCATCTGAGTGGGCCAGGGTGCAGTGTTTATGGATACGTACCAATTTTGTCGATCTCCGGCATTCCCCAACTCCCTCAGCCGGCATCTTTGACGGCAACGTGTATGACAGCAGGAACGTAAAGATTGGCGATCGAGTGTACCCGATCGTGCAGGCTTGGTCCCCAGCGGCGGCGGTAGCAGCGACGCAAAAATTCATTGGCCAACGGGAGTTTCGCTGTCTGCTCTTTCAGAACGGCCTCCCTTGGATTCTTGTGTTCGATGGCTTGCCTGCGGGCCAGACCGGCAAATCAAGTGCGGATGACGGTACTGTGGTTGTGCTCGGGGACCTGGCGAAGATAGACGGAAGTGCGGTTCGGGGTGCTGCTCTGGTGATTCGCCGCACGGCCGACATGCGCTTAGTTGAGGCCTCCATTCCGTGGGCAGAAATGCCAGACGTTTGGCAAAGAATTCAAGCAGGCAAGACAGTTAAATTCACATGCCGGATCAATGACAACCATGCTCCAGCAAGGGAACTCGCGACCGGCCGGAGTGCCTCTAAATACAACTCAATGAGCTTCCACGACGACTGGGAGACTCACTAGGCGAATGAGTTTGAATTCGGGGTTGGGAGGTACCTCGTAGAAGCACCTTTCCTTGCTGCGAGGGCGCGCGATGCAATCGTCAGAACAACTGCATAGATTCTCACAGAGAATGAGAGACTGTATCCAGTAGAGTGGGACTTCATATGCCGACGGGGCGAAGAGCGGTTTCCGCATGAAATTGTGCGAATCTAATCGCATTGCAGTTCCAAATTAGCCCCCTCGGCCGAGCACGTCTTGGGGAGTGGCAATGGAATTGAGGGACGTGATGAGCGATATTCGCTTTGCCGCGTTCGGAGCAGGATTCTGGACGAGATTTCAATTGAGTGGGTGGAGGGAGATTCCCGGAGCCAAGTGCGTTGCCATCTACAACCGGACTCTCGAAAAGGCGCAGGCCTATGCCTCCGAGTTCCAGATACCGGCGGTCTACGATGATGCGGAGGCGTTACTCCGCAACGAAAAACTCGACTTTGTCGACATCGTCACGGGGCCGGAGACTCACGCGAAGTTCGCATCATTAGCCCTGCGGCATCACCTTCCCGTCATTTGCCAAAAACCCCTCGCTCCGAGTCTGGCGGCCGCTGCCAGAATGACTGAGGCCTTTGAAAACGAAGGCGTCCTCTTGCTGGTTAACGAGAATTGGCGCTGGCAGGCGCCGATCCGCGAGATAAAGAATCAACTCGGCAATGCGGCGATCGGTCGACCCTTCCGTGCCAGAGTGGATATGATCTCCGGTTTTCCGGTATTCAGAAACCAGCCGTTTCTTAAAGACCTGTCGAGGTTCATCCTTACAGACCTGGGAACGCACATTCTGGATGTCTGCCGGTTTTTGTTTGGTGAAGTCAGCAGCGTGTATTGCAGGGCATCCAAAGTGCACGACGATATCGCAGGCGAAGATGTCGCTACCGTTGTCCTGGAGACATACAGCGGCGTCACCGTGGTGGCTTCAATGGCCTACGCCGAAAACTGCCTTGAAGACGAATGCTTTCCGCAGACACGCATCTTCGTCGAAGCGCGGCACGGATCGCTGGAACTTAAGTCCGGCTACAGAATCCACGTCACCACACAGGACGGAACAAATGAAATGGTTGCGTTGCCGGCACTTTATGCTTGGGCAGATCCCGCGTACGAAGTGGTGCATTCCAGCATCGTGCCTTGCCAGGCCAACCTATTGCACGCCTTGATGGGCACTGAAACAGCCGAAACCACGGCCAGGGATAACTTGAAAACGCTGCGACTGGTCGACGCTTCGTATGAGTCCGCGCAGTCTGGAAAGGCGGTTCTCATCCAGTGACTTTATCCCTGCCTCAAAGCGTGCTGCTTTCCGGTGCCGAGCGCGTGCCGGTCACGGACACGATACTTCGGGCAGGGCCACTGCGTCTTATCTTTCGCGAAGGCGCTTTTCGTTACATAAAACTGCATGAGTCGGAGATCATTCGCGCTGTTTACGTTGCCGTTCGAGATGAAAACTGGCGCACAATTCCGGGTGTTATATCTAACCTCGATATTCGCAGTGCTCCCGACAGTTTCAAGATCACCTACGACTCCGCGCATCTGGAGCGAGACATTGATTTCCATTGGAAAGCCATGGTTACCGGAGACACCGTCGGCACCATCGTGTGGAGGATGGAGGGCAGCGCATTCACGTCATTCCAGAAGAACAGAATCGGTATTTGCGTTCTCCATCCATTGGCCGAATCCATCGGTAAGTCATGCCAAATCAACCATACGGATGGAACCATAGAGCACAGTTGCTTCCCAGTTGTGGTTGCACCACATCAGCCATTCATGGATGTGGCAGCCATGTCCTTCCGTGTGAACTCGGATTTGGATGCCGAACTCTCCTTCGCCGGCGATGTCTTTGAAACCGAAGACCAGAGAAACTGGAGTGATGCCTCATTCAAGACCTACTCCACGCCACTTTCAATTCCTTACCCGGCCAGGATAAAGAAGGGAACGACTGTTAGCCAGACGTTCACGCTGAATCTGCGCGGGACCCTGCCGACCATCGCAATCGAACCTCCCCTTGATGCAGAAGTAACCATCGCACTGCATCCTGAGTCGCGAACGCGGCTACCGAAGATTGGTTTTAAATTTGCGGGTTCACATTATCGCCTGTCAGAAGCAGGTGCGCAGCGATTCAAATTGCTTTGCGCTGATCATTTAGGTACTGACCTTCGACCAGGAGACTCCGCCAGCGAAGGTGAGTTTTGGAACGCGGCCGAAGAGGCAAGGCGTTTGAAACTTCCGCTCGAGGTTGCATTGGCTGCTGACGGTGAGTCCGCGGCGTTAAATCGCGTTCTGAAAGATATCGTCGATCGGAAGGTCGAGATTTGCTCCTGGCTCGCCGATGTGGGAATGCAACTTCCATCCCGCACCGCAGAGCTAAGAGAGCTTGAGGCCATTGCTCGGGTTGTACTTGGTTCAGCCGGCAATTTTGCTGAACTCAATCGCAATCGTCCATCGATGCCTCCTGCGGCGGACGTCTGGTTCTCGCTTAATCCGCAGGTTCATGCCACTGACGATACGACATTGGTTGAGAACCTTGCCGCACAGCCTTCAGTTCTCACAAGTATTCGCTCCTGGAACGGAAATGCGCCAATAACTGTTTCTCCGGTGAGTCTGAAGTCCAGGATCCTCGGTAGCGACGATCGCGCGTCGTTGGCAGGTAACAATGACCTGCTGCCCGAAGATGTGGACCAGAGGCAGACCTCTCTGCTGGGTGCAGGCTGGACTCTCGGAACTCTCAAGCATATGGCCGAAGGTGAAGTCGCCAGCGTTACCTTCTATGAAACCGCCGGGTGGAGAGGAATTATGCAAACGGCGGAGGGATCGCCTTCCCCCGCTCACTTTCTCTCGATTCCAGATGCGGTCTTTCCTATGTACCACGTCTTTTCAGATGTTGCCGCCTATAAGTGTGGGGAAGTGATTCGCTCCGAAACAAGCGATCCATTGAGGATCGAGAGCTTGGCCTTGATTCAGTCCTCGGGATTGCGCGTGATGGTGGCAAATCTCAGCGCAAGCGAAGTGAAGGTGAACCTCAAGTTGGCAGGGGTTGCAGAGCCGGCTGAACTGCTGACTATCGACGAAGACAATGTCGAATGTTACATGATCCATCCAGAGAGTCGAATGCTCGCCAGCACGCAACGACTCGCCGCAGACGAGCGATGCGTGCGTTTTGGTTTGGGGCCTTATGCAATCGCAACGATTGATGTCCCACCGGAGAAATCGGAATTAGAAACAGAAAGTGCCGCTCCGGGAGGGCGCTCGTGAGACTCGGAATCGGCACTTACGCATTCATGTGGTCCATCGGATTTCCGGGAGCGGAACCTGTCACGCCGATGAATGCCTTCGACCTATTGGCAAAGGCGATAGACCTCAGAGTCAAAGTGGTCCAGTACGGCCCCAACCTGCCGCTGGATAGTCTTAGTCCTGCCGAATTGTCCAACTTGCTGAGACAGGCGAAGGCAGGCAGAATCACGATTGAAATTGGAACACAGGGTCTAGATCCGAGCCACTTGCGCGACCAATTGAAGCTGGCTGCCAGAGTCGGTAGCAGGCTGTTGCGCACCACGACGGAAGGGCCCGACGGCATTGCTGTTTCACTGGAACAGATGCGGATGAAGATTCAGGAGATTGTTCCAGCACTCGCGGAGCAAGACGTTTTCCTTGCAATTGAGAACGGAAGGGTATCGGCATCGGTGCTCGCCGACCTGGTCGAATCGGCAAATAGTTCGCATGTCGGAATCACACTCGACACGGTGAACTCACTTGCAATTCCTGAGGGGACAGAGAAAGTCACTGATCTCCTGGTGAAGCACACAAAGTGCCTGCACGTGAAGGACTTCGTCGTGGAGCGACTCTGGCACCGGATGGGGTTTTCTATCCAGGGCCGACCTGCAGGCGAGGGTCAGTTAAATGTTCCCGAACTTTTGGAGAAAATCCTCAAATCGGCTCCAGAGTCGAATGCAATTCTCGAATTGTGGCCGCCGGAACAAGGCAGTCTCGAAGACACCATCCGATTAGAGAATGCCTGGGCAGCACAAAGCGTCTCAAATTTACGGCGTTACATCTCAGACTGAATTCCAAGAAGGAAGACTTGTATGGAAAACACGGTAGTCATTGTTGGCGCGGGGGGCAAGATGGGGTTCCGCGCATCGGAGAAGATTGGCAACATGGAAGGATACCGCACTATTCTGTGCGAAAAGGACCTCGAGAGGGCGGACGCGCTCCGGGCGAAGGGCTTTCAGGTACACCCGATAGAGGGTGTCTTGAGGCGCGCTGACTTTGTTGTGCTGGCTGTACCGGATGAAGCAATCGGCAATCTTTCACATACCTATGTTCCTCAAATGAAACCAGGCTCAGCGCTGATAGCGCTAGATGCAGCAGCTGCCTATGCAGGGCTGCTTCCGACCCGGCCAGAGATCACTCAGGTTATCACCCACCCATGTCACCCGCCATTTTTCACCGAGCAAGCGACTGTAGAGGCGCGCAGTGATTACTTCGGAGGAATCGCCGAACAGGACATTTTGGTGTCTTTCGTTGAAGGCTCGGAAGAAGTCTTTGCGGAAGCAACAAAGATTTGCAAATCGATGTTTTCACCGGTGCGGAACGTACACCGCGTCACGCCCACCGAATTCGCGCTGCTGGAACCAGCCATGTCGGAAATCATTGTCGCTACCGCAGCCACTTTGATGAAGGCATCACTGGATATGGCAATCGCTAGGGGGGTTTCGCCAACAGCAGCGCACGCCTTTATGGCTGGTCACGCAAGAATAGCAATGGCTATTGTATTCGGCGCGGAAAAGTCTCCATTTTCTGATGCGGCTCAGGTGGCCATCGGTTGGGGAATGGACCACGTCATTAAGCCGGACTGGAAGCGCGTATTCGAGACTGAGACCCTTAAACAAGTGATCGACCTGATGTTGAAGACGAGCAATCAGGAAGTTATGTCAAGGGCGGAGTAAAAGTAGTCCATTGAGGCGGAGCAAAAAGGGAGCCAGTGGAGGGTTACATCAGGGTATTTCGGGGGAGGAGGGGCGCCGGAGCGTAGCGAAGGCGCCCTCCTCCCCCGAGGCGCGTTTTGGCGGGCCAGTCAGGCTCGTTTGCGGCGGCTTTGCTTGAGGCGGTAGGAGTCGGCGTTCATTTCCAGGATGTGTACATGGTGGGTGATGCGGTCTGGCAGCGCGCCGATGAGCCGCTCGGAGCCGAAGATCTCGGTTCACTCGTCGAAGGGGAGATTGCTTGTGATCAGTGTTAAGGCGCGCTCGTAGCGCTGACTGATGGTCTCGAAGAGCAACTCGGCGCCGGTTCCTGACAGCGGCACTTGGGCTTATACTCTTTCCTTGTCGGGCCCACAGAATGGGGGTCGTGAGAATCCGTTTCTGAGGGCGCTGAAAAAGGAGATACGTAATGACACCCGCTCTGGGGTCGGATCGTCCCCTCAACCAATTGACAATTCCTGCAGGATTAAGCTTTTTGGCGCCATCGGTTATCGAGGGCTTGATCAGGGTAGGCAAGCTAAATGATGGCGGCTACGTCCTGCCAGCTGCATCGGTAGATGAGGCTGATTTTCTCATATCGCTCGGCATTTCAGATGATTGGTCCTTTGAGACGCACTTCAGGCAACTTTACCCAAGGGTTCAAATTCATGCATACGACCACACAGTCTCGCAACAGGCGCTTTGGGCGAGTATGATTCGTGGACTGCTGAAGATGCCAATAGGGATGACTTCATACGAGAATTTTTCCCAGAGGTACACTCTGCTTGTTTCTTATAACAACTTCTTTGCCGGGACAGTGCAGCACTTTAAAGAGCGCGTCACTTGCGAGCCACGCCTTGCCTATGATGTGACAATGGAAAAGGTCTTTAAGCGTGCCAGCTCCAGCAGACTTTTTCTGAAGATAGACATAGAGGGAAGTGAATACGAAATAGTAGATGACCTCGTGAAACATTCCGATAATGTCGTTGCTTTAGTTATTGAATTTCATAATACCGGGCTGTTGCTCCCCGCCTTTGTAAACGCAATGAAAGCACTTCAAGAGAGGTATGAAGTTGTGCATCTGCACGCGAATAACTTCGGCTCGATTGGCCCCGACAATCTTCCTGAAGCCCTGGAGGTAACATTCGTTCGGAAATCTGGGCGCACCTCTCAAATCAAGAAGACAAATCTGCCAATTCCAGTGCTTGATTATCCAAATAATCCGAAAAAATTGGACTATCAGATTCAATTTACCTTTTGAGTCTCTTTAAGAGGCATTCGCGCTCCTGGCGTGGGCGCTTTAGCCGCCGGGATGAAGACTGACCTGCCTAATTCGCGAATTTCCCTGTATTTTACCCTGTTAGCAGGGAATTTGGTCCGGAGAACGGTTATCCGAAGACTTGGTCCACCGCCAGGACCGTCCGCATCTTCCTCATTCCACTGATAATTCATAGAAAACAGGCAACTTGAACGGATTTCGCCGGGTGCGCGCCGTCGGCATTTTGGTCCAATGAGAGCGGCTCCCGCATCAATTTAGCCGTGTTGGGCTTCGTCGAGGGTGGCTTTCCCTTAGGAAAAAGCCGCTTAAGTGCTTGCTCTCTGTTTAGAGCAATTCGGGAACCGCCATAAAGCGAAAGATGCCGTGACAATCGGGTTCTGGTTCAAAGACCATGTTCGTTTGCCCAGGCGGATCGAGAACTCAAACGCTCGTCTTGACAAGCTTGGTAATGCGGCCCGTCCGGTTCCAGTCAGACACATAAATATCTCCGCTGCGGTCGATGAAGCAACCATGAGCCGCACTGAAGACCGTGGCCGCTATATCGTCCGGCGGCAGCGCATAGTTGGCCCACTGAGACTTTTGTGGATTGTCGCCGAGGAACGCTACTGGAGTGTTGTCTCTGTCAAGGATGGTGACGCGGCCTTCCAACTCGGAGATCACCGCATACTCCCCGTGAAAACTGACCTGGCAGGGCCGCCTCAGATGCAGAGTGATGGTGCGCACAAACTTTCCGTCGAAATCAAAATGGCAAAGACGGCGGTTTTCCCGATCCGCCACCAGCAATAGCGGCTCATCGTATCGGGTGTCCACCGCCAGTCCATGATTGCAGTTGAAGAATCCATCCGTGCTGCCCATTCCCGCATAGCTGGCGCGAAACGAACCGTTCTTATCGAATCGGAAGAGGCGCGAATCGCCATAGCCGTTGGCGATGAAGATGGACCCATCCGGCGCGGGAACAGCCGCAGTCAATCGCCATTCGTTCGGCTGCTTGAACCCGGCCTCGGCCGGAGCCGTGATCTTCTGCACCACCGTGCCGTCGGTCTTCATCTTGACAAACAGCCAATTCTCCCGAGGTGTTCCCTTTTGCACCGTACAGTAGAAAAACTCATCCCCGCCTTCTTCAGCGTGGACGATCGAGTGGACTTCGGGATATTCATGGGCGATGGTCTTCAGCAGCACTCCATCGGCGCCATAGACGAGAATTCCGGTCTCGCTTTGCGTGCTCACATAAACGCGGCCCGCGTTGTCCGCCGCTATACCGCCGTGAGTTCCGCCGAACTGGGTGCCCGATGGCAACCGCCCCCACCCCCGCACCACCTCAAATGTCCATTCCCCGTTTCCTGTCTTCATGATCGAGGCTCCTGGTTCCGCTTGGTTCGACCCCGCTTGCGCTTCGGCGGGCTGCGGGGCAAGTGCGGCGAGCGCGGCGGTGCCCGTGAGTGTGCAGAATTGCCGCCTGCTGAATCCATTTCCCTCATTCACCTTGGGCTTCATGGTGTGCTCCTCGTGTTGGACAGCGCCAAATTCCCTGCAGATTCCGGCTGAGCCGGCGTGTTGTAAAGGTAGACGTGGCGAAGAGACTTCATTGTGCCGAGTTGCGCCGCGGCCGCCTTCGTCACTCTGGTTCCGCTTAGATTGATGTAATTCAATTCAGGGAGAGAACCAAGTTTTTGAAGTCCATTGCCCGACACAGCGGTTCCTTCAAGATGGAGTGCGCGCAGATGCGTAAACGTGCTCAGGATGGCAAAACTGGCATCGGTCACTGCCGTGCGATCCAACTCCGCTTCAACAATATAGGGAGCGAACTTGCTGAACTGGGCCAGTTGCGCGTCTCCAAAGTTTGCGGCCACATCAACTGTATTCAAAATCAATCCGTCGGAGGGCTGCCTGGAAACGGGCACCAGTTTTGCACCCTGGCCCACCGCCATCCGCTGGATCTCATCCATGAACGCGCTGTAGTCACCGACTGGGTGCGGCGGCAATTCCGGGGTATCCTCGGGAATCAGCACTCCTGCCAGTTGCCTGGCCGTGGGCGAAGCTCCCTGTTGAATCCACGCCCTGATCCAGCCGATCTCTTCCGGCCTCAGCGGAGGCCTTCCTTCGGCGGGCATGAATTGCTTGTGATCCGGGGGCAGTGTCACGCGCACCAGAAGCGCGCTCTTGTCCGGTTGTCCAGCCAAGATTACCGGACCATCCTTGCCGCCACTCATCAGTCCTTCATAGGAATCCAGGCGCAGGCCGCCCTTGACTTTGCCTTCTCCGTGACACGCCACGCAGTTCGCATCGAGGACCGGGTTGATGTGCCGCGCGTAAAAAGAGCCTGCAGCAGGTTTCGGATGTAAGAGGCCAAACCCAATCAGCACTTTGAGCGGCGCAGGCATGTATTCGGTAAGGTAGTTGCTGCCGTGGGTCAATGAGCCACCCTGATCGGCAGTCCACGTCAGCACGAGAAGCACACAGGTGAGCAACGCAGGATAGAACCTTGTACCCTGACCGGACGACCACGCAGGCCTGGCCAAAACGCAGAGAAGCACGCAGAGGGTGAGCACGATGCCACCCCACATGTGCCTGCTTACGCCCGCTCCCGTATCACCGCTTGCAAATGCCAGCAGGTACCCGAGCGCAAGAGCGCCAAGGCAGCAGGCAAAGCTGAGTAAGAGAACAAACTCCGCAGCCTCACGAAGCGCAGGCCGTGAACGGCCCATCACCTCAAGCACGGGAAGCAGTACCAGCAGCCCGATGGGAAGATGGACCACCAGCGGGTGGAATCGCCCCAGAAACTGCTGCCAGTCAGCGTGCGGTTTACCATCCAGCACGAGAAGAAAAGGCAACAACAGCAGCCCGATGCTCAACGCCAGTGAAACTGACCACAAAACCCGGGTCCGTCTGCTGTCTGGAACGAGTCGGCCGGCGAATGCGGCCAGATCTTTCACATTCATCACGCCAGCAGCCCGGGAACGATATTGGCCGGCACGGGACCGGTCAGCTTTTGGTCGAGACCCTGAAACTTGTAGGTCAACTTGTTGTGGTCGATCCCCAGGCAGTGGAGGATACTGGCGTTGAAATCGCGCACCGTGACCGGATCCTTGACGATGTTGTAGCTATAGTCGTCGGTCTCGCCGTAAGTAATTCCCCTGCGAACACCGCCGCCGGTCATCCACGTGGTGTAGCACCGCGGATGATGATCGCGCCCATAGTTTTCCTTGCTCAATCCGCCCTGGCTATACACGGTGCGGCCGAACTCGCCAGCCCAAACGACCAATGTGTCATCGAGCAATCCGCGCCGCTTCAAATCGGTCACCAACGCATAGCAGGGCCGGTCAACTTCCTGGCAAAGTATCGGGAGCACCCCGGTTACATCAGCGTGCACATCCCATCCGCGTTTGTAAATTTGCGTGAACCGGACTCCGCGCTCGGCCATGCGTCGCGCCAGCAGGCAGTTATATGCAAATGTCCCCGGCTCTTTTGCATCGGGACCATAGAGATCCCACGTGGACGGCGGCTCCTTGCTGAGATCCGTGAGCTCGGGCACAGAGGCTTGCATGCGGAAAGCCATTTCGTACTGCGCGATCCGCGCGTTTGTTTCCGGATCTCCCATCTCCGCAAGCGTCTGCCGATTCATCTGCTCCACTGCATCCAGCATCTTGCGGCGCACCTCGCGATCCACGCCATCCGGATCGGTCAAATAGAGCACCGGATCGCCGCCCGATCGCAATCCGACACCCGCATACTCCGACGAAAGAAACCCACTGCTCCACAGCCGAGAAGAAACGGGCTGGTTATTTTCCTTCGGATTCGTCTTCGTCTGGAGCACCATGAAGGTAGGCAAATTGTCGTTCATGCTTCCCAGGCCGTAGGAAAGCCATGCGCCCAGGCAGGGCTTGCCCGCATTCATGTTGCCGGTGTTCATCAGCATGATGGCCGGCTCGTGATTAATGGCCTCGGTGTTGGTAGTCTTGATGATCGTCAGGTCATCGACCATGCGCGCGGTATACGGCAGCAGATCGCTCACCCAGGTTCCGGTCTGGCCATAGCGCTGAAACGCCCAGTGAGAGGGTGCGATGGGGAAACGCGCTTGTCCCGCGGTCATGCCCGTGAGTTGCTGGCTGCCGCGTACCGAATCAGGAATATCCTGGTTGTAGAGGGCTGCAAGGTTGGGCTTGTAGTCCAGTAAATCCATCTGCGGCGGGCCGCCCGACATGAACAAATAGATGGCGCGCTTCGCCTTTGGAGCAAATTGCGGCAACTTCAAATCTACAAACGGGCTTGATTGCTTGCCTGTCATGTCCGCCGCATGCGCATCCCCGATCAGTCCGCGGCCGGCCAACAGACTGGAGGCGGCGGCCCATCCCAACACCTTGCCTGAACGCCCCAGAAATTGTCTGCGGGTTTCAAGCGCGGCCCATGCCTGCTTTAGCCCGGCAGGAATCGGAAGGTCCAGTACATTCGCCTGATGCTCGGTATCCGTGCAAAGCGGGTGCTGCTTCATTCGGCCTCCTCCATCACTTGTTCACTGTCTCGTCCAGGTTGAGCATCTCGCTTGCCACCATCGTCCATGCAGCCAACTCCGGCTCAGGAATTGACGGATCACGAGGCTTCTCTCCGACGGACACAAGTTTGCTCGCCGCAACAGGATCGGCGGCATAGTGCTTTTCCATGTCGCGAAGCGAGTCCTCCAGAACCGCGGCCATCGGTCCAGGGGGATCATGCGAAAGCAGTATCTCGCTCAGCATGTCGATGCGCTGCTCCGGCTTGCTTCCACCATGCTCAATTACCCTTTGCGCCAAGGCACGCGCAGCCTCAACCCACTGCACGTCATCCATCGTCACCAACGCCTGGAGCGGTGTATCCGTGCGTTGCCGGCGGGTACACACCACGTCGCGCATTGGCGCATCGAAGGCATCCATATCCGGCATCATTGCCATGCGCTTCCAGTAGGTGTACATGCTCCGCCTGTAGAGCGCCTCCCCATGCTGCTGCGTGTAGACAACCGTATCGCTCGACGGATAACTCACCTGCTCCCACACATTCTGAGGCTGATAAGGCTTCACGCTTGGGCCTCCGATTTTGTTCACCAGCAGCCCGCCGGATTGAAGCGCGATGTCTCGAAGCATTTCGCCATCCATCCGGAATCGCGGCCCATGCGAGAGCAGTTGGTTCTTCGGATCCTTTGCCAGTTGTTCGGGTGTCGACTTCGCGCTCTGCCTGTAGGTCGCAGACATCACCATCAGCTTGTACATGTGCTTCATGTTCCAGCCGCTCTCGCGAAACTCCACCGCCAGCCAGTCAAGCAGTTCAGGATGCGACGGCCGCTGCCCCATGATTCCAAAATCCTCGGTGGTTTCCACCAGGCCGGTTCCAAACAACTCGTTCCACATCCGATTGACTGTCACGCGCGCCGTCAGAGGATTCTCCGCGCTCACAGTCCACTCAGCCAATGCGAGGCGATTGTGCGGCTCACCCGGAGGCAATGGCGGCAGAAAGTGCGGCGCGTTCGCCTCCACGCGTTCCGTCCGCGCCGTATAAATACCACGCGTCAAAATATGCGCATACGCGATGGACGGCTTCTCTGAAGACACCTGGGTCAGGTCGCCGCCGGCGGATAGCTTGTCCAGTCTCGCATCCAGTTGCTTCATCTGGCTGTGGAGCGACATTGCGGGCTTGTCGACATTCTGGAAATAGAACTCGCAAACCGCGTGCCACTCGTCTTCGTTCCACTGCTGCATCGGCCTGCCGGTCAGCTCTGCAACGTAATCTTCAAGTGGCAGCCGCTTCACTTCCTCCGCAGTGAGCGCCCGCGCGTACAGCCTCACATCCTGGTAGCGCGTATCCCGCAGCGGATTTGCATCAGGGTAGCGATAACCAAGTAGCATGGGGGCCTGCGTGCGGATCGTTTCATGGCCCAGCGCATCAGCAACCACGCGCGTAGCCACGGGCGTCCCATCCACATAGAGTTTGATGCCGGAGGCCTTTCCAGAGCCGTCATAAGTAAAGAACACATGCCGCCAATCGCCGTTTACTTCCAGCGGATCGACGCTTGTCACCTTGATGGCAATCCGCGGCGTCGGATCGGCGGCCATGCGCGGCTCCGGCTTCTTTGCCGGCTTGGGCTTTTCCGCGTCCTTCTTGTCGTCGGGTTTCTTGTCTGGTTTTCCCTTCGCAAGATCCTTTGCCGTCAGGTCTCCCGGGGTTGGATAGCGGAAGAATTCCTTGAGTGGGGTCGGCTTCTTTCCCGGCGCGGTCTGGGGCGGCGGTTGGTCTTTGGGCATCTCGTTGATGAGCTCGACCATGATCATGCCGTCTTCCATTGCGAGGTCCCACCCGCGGCCGTGCTGGGTCGTGTCCATCTTCGACAGCAATGCGCCCGAAGTTCCTTCTGTTGTTGTGCTCGGTGTGGAGCGCGGCATGAACCAGCCACCCGAAGAGAATGCCTGGTTCCACTCGTAATCGCCCGTCTGCCCAAGCATCACTTGTCCGCTTCCATCCAGACGGAAATCAGGCCACAGCCATGTGGTCTCGCCCCATTGCGGCTTTGACTTGTCAACAGAGAAGCTCGCCGGCTGCGCATGGGGGGCGCTGTTTTTCAACACTTCGCCGCTTCTTTCATCGAAGCGCAAGCGCAGCATCAGCTTATCCGTGGACACGGGTTGCGCCTGGCCCTGCCGGGACCCTATCCATTTCTCGACCAGCGCGCGCTCGTTCAGCCGCTCCGTCCTCAGTTGGCTCTCAAGCTCAGATCGCTCTGCCAGTACCTGGTTGTAAGCCTGCTGATTCTGAGCCTTTGGAATCCGCACCACCGGAGCCCATACCGGCCTGTCCCCATTGAACGGCTGCTCGTCGATGTTGTTGAAGAACGCGCTCAGGGAGTAAAAGTCCTTCTGCGTGGTGGGGTCGTATTTGTGATCGTGGCAAACAGCGCATCCCACGGTTAGGCCCATGAAGGTCGCACCGTAAGCCTCGGTGCGCTCTCGTGTCATGTTCACGCGCAGCTCTTCGGGAATGGTCCCGCCTTCATTGCTGCTCACGCCCAGCCGCACGTATCCGCTTGCGATCAACGGGTCAAGATTCTTTGCCGGCATCAGGTCCCCGGCGATCTGTTCCATCGCAAACTGATCGAACGGCTTGTTGCTGTTGAAGGCCCTGATCAAATAGTCGCGATACGGCCAGATGTGACGGCTGTTATCGTAATGCAACCCGTAGGTATCCGAATAGCGCGCATAATCCAGCCAGTACCTGGCTCGCTGCTCGCCAAAGCTCGGTCTCGCCAGCAGCCGATCCACCAGGTGCTCATAGGCATCGGGCGATGGATCTTTCTTAAAGGCGGTTGCCTCTGTCGGTGTCGGCAGCAGCCCCGTCAGGTCCAGGGTTGCCCTTCGGATCAGCGTCGCCCGGTCGGCCTCAGGCGAGGGATGCAAGCCTTCTTTTTTCATCCGTGCCAAGATGAACGCATCGATCGGCGTCTTCACCCAAGGGTCGTTCTTGACCTCCGCGGGCAAGGCCGCCTTGACTGGCCTTTCGAACGCCCAGTGCGGGCGATAAACCGCGCCTTCCTTCACCCACTCCTTCAGGACAGCGATCTCCTCGGGCTTCATGGGCTTGGCTTCGCCCTGCGGGGACTGCGGCATCAGGTGGTGCGGATCCTTTGATTCGATCCGCTTGATGAGTTCGCTTTGTTCCGGGTGTCCGGGAACGATCGCATCCGGGTGTCCCGGGCGCTTCTTCAGCGCCGACTCACCCAGATCAAGCCGAAGTCCAGCCTTGCGCATCTCCGGATCGGGCCCATGACAACTGAAGCAATTCTGCGCCAAAATCGGCTGTACATCCTGGTTGAAATCCAGGTGCCTTGCGCCGGGAATCTCCGCTTGCCGGCTGTGGCAACCTGTTGTCCCCCAGAGCAATCCCCAGGCCATAAGCGACAGCATCGCCATGGCACATGGACCCGGCCTGCTCTTACTGATCCTCCAGGGAAGCAAAGGTTGCCGCCTCATCCTCTCCAATCGCATGCATTCCTATTTCCGCCGTTGGCGGCGATTCGAAACGGGCCGATTTACAGCCTTGGCCTCCATCCGCAACCTGAACGCCCTAGGGCAGGCGCTCCGACCTCTGCACATGAAAGACCAATCTCGTGCCGGCACTCGTCGCGCATAAGAATTTCATCTTCCCGTTAGGATTGTCCAGAGAGAAATGCAGCCGTTCCATTTGGAGTACCCCGCAAATTCTGTCCCACACCGTCTACTGCTATGACGAACTGATATAGTCCGCGCCAGCCTGGGCTGCGGCAATCGTCGTATAAGACGCCGTGCTTGGAAAATTGGGGGTTGGGAAGAAGCTCAGGAACGGCTTTGCTGAGGGGTTGATGGAGGTAATCTGGTTGCCCGGGTAGGCGCCGCAGAGCGGGTTGCCGGTGGTATAGACACATCCCTCGGCAGCCGGATTGATGAGAGGGGTGGTGGAAAACTCCATGCTGAAATTTCCGGCCAGCATGCGCGCGGTGGGAACCATCACCCGGAACGGCGTCTGTTTGGGGAAACGAAGACCTTCATAGGTGGTGAAGAAAAAGGTCTTGTCGCGGCCATTACCCCAAAATCTGGGCCATCCGGAACTTGAGTCATTTTGGCAGTTGGGGCGCCCCGGAAGCTGAGAATCGGCTTGTCGGCTGAGGGCTTCTGATATGGGAGCCCGGGATATGAGAATGTAAACTAGGCATTTCAATCCCGTTCCGCGAATCGGAGATTTTATGGGAACATCACGTCGCAGGTTTCTGGCCGGATGCGCCGCCACCGGCACCGCTGCACTCACCGATCCGCTTGGCTTCGCTGCTCCGTATCGCGCCAGCGTCCATCGCGACGACTCTGCGGAGGACGCAGACCACCATGCTTACGGGGCTGAGAGCGAATCTGGGACACTCAGGATTCCCTCTGCCATGCCGATGGGTTCCGGAGCGCCCCTCGGCGGCATCGGCACCGGCTTTGTTGAAATTCGCGCCGACGGCTGCTTCCACGAATGGCAGATCTTCAACTCCGGCCCGTGGGCGATGGACACCCGCTCCACAACGGCGCCGCCCCCACCCGGCCCGCAATATCTGCGGTATCTGCTCCGGGTGAAGAAAGCCTCGGACGAGGTCGCCGAAGTCCGTCGTCTTTACCTGCGCTCCGACGAGAACAACCTGTACAGCCTGCCCTTCGTTCAGGACGTGCAATCGATCGAGTACCTGGCCGCCTACCCAATGACCGGCCTCAGATATATCGATTCCACAATCCCCGTGCGAGTTTCCGCGCTGGTCTTCTCGCCTTTCATCCCCGGTAACGCCCGCGAATCGGCGACGCCTGGATTTCATGTTGTCTACACGCTCGAGAATCCTGGCGATGAACCTGTTGAGGTATCGCTCGTGGGCTTGCTGGATAACCCACTGGCCTCTGCGCTGCCGGACCGGCGCCTGAGCAATCAGATTTCGCAGAATGACGGCGTCACATCCCTCTTTCTCGATACCGGTGCTCAGACCGATTTTCCGTCCGGTATTGGCAACATGTGCTTCTCCGTCACCGGAGGAGAACCCTCCTGGATCTCCGGCACATTCCGCGAATATCTGCTGTCCGGCCTCTGCCGATGGGAGACTCCGCGTCTCAATTACATGCTGCTGGACATCATGCAGCCCCTTGCGGCGAGTGGTCGCCTGCCCAACACCAAGCGAACCGCCGATCCCGGCATCGGACTGCCCACCGCCTCTGAGATCGACTCCGCTTCTGGCGACCAACTCAGGAAAATAATGGACGGCCTGAGCTCTGATGCCTTGCTGAGCCGCGTTTTCACTGATGCCGCTTCCAGTGTCTCCGGCGCCAGCGACAGAGAACTCCTCAACGAAGTACGGAAGAATATCTACGACAAAGAAGGCAAGCCTCGCCTTACCTGGGGAGCTGGGGCACTGGCATCCACTGTGCGTCTCGCGCCCGGACAGAAAGCTGAGATTCGCTTCACTTTGAGCTGGTATTTCCCGCATCACCTTACGGCCGATGGACACGAAATCGGCCACATGTATGCCAACTGGTTCAAGGACGCCGCCGACGTCAACCGATTTCTCTGCGCCCGCTATATCCAGCATCGCTCTGTGACGGATAATTTTGTGCGCACCCTGTGCGACACGACGCTCGGCGATTCGATGGCGTTCTCCTGGTCAAGCCAGCTCTCAACCCTGGTTTTTAACACCTGGTGGAGCAAGAGCGGCGAATACGCCATTTGGGAGGGCCTCGGGTGTTGTGGCCTTTCGACGACCGACGTTGATTACCAGGGGAGTTTCCCGATCGTAGCCCTCTTCCCGGAACTTAAACTTTCGCAGATGCGGCGGATTATCACGCGCCAGAACCAGCTCGGCCAGGTGCCTCACAATTACTCCGGCAGCTTCGACGAAATCGATGCCCAGGGCTTTGGGCGCGTGGATATGAATCCGCAGTTCGTGATGATGGTGTGCCGCGATTACCTCTGGACCGGGGATCGTGATTATCTCGCATTCCTGTGGCCGCACGTCGTTGGCGCCATGGCGTTCACCCAGTCCCTCGACAGCAATGCCGACGGCCTTCCCGACCGTGACACCGGGTTTCAAACGTACGACCAGTGGAGAATGCGTGGAACGCCCTCCTACATTTCTTCCCTTTGGATCGGCGCGCTGCGCGCCGCAGTCGTGCTGGCGCAGGCCATGGACCAGACGGAGCAGGCGGCGTCGTGGAACGCCACACTTTCCGAGGCTTCTCGAAGCTTCGATCGAATGCTCTTCAACGGCGACTATTACAGCCTTTGGGTCGATGGCAAAACACGAGACGAGTTGTGCATGACCGATCAGATTTCCGGGGAATGGTTCACCCATCTGATCGGGCTGCCCACGACGGTGTCGAAAGAGAACCTCCAGCGCGCCATGTCCAGTGTTTTCCGCAACAACTTCAACCCTGAATTCGGGGTGCACAACGCCACCGCACCTCGACGCGGTTTGGAACTTCTTACTCTCAACAATCTCCAGGCCGGCGGCGTCTGGTCCGGGATCGAGTTCGCCTTCGCCTCGCTCCTCATCGACCATGGCCATTTCGCCGATGGCATCCAGATCGTGGAAGCCATCAATCGGCGCTACCTCCGCGCGGGCCAGCCCTGGAACCATGTGGAATGCGGCGGCCACTATTCCCGCGCCATGAGTAGCTGGAGCACCATGCTGGCCGCTGCCGGCTTCAAGCCTGATCTACCAAACAGGAGCCTCACGCTCACGCCCGCCGCACCCGGCAACTTTCGAATTCCGTGGGTCACAGCCTCCGCATTCGGCACCCTAAGTCGAGCGGGGCAAACTCTGTCGCTCTCCTGCAACCAGGGGCAGCTTGAACTGAGTGCGCTGAATCTCCGCGGGCCCGCGAAATCCATACGCATTGGCGGCCGTGACGTTCCTTCAGGCGCCAGCGCGACAGAGAGCGGCGTGAAAGTCAAATTCGCCAGGCCGGTGATCGTGAGAGCTTCTGAAGCGCTGGAGATTGCAGAATAAGCGAACCGAGTTGGTGCTGCTGGATCTGGTTGGAAAGCTCCGCGGAAAGCCGGTGCACGCACTTTTCGGTGAGGAGGTTCGGACGCCCATTGACGCCTACGACGGCTCTCTATACTTTGTCGATGTCGCCAGCAACAGGGGCGCCGAAGCTGTCGGAGAGGTCGCAAAGGCGATACGCGGAGACGGCTACCGCGGATTGAAGATTAAAGTGGGACGGCCGTGGAAATGGATGCCCGGCGAGGCCGGCGTCGTCCGTGACATCGACGTGGTGATCGCGGCACGCGAAGCGACCGGAGCGAATATGAATCTCATGGCCGATGCCAACAATGGATACCGGGACCACCACGACTGGGCAGTTCGCTTTCTGAAAGAATGCTCTCCTTACAGACTGGGTTGGGTTGAAGAAATCTTTTCTGAAACTCTGGATGACTACCGGATGCTTCATCAACAACGGCAGGAAATCAACGCCGATACCCCGGTCGCGGACGGAGAGAGCATGAGGAATATGGACGAGTACACACCGTTCATGCAGGCTGGGCTCTACCGGTATATTCAGCCTAATATGCGCACCTGCGGATTTTCGAAGGTGCTGTACGCGGCCGATCTTGCGGCGCCATGGCGAGTGAACGTCGTGGCGCACAACTGGATGAGTGAGTTGGGCAAGATCGCGTGCCTGCACGCAGCCAGGATTCGCCGCAACATTCCGCTGATTGAAGACAACCGCTATCACGATCTGGCACTGGACAGATCGGCGTGCGAATTCCGTGAAGGGCAGTGGCTGATCCCGGAGAAGCCGGGGTGGGGAGTCGATCTGAGCCCGAACTATGAGCAATTCACCCGCCTCGCGGAAGAGATCGTCATCACGTAAGATTCTGGGAGACGGCAAACCGAAGCGTGTCTGTCGCGCCGGCCTCAAGAAGGCGCGGCCTGGCGCAAAGCGCAATAGAGCATACCGATCCTGAAACCGCTCTAAGACTCTTCCGGCAAATCTGTCAGACGCAGCCTCACTTCCTGAGTAGTGGTGGCCGGCGCCGAGTCTGATCCCGTGAAGTTACCCCAGCCCAGATCAGGATAGGACCAGAAGTTATAGAGGCTCATGGTAACTTGTCCATCCGGCAAAACTCCTGCGCGCACAGCGATGTCCGCGTTTGCTTCTGCACGCACGCGGACGTTTCCACCGGAGTGAATGCAGGAGGCGTACCAGATATTCTCTTTTAGAGAGCGAAAATCATTCGATGCCTCAGGGGCTTGGCCTTCTTTACCCCACAGGAAGAAGTCGCCAACGTCTTGCGACCACGCCCATTCGGGCTTGGCGCCGTAATGCAGCGGTGCATGGTTGGGCTTCTTCAGCGCTATGCCTTTGGGGCGCGCGATGTGATCCTCGGGGTAAACCGACCATAACGAGGAGCGTTTCCATGCGAGTTTCTCTACCGATGGCGGCAGAACATAAGCGATGCCCAACTGCGGATTTCCGTGGCTTTGGCTGGGGAGACGATACATGGTTGTCATCAGCCCCGCTCCGTCGATAGAGATCTCAAACTCTATTGGAATGCCCTCAATTCCTTCTCCCTGCTTGCACTCGCCGGAAGTGTGAATCCTGACGACGTCTCCGTCGGGAGCGGCTTCAAACGCTCCCAGCAGCCAATTCTTCGCCAGCGGGCCATCTCCCAAGTCAAGATACGGACCACCCGCGATTACCAGCTGCTCGTCGAATCGCGCTTCTGCGATTAGCCCCGTTGCCTGGCTGAATGCAATGGTGAAGCGCTGTCCAGCCACGATGACGCGATCCCCGGTCCGGTCGAATTTTAGGGGCGCTGGTTTGGGCGTGGGAGTGGACGGTTTCAAGATGCCAACGGGGATTCTGAACTGATCGATCATGGAGCCGCGAACAAGAAAATCGAGTTGCAGCGTGTCTCCCGGTTTCCAATGTCGCGGTGGGATTTCCAGGTATCCGGATTCTTTCGGCGCTAGGTCGAGGCGCGCGGCCTGATTAGCCGCCGACCCGAATGACCAGCGGATCTCAACTTCATTCAGGTTTGTGTGATCAAAAGCATTGCGAATCGGAATAACGAGCGCGTTTCCATCTTCGGGAACCGCTACGGGCCGATCTTCGATACGAATGGGGGAGTAGGCCTTCCTGGTGTGCCAGTATTCCGGCTTCTCACGTCTCCATCCATCGATGACGCCCCATGGGCCGTATCCGACGGGCCCATCGGGCAGCAGAAATATTTCGTCGATGCCTGCCCAGATGGATCCACCGAGGCAGCCGTCCGATGAGATAAATTTCTCGCCGAACTTCCCGATGCTATGCCCCCAGAACGCGCGAACACCGGGGTCGCGCCGCAGCGTCGGAAGGTTGTAGCACGGAACGTGAGCAAACTCGTCATTGAGGAGCGGGCTCGCGCTGCTGGCTAGGTCCGCGTTCACGCCGACATAGTGCTTGCTGTAGATGTCAACAGGTAGGGGCAGCGGTGCCGTGTCGGGATAGCTGAAGATCGTGGGACGACTGGGGTCGTGCTCCGCGGCGAACCGGCTTTCGAGCGCAAAGTTGGTTCCCCACTGACTCTCGTTGCCGAGCGACCAGAACAATACTGACGGATGATCGCGGTCGCGGACAATCATCTCTTGAAACTGGCTAAGAAAACGAGCCGTGAATTCCGGGTCGGAAGAAGGACCATTCTCGACATTCGACCAACAGACAGCGGTCTCTTCTTCGAGGTAGATTCCGTGCCGGTCGCAGGCATCGAGAAATTGCTCTGATGGCGGGTAGTGCGATGTGCGGACAAAGTTGATGTTGCCTGCGCGAAGAAGCTTTGCGTCGAGTTCGTCGAACTCGGCCGGAACTGCCCGGCCGTGGATGGGGTGAATGCTGTGACGGCAGACGCCGCGCAGCTTCACCGGCTTTCCATTGACCAGAAGGTGGTTCCCGGCGCGCTGAACCGTGCGAAATCCGATCCGGCGCTCGATGGTTTGGGCGACCGTTTTGCCAATTACCAGCGATACCTCGAGCAGGTAGGTATTGGGATGTTCGGCGTCCCAGCGCTTTGGAGAGGAAACCACAATGTCGGCACTTATCGGTTCGCCATGCAGGCCGAGCGGGATCGTGTCAGGTTGTAAAGTTGCTGCTTGGCCAGAATCGTCAGTCACCTTGAACGCCAGGTGCCCCGAAGGAATATTCCCGGACGATAAATCGACAGCGAAATGGATATGCCCGTCCTGGTACTCGGCGTCGAGAGCTACTGTCGCGGCAATAGAACGAAGATGGTTGCGCGGCGCCGCGAACAGGCGCACATCGCGAAGAATTCCTGCGATGGGATGCTTTGCATAGTAGCTGGCCTGGGAAATGTCGTCGTGCCGGTCTGTAATCCCGACCACGAGTTTCGCTTCTTCACCCGGCCTTACATGATCGGTGATTTCGCAATCCCACGAAGTAAAACCGCCGGAGTGATCGCGAACGTAGACTCCATTGACCCAGACACGCGCATAGCTGTATACGCCGTCGAAACGGAGAAAGATCCGCTGGTTGGCGTAGTCGGCGGGAATGGGAAGTGTTCTACCGCATGGATATTCGCGATCGGGCACAACAGAAAATCCCTGGGTGGCGAATTCGTTGGGAACGGCCATCTTCTTCCAGGAAGACGTATCCTGTCCGTTCTTCCAGAACTCCGCCGGGGGGGCCATCGTCACAAGCCAGTCGCCGGCTAAATTCAGCACCGGTTGGCGGACGCCGTCGACCGAGGAGGGTAAGGGGATCAGGTCCGGAGCGGCCGCATCCGCCGGGCTGGTGCTGTCGAGGATGCTTGCGCCGTGCAGACGTCGCGCGTTCGCGGTAAGGTATAGTGCGCCGAGGGTTTCAACAAATGTCCGCCTATCCACTGAATACTCCTCCTGTGGCGTGCGAGCCTGGTGTCGGGCACACGCGAGAGCTGCAGGTATAACCAATAATATTAGTCCGACCAGAGGTTAAGACCCATCCCATCCAGGTGTCAAGACTTGGCCATAACCCACCCCTGAAGGCAGTCAGTCGAGGACCTG